>Ga0315542_1002071_pt1 | contig 12348 bp, 6 predicted proteins | sample SalMarSW160120MG_FD_202541 | JGI IMG/M metagenome (GOLD analysis project Ga0315542, IMG submission 202541) | Salt marsh sediment microbial communities from the Plum Island Ecosystem LTER, Massachusetts, United States - Salt Marsh Sediment SW1601-20 ... | reverse complement strand
ACGACGGCACAGTTTATTATATTCGCCACGTGGGTGGAGGCGACGGCTATATCGGTCAGTGTATTCTGAATTTGGAGACCGGAAAGCTTGAAGGCGAACTCAAAAAAATCTGGGGCGGAACAGGTGGTCAATGGGCGGAGGGGCCGCATATGTACAAGATTGACGGTAAATATTATCTCATGATTTCTGAAGGCGGCACCAGTTACGATCACAGTGTCACTGTTGCCCGAAGCGATTCTCCGTGGGGGCCGTTCGAATCCGATCCGAACAATCCCATCCTGACCCATCGTCATTTGCAGGACAATCCGATCCAGGCGACCGGGCATGCGGATCTGGTCCAAACACCGGATGGCTGGTGGATGGTCTGTCTTGGTATCCGGCCACAGGGCGGCCGCTTTCATCACATGGGGCGGGAAACGTTTCTGACTCCCGTCGTTTTCAACGAGGACGGATGGCCCGTGGTGAACGGAAACGGCACGATTTCTCTGAAGATGACCGCACCGAAACTGCCGCAGCAGGTGTGGCCGGAACCGCCTGCACGAAACGATTTTAACGACGTTTCTTTGGGGCTGGAATGGAATTATCTCAGGAATCCCAATATGGCGGATTATTCTTTGACGGCCCGGCCGGGATTTTTACGTTTGAATGGATCGGCAATCAGCATCAGCGGTCAGGATTCACCCGCTTTCGCGGGCATCCGCCAGACGGATTTGAATTGTGTTGTATCGACTCTGCTCGATTTCGATCCAAAGCATGAAAATGAAGAAGCCGGTCTGACGGCCCTGCAGAACAATAAGTATCATTATGATGTCGGTGTGACTTTCCATGATGGCAGACGTCAGGTTTTCTTCCGTAAAATCGTGGATGCGCAGATTATTGATCCTGTCATATATGCGAAAGCCCCGGCCGGTCCGGTTACTCTGATAATCAAAGCTGCACCGCTGACGTACACATTTTCCTTTAAATCCGACACGGGTGAGGAGAGGGTATTGGGCGAGGCTTTGACGAAAGATCTGTCTGTCGAGCGTATCGGCTTCAAAGACGGTATGTGTTTCACCGGGGTATATTTCGGCCTGTATGCAACGGGAAACGGACAGGTTTGTTCTGTTCCCGCTGACTTTGACTGGTTTGAATATATAGGGAAGGATTGAAATTTTAATTAACCAAATATAACAATATTGATTGAGGGATCATCTGATGCGAAAAAAAAGAAATTTCATTTTTATGTGTCTCATCGGGCTGCTTTTTGTGAAATTCCAAATGACATATGCGAGTCGATCAGAGATGAATTATGTCCACAGTCCGGATCATAAAATCTCTGTGCAATTTCATATTCAATCAGATTCGACGGCTGTATATCAAATTCTTTTTGATAATTCTGTAATCATCTCAGATTCCCGGCTGGGAATGATCCTGAAAGATGCAAATTTTTTGAATGGCTTGTCGTTGTTATCCGTATCCCATCCCAGAAAAATTTTATTCGATTACGAAATGATTCAGGGCAAGCGGCGGCATTGTCATTATGAGGGGATCGAGTGTGTTTTCCGTCTTGAAAATGGTCAGGGCCAAAAGATGGATGTGGTGTTCCGGGTGTCGAATAACGGCGCGGCATTCCGGTATGTGTTCCCGAACCAGTCCAATGAAATCAAGAAAATAGTCCGCGAAATCAGCGAATTTAATTTCCAATCCGAAACAAAGGCATTTCTTCAACCCATGGATGCAGCCAAATCGGGATGGAACCAGGTCAATCCCTGTTACGAAGAATATTATACGCAGGGTGTTTCCATCCATTCCCTTCCGTTCAGCGAACCGGGCTGGGCCTTTCCTGCGCTGTTCCAATCCGGTGATATCTGGTTGCTGGTTTCCGAGACGGCCCCGGACCGGGATTACTGCGGATGCCGGCTGCAGCAGGATATTATCGATTATCGATTTTATATCGATTTTCCGCAAACGCTGGAAACTGTTTTTCACGGTCCTTTAAAACCTGAATCCAGACTGCCCTGGGAAACGCCGTGGCGGATCATTGTAATCGGCAGAGGATTAAAATTCATTGCAGAATCCACACTGGGAACGGACCTGGCTGAACCCTCCCGAATTGAAGATGCCTCCTTTGTCAAGCCGGGACGTTCCTCCTGGAGCTGGGTGCTGCTGAAGGACGATTCCACTGTTTATGATGTGCAAAAGCGTTTTATAGATTATGCTTCGGACATGCACTGGGAATACTGTCTCATCGATGCTTTCTGGAATACACAGATCGGATATAAAAAAATACAGGAACTCGCCGATTATGCGCGGACTAAAAATGTCGGATTGATTTTATGGTACAATTCAGCCGGGGACTGGAACACAACGCCGCTGCAGCCCAGAAACAAGCTTCTCACGCATGAAAGCAGGATGAAAGAATTCAGCAGACTCAGGGAGATGGGCATCAAAGGTGTTAAAGTCGATTTTTTCGGCGGCGACGGCCAGTCGGTCATGAGTTATTATCAGGATATTTTCGAGGATGCGGCCCAATTTAATTTGATGGTGAACTGTCACGGCGCGACGCTTCCGAGAGGCTGGCAGCGGACCTATCCCAATCTCATCACTACAGAGGCGGTCCGGGGATTTGAGTATGTTACTTTTGAACAGGTCAATGCAGACCGTGAATCCGAACATGCATGCATGCAGCCGTTTACACGGAATGTATTCGATCCCATGGATTTTACGCCGGTTTGTTTTTCTGAAGTCCCAAATATCGAGCGGATTACTTCAAACGGGTTTGAACTGGCCTGTTCAGTCATTTTCTGGTCGGGGATTCAGCATTTTGCCGAAACACCCCGGGGAATGGCCCGCGTCCCGGAATACGTGAAAGATTTTATGCGGAACGTCCCTGTGGTCTGGGACGAAACGCTGTTTCTCGATGGTTATCCCGGGAAGTTTGTGGTTTTGGCCCGGAGGTCCGGAGAGACCTGGATAGTTGCGGGAATCAATGGAGAGGATGTTGAGAGGAAAATCATACTCGATTTAAATCTTCTCACACCTCATAAAGAAGGATGGATGATTTCGGACGGTGAGAACAATCGGTCTTTTCAATCCGTGAAAATAATGGCAGATACCGGAAATCCGCTTGTTGTGAAGATGAAAGGCAACGGGGGATTTGTGATCACGTTTTAATTTCCAGTAAAGGATTTCAACCATGAATTTACGATTGATTGTTTTACTTTGCATGATATCCGTTCTCTCAAGAATTAATGCGGCTGATTCCGACATCCGCTTGAATTCATTAGGATTTCTGCCCGGTATGCCTAAAAAAGCTGTGATCATTTCGGAATGCTCGGATTTTTCTGTCATCGATGCTTCCACGGGCCAGCCTGTTCTGCAAGGGACGGCTGCTGCTCCACGGTATCAGGAAGATGTAAACCAGACGGTTCGTGCCGCAGATTTTTCTCTGCTCACAAAGCCCGGGATATACTTTCTTGATGTGCCAGATGTGGGACGATCCATTGATTTTCAGATCAGTAATCATGTTTTTGATTTCGCGCTATATACGACCATGCGGGGATTTTATATGCTTCGCTGCGGGACTGCCGTGAAAGGCGAACATCAGGGGCAGGTGTTTCAGCATGCTCCCTGCCACATGGATGATGGATGGCTGTATCGTCCCGATTCCGATTTGATTCAACGGGATGGCACAGGCGGCTGGCATGATGCCGGGGATTACGGCAAGTATGTCACAAATGCATGCCTTACGGCGGGCACATTGTTTCTGGCGTGGGAACATTTTCAAGATCGGCTCGAACATCTCTCACTGGATCTTCCTGAAACTGCTCCGGGGTATCCGGATTTTCTCAAAGAAATAAAGTGGGAAACCGACTGGCTTTTGAAAATGGCTGTAGCGGAAGATTCCGGAAAGGTGCTGCACAAACTCACACGGCTGAAATTCTCGGGATTTATCATGCCTGAAGATGATCACGAGAAACGCTATTTTACGGACTGGAGCACAGAAGCGACGGCGGATTTTGCCGCAGTGATGGCCATGAGTGCGCGAATTTTTATGCCGTACGATTCTGTTTATGCAAACCGATGTCTTGAAGCAGCGAATAGAAGTTATCTGTTTTTAAAAATGCATCCTGAAAACAAACGGGCGAATATGGATGGATTCCGAACAGGAGTATACGCATCGGGTGACTATGATGACCGGTTATGGGCTGCAGCAGAAATGTGGAAGACGACTAATGATGATCAGTATCTTTCAGATTTTGAAATTCATGCAAGAGAAGCATCACCAAAAATCGAACGTGTTTTTGACTGGCCCAATCTTCAAAATTTGGGTATGTTTACTTATCTTTTGTCCGAACAATCCGGCAGAGATTCGATACTAATGAATACTATACAGGAAGATTTGGTTCTGACAGCGGACAGTCTTCTCTATTTTGGGAAAATGGATGTATACGGCCGCACACTCGCAGGCAAATACTGGTGGGGATGCAACGGCGTTGTGGCAAGACAGTCCTTGATATTGTATGCTGCTTATCGAATTTCATCGGAATCCAAATATATTTCCGCTATGATCGATATTGTCGATCATTTGTTCGGCCAAAATTATTACGGACGATCATATGTCACCGGATTGGGGCATCTTCCTCCGATGTGTCCTCATGACCGCCGGTCCGGAGCGGATGGGATTGATTCCCCCTGGCCGGGATATTTGGTAGGAGGTGGAGAAACCGCGACAGACTGGATGGATGATCAGGGAGATTTTCGAACCAATGAAATTGCCATTAACTGGCAGGCTGCACTGGTCTATGCCCTGGCCGCTTTTTATAATATTCAATCTCAATTATAATACACTTCACTTAAAGAAAAAACTGCTGGTAAAGATCAGAAAGATAAAATCATTAAATCAAGCCAATGGACTTGAATGGTAAGTGATATCAGCCAAGCATTGTCTGAGATAGTTATTTTTCGAATCAGGAAAATGTTTTTTGACTGATAAATATAATAAATTATTGACATCAATTCCAAATTTGGCTACTAAACAAGAAGTTCTTTCCGGGTGCTGTAAAAAATAGCTTGCGATTTTTATCTCTTTTGATTATAATATACGGGATTTTATTTAAAAGAGCGTACTTTTTTTTACAAATTTGCGTTATCGTTCACGCTATTAAAAATTAATGAATTACGATATCCATTCTTTGTGTGTTATATGGTTACGAGAGTATTCAGACTGCGATCAAAGACGGGATTGAAAGCAAGATAATGTCAGAAAATTTGAATCGATTTTAAATAAGTAACAATATTTTTCGTTTATATTTTTTGAGGCATCATTGAAAATTTCCGGTAAAATAATTCTATTTATCATTTTTATTTGTCAATGCATACATCATTCCCCGGCTTTCAGTGACGACGGTTATGAATTATGGATGAAGTATCACCCGGTTTCCGATGCATTGAAGTTAAAGACATACCGTCAGCAGATTTCATCTATCATGGTGAGCGGTACATCAGAAACATGTCAAATCATTCGAGACGAGTTGAAAAATGGATTAAATGGTCTTCTTGGAAAAAAGGTGCCTCTGACAACATCTCTTTCCCGAAATGGTTTGATAATCGTTGGTACACTCGAAAATTTAAATATGATTAAAAAAAGTTTCGATACAAAACAGTTGCTTGCATTAGGAAAAGAAGGCTTTTTAATTCAATCCGGAAAAGTTGCCGGATATCGATGTACCATCATTTCTGCCAATGATGAAATCGGATTACTCTACGGCGCGTTTCATTTTTTACGGCTCATCCAGACACAAACGGATCTTGACAAAATCTTTATTATTTCAAAATCCATAATCCAGTATCGTCTACTCAACCACTGGGACAATCTTGACGGCCGTGTTGAACGGGGCTATGCCGGCCGGTCTCTTTGGAAGTGGAATGAACTCCCGGAAAAAGTCGATGGCAGGTACAGCGATTATGCCAGGGCCAATGCATCGCTGGGAATCAACGGAACTGTTCTCAATAATGTCAATGCCAATCCGGATATTCTGAAACCTGAATATTTAAAAAAGGTCGCAAAATTAGCGGAAGTTTTTCGTCCCTACGGCATTCGTGTCTTTTTATCCATCAATTTTTCGTCGCCCATTTCAGCCAAATTTCACATTGAGCGCAGCCGAAGGGCAGGGATTGGTGATTTGTCCACCTCGGATCCGATGAATCCGGAAGTGCGTCAGTGGTGGAAAGATAAAGCTGCGGAAATTTATCGGTTCATTCCCGATTTCGGCGGATTTTTGGTGAAAGCCAATTCAGAGGGCATGCCGGGTCCGCAGGATTATAACCGAACCCACGCAGATGGTGCCAACATGCTGGCCGAAGCGCTCTCTTCATACAGCGGTGTCGTGATGTGGCGCGCTTTTGTTTATAATGCGGATACCGATCTGGATCGAGCAAAACGGGCTTACAAAGAATTCGTTCCTCTGGACGGCCAGTTTCGCCCCAATGTATTTGTTCAGGCCAAAAACGGTCCGGTTGATTTCCAACCTCGTGAACCGGTTCAGCCTCTATTCGGGGCAATGCCGAAAACACCGATGACGCTGGAACTGCAGCTCACACAGGAATATTTAGGGCATTCCACACATCTTGTCTATCTCGCTCCCATGTGGAAAGAGTATCTGGAATTTGATTTGTACGCAAAAGGCCCCGGCTCCACACTTGCAAAGGTTGTGGATGGATCACTCTTCGATTACAAAATGACCGGAATTGCCGGTGTGGCCAATATCGGAGATGACCGGAACTGGTGCGGTCATTTTTTCGCCCAGGCCAACTGGTACGCGTACGGCCGCCTGGCGTGGGATCACACACTTTCCGCAGATCAAATTGCAAATGAATGGATTCGAATGTCCCTGACAAATGAAGATTCTCTCGTTCTGACAATTAAGAAAATGATGATGGGGTCGCGGGAGGCCTGTGTGAATTACATGACGCCGTTGGGACTGCACCACATCATGCAGCCGGATTTTCATTACGGTCCCGGACCGGATCATGCCAACGCACCGCGTCTTGACTGGACATCGGTTTATTATCACCGCGCTGACAGTACAGGACTCGGATTTGACCGCACCACATCGGGCAGCAATGCGGTCAGTCAGTATTTCTCGCCTCTTCGGGAAGAATTTAACGATATTTATACGTGTCCTGAAAAATATTTGCTCTGGTTTCATCATGTACCGTGGAATTATGTCATGCACTCCGGACGGACCTTGTGGCAGGAACTCTGTTACAAGTATTATTCAGGAACCGGTTATGTCGATCAAATGGCAACCACCTGGGCTTTACTGAAAGGCAGGATCGATTCGCAGATATTTCAGCATGTCACAGATCGATTAAAGAAACAACAAAAAGATGCGAAAATTTGGCGGGATACGTGTCTGAATTATTTTCAGCGATTCAGTCAGATGGAGATTGTGGGGAAGTAGCCGGTTGAATCCTGCTACTTCGTTCCGAAGTATCGGAACGAGGATTCCCCTTTGAGAAAGGGGAAATTAGGATTGTTCGTAAATGAAATCATGAGTTGTCAAATTTTGAATAAAAATAATCTTTCAATTTAATTTTACTTGACTTAACCAGAGAGGTGCGCAATGGATCATGCAACACAAAAGCTTTCTCTAAAAGAAAAAATTGGATACAGCGTGGGGGATACAGCCTCAAATTTGTTTTTCCAGACATTCATTCTGTTCATTACGATCTTTTACACCGACGTTTTCGGCATTTCTGCCAAAGCAGTGGGAACGATGTTTTTAATCACAAAAATATGGGATGCGGTCAATGATCCGATGATGGGCTTGATAGCCGACAGGACAGAAACGCGCTGGGGTAAATTTCGGCCTTATTTGCTCTGGTTCGCTGTCCCGATCGGCATAGTTGGTGTTTTGACATTTACCACACCCAACCTTGGTGCGTCAGGCAAGCTTGCTTATGCATATGTGACGTACACCCTGTTGATGATGCTCTATACCGTTATCAATGTGCCTTATTCGGCGCTGATGGGTGTGATTACATCCAATGCCAGGGTACGGACAATCGTTTCCCAATTTCGTTTTGTGGCTGCATTTATAGGCGGATTAATTGTCCAATACTCAGCATTGAGAATGGTGCAAGCATTTGGAAAGGGGAATGATGCACTGGGGTGGTCACGGGCCATGATGGTTCTTTCCGGTCTGGCTGTTGTTCTTTTGTTTATCACTTTTGCAATATCAAAAGAGAGGGTAAAACCTCCGAAAGGACAGAAAAGCCGTTTGAAGGATGATCTGGGCGATTTGCTGAAGAATAAACCCTGGCTGATGATTGGAGGTGCTACCGTATTTCAGCTCATGTACATTCTCATCCGGACTGGATGTATCATGTACTATTTTACCTATTTTGTCAAGGATCAACAGGTTATGCTTCTTGGTAAAACATATAGTTTTACCTATCAGAATATGGTATCTACCTTTTTTATGGCGGGTTCGGTGGTGACCATCTTAGGCTCCATCCTTGCCGGCTGGCTCAGCAAGATTCTGGACAGGCGGAATACTTATGCCGGATTCTTGGGACTCAGCGGTATATTCGCAGCAGCCTTCTATTTTTTGGGACCGCATGATGTCGTTCTCATGTTTGTCTTTCAGTTTCTTGTGTCTTTTGCATTGGGTCCGGTATCGGTGCTGCAATGGGCCCTGTACACGGACACGGCCGATTATTCGGAATTGAAGACCGGCCGCCGCGCAACCGGACTGGTCATGTCTGCCTCGCTTTTCGCTTTAAAATTAGGTGTAGCCCTGGGTGCTTCGATTCTGGCATGGATTCTGGCAGGGTACGGATACGTACCCAATGCGGAACAGACCGCACACTCATTGATGGGTATCAAGCTGGCAATGAGTTTTTATGCAGCTATTCCCGCTATTATTGGTGCAGCGATTATGTTCTTTTATCCATTAACGAATGCAAAAATGGTGGAAATCGAGAATCAATTGAATGCGCGACGTAAAGCGGATGCATAGGGCTTCGTTTTTTCATTGTCATCGTCAGTGATACTGCAATTCATGAGAAAGGAAGAAGTAATTAAGAATTGGATGTGGGCGAATAAGATTTATAATCCCGTTATTGTTTATAACGGAATCATATCTGGTTCTTTAGAATGAATAACAATGTTAAAAAATATTTTTAAAGATCATTTTTATCTGGGAACCGCCTTGATTGATGATCAGGTTATTGGAAAAGAACCGGATTCACTTAAAATTCTGAAAAAACATTTCAATTGCATTACTTCTGAAAATTCGATGAAATGGTCGGAAATTCAAAAGGATCAGGGAGAATATAATTTTGGACCTGCCGACCAATTTGTGGCATTGGGTGAAGCGAATGAAATGTTCATTGTCGGCCATACATTAATCTGGCATCAACAAACGCCTTCCTGGGTATTTCTTAACGGTTCACAAAATTTGGTTAACCGCGAGACTCTTCTTCAGCGGATGCGGGATCATATTTTTACTGTGGTCGGCCGGTATAAAGGAAAAGTGAACGGCTGGGATGTGGTGAATGAAGCCGTGGATGATGACGGTCAAATGAGGAAAAGCAAGTGGCAGGAAATTATTGGTGAAGATTATATCCGGAAAGCCTTTGAATATGCTCATGAGGCAGATCCGGAAGCAGAATTGTACTATAACGATTACTCTTTATATTTCCCGGCCAAAAGAGATGGTGTTGTTCGATTGGTACGAAATCTGCAGTTTAAAGGCGTTCATATCGACAGCATCGGGTTACAGGGACACTGGGGTCTGGATTATCCCGCAAAACTTGAAGAAATTGAAGCGAGCATACTTGCATTTGCGAAAATCGGGGTAAAAGTGATGATTACGGAACTGGATGTGAACGTACTTCCACTGCCGGATAATCAAATAGGAGCGGATATTTCATTAAATTTTGAAATGCAGGAAGGATTCAATCCTTTCACGGGCAGATTGCCCGATGTGATGCAGAAAAAGCTGGCCGACCGTTATGCTGAATTTTTCAAAATCTTTCTGAAACACAGTAACAAAATCAGCCGTGTGACAATTTGGGGCATTCATGACGGGCAGTCGTGGCTGAATCACTGGCCGATCAAAGGGAGAACGAATTATCCCTTATTGTTTGACCATCATTGTCAGCCCAAACCTGCTTTTGATGCAGTTGAGAGAATCGGTCAGAATTTTGTTTTTAAGAAGAGTACGGCAATAAATTAATTCCGGACAATTGTTCTTGATCAAAAAATAGTTGTTTTTAAATCGGAAATTATCTTTAATTATTTAAAACCAATTCATAAGGAGTTCAGAATGGCGAAAGAGAAAGACATTGAAATTGTAGCTGCGGGTCACACCTGTCTTGATTTGATACCTGCTTTTACCATTGAAGGAAAAGTCGACAAGATGACCGATGTTCTTGTGCCCGGCAAGATGATCAATATGGGCAAGTGTGTTGTCGTTGGAGGCGGTCCGGTTACCAATGCCGGTGTGTCCATCCGGCGGCTCGGTGTAAAAACAGAACTTATCGGTAAAATCGGGGATGATGATTTTGGTAAGCAGATTCTTCGATGGTATGAAGAACACGAAGGCCATTTCACAGGGATCAAAATGGTCGAGGGAGAATCGACGTCCTATACTATCGCAATTTGCATTCCCGGAATCGACCGTTTTTATCTTCATCATTGCGGTGCAAATGATACGTTCGGTTATGATGATATGAGTTTTGATCTGGTGGAACGTTCGAAATTAATGCTTTTCGGTTATCCGCCCTGGATGGAGAAATTATATTCCAATACGGGTGCTGAATTGACCAGGATTCTCAAGAAAACGAAAGAATTGGGCACGACCACCGTTCTTGATCTTTCCATCCCTGATGTCGGTGGATATGGCGATAAGGTAGATTGGAAGGCCATTATGAAGGAATGGATTCCATTGACCGATATCATGGTTCCCAGTGCAGAGGAGATTTTCTATTTTCTTTACAAGGATACATTCCTCGAAAGAAAAGAGGGATTGGGATCCAAAGAAACCGTACTCGATCACATGACTGTGGATGAAATATCCATGTTGGGCAAAGACATGATCGATATGGGCACAGGCATTGCCATGGTCAAGTGCGGTCATCTGGGACTGTATGTTCGAACCGCAGGTCCGGACCGCTTGAAAGCAATGGGTGCCGCAGGATGTGAAAACATCGAAAACTGGGCCAACCGCGAACTCTGGTTCCCCGTGTATGAAGAAGAAAAATTTGTGGGCGCTCTGGGATCCGGAGATTCGGCCATAGCGGGATTTCTTTCCGCATTTGTGTGGAATCATTCGATAGAATCCTGTCTGAGATATGCCAATGCAGCCGGCAGTATGAACGTCACTGTCCCGGATGGTCTGACCTGGAACAAGGGCTTTGATGATTTGACCAAACGGATCAAGGCAGGATGGAAAACGAAAAAGCTTGATATCGATGAAGCCGGCTGGAAGTACGAGCGCGAATTCTGGGTTGGTCCCAACAACAAAGGTCAATGGGAATCGTAAATTAATTAATCATAGGAGATAAAAGATGTCAAAAGCAAGAGAGGCATTTGTCAGTAAGATTCTGACCAAGATGACCTTGGAAGAAAAGGTTGGCCAGCTTCTAACATTTACATGGCGCGGCACGATGCTGACGCCGAGCGGCGTCGAGCAGATCACCAAGCTGCATTGCGGCGGTCTTTGTCTGGAGCCATACGCCCTGGAAACCTGCAAGAACCTGTACTGGGGTAATTCCCAAGTCGATAAAACTTTCAAACCACCGAAAGATTACTATGATATAGCCCACACCTATTTCGCTGGCGGCGGCTTTGGTCTCAGCATCACACCGGGTGAATATACGGAAAGGCTGAACCAACTGCAGAAAATTGCCATGAAAAGGCATTCCGGTATTCCTCTGCACATGACGATTGATATGGAAGGTGACTTCAAGAACGATTATATGTCCGGTGGTGTTAGACAGTTTCCGCCACCTATGGGACTGGCCGCTATTGGCGATCTTAAGCTGACTTACCAAGTTGCCAACACCCTCGCCAAGATTTGCAGTAATATGGGAGTGACTCAGTTTTACCATCCGGTTTGCGATTGCAACACCAACCCGAAGAATCCGGAAATCGGCGTCAGGTCGTTCAGCGACGATCCCGAGGTCTGTGCCGCTCATGTGGCGGCGACCGTAAAAGGGTATCAGGACGCCGGCATTGCCGCGACCGGTAAACATTATCCGGGCCGCGGCGCTTCAGGTACTGATGCACACGACGTGCTCGAAATTCTCAATCTCAGTAAAAAGAGGATGCATGATGTGGACCTTGTGCCGTTC
>Ga0315542_1002070_pt1 | contig 12357 bp, 11 predicted proteins | sample SalMarSW160120MG_FD_202541 | JGI IMG/M metagenome (GOLD analysis project Ga0315542, IMG submission 202541) | Salt marsh sediment microbial communities from the Plum Island Ecosystem LTER, Massachusetts, United States - Salt Marsh Sediment SW1601-20 ... | reverse complement strand
GTGGGTAATCTGATTAAAAATGCTATCACTTTTACCGATGAGAATGGCCATGTCATGGTGTCGGCAGATAATCTGCCGGGCTACATCAAAGTGTCAGTGGTGGATGATGGCATCGGCATACCTGCCAAAGATCTTCACCGGGTCTTCGAGCGATTCTTCCAGGTTGAGACGCATATGACTCGCAGACATGGTGGTATGGGATTGGGATTATCAGTTGCCAAGGTTATGATCGAACTGCATGGCGGACAGATCTGGGCGGAGAGCATTGAAGGCAAAGGCAGCAATTTCTCATTCTTATTGCCGACGCGGATCAGTGGAACGCTGACCAAACCGGCCGTCTTCGAGAGTGAGGATCTCTGATCATTGGATCGCTTCACGATAACCTACAAGGGAAATGGCCTCTTGTGGGAGTTCAAATTCCCCCTTAGCAGTTTCAACATTTACAACGCTTAGCCAAATGCTTCACAGCAGCACCTTGCCAAAGGTGGTGGGCTGCATTATAATGGCGCAGCCTCAAACGGGCGCAGATTCTGTGTTCGAAAACCCGAGCCCGTGAACCAATCATGGGCGCAGAAGTACTCGGGGCGTGGCTCAGCCCGGCTAGAGCGCACGGTTCGGGTCCGTGAGGTCGGCGGTTCAAATCCGCCCGCCCCGACTGACAGGCAACTGGAGACCGCATGGTTCGTCATTTTGGTAAACCGAGCGGTCTTCAGTTTGCTTTTAAGCCCGACCAACTGGAGTTAAAATCAATGCAATTGAAACCACCGGTCTACTGGGTAGGTCGGCGCGTACTTATACCATGGAAAGCGGCGATCAACTCGCTGGAAGGTGGCTACGATTTCCTGAAAGGAATAGTAATCGTTAGCAGGATATTCTGATCGGCAGTGTGGAGTTTTGATTGTAGGGAGAGGGAATTATGTCATTTTGGGAGTCGTTTCCAAAACAACGTTTATTGACTGAGGTGTCGCTGTGGTCGGCTGATTTTACCTGTTTCGGTGAAGAAATCCAGCGGGTGGATCCTTATGCAGATCTGTACCATTTCGATGTATCGGATGGGCACTTTGTTCCAGGCCTGTTGTTCTTCGCTGACCTGGTTTCCGCCCTGCGACCGTTGACAGTCAAACCTTTTCATGTACATCTCATGGCGACTCAACCACTCAGCCATATCGATAATTTTATCGAGGCAGGGGCTGATCTGATTAGCGTTCACGCAGAAAACGGTCCTTTGACTCCTGCTGCTCTGCAAGCTATCCGTAAGAAGGGCGCAGGCGCCGGGCTGGCAATAGGCCTGGATACAGCCCTCGAGCAAGCATTGCCCTACCTGGACTTGATCGATGTAGTGATCTTGATGGGTACACCCATGGGTATAAAAGGCATCGAGCCTTCTCGCTACGCTTTTGAGCGGATACGACACATGCAGGCGCTGATTGCAGCAGCAGGAATGGTGGAGCAAGTTAAAGTAGAGGCAGATGGGGGTATCCGTCATCATACCGTGCCAGATTTGAGGCTGAGTGGGGCTGATTTGATCGTGGCGGGATCATTGGTCTTTAAAGCTCCGGATTTGGAAGAAACGTTTACCTGGCTGCATGGTTTGCCCACTAGAGCGAGTGCCTGATTATGCTGATTGTTATGAGCGGGTTGCCCGGAAGTGGCAAAAGCACGCTGGCTCAGGCATTGGCCCCGCGACTACCGGCAACAATCCTGAATAAAGACAGCGCCCGGGCGGCGCTCTTCCCCTCATCCGATATCACATACACATCTCACCAGGATGATTTTGTGGTGCACATCTTGCTTCAGGTAGCAGAATTCTATTTTGAGCAGGATCCTCAACGCAAGGTCATTCTAGATGGGCGCACTTTCTACAAACATTACCAGGTAACACAAGTTCTGGATTTCTGCCGGGTGCACGAACGACCGGTGGCCTTTATTGCCTGTACCTGTCCAGATGAAATTGCCTGTGAGCGGTTGAACTCAGCCCAACGATCCGGAGAACACCCGGCGGCGAACAGGAACTACGAGCTTTACCAACGCATGAAGGTTCAATCCGAACCGCTGGAAATCCCCCATCTTAGAGTAGATACCAGTCAGGCTTTAGAGCTCTGCCTCCAGCTCAGCCTGCATTACTTGCAAAGTCTATAACACTGAATGAGGATATTGATATGGAACGAAAACGACGATATCTTTCCTTAGGAAAACCCCGGGGGCTGCGACGGTGTGCCAGGAAAGAAGGAGTGTATGCAAGATGAAGAATGATCAAGATCATCATGAATGGCAAGAAGACGAACAACGCGGTCAAGCATCGCAGCGTTGGAATCACTTGGCACAATTCATGTTCTTGCCACCACTGCTATTTTTTGCTGGTGCAATCGTGCTGGCGGGTCTGAATTACAATGGCATTTGCCCCGGGCTGCTAAATGGCTCACCTTATCCCTGCTCATTGAGTGAGTTCATCGGGCGCTACGCATTCGATCCCGAACCATTTACCGTTCTTCTATTGCTCTCCGCTGGCTGGCTGATCTTTGCAGCTCTGGTCTTCTTGCTCTGGCGTCTGATCCAGCGCTGGCTGGGAAAGGATGAGAATTAAGTATAATTCTCATCGCACGGAGTCCTGCATGAGATACAATTGGGGCCATTCAGACCGTACCATCTCGTTAAAAAACAAGGAATATTCTATGAAGAATCGATACAACCCATTAATATTGACTGGTTCCTGTTTAATCTTGGCTCTTGGCCTTTGGGGCTGCAGTTCGACAGTACAGACTGTTTCTGAAACGGTCGTAGTTACAGTGGAGAAAACCGTGCCCGTGGAAGTTACGCGATTGGTGCCTGTACAGCAGACAGTGGAAGTAACACGCCAGGTGACGGTAACACAACTGGTCGAAGTTCCAGTAACGATGACACCCGCCCCGACAGATGTCGTTGAGACAACGGTTGCACCGACTACTGAGCCGGTGGGTACAACAGTCTCTCAGGAAATGGTTTACCCGAGCATAACCCCCAGTCCAACTTTTCCGCTGCAAAAATCCGAAGGATATGCCCCTCTCAAAATCGTGAATGAAACGAGCGATATTCTGGTGCTCAATATCAGCGGCCCGTTCCAACAGAGCTACAGCCTGCAAGGCAAACAACAGATGATCAGGACTGTTAAAGAGGGTAAATACGATTATACGGTGACCCGAGGAGGGAAGATCATCTTCCGAGGCACAATGAATATCACAAACCCGGACAAACACGAAATTCACATCCGGTCAGATAAAGCGGTATTTCTCGTACCGTAGTAGAAAAAGATTCTGATCCTGTTTCCAATAAAACGCTTATGCAAGTGCCTGGCCTTCGGGCCAGGCACTTGCACTGAATTGAAAATCTATCTCAAACCCCGGTCTCTGCTAATTATGGCTGGTGGCCGGATCGCGGACCAAGCAGAAATTGCTATAGCGACCTCGGGCTTTCGCCGTCACAATACGATCGGACTCGGGCAGATAGCAAACGATCTGCTTTCGAGCGACCGACTGGATCCCCATTTTTGCAGGTAGTAATCCTAACATTCCAGCAGCGACGATCGAGGCTGTCGTGGCCGCCAGAAGAAGGCCAACCGTACCCAAGACCTCGATGCCAAAGCCTGCACCAGCAAACCCGATCACACTCGCGACCCAATTCATGGTGTAAACCCAGGGCAGACTGCGTCCCAATGCCTCCGGCGCCAAGAGGTCTGTTGCCAGAGCAGAGGCGATCGATCCATTCGAGCTACGGGCCGCCAACAACAAAGATGATGCAATCCAGAAATGCCATAATTGATGAGAGAAACCCAGCGTAAGGGCGCCGATCGCTGCTACCAGGTAGCTCAGCATCAGAAAGCGCTTGCGACCCATACGATCGGAAAGGGTACCAATTCCCAATGTTACCGGGATCGTGACCAACCCGCCGATCGCGGTTGCACTGCTGATTTGGGATGGCGTGAAGAATTGTGCTTTCATTGTGAGTGATAAGCCCAGACGAGCGACGCTCACGGTTAAGGCCGAGAACAATACACCCAACAAGATCAGTATAAAAACATTGTCGGAACGCCCACGCAGCACTGCAGTGCCAGAGGTTTTCTGTATGATCTTCGCAGCGGGCTCTTCTTTTATTTTAAGAAGAGCAACAACCGGCCAAAGCGCCCACACAACTGCAAGCATGATGAACATTAGCGGATATCCTTGCCATTCCACCATTCGCCCAACTGCCAATCCACCAATCACCGCCCCTATTGGGGAAGCCAGCGAGACAAGGCTAAAGGCTTTGCCCCGGTTATCTTTACTGGCGAACAAGCCGGTGTAAACATTCGCGAGCGCAAGCCCTATGCCTCCAACAAACCACACCACCGAAGTCAGGATGACAACCTGCCACAAGGAAGAGGCCTGTCCAAGCAAGACCAATGCCGGAACGCCGATTAAACCTGCCAAGAGAAATGTCCGGCGGCGCGACCAACGCTCTGACAACCAGCCGGTCAACATTGTCCCTACGGAGATTGAGATATAAGTTACGGCCATATAAATCCCGATCATAGCCGAGCCGGCCCCAAACTCTGCAGCGTACAACGGCAAGAGTGGGAAAAGTCCCATCCCAACGAAGAGAATGGCAAAATTGCATAAAAATATATACACCAGGAAACGGCTTGGATTTGCCTTCGCAGGAATTTTCGCCTTCTTGATCATTTGGTAGGAGCGCGCGATATCCTGAGTTTCTTTCATTCTCTGTTCGACTCTGAGCTGTGCTTCATATGTAGAAAACATTTTTACCTCCAATATTCCATCCAATTTTCTGTTTAAATCCGCTCATCGACGGCACACATTTTCTGAATGAGTATCATCAGTATAAAAAGCACGTGTCCCTCAAGCGCCCCCCGAACCGTCCCCCATTAAATTAAAATAGTATTTTGCTCGAATTTATCTGTTCGGTCACCCAAGAATTGAATGCAATTGGTAATACCTTAAAATTCCGTGTTACCTGTTGATTTTGGCCCACTTCCACTGTACAATTAGTTAACCAAAACAACACTTTTTTTAACTTTCCCTTAACAGCCCGGTGTCAGTTCAAGGAGGATAGACATGGATATTAAGAAACGGTTTCTCGTCATATTGGTGGCAATGATCCTGGCAATCAGCCTCATGGGGCTTGCAGTCCAACCGGCACAAGCAGCCTCCTGCGCTTTCTACCACACCGTCAGTTGGGGTGAAAGCTTGTCATGGATCGGGAGCTATTACGGGGTGAGCTGGACTTACCTGGCGGAGATCAACAACATTCACTCTCCCTACACGATCTATCCGGGTCAACAAATCTGCATGCCTGCCGGAACGCCATCCACGTATTGGCCTGGGTATTACTACTACCCCACCACCTATTTTCCCTACTCATCCGCTACATGGAATTATCGAGTGGTTAGCGTGGTGCGAAACCAGACTGTAACAATCGAAACAAATAACTTCCCAGACAACGTGTATTTCGAAGTAAAAATCGGCTGCTGGAACTGCGGTCTGGCGATGACCAAAGTTACCGACCTCGACTCTGATCGAGGTGGAACATTCAAGCAGCGCTTCACGATACCAGCAGAATTCGCCGGATACTCCCAGTTGGAGATCAGCCTGGTGCAGGCCAAAAAGGGCACCACGGTGAATCGCGTATTCGGCAACACAACATTCTTCGGAAAATAGATCTGAAAGAAAACTGACTTTTTTCTTCAGAGCCCGCCTCTCTTGCTGGGTTTATCACATCCAATATGAATTTGAGAGGCTGTAAAAACGCGTCACAAGCGAACTTAATGCCGGCTATTGGCACCTGTTTTAGCTAAACGGATCAACTGCATCGTTAATGCGTTCATATTCACCCGCAATCTCGTTACAAGATAATTTCCCTGATTTCATATCAATTTTCGATTTCCTTATATCTAAAACGCATTCCCGGTGTTATATTTAATCGGTTAAAGAAAATACTTGCGGGAGGGAGGTTGGCTGTCCCCAAATATTCTATTTTGGTAACAGCCAACCTCCAAGAACACCCTAAATTTAAATCCTTCGAGTAGAATATACCCGCCCAAGGAGAACGTTATGCAAGCAACGAAATGTCAGTTATTCCAGTTTTATTGCCAGGAAAGGTGAGGATCAAATGAACGAGACACCTGTAGAAAATCAAGAAACGAACAAGCATAATTCCTTTTTTGATGAGCCAAATGTCCAGATGGAGGAAATTCCGATTGGTGAGGGAGTTCCTTTTGGCATCGAATGCGTTTCCAAGCCTGAGCTTGGAATCGGCGGTGTTTATGGGACATGGGGAGATAGCTATGACAATAACGCTCTCCCGGAGTTTATTGAGAGCAGGCTGGGTGAAAATCTAAGTGATGAGGACCGCCTCGATTTAGAGCCATTGGGTTTTGTCAATCGCCATCACATTCCAATGTTTTCAGATCAAGACAACCTGGATTTGGAAGTTGCCGTCGGCACCAAGCTTCTACGTGAAGCGGCTCACGCCAACGGTTGGGAAACCGATGAAGTTGATGCAGTTATGATTGGGATGAGTGGGCCTGTCTCTAACGACTACACCGAGCGTATTGCTCATGAGGCCGGCATCCGTGAGGATGCATTAATCATCAGCGTACACAAAGCCTGTGATAGCTCTATGGGTGCCTTACAGCTCGCATTGAATCCTGATTTAGAGATTGACGGAAGACCAACTAAAAGCCTGGCGGAAGAACTGTTGGGAAAGAAAATCCTGGTGGGTGGCATAGAAGGATTAAGCCGCTTTCTGAATCGTTCACGCGACAAGAACGCCCTGCAGTTGTTCGGTAATGGTGCCGGCGTGATTGGGGTGATTCCAGGGAAAACGATGGAATTTCTGGCAGGCAAGGCGCACGAGGTTTTTGATCAAAAGGGTGTCCTGGCAGTGCGCATGTACTACCCATATTCCGGTCTACTTGCCAAGGGCGGATCAATGCTTGAAATTGTGCAGTCTGGACTGAACCATATTCGTGTCGCAGGCAGAATGCACGAGCCGGCAGAACCGCGCGAACCAGTAGATATGGCCGGGCCAATGGGAATGGTCAAGCTCTTCGTGCGTAATGGTGTACAGGTAGTCAGCGATGTTTATCAAGCCTATCTCAACCGTATGAGCGAGCTTGGGATGTCTCAAAAATCTTTCGTAACCACCATCGTGCATCACGCCAACTATAAAATCAACAAACTTAAAGCCATACAGTTGGAGAAAGAAGGCATCCAACTCTCAATGCCCTGGGTATTAAGTGAGTTTGGCAATGTCAGTGCAGCTTCCAATATGATCGCTTTTCTGAGAGAACTGCCCAAACTGCGCCCCGGTGACCATATCTTATTCGATGGCTTTGGAGCTGGGACGTATTATGATGTTTTCGCGGTAGCATTAGGCGAATAAGAAAAAAGACCCTCAGCTAGCTTTCCTGTTGGTGATGTGTTCCTCCCCCTTCACTTGACAATCCATCGAGGGGAGGAATACTCTTTAATTTAGCCTTACAAAACTGTATTTAGAGTGAGATGCGGCAATATTTATTTATTGGCTACAATATACCAGTGACTATTCGTTAAACGAACCCGCCGTTCGTTTTCTTCTGATAGTAATTCTCGAAAATAACTGGCGTAATCACGCGAACATCCACAATTTATTGCAGGAGAAAGAAATTCAAGCATGCATATCGGTTTCATCGCTACCCGCCTGAATGGAACAGATGGAGTCTCTCTAGAGGTCCAGAAATGGGCCAAAGTCCTGCAACGTATGGGACATAAATTATATTTTTGTGCGGGGGAATTAGGAGATTATGCCAGGAATGGCACACTGATTCCGAAATTGCATTTTGCAGACCAATCCATCCAATCATTGAGCAAACGGGCCTTTGGAGAAAACGCAGATCAGGATGGGGAAAAACTTAGTGACCAGATCTATATGATGGCAGATGAACTTCGAGCTCCACTACGACGTTTCATTCGTTCAAATCGCCTGGATTTGATCATTGTACAAAATGCCCTGACCATCCCCATGAATCTACCATTAGGCGTTTGCCTGACGGGATTGATCGCCGAACTAGGGATCGATACAATCGCACACCACCATGATTTCTTTTGGGAAAGAGAGCGCTACCAGGCAAACCATATCCTGGATCTGTTGGACACGACTTTTCCCGCCAAACTTCCATCTATTCAGCATGTCACCTTAAATACGATCGCACAGGCAAGACTGAAAGCCCGGCGCGGGATTGATTCAATCGTGATTCCAAACGTGCTCGACTTTGCCTCACCACCTAAGGGTCAGGATGCTTATAACAGTGATTTACGAAATGCATTGGGGTTGGCCAAAGATGATTTATTTATTCTGCAGCCTACCAGAGTTATCCAACGCAAAGGCATTGAAATGGCGATCGAGCTCGTGCATCGCCTGGAATCTCCAAGGGCACGTCTTTTCATCTCTCATCGATCAGATGATGAAGGGCTGTCACACTGGTTGTGGCTTAAGCGAGAAGCCCAGGTCATGGATGTACAACTACAATTAATTGACCACCTGATTGGGTCTGAACGTGCCATGATGAAAAACCATAAAATCTATTCCCTCGGTGACGCCTATACGCAGGCTAACCTGGTCACCTATCCCAGCATCTACGAGGGTTTTGGAAATGCCTTGCTAGAAGCTGTATATTACAAACGCCTGACAATCGTCAATCGCTATCCTGTTTACAATGCAGATATTAAACCACTGGGATTTGAGTTCATCGAGCTCGACGGTTTCGTAGATGATCAAGCAGTTGCTTCAACCCGTGCACTCCTAAATGATGAGCAACTCGTGCGGGAGATGGCGGAGAAGAATTACCAATTGGCATTAGAATATTTTTCCTTGGAAATACTGGAAAACAAACTAAAACAGCTTCTGGCGAATTTCTAGAATACCAATCTTAGATTATTAAACGAGAGCCCTCTCATTCATATCACTTGAGTGAGAGGGTAAAAATTCTGTTGCAATTATCTGGCTTTAACCGGCTTCAAGTCAGTTACCTTCTCAGTGATCAAGGGAATCTGCACTTCAAAGCGTGTTCCCACACCCAGCTCACTTTGCACATACACCTCACCCGCATGTGCCTCTACGATCCACTTCACTATCGAGAGCCCCAAACCGCTTCCACTTGACTCACCCTCCACCGAATCGTGTTCTTCGGCGTCCTGGCTGCTGCGGGTGCGCGCCTGGTCAACCTGGTAGAAACGATCGAATAGATGGGGCAAATGTTCTTCGGCTATGCCCGGCCCGTTATCTTTTACACTTACCCAGGCCATGGGAACCTCTGCGGTTAAAGCCACGCCTGTTTCCACGTAAACGCGCTTTTCATCAGCAATGGTATATTTAATTGCATTTTCAACCAGATTATTGATCATTTGCACGAGATACTGGCGATCCCCCCAGATCTTTAGTTCTGGCAAATTTCCCGCAGAGAGATCAACGTTATTCCGCTTGGCCAGAGGCACAAGGCGCTCGACAACTTCCAGAGTCAGATCGCTTAAATCCTGTTCTTCGAGGTTGAGCACTGCTTGTCCGGCGTCCATACGTGAGAGTGTCAGCAAATTAGTAACCAGTCGCGTCATCCATTCATTCTCAGATTGAATCACGGATAAGGCACGTTCATACTCCTGCGAAGTACGGCGAGCTTTCAGCGCCCGGCTGGCTTCCAGATTAACGATCGTCAAGGGGGTGCGCAGTTCGTGACTGGCATCCGCTGTGAACTGCCGCTGGCGCTCGAAGGCGGCCTGTAAGCGATCAAGCATTTGATCGAACGTATCGGCAAGTTCCCCCAACTCATCCTGTGAATTCAATTTCAACCGCCTGCTCAGATCCGTTTCGCTGATTTGTCGGGCAGCCTGAGTGATCATCTTAACCGGTCGCATGGCTTTATCTGCTAACCAATAACCTCCCACCAAAGCGATCGAAAGCGTGAGAAGAGCTCCCAGTAAGAGCGTGATTAGCAAACGATGAAGTTGCCCCTCAGGGTCGACAGGACTGCCCAGAATCAGGAAACCGATGATGTGATGTTCAAATGAAATGGGCGCAACCAGGAATAGATACTGATTTGGTGTGCTTACGTTGGAAGCTGTGGCCGAAACGATCGAATAAGTGAAAGCTCCTTCCTCAGAACTGCGACCGAGTGCATATTGGGCCAGAAGGTTTACGCTTTTAGTGGAAATAGGCCCCATCTTTTGTAGCACCTGACCTTGTAGATCGATAAGTGCCAGGACTTCGTTATCGGACAAGAGCGGTTGTGAGTCTTGAGGCAATATCGGCAGGCTCAATTGACCTCCCAAGAAATTCGCGGGATTAGATAAAATATCCAGAGCCTGGAATTGGCGAATCTTCAATTCCAGGCGGTCCACAGTCTGGTACTGCAAATCCTGTTTCTGACGCGTATAAACGAAAGCGCTGAAGATCGCCAGGATGATCGCCAGGATGACGACAAACCAAAGCGCCAGTCGAAACCGGATGCTATGCACCAGGATACGAATACGCTGAAGAAATGTGTGGACCTTCTCTCTCATTACCTCACCGCTTAATTTTCATCTGGTTTCAACAACCTGTATCCGGCTCCACGGACAGTTTCGAAAAGCTTGACATCAAACGGATCATCAATTTTTCGCCGCAAGCGCCGCACGTAAACATCTACCACATTTGAAGTGCTCATGAAATCATAGCTCCAGATATGACTTTCAGCCATCTCCCGAGTGATTATGCGGTTGGGATTGCGCATGAAATATTCCAGTAAGGCATATTCCTTCGCCGTTAAATCAATGGACAGACCGGCGCGTTCTACGAAATGAGTTGCCGGATCTACACTCAGATCTGCTACCTTGAGCAAAGCACTTTTATCAGATGATTCACGGCGCAGTAGAGCGCGCAAGCGAGCCCTTAGCTCTTCGATGGCAAAAGGTTTTACCAGATAATCATCAGCTCCACTGTCAAGCCCCGAGACCCGATCTTCAATCGTATCCCGGGCTGTCAACATCAATATTGGCGTATTGACACGGCGGTTGCGCAGCTCTCGACAAACCTCAAAGCCATCTTTTTTCGGTAGCATGACATCCAAAATAATCGCATCATACGGGTAGAATCCGGCCATTTCTTCTGCTTCTAAACCATCGTATGCAGGATCCACGGCATAGCCCTCATCGATCAGGCTCATTCGCAGCGAATTATTCAAGCGGCGATTATCTTCGACCAATAATACACGCACGAGTCTCCCTCCTTCCCACTCGGGAAAAATCAGCCAGAGCGCATTGTATCCGCATGAGGCCATTATTTCGCGCTCAATTTGATTATAGCGCAAAGAGATGACGCGTAGATGACAACCCCATGAAAAGGATAACCATTTCTAAACCTGTGATAGGACAAACTCCAAAATCAGTATAGATAACGAAATTGATCTTCGTCATCTGGCTGTCATGTTCAGTTGTTATACTCGAGTTAAAGATCAGATTTGTAAACAAATATATAGGACAATGGTTTCTAAAATATCAGTGAGATCATTGTATGGGAACTAGAAAAAGGAGAAAGACTCCCATGAAACGTCAGCGGATAATTACAACCATACCAATCCTCCTGGCCCTTCTGCTTTCAGCCTGCACCGGAACAGCACTAACGGGGATATCGGGTACTGGAGAATTGAACGCGCCGCAACAAATAGCCCAGGTAGCGACATCAGCCCCCAGCACTACCCAGAGCTCTGTTACAGGTTCCGGCTCACTGGCAGACTATGAACAGACACTCGAAAATATCTACGCGCAAGTCAATCCCTCAGTCGTCAATATCCAGGTCGTCAGCCAGGCGAGCACATCCATTCAGGTACCGCAACTGCCTGGTGACCCCTTCGGATTTGGGAACCCAGGATCAGGGGGCATTCAGCAAGCTTTAGGTTCCGGGTTTGTCTGGGACACTCAGGGTCATATCGTCACCAATAATCATGTGATCAACGGCGCTACTAAAATAACCGTCACCTTTGCGGATGGCACGGTGCTGGACGCTAAGCTGGTTGGGGCTGATCCAGATAGTGATCTGGCAGTCATCCAGGTTGACTCGAGCAATCTTCCAAAGCCCATTGAACTGGCTGACTCGACACAAGTCCAAGTGGGCCAACTTGGGATTGCTATCGGTAATCCTTATGGACTATCAGGAACCATGACTACCGGAATCATCAGCGCACTATCTCGCAGCCTGCCGGTTGGATTGGATAACAGCAGCACCCAGCAAGGACCAACTTATACCATCCCGGATATTATCCAGACCGATGCAGCCATAAATCCAGGCAATTCCGGAGGTGTATTGGTCGATACA
>Ga0315542_1002069_pt1 | contig 12366 bp, 6 predicted proteins | sample SalMarSW160120MG_FD_202541 | JGI IMG/M metagenome (GOLD analysis project Ga0315542, IMG submission 202541) | Salt marsh sediment microbial communities from the Plum Island Ecosystem LTER, Massachusetts, United States - Salt Marsh Sediment SW1601-20 ... | reverse complement strand
GGCGGGGTGAGCTGCGGAGAGGGGCCCCCGCCGCGGCGCCGGACGGCAGCCGTGGGGGTGAGCTTGGATGTGGAGCGTATTTCCGCGCTTGGGTGTCGCGACGAGGCGGAATGGGAGGGGACGTCTCCTGAGGTCGCGGGGATCGGGGTCCCCGGCTCCGTGGGGGAGGGCGGCGGCGACGGAGGAGGCGATGGTGTGGGCGTGGACGTGGGCTCCGGGGCGGCGGTGTGCGACGGGCTGGGCCTCGGGGGCCAGGTGGGAGTCGCCGTGGGGGACGGAAGGGCCAGGACCAGGGTCTCCCTGACGTCGACGGGCAGCAGTCGAAGAGCGTCGACGCCGTCGGGCAGACGCACGCCGCGCAGGCTTCCTCGACCCTTGCCGTCGAGCTCCACGATCCGTGGGTCGATGCCGTCGCCGAGGATCATGACCGCCCCGCGGGGGAGACCGGTCAGGTCGAGATCGTATGCCCCGTCTCTCATGGTCAGCTCGGCACTCAGGGGCCGCGCGGCACGCATCGTGGCCGCAGCCTCCAGGGCTGCGAGCTCCCGTGTCTCCTCGAAGAGCCGGCTCGCCTGGACGGCGACGGCGGACAGCAGGAGCCCCGCCGCCACGGCACAGACCGCGATGGCCAAGGCCGGGTGGACCGGCGATCGCAGAGCCCCCAGAAACAGGGCGACCGCGCGGCCGACGACCCAGCGCGCGCGGCACGTCCGACTACACCACACCCGGTCCCGCCAGTGCTGGGCGCAGCCGTCACAAAGCCAGCGGCCGCACGACCGACAACGGAGGTGCGCTTCCCTGGAGGGGTGGACGGAGCAGCGGGAGGAGGCCCGCATCAAGACGGTGCCGAGAGGGTTGCGCCGGTGCGGGGGGAGGTCGCGGGACACGTGAGGGAGCGGTCGCGGACGGCCGCAGGGGAGGGAGACGCGGAATGACGCACCGGCCGGGTCGGGCTAGAATCGGGGTGCCGGTCATTTCCACCCGGGCATGGCCTCAGCGAGAGGAGTTCACACATGTGGAACCTGCCCAACGCCCTGACCATGCTCCGCATCGTGCTGGCGCCGTTGCTGGTCGTCGTGCTGCTCACCGAGTTCCCGGACAAGGAGTTCTGGGGTCTGTTCATCTTTCTGCTGGCGGCCCTCACCGACCTTCTTGATGGAATTATAGCCCGCCGCACGAACCGCATCACGGTGATCGGGGCGATGCTCGATCCCATCGCGGACAAGCTGCTCATGAGCGCGGCGTTCATCTCCATGGTGGAGCTCGCCCTGGCGCCGGCGTGGATGGTGTTCTGCATCGTCGGGCGGGAGTTCGCCGTGACCGGACTGCGCATGGTCGCGCTGGAGCGCGGCGTGGCCATCGCCGCCAACCAGTGGGGCAAGGCGAAGACCCTGAGCCAGGTGGTGGCGGTGTGCCTGCTCATCGTGAGCCGGCAGCTCGGGCACTGGCGCGTGCTCAGCCAGGTGGCGCTGTGGGTGGCCCTGGCGCTGACCCTGATTTCCCTGGTCGTGTACTTTGTCTCCAACTGGCGCGTGGTGGCCGGGCGGAGGACGGCGGAGTGATGGTTCCGGCGGCCGGGCCGACCGTGGCTACCGCACGCTGGGCGCGACGCGACGCCGACCCGGCGTCCGGGGGGTGGGAGAGGTGACCATGCGAGAGCTGGCGCTGGAGGAGATGGCGTGGCGTTGCCCCGATGAGTGGCTGCCGTGGGACAAGCTGTCCGAGGTGCAGGCGGCGACGTCGATCGTGGGCCAGGAGCGGGCGGTGGAGGCCATCGCCTTCGGCCTGGCGGTAAAGGGCATCGGCTACAACGTGTTCGTCACCGGTCTCGCCGGCACCGGTCGCTTGACGACCATCAAGCGCTTCCTGGACCGACAGGCAGACGCCGAGCACCCCCCGGGCGACGTGTGCTACGTCTACAACTACCGGAGGCCCGACCAGCCCAAAGCCCTGGTGCTCGGAGCCGGGGCCGGCCGCCGTCTCGCGGAGTCCATGGACCGGCTGGTCAGAGAGCTCGCGGACAACCTCCCCAGCATTCTCAGCGACAAGGAGTTTCGGCAGCGGGTGGAGGGGGCCGTGGCGGATCTCCAGCAGCAGGAGCGCGAGCTCGTCGACGCGTTCCAGAAGGAGGTCCAGGAGGCGGGCTTCTCCCTGGTGAACATCCAAGCGGGCCCGGTGTCGAGACCGCAGGCGCTGCCCCTGGTGGACGACAAGCCGGTGAGCGTGGACGAGGTGCCGAAGCTCGTTGAGCGGGGTGAGCTCTCGGACGACGAGGGGGCGCGCCTGGTGGAGCAGTACCGGGTCCTGACCGAGAAGTTGCAGGACGTGTTCCAGGGGGTGGCCGAGCTCAGGCGCAAGGTGGCGCAGCGGGTGGAGGAGGTTCGTCGAACGCTCCTCGAACCAACCTTCGATGAGCTGGTGGAGCGCTGCCGGAGAGCGGTGGGCGATGAGGGTGTCGACGCGTATCTAAGCGCCGTCCGCGAGGACCTGAGGGACAACTTCGAGCTGTTCGTCTCCGAGACCGAGGGAGAGGATCCCTTCCTCCGCTGGCGGGTGAATCTCGCGGTGGACAACGGCGGGCTCCAGGGGCGGCCGGTCATCCTGGAGTCGGAGCCCACCTACACCAATCTGTTCGGCACGGTGGAACGCTCCCTGGGCAACGCCGGCGAGGTGGAGACCTCCCACATGAGCATCCGGGCCGGATCCCTGATGCGGGCCAACGGCGGGTTCCTGGTGCTCAATGCTGATGATGTCCTTCTTGAAGCCCGGGTGTGGCCGGGCCTCAAACGTGCCCTCAAGTACCAGCGGGCGCAGATCCAGTCCCTGGAGAACGTGGTCTTCGGCGCATCCTCGCTCAAGGCGGAGGCGGTGCCTTTGGACGTCAAGGTGGTGATCATCGGCGATCGCACCATCTATGACCTTCTGTACCGTCACGACTCGGACTTTCCCAAGGTCTTCAAGGTGCTGGCCGACTTCGACTCGGTGATGGCGTCCGGAAGGGACAGTGCGCGGGAGATCCTCAGCGTGCTGCGCAAGGTCAGCGTGGAGGAGGATCTCCTGGACATGGATCGAGGCGGGATGGCGGCCATGCTCGAGGAGGCGGTCCGAATGAGCCGCTGGCACCGCCGGTTCTCGACCCGGTTCTCGGATCTCGCCGATCTGCTGCGCGAGTCGGCCTTTCGTGCCGAGCAGGCCGGCGCCGCGAGCATCGACCGCGAGCATGTGCGGGCGGCGCGGGTGGCCAACCGGAAGCGCCACAGCCTCACGGAGGACCGAACCCAGGACCTGATATCGGATGGCATCATCCGCGTGGCGACGGAGGGAACGGCGGTCGGGCAGGTGAACGGGCTGGCGGTGTACGACCTCGGTCACCACCGCTTCGGCAAGCCGAGCCGGATCACGGCCCGTGTGGGGCTGGGCCGTGAAGGGGTCATCAACATCGAGCGCCAGTCGGGCCTGTCAGGGCCGACCCACGACAAGGGAGTGAACATCCTCACCGGTTTCTTGCGCGGCACGTTCGCGAAGGACGTGCCCCTCACCATGGCCTGCTCGGTCACCTTCGAGCAATCCTATGGGGGGATCGACGGCGACTCCGCGTCCTCCACGGAGATCTACGCCATCCTGTCCGCGTTGTCCGAAGCACCCATCCGCCAGGACGTTGCGGTCACGGGATCGGTGGATCAGTACGGGGATATCCAGGCCATCGGCGGCGTCAACGAAAAGGTGGAAGGGTTCTTCCGGGTGTGCGAAGGGAGGGGCCTCACGGGGTCCCAGGGTGTGATGATCCCCGCCGCCAACGTCGCCGACCTGCAGCTGGACGAGCGGGTCTTGGGCGCTGTGGGCGAAGGCCGTTTCCACCTCTACGCGGTGGGAACCATCTCCGAGGGGATCGAGCTTCTGACCGGCCGGCCGGCGGGCACCCTCATCGAGGGCGAAGGCTGGAGCGAGGACAGCATCTACGGCATCTGCCAGCGTCGCCTCGACGAGATGACGCTCCTGATGCGGCGAGCCGGTCGGGGCGCCGACAGGGACGGCAGCGATGCGGGAGGGGGAGCGGGCGCCCCTGGCGAGGCACTCGTGGGATGAGGCGACAAGGGGCACGGAGTGACCGCAGACACCATGTGTCGAGACTTCTTTGACGAGATCGAACAGCGATTTGACACGAGGGTTGTTGGATGGCAGAATCATCAGGCAGCCGAAAACCGCTCTGGCGGCATTATCTTCGGAGGAGGAAGGGGGAGATGCCGCGACGTCTGAACACGATCATCGTCGTTCCCCACAGTAAGGCGAAGTTCTTCAAGATCTCGTTCTCGACGCGGGCCCTGGTCATCGGGGCGTGCGTGGCTGTGGTGGCCTTGCTGCTGTCGGTGATCGCCATCTCCTACACGGGCAGCGCTGTCAGCCGCCGCGCCGAGGTGGCGCAGCTGCAGACGGAGAACCGAGAGCTGGCCGAGGTGAATCGGCAGCTCGAGACGACCATCGCCGAGGTCCAGGACCGTCTGGACGACTTCGAGGAGCGCACCTCCCGGCTGGCCCTCGCGGCGGGGATGGACTCCCAGGTGGGCAGCTCCGGAGGCGCCGAGGATCGCCCGCTGACCGGGGACCATGTGGGCAGCGGCGGTCCCTACGATCGGCTGCCAGGGTCACCGCTGACGTTGAAGCTCCAGGGGGACTGGATCTCCTCCCGCCTCGACCTCGTCGAGGAGCGGCTCACCAACCAGGACGAGAAGATGGCCGCGACCCCCACCATCGCTCCGGTCCTGGGCCTGCTCACGGACGGCTACGGCCGTCGCGCCGATCCCTTCACGGGTCGACGGTCGTTCCACCGCGGTCTCGACATCTCCGCCCGCCGCGGGACTCCGGTCCACGCCCCGGCCGACGGCGTCGTCGTCTTCGCGGGGCGCAACGGGGGACTGGGCAAGACCCTGCGCATCTCCCACGGGTTCGGCTACACCACCGTGTACGGTCATCTGGACACGATCGAGGTCGAGGCCGGCACGGAGGTGCACCGCGGGGACGAGATCGGTCTGCTCGGGAACACGGGGCGGTCCACGGGACCCCACCTGCACTACGAGGTGGAGCTGGATGGGCGGGCGGTGAATCCCCTCTACTACATTCTCGACGCCTACTGATCGTCATCGCGCGACCGAGATTCGATGACACCTGCGGCCGTGCTCAACGGCAGTATTCAGCCTCAGCAACCGCGTCAGTGAACGGCGACTGCGGCGGTGACCATGCCGCCGGACGCTGCCGCTGATGGCGGTTGCGGAGGCGAACGCGGACGCGGGCAGGTGACGAATACGCCGGCCAGGGCAGGCGTTGCAATGATCGGCGGCATCATCTACGCTGCCGGCAGCCGGCGACGAGGCGGCCGTGGTGGGGGGAGAGGGCAGCGGTGCCGTGCCGGCGCGGTTCGCACTCCACGAAGCCGCTTCATCGAGTCGAGGATTGCGTATGGACTTCATTGAGAAAGCTGTTGGTGCCGTGTTCGGCACCAAGCATGAGCGGGACGTCAAGCGGATGCGGCCGCTGGTCGCAGCCATCAACGCCCTCGAGCCGGAGCTCGAGGTGCTATCCGACGACGATCTGAGGGCCCGGTTCGCCGTGATCCGGGAGCGGACGCGGGAAGCGGTCGTTGACCTCCCCGAGGACACGCGGGAACGCTCCAAGTTCGTCCAGAAGATCCTGGACGGGGAGCTGGTGGAGACCTTCGCCCTGGTCCGCGAGGCCTCGAAGCGGACCCTGGGCATGCGGCACTTCGATGTGCAGCTGATCGGCGGGATCGTGCTCCACGAGGGCCGGATCGCGGAGATGCGGACCGGTGAGGGCAAGACCCTCGTGGCCACCCTGCCGGTGAGCCTCAATGCGCTCACCGGACGTGGCGTGCACGTGGTCACAGTGAACGACTACCTGGCGCGCCGCGACGCCGAGTGGATGGGGCAGATCTACCGCTTCCTGGGTCTGACCGTGGGCTGCATCCAGAACCAGATGCGCGACGACGAGCGCAAGGAGGCCTACGGGTCCGACGTGACCTACGGGACCAACAACGAGTTCGGGTTCGACTACCTCCGGGACAACATGAAGTTCACGTTGGACCGCATGGTGCAGCGCGGCCACGTCTACACCATCGTGGACGAGGTGGACTCCATCCTCATCGACGAGGCGCGCACGCCGCTCATCATCTCCGGTCCGTCGGAGCTGTCCGTCGACCTGTATTACCAGGTCGACGCCATCATCCCCAAGCTCCAACGGGGGGAGGAGACCGAGGACAAGTACGGCAACAAGACCATCACCGGGGACTACCTGGTGGACGAGAAGGGGCAGACCGCTTCCCTCACCGAGCAGGGGATGGGCCGGGTGGAAAAGCTGCTCGGCGTGGAGAACCTGTGGGACCCGTCCCAGACCGAGATCCTGCACGCGGTGAACCAGGGTCTCCGCGCCCACTCCCTGTTCCAGTTGGACCGCGACTACATCATCAAGGACGGTGAGGTGATCATCGTCGACGAGTTCACCGGACGTCTGATGCCGGGACGCCGCTGGTCCGACGGGCTGCACCAGGCCGTGGAGGCCAAAGAGAAGGTCAAGATCCAGTCGGAGAACCAGACCCTGGCCACCATCACGTTGCAGAACTACTTCCGCATGTACGACAAGCTCGCCGGCATGACCGGTACCGCCGAGACCGAGGAGGAGGAGTTCGAGAAGATCTACGGCCTGAACGTCGCCGTCATCCCGACCCACATGCCCATGATCCGCGACGACCGCCCCGATGTGGTGTACAAGACCGAGAAGGAGAAGTTCCGGGCCGCGATCGAGGACATCGTGGAGTGCCATCAGCAGGGGCAGCCGGTGCTGGTGGGCACGGTCTCTATCGAGAAGTCGGAGCGACTCTCGGCCATGCTGCAGCGGCGCAAGGTCAAGCACGTGGTGCTCAACGCGAAGTATCACGAGCGGGAGGCGGACATCGTCGCCCAGGCCGGTCGCAAGGGGGCGGTCACCATCGCCACCAACATGGCCGGCCGCGGCACCGACATCGTGCTCGGCGGCAACCCGGAGGGCCTGGCCAGGATCGACGCCGATCCGGAGGCCGATCCGGAGGCGTACGCCGCCGCACTGGCCAAGCATCGCGAACGGTGCGTCGCCGAAAAGCAGGAGGTCCTCGACGCCGGTGGGCTGCACATCCTGGGGACCGAGCGCCACGAGGCGCGGCGCATTGACAACCAGCTCCGGGGACGCTCGGGACGTCAGGGCGATCCGGGCTCCTCCCGCTTCTACCTGTCGCTGGAAGACGACCTGATGCGCATCTTCGCCTCCGACTGGGTGCGGAAGATGATGGACCGCCTAGGGATGGAGGAGGACATCCCCATCGAGTCGCGCATGGTCACGAAGTCCGTCGCCCGCGCCCAGAAGCAGGTCGAGGCCCGCAACTTCGAGATCCGCAAGCACCTGCTGGAGTACGACGACGTCATGAACAAGCAGCGCGAGGCGGTGTACCGCCTCCGCCGCAGGATCCTGGAAGGACTCGAGGGACGGGGCTACATCCTGCGCGTCGTCGAGGACATCGTGGCCAGCCTGGTGGATCGGTTCTGCCCGGAGTCCGTGGACCCGGGCGACTGGGAGACCGCGGCGCTGGAGAACGAGTACCGCCAGTTCTTCGGCATCGCGGTGGCCGAGCTGGAGATCGACTGGGACACCATCAACCGGCCGGATCTCGAGGAGAAGCTCATCACCTCCGCCAAGGAGCACTACCAGGGGCGGGCGGAGCGATTCGGGGACGAGGAGCTGGAGCGCCTGGAGCGCTACCTGCTCCTGGACACCGTGGATCGGCAGTGGAAGGACCATCTGCTGGCCCTCGATCACCTGCGGGAGGGCATCGGCCTGCGCGCGTACGGCCAGCGCAACCCCCTCGTGGAGTACAAGCGTGAGTCGTACGAGCTGTTCGAGGAGATGTGGGAGCGCATCGAGGACCATGTGGTCAAGTTCCTGTTCCACGCGGAGCCGGTAGAGGACCTCGAGCAGCGGCGCCGTCAGGTCAGAGTCCAGGAGTATCGGCCCGAGATGGAGGCCCTGGCGGCCTCACATGCGCAGCAGGAGCAGGCGGCCAACACCCCGGTGGGGCAATCCAGGCCGGCCACGGTGCGCAGGCAGCAGCCGAAGGTGGGCCGCAACGACCCGTGTCCCTGCGGCTCGGGGAAGAAGTACAAGCGTTGCCACGGTGCGACCACGACGGTTGGGAGTTGATGCATGGCCAGTGATCCTTCGGTCGGTTCGGTGCACAGCCTGGATGACGGTCCGCTCGTGGGTCTGACCTTCGACGACGTGCTGCTCATACCGGCCCGCTCCGAGATCCACCCCAACCTCGTGGACGTGGGCACCCGACTGACCAAGAGCGGGGTGCGACTGAACCTGCCCATCGTGTCGGCGGCCATGGACACCGTCACCGAGGCGAACATGGCGATCGCCATGGCCCAGCACGGGGGCCTCGGTGTGATCCACAAGAACATGCCCATCGAGCGCCAGACCGAGGAGGTGGACAAGGTCAAGCGGTCGGAGTCGGGGATGATCGTGGACCCCGTCACCATCCGGCCCGACCAGCTCGTGCGGGACTCCCTGGACGTGATGGCGCGGTATCGGATCTCCGGCCTGCCGGTGGTGGACGAGCACGGCCAGCTCAAGGGCATCCTGACCAATCGGGACCTGCGCTTCTGCACCGAGCTGGACCGGCCCATCACCGACTTCATGACCAGTGAGAACCTGATCACCGCGTCGGTCGGGACCACCCTCGAGGAAGCCAAGCTGCTGCTCCACAAACACCGGATCGAGAAGCTCCTGGTGGTGGACGACGCCGGCAGCCTCAAGGGTCTGATCACGGTCAAGGACATCAAGAAGGCCCAGGAGTACCCGGATGCCTGCAAGGACGACCTCGGCCGACTGCGGGTGGCGGCTGCCGTGGGCGTCGGGGACGACCTGGCGGAGCGTTGTGCGGCCCTCCTCGAACGGCACGTGGACGTGCTCTGCCTCGACTCCTCCCACGCCCACTCCCGCGGCGTCCTGAATGCGGTGGAGCGGATCAAGGCCGACTACCCAGAGGTGCCGCTGATCGTCGGCAACATTGCGACCGAGCAGGCGGCACGCGACCTCATCGCCTTGGGGGCGGACTGCCTCAAGGTGGGCATCGGCCCCGGGTCCATCTGCACCACCAGGGTGGTGACCGGCGCCGGGATGCCCCAGATCACGGCCATCCAGAACTGCGCGCGCGCCGCGCACGAGCATGGGGTGCCCCTCATCTCGGACGGCGGCATCCGCTACTCCGGAGACATCGCCAAGGCGCTGGCCGCCGGGGCGGACGTGGTCATGATCGGGTCGCTGTTCGCCGGCGTGGAGGAGTCGCCCGGCGAGCAGATCCTGTACCAGGGTCGCGCGTTCAAGGCCTATCGGGGCATGGGCTCCCTGGGGGCGATGCGTGAAGGGGAGGGCGCCCGCGAGCGCTACTTCCAGATGAGCGAGGACCTGACCAAGCTGGTGCCCGAGGGCATCGAGGGCATGGTCCCCTTCAAGGGCCCCCTGGCCGACCAGGTCACGCAGCTCGTGGGGGGCGTGCGAGCCGGTATGGGCCTGGCGGGGTGCGCGAGCATTCCCGAGCTGCACGAGCGCGCGCAGTTCGTCCGGGTGAGTGCGGCGGGGCTGCGGGAGTCCCATGCCCACGACGTCGTGATCACAAAAGAGGCGCCCAACTATCGCGTCGACCAGCGCTAGAGCGAGGTGAATGGAGATCGGGTCGAGACCGCGCGCACCTTGGGCGGATTGCCTGTGGGTCGGCCAAGGAGGTCGACACCCATCTGCGGCTCCCTGCTGCTCGCACATTCCGGACGAGCGGGTGGTGGGGGTGCCACGCACCGCCGCACATGAAGCGAGAGGGCTTATCGGGCCGTCTTCGACGGTGCCTGGCACCCGCTCTGGCCTTCCCGAAGCGAGTGATTGGCGATGACGTCGCGATTGCTCGATCCCGGGCCCTGATCATCGCGACGTTCGCTGACGCGCCGTGGAACCGGGGCTGATCGGTGATCGGCGAACCCTGATCGCTGACGCTGCTCACCGTCGCCGATGGCTGCTGCCCCCTGCCCGGAATGGCCGCCGCTGATGCTGATGGCTGCCGCGGCCGCGGACTTTGCTAGACTCCGCGAGATGCGAAGCGCACTGATCACAGGCGTCACGGGCCAGGATGGTTCATACCTCGCGGAGCTGCTCCTGGACAAGGGCTACGAGGTGCACGGGATCGTCCGCCGGGCCTCCACGTTCAACAGGCAGCGGGTGGACCACCTCCGCAGCGGAGCGACCCGCGACCGGTTCTTCCTGCACTACGGCGACCTCGGGGACTCGGAGTCGTTGACGGGGGTGCTCCAGCTCGCGCACCCGGACGAGGTGTACAACCTGGCGGCGCAGTCCCACGTCGGCATCTCCTTTTCCATGCCCACCTACACGGGGGAGGTTTCCGGTCTCGGTACCGTGCGGCTCCTGGAAGCAGTGCGCCAGCAGGCTCCGGAGGCGCGGTTCTATCAGGCGTCCTCCTCGGAGCTCTTCGGGAAGGCGGCGGAGGTGCCCCAGACCGAGGCGACCCCGTTCCACCCCCGGTCCCCCTACGCGGTGGCCAAGCTCTACTCCTACTGGGCGACGGTCAACTTCCGCGAGGCCTACGGCATGTTCGCGGCGAACGGCATCCTCTTCAATCATGAGTCACCACGACGGGGTGAGAACTTCGTGACCCGCAAGGTGACGAGGGCGGTGGCCGAGATCGCGGCGGGATGCCGGGAGCGTGTGGTGCTGGGGAACCTGGATGCGTGCCGTGACTGGGGCTTCGCCGGCGACTTCGTGGACGCCATGTGGCGGATCCTGCAGGCCGACCGTGCCGACGACTTCGTGGTCGGGACGGGGGAGAGCCACTCGGTGCGGGAGCTGTGCGAGGTGGCATTCCGGCGCGTCGGTGTGGGGCTCGTCTGGGAAGGGGAGGGCGTCGAGGAGGTCGGTCGCGACGGGGCGACGGGGGCGGTTCGGGTGGCCGTCAGCGAGCGGTACTTCCGGCCCGCCGAGGTGGATCTGCTCAAGGCCGACGCTTCCAAGGCGCGGCACGCGCTGGGCTGGGAGCCGCGGGTCGGGTTCGAGGACCTCGTGACCATGATGGTGGAGGCGGACCTGGGCGCCGCGCGGGCCGGCTGACCCTCTCCGCCGGCGGCCACGGAGGGCTCCAATCTGAAGCGGAGGACGACGATGCGGATCGTGGAGTGCGTACCGAACATCTCCGAGGGCCGTCGGCCCGATGTCTATGAGGCGATCGCCCGGGCTGCGGGATCGGTGCCGGGGGTACGGGTGCTGGACATCGACCCCGGTGAAGAGACGAACCGGACCGTGATCACCCTGGTGGGCGAACCGGAGGCGGTTTTGGACGGGGCCTTCCGGCTCGTCCGCGCGTCCTACGAGCTGATCGATATGCGCGGCCATGAGGGGGCTCATCCCCGGATGGGCGCCACGGACGTGGTGCCCTTCGTGCCGGTGGCGGGCGTGTCCATGGAGGAGTGCGCGGAGCTGGCGCGCCGGCTGGGGGAGCGCATCGGCGCCGAGCTCGAGGTGCCCGTGTACCTGTACGAGTACGCGGCGACCCGCGACGACCGGCGGTCGCTGGCGAGCATCCGGCAGGGCGAGTACGAGGCCCTCGCGGACAAGCTGCGGGATCCGCAGTGGGCGCCTGACTTCGGACCGGCGACCTTCGTTCCGTCCTTCGGAGCGGTGGTGGTGGGCGCCCGCAAGTTCCTGGTGGCGTACAACGTGAACCTCAACGTGATGGACAAACGTTGGGCCAACCGCGTGGCCTTCGACGTGCGCGAGAAGGGGCGGACCGTGGTCGGCCCCGAGGGTGAGAAGGAGGAGCAGCCGGGGATGCTGGAGGCGGTGCGGGCGGTGGGTTGGACCATCCCGGAGTACGGCTGTTCACAGGTGTCGATGAACCTGGTGGACCTGGACGTGACGCCCCTCCACAAGGCCTTCGACGCCTGCGAGGACGCGGCCCGCAGAAGGGGGATCCGGGTCACAGGCTCGGAGCTGGTCGGTCTCGTTCCCAAAGGGGCGATCCTCGCCGCCGGCGCGCACTATCTCGCCCGCATGGAGCGCTCCCGCGGCGTGCCGGAGGCGGACATCGTGCACGCGGCCGTGCGCTCGCTGGGGCTGACCGAGGTGGCGCCGTTCGAGCCGGAGCAGAAGATCATCGAAGAGATCCTGGCTCCCCGACGCCCGCTGGTGGAGCGCACCGTGCAGAGCTTCGTGGACGAGACCTCACGGGACTCTGCCGCACCGGGGGGGGGGTCGGTGGCGGCCCTC
>Ga0315542_1002068_pt1 | contig 12367 bp, 12 predicted proteins | sample SalMarSW160120MG_FD_202541 | JGI IMG/M metagenome (GOLD analysis project Ga0315542, IMG submission 202541) | Salt marsh sediment microbial communities from the Plum Island Ecosystem LTER, Massachusetts, United States - Salt Marsh Sediment SW1601-20 ... | reverse complement strand
TCATCTACTTTGCTTACAGGATGCGATACGCTCCCGTGCTGAAGCGCCTCTGTCTCGGCCTCGTCCTCGGCGGGGCGTTCGGCAACCTCATCGACCGCATTGCCACCGGCAAGGTCGTCGATTTTGTGGACATGGGGATCGGGTCACTTCGCTGGCCGACATACAACGCCGCCGACATCGCGGTGACCGTGGGCGCCGTGATCCTGGTCGCCGGATTCGCCTTTCAGAAGGAACAAGCCCTCGAGGGCCCGCCGCCGAGGCTTCCCGCGGAGGGTCGCGAGGACGGCCACAACGGCCCCGTTTCCTGATATCTCTGTTCCACTCATCACCCGCGTGTACTATACTAGGTTGCCTGTAACACCGTCATAACACCGTACTTCTTCCGCGGCTGGACGATATGAGCGAGCTGAGGGTCTTTAAGTTCATGGTCGGCGAGGAGGAATCGGGCGAACGCGTCGATTCCTGGCTCGCCGGGCAGATCCCCGAGCTGTCCAGATCGAGGATTCAGAAGGCCCTCAGGGAGGGCGAGGTGCTCATCGGAGGTATTCCCGCCAGAAAACCGTCGAGAAGGGTTCGCGGAGGGGAGAGTGTCGAGATCCGCTTCAGCCCCCCGAAGCCCCTGGCGGTGCTCCCGGAGGAGATCCCGCTCGACATAGTATATGAGGATGAGGGGCTCCTGGTGGTGAACAAGACCGCCGGGATGGTCGTGCACCCCGCTCCCGGCAACGAGACCGGTACGCTAGTGAACGCCCTTCTCGCCCACTGCGGCGACCTGTCGGGGATAGGTGGCTGGCTCAGACCGGGCATAGTGCACAGGCTCGATGCGCAGACGACCGGCCTGCTGGTGGTCGCCAAGAGAGACGAGGTCCATATAGCCCTGAGCCGCCAGCTGATGGAAAGGACCGTGAGCAGGATATACCAGGCGCTGGTCTGGGGGAGGATGCCGGCCGACGAGGGAGAGATAAACGCCCCTATCGGCCGCAGCAGGTCCGACAGGAAGAAAATGGCCGTGGTGACTCAAGGCGGCCGTGACGCCGTGACATATTACTCAGTTCTAGACACCTTTCCACCGCTGCAGTATATTAAGTTGAAGCTGGGGACGGGCAGGACCCACCAGATTAGGGTCCACCTGGCCCATGTCGGGCATCCCGTTTTTGGCGACCCCGATTATGGGGGAAGGAAGCTCAGAAAGGGAAACCTCCCGAAAGAGGAAGCCGAGCTCGGCTCGAAGGCCTTGAGCCTTATCGACCGGCAGGCTCTCCATGCGGGGAGATTATCGTTTTTTCACCCCCTTCTCGGGAAGGAGATGACCTTCGAAGCTCCCCTTCCCGACGATTTCCGGGCCGTCCTCGAGATGTGCGCGGGGGACCGATGAAATACAGGATACGGGAAGCGGGGAAGGTCACTATTATCGACCTATCGGGGAAGCTGATGGGCGGATATGACGCCGACGTCTTCAGGGACCTTGTCCACGAGCTGATCGAAAAGGGGATGAAGAAGATCATCGTCAATCTCGCCGGTATCAAGTGGATCAACAGTACCGGCGTCGGGATCCTCATCACCGGATACACGACGCTGAGGAAGAACAGGGGAGACCTGAGGCTTCTCAACGTCTCGAAGAAGATCGAGAGCATGCTCTACGTCACGAAGCTTAACCTGATATTCGAGTGCTTCGATGACGAGCAGGAAGCAGTGGCGAGCTATACCAGATGATACGCGGTCGGCAGGAGCAGGAGGGAGATCGAGGCTGATGGCCGAGGAAACATTCGTCCTGGAATTCCCCAGCAGTTACAAGTGGCTGAACATGATCGATCTCATGTGCACCGAGATCACGGCCGGCATGGATTTCAGCAAGGACGCCCTGAACGAGATATCGATCTCCGTCATCGAGGCGTGTACCAACGCCCTCGAGCATGGAAATAGATGCTGTCCCGACTGCGACGTGAAAGCCGTTTTCAGGCGCAGGCCGGACAGGCTGGTCGTCGAAGTGACCGATTGCGGTGAAGGTTTCGATTTCAAGGACTATCTGAAACATATACCCGACCCTTCTGACATCCACAAAAAGCGGGGCAGAGGGATATTCATAATGAAAGCGATGATGGACTCCCTCGATTACGTCAAGGTAGAGAAGGGCGGGATGAAGGTCATCCTCGAGAAGATGACCGATGGAGGCGGGGAGGAGGACGACGACTAGGTCGTCGTGGTCCGCTTGCCGCCTTCCTGGAACCGGAACCAACCCTCCCGGACAGGCGTAATACAGGACAAGCGGAATACCCGGCGGAGAATGACCCCTGTGGACCTGTCGGAGCAGTAGAATGGCTACCTCGACATTACTTGCTTCCTTCTACTTCATATGCGGAGCGGCGATCATCTTCCTTGCCGTTCTGATCATGCGTTTCTCGTCGAGAAACGTATCGACGTGGTCCATGGCCCTCGTGATGCTTTTCGCCGGCATCGGGCCGATCCTCGGCGCTATCGGCGTCATCATCCAGAGAAACCTTCCCGAGGGCACGTACCTCTTCGAGAACGTCATAGAGAGCTTCGACTACACCTGGGAGTTCTTCTTCCCGGCGCTGCTCCTGATGGCATTCGTCTATCCAAAACCCTATCCGATCTGGAAATACGTCAGGAAGTTCGCCTTCATCCTCTTCCTGCCGCACGTTTTCCACCTCATGATGGTCCTGTTCCTGGTGAACAGGGTCAATCCGGCGCGGCTTTTCAACTGGGTGGCCGATATTCCCGTGCCCTCCAGCGCGCTCGCCTCGTATACGGGCAACCTGGCGAAGTCGCTCAACGTCTTCACCGAGCTCCTCTTCAAGGCGCACAACCAGATGTTCTCGCTCGTGAACGTGATGTACGCCCTGCTTGCTATCATACTGCTCGCGGTGTCGATGCGCAGGGACTTGAGCCCGAGGCAGAGACGGCAGGTCCAGATCATACTCGCAGGCCTCGGGATAGCTATCGTCACATATTCGGTCGCCCGTGTGGTGCCGTACTTCATGGCCATGGAGATCGACAGGGCCGTAGCGTCGGCGCTCGTCAACGCATCTCTGATCATAGGCGGCGGCTCGATAGCCTACGTGAGCCTCAAGTACCAGTTCCTTGACGTGCGGATGATCGCGAGAAAAGGGCTCTTCTACGCCGTCACCGCCGCGGTGTTTGGTCTGTTTTATCTTATTATCATCAAGCAGTTTACAAGGTTCATACGCACATACACCGGGGCGGAGCTCGAGTTCGTCGAGACGCTGCTGATAGTGCTGTTCATCATCGCGTTCCAGCCAGTGCTGATGCGCCTCGAGGAATGGACGGAGAAGGCCCTCATGAGGGATAAGAGCCCGAGGGTGAAGCTCCAGAACCTCAGCAACGAGCTCCTCACATCGGTGGACGCCGGGTCGATGAAGGACAGGATGAAGGATGTCCTCTCCGGCGTCTTCCAGACCGGCGACGTCGAGCTGTTATTCCGTGACGAGATCCTGGACCTGAGGGGCGAGGACATCTACGCGGAAAAGGTGCTCGAGCTCCTCGAGCAGGTAGGAGAGCCTATGAGCAGGCTCGATTTCATGGAGGCTCTCGGCTTCATGCGCGTAAGGCGGGGGATATTCCGTCCCGGCAGGAAGCTGATACGCGAGGCTGTGGGCACCCTGACCGGGATAGTGAGGGTTATGGCCGGGTACGAGCTGATAGTACCGGTCATACATGACGAAAAATGCGTCGCCGTGATCCTTCTCGGCGAAAAGAGCGACGGGGGCAGGTACAGCATGCAGCAGCAGGCGATGATGTCGATGCTCTCCAACCAGGTCGCCTCTACGCTCTCGAGGATGGAGCTTCTCGAGGAGCTCGTCGAGAAGAAGGTAATGGAGGAGGAGCTGAACATCGCAAGGACGATCCAGCTCAACCTTCTCCCCTTTGCGCCCCCCGAGCTGGAAAACTACGAGGCGTCGGCGCTGAGCGTCTCGAGCAAGCAGGTCGGCGGCGACTACTACGACTTCATAAAGAACGGCCGGCATTTCGCTTTCACGGTCGCGGACGTATCCGGAAAGGGAGTCCCGGCCTCTCTCCTTATGGCCTCTCTCCAGGCGAGCCTGCGGGCGATGAAGGACAGGATGACCGACCCGGTCGCGATCATAAGCCGCCTCAATGATGTGATGTGCGAGATCACTTCTTCGGACAAGTTTGCGACGATGTTCTACGGCTGCGTGGACATGGACCATAACGAAGTCGCCTATTCGAACGCAGGGCACTTCTTCCCCGTGGTCGTCAGGGAAGGCGGAGTTGTGGAAGTGCTTGATTACAGCGGCCTTATCCTGGGAGTTAAGCCGGGGTTCCCGTATGAGACACACAAGACGAAGTTCAGGCCGGGCGACATGATCGTCGTGACCACCGATGGCGTCACCGAGGCGGAGAACCGCGCGGGCGACCTGTACGGCGAGGAGCGCCTCCACCCCTTCCTCGCCGGAATGCACGGGAGCAGCGCGGACCAGGTCAGGGACGCGATCGTCGAGGAGGTGGACAGGTTCTCCCATCCTGTCGGGGCGAACGACGACCTCACGATCCTTGTGGTAAAGAGGAAGACATAGGATGACGGGCTCAGGCGATGCATCAACCGGGGCGGGCAGGGTCCTCGCCATCGATCCCGGGTCGAAGAGGACAGGGCTCGCCGTGAGCGATGAGTTGGGCATAACTGCCCAGGGAATAGAGACATACAGCGGTCAGCGCAGGGACCTGGCCGAACATGTGGCCGGCCTGGCCGCCCGGTATGGTATAATGACAGTTGTGATCGGGCTGCCCCTCTCGATGAGCGGGGAGGAGCTCGAGAACGCGGCGTTCTCGAGGGAGCTGGCAGCGGCGATCGAGGAGAGGCTCGGGATAGAAGTCGTGCTACGGGACGAGAGGATGACCAGCCTGGAGGTAGAGCGGGTCATGAAGCAGGAGGGCAGGATAAAGAACGCCGGCGACATCGACCGGCTCTCGGCTGTCCTTCTCCTGTCTTCGTATCTGGAGGAAAGGGGGTCGCTATGAGGGTCGTCAGGCACATATCTGTCACAATAGCGATGATCGCCACGGTCCTCTTCCTCACGGCGCTCCACTTCAGCGTCCTCTACTACAAGGACGGTGGCGATCCCGACGCTCCGAGGATAGAGGTCAAGATCGCTCCAGGGATGACCTTCAAGCAGGTCCAGGCCGATCTTGTCAAGAAGGGGATCGTGACCAACTCCGGCCTCTTCCGCTGGGCCGCGTACCTGACGAGGCGTGAGGACGACGTCCAGACAGGCAGGTATCTCTTCCGTTACGGCGAGAGCATCTCCTGCGTCCTGCGGAAGCTGACCCATGGCGATGTCGAGTACACGCGCATGGCAGTGCCCGAGGGGCTCTACATGATCGAGATCGCGTCCCTGCTCCAGAGCAGCGGGGTCGTCGACTCGACCGCTTTCATGCAGACGGTCACAGACTCCCAGTTCGTCACAAGCCTCGGCATCCTCGAGCCCACGCTCGAAGGGTACCTCTTCCCCGACACATACCTGTTCGGCTGGCCGATAGACCCCGAGGATGTCGCGAGGCGGATGGTGTACAGGTTCCGCAGGATATATGACAACTATATAGAGGCAGAAGCGGATTCGACCGGTATGAACAGTACGGATGTCGTCACGCTCGCGTCGATAATACAGGCCGAGGCGGTCTACGCCTCCGAGATGCCGAGGATATCGGCCGTCTACCACAACAGGATAAGCGCCGGCATGCGGCTCGAGGCCGACCCGACCGTGGCATATGCCCTCGGCGGCGTCCGAAGGCGCCTGTGGCTCAAGGATCTGAGGGTCGATTCGCCCTACAACACATACAGGAACAGGGGGCTTCCGCCGGGGCCGATCTGCAGCCCCGGTCTGGCGGCCCTCGAAGCGGCCGTCATGCCGCTGGCCGGAAACAGGGACTACTATTTCGTCGCCGACGGCGCGGGGAGGCACCATTTCAGCAGGACGTACGAACAGCACCTGCAGGCGAAGCACCGGATCAGATACGGCCCCGTCCCTGCTCAGATCAGGAGCCGTCCCGATCCGGCGATAAGCGACTCTCCAGGTCCCGAGGCCGCCGACAATCCGGAGAATTCCCCCGAATCGAAGGACCCGGGGGCCGCGGGAACCAAGAAGCCCGAGGCGGCTCCGCCCGATGACTCGCCGCAGGAAGATGTGGACGAGGGGTAGGAAGGAACCGAAGTGGCGGCAGTCAAACTCGAGAGACTCAAGGAAATCATCGATGATTGCGGGAAGGCGGCAGTCGCTTTCTCGGGCGGCGTCGACTCGACGCTCCTCCTGAGCGTCGCACGCGAGGTGCTCGGCGATGATGTCCTGGCCGTGACGGTCGTCTCGCCGTTCATGCCGGGGCACGAGAAGAAGGAGGCCTCGGAGACCGCCGGGCTGATGGGCGCCAGGCACGAGATCGTCGAGGTGGACGAGAGTGACATCGAGGGGTTCGCGGACAACCCGCCCGACAGGTGCTACATCTGCAAGAAGTTCCTCTTCTCACGCGTGATCAGCATTGCGAAGGATCGGGGCATATCCTGCGTGATGGACGCGAGCAACGCCGACGACGCGGGCGACTACCGGCCCGGGATTAGAGCCCTGCGGGAGCTCGGGATCCGCAGTCCGCTGATGGAGGTGGATCTGACCAAGGACGAGATAAGGCGGATGTCGAAGAGGCGCGGCCTTCCCGGCTGGGACAAGCCCGCGATGGCATGCCTCGCGACCCGCATCCCTTACGGGGAGAGGATCACGAAGGAAAGGCTGCGCAGGATAGACGAGGCGGAGAAGTACATGCGTTCGCTCGGATACATCAACTGCCGCGTGCGAAGTCACGGCGACCTCGCGAGGATCGAGGTCTCGCCGGAGCGCATCGAGAAGCTGCTCAGGCCCGGCCAGCGCGGGCAGGTGACGGAACATCTGCGGGACCTCGGATTCAGATACGTGACCGTCGATCTGCGGGGTTACCGGACGGGAAGCATGAACGAGGCGATCCGCGGCGGCGGGGACGAAAGTGACGCGTCTTCATAATGCGGCGTGACCCAACGAATCGCTTGACTTGACGGCCGTTACAGATATTATTTCGAGTTACCGGGCGGACTGCCCGGCCACACTGAAAGGCAACAGAATGGATAGGGTCAGAAAATTCAGGAAATGGATCCTCGGGGCGGGACTCGTGTCGATAGTGATCGGCTACATCCTGCTCAGCCAGGGCTCCATCTCCGCCGCGCCCGCCCTGCTCGTCCTCGGGTACTGCATCCTCGTACCCGTCGCGCTCATATAGGCACACTTCTCGTGGGCGATTAGCTCAGTTGGTTAGAGCACCTGCTTTACACGCAGGGGGTCACAGGTTCAAGTCCTGTATCGCCCACCATTTAATCTCAAAGACAGCAAAAGGATACAAGATTAGGTAATAGGAGCCGGTGGCGTATTATGCGCCGGGGGCATCGGGAGGGCACCAGTATGAGAGGAGGCATATTCTGATGGAGATGTGGGGGCAGCAGATGAGAAATTGTAAGTATTGCACGGTGGGCGGGATAAGTGGGAGAGACAGGTGGAAGTGTGACACAGAAATATTTGCAAGATTTTAGTTGCAACTTGGAATATTAGTTGCTACTATAATATTGAGTTGCAACTTAAATAGTGTGTCAGAGAACTCTGGTCCGGTCGGGATCTGGAGGTGATGATATGGATGAATATAATAATATCAAGGCAGATGAGGTCATAGGTGACCTGATAATCGAGGTCAAAAGAGGGATCCATTCAGCCAGAGACCTGCGGGCGGCTCTCCTCCAGTTGTCGTACCAGCTTGTAATAAGGCCTGACAAGCGGGGACTTCTTGTCCTGGTCAATTCGCGTCTTACAAAAGAGCGGCTGGATGCGGAGACGAATCAAATGAGGCAGGTGATGCGCAATGATATTCTTGATCGGATCTATATACTCCCGTATACGGATGGTTCCCCTCAGTGGATTCCCTCGAGCGTGGACAATTCACAATGGTGGCCTCACGGGATCCTGGGTGATGAAATCGAAGTCAATTTGTCCAGGCTGGTCAAGGAGGGAAGGCCGGTATTAAAACCCCGCGACTCGTACTACTCCATCCTTCAAGCCCTGATCGTCCTCTGGATCAGGGATGCGATGCCGATCACAAGGACCCGCCTGATGGAGATCACCGGAATGAGCTACCCGACGGTGGCGAAGGCGCTTGGCAGGCTGGGGCCGTATCTGGCTGATACGAGCGACCGCAGTGTCGTTTTCGAATATTTTCCGAGGGATGAATGGAAGGGATTACTGGCAGTCTCCAGTCGGGTAAGATCGACGAAGAGGTTTGCAGCGCCGCAGGGTATTGCCAGGGAGGTGGAGCAGATGATATTCCGGTTAAGGGACAACAAGTCCGGCGAGATAGGGATAGGTGGAGTGGCTGGAGCGGAGCACTATTACCCGGAGCTGGATATCGTGGGTCTGCCTAGGCTCGACCTGTCGGTAGTCAGTCGGAAAAAGGACTTGGACCTGGATTTTGTGATGAGACTCGACCCCGCGTTAGAACCAGTGAAAGATCTGAAACGACCAGCCGACCTCGTCGTGCATCTGGTCACCAGGAAGGAATCTTTATTCGTCGAAGGTCAGGACGGGCGTTTTTGGGCAGATCCGGTCGAATGCCTTCTGGACCTGCATGAATCGGGGTTCAGCCGGCAGGGTGATGAGATGTTGGACTATCTGGAAAAACGGAGGCATGGATGATGATAGACGGATATTCTACGGTACGCCCTCACGAGGTCCTGACCGAGATGGCAGAAACTCTGCCGGAAGAGGTCAAAGAGAATATTATCATCATTGGCAGCCTCGCGGCAGCCTATTGGCTTCTGGACAGGACAGGGGTGAGGACGAAGGACGTGGATTGTGTCCTGACGCCCAGGATTGAAGCTGTTGATAATGGACGATTGATAGCTGAAAAGCTCCTCAACTCGGGCTGGGAGCAGAAGAAAACAGAAGAATTTCCTGGACCCGGAGACGAACACACGCTTGATGATCGATTGCCGGCTGTACGACTCTGTCCACCAGGAAATAAAAACTGGTTTCTCGAACTCCTAACAGAGCCAGAGCCCGGACAGGAGGAAGACAAAAAATGAACGAGACTTGTCCTCGAATCGGGTGAGCATTTTGGGATACCGAGTCTCCGATATATCTCTATAGCAGTATTCGAAGCTCGGAAGATCGATCTCGGATTCCGAGTGGCGAGACCGGAGATGATGGCCTTGGCGAACATGCTCGAACATCGTGAACTAAGACCGGATGTGATAAAAGGGTATTCAGATGGAACAAAGAGATGTAACAAGGATCTCGGCAGGGTGTTGGCAACAGGATATTTAATGAAGGACGAAAATTTGCTGAAGTGGAAGAGATCATGGTCACGGGCACTGCAGGATCGTTTCCCGGACGATGTGGAAGCCTTGAGCCAGCGAGTTGGCGATGGGTTAAGATTGCTGCTCGAAAGCCCTGAAGATATGCAGCAGGCGTTCAAAACATGTACTAACGGTCTCCTCGCAGGAAAAGGGGTGACTCTTGAGCAACTCAGGGCTGTGGGCAAACGCATTCTGGGTGATGTGGTGGATTCACTTGTAAAGAAATGGCAACCCTTGGATGACCTTCCCCCACTAAACTGATCAAAGACAAGAGTTAGTCTTTCTGGTCGTGAGGCGCAAGCGGGTCCGGCGCGGTCCCTTTCTACCGCTTTATATCTCTTGACCCGGCGCTCCGCCTGAGCCAGAATGACAGGTGGAAGGCGCGATTTTTTCTTAATTCCCGAGGAACAGAACTATGAGAACGAGAACGGCAGTCCTGTCTCTTCTCCTCCTTGCCGGTACGATATCGAGCGCGAAGGCCGGGGACGTGCTCGTAGCCAGAATGGACGGTATCATCGGCCCCTCCTCGGCAAAGTACATGGTGAATACGATCGCGAGTGCGGAAGCTGACAGCGCGGTCTGCGTGATTTTCGAGCTCGATACGCCCGGCGGCCTCGACGAGTCGATGAGGATGATCGTAAAGAAGATCATGGCCTCCACGGTTCCGGTTGTTATCTATGTCGCACCATCGGGATCACGCGCCGCGTCCGCCGGTGTCTTCATCACAATGGCCGCTCATGTGGCAGCCATGGCCCCGGGCACCAATATAGGAGCCGCCCACCCGGTCGCGCTCGGCATATCAGGAAAGATAGATTCTGTCATGGTGGGCAAGGTGCTGAACGACGCCTCGGCGTACATTCGCTCGATCGCCACGGAAAGAGGCCGGAACGCCGCCTGGGTCGAAGAGGCGGTGAGGAAAAGCGTCTCCATTTCAGAAACGGAGGCGTTGAAACTGGGTGTGATCGATCTGATCGCGCCATCGACCACGACGCTTCTCGAAGCTCTCGACGGCCGCACGTTGAAGGTCGCTCACGCGGAAGTCATCCTAAAAACGAAAGAAGCGACAATCATTAACGTCGAGATGAGCTGGAGCGACAGGCTGCTGGCCGTCATTACGAATCCAAATATCGCCTACATTCTCTTCATGCTCGGGCTTCTCGGTCTCTATTTCGAGCTCGCCACGCCTGGAGCGATCCTGCCCGGAGTGATAGGCGCGATCTCTCTCATCCTGGCGTTCTTTGCCTTCCAGGCGATCTCGGTGAATTACGCCGGCATGTTTCTAATAGTTTTGGCCGTCGTGCTCTTCATCGTGGACATCAAAGCGGCGACGCATGGAGCATTGACCGCGGGAGGACTGATTGCCATGACCATCGGTTCCATCATGCTGTTCAACGATCCGGATCCGGCGATGCATGCCTCTCTGCAGGTCATTATCCCGGTTGTAGTTGTCATGGGGGTCTTTTTCGCCATCGGCGTTGTCCTGTCGGTGCGCGCTCTTCGAAGGAAACCTTCGAGCGGTGGTTCCGCTCTGGTAGGCCAGGAGGGGGACGCGCGGACACCGATAAACAAGGATGGCGGCAGAGTTTTTGTGGCCGGCGCCCACTGGAGCGCGAACTCCGGCGAGGAGATCGCCGAGGGGAAAAGGATACGCGTGATCGAAGTAAAAGGAATGACACTGACGGTCGAAGAGGTGAAATAGATACTCATCTGTCCCGCCGCACGGCGGAGAGGGACTGGAAAGGAGAAGGTCATGCCGATCACTCTGGGGGTTGTTGTATTTCTCGTCCTCTTTATTCTGGTGAACAGCGTCAGGATACTCAGGGAATACGAGCGCGGTGTTGTGTTCCGGCTCGGCCGGTTTGTCGGTGTCAGGGGCCCCGGGCTCATACTCCTGATCCCGATGTTCGAAAAGATGGTGAAGGTCACGCTCCGCACAATAGCCCTGGACGTCCCGCCGCAGGAAGTGGTGACGAAGGACAACGTCTCGGTCAAGGTAAACGCCGTCATGTACTTCCAGGTTTTCGAGCCTTCGAAGGCGATCATCGCCGTGGAGAATTATCTGTACGCGACATCGCAGATGGGGCAGACGACCCTGCGATCGATACTAGGCGAGCATGAGCTGGATGATCTTCTCTCAAACCGCGAGAAGATCAACCTGAAGCTGCAGAAGATAATCGACGAGAGGACAGATCCATGGGGCGTTAAGGTCAGCGCGGTGGAAGTGAAGGACGTCGACCTGCCCGAGGAGATGAGGCGAGCGCTGGCCAAGCAGGCCGAAGCCGAACGTGAACGCCGCGCGAAAGTAATCCACGCAGATGGGGAGTTCCAGGCGTCGACGAAACTCCTTCAGGCAGCGGAAGTAATGTCTCCGCAACCTGTTTCCGTTCAGCTGCGGTATCTCCAGACGCTGACCGAGATCGCAGCCGAGAAGAATTCGACGATCGTATTCCCGCTCCCGGTCGACTTCCTGGAGTACTTCGTAAGTAAAAGGAAGCAGGGATAAGAGCGCGCGCAGGGCAAAAAAATTCAGCCAGCGAACAAATGGCAGTTCTCTTTGGATTACATGTCCTCAGCGGATGCCCGTTTCGGTCGATTGACAGACTGTTCGGGTAGTGTCCAGAGCTTTTCGAACTTTTTTTTAAGAGGCTTCCCTGCATCGATCTGGCTTTCCTGAAGGTCTTGTGACGGATCCATATATGGATGTTGGTTCCTGTCGCGGCTTGATTTAATGGGGAAAGATCACTGGACGACTCGAACCGATCCAATCGAGCGTCGGGGGGACCCCAGTGGGTTTGGACCGGTCAGATGTCTGGGCTCGTATTGTATAATATATATTTGGAATTAATGGTGTCGTGATGTGGGAGAAGGTCTTTCTATAGCAGCCGGACATCACACCATCAACATCAGTTCGGAAAACGAATCGATCCCTGCATAATATACAGCTTGAGGTGT
>Ga0315542_1002067_pt1 | contig 12367 bp, 10 predicted proteins | sample SalMarSW160120MG_FD_202541 | JGI IMG/M metagenome (GOLD analysis project Ga0315542, IMG submission 202541) | Salt marsh sediment microbial communities from the Plum Island Ecosystem LTER, Massachusetts, United States - Salt Marsh Sediment SW1601-20 ... | reverse complement strand
GCGCAAGGATCAGGTCGCCCTCCGCGACCGCGTGTCCGCGCTCGAGACCAGCGACAAGAAGCAGAGCAAGGACATCGCCGGCCTGCAGAAGCGCGTCACCGCGCTCGAGAACAACCCGCTCGGCCTCTCCGGCTCGATCGAGCTCAGCTACTCCGTCGGCCGCGCCGGCCCCTACTACTTCGACGTCGACCGCGCCTACGGCGTGGGCCAGACCCGCTCCATGGGCTCCTCGGTCTTCAGCTCCGGCGCAGCCGAGCTCACCGGCGACTCGCCCGGTGACAGCGGCTACCAGACCGATGTCGGTGAAGTCGCGCAGGACCGCCAGGACATCACGCAGTCCGCGGGCGCCCTGAGCACGACGCTGACGATCAACCTCAACACGACGCTGAACGGCGCGGGCAGCCCCAACGCCCTCAACAGCTTCAGCTCCGTGCTGCAGTTGAGCCTGCTCAAGGCCACGAACCCGAACACGCAGATCGCCAACGCCGACGGCAGCGTTCCCAGCTGCGCGGCGGGCACGGCCCCCAACAGCGCCGCCGCATGCACCAGCGCCTCGCTGGACAACGGCGGTAGCCTCACGGATGGCTACGTCATCCACGTCGACGACTTCACCACGACGTTCGACGGCATCGGCAAGCTGCCGCTGAACTTCAGCTTCGGCACGGGTGTCGAAACGACCTTCACGCCGTACCTGGTGAACACCGACGACCCGGGCTTCGTCGCCACGCTGACCTCGCCCGACTTCCTCAAGTTCCTCAACCCCAGCCTGACGGCCGTCTACACGGCGCCGACAACCGACCAGGCCGGGAACACCCTGTCGAACGTGTACATGCGCGGCGCGCACCTGTCCGTGAACCCGATCAAGGGCGTCACGCTCGGTGGCAGCTTCGTGCAGAGCGCGTCCGGCGCCGCCGACAAGAACAACGTCAACAACAACAACATCACCAACACCGTCTACGGTGTCGACGCCAACGCCAGCGTCAGCATGTTCAACCTCGGCTTCGAGTGGGATCAGGGCAGCCAGACGGTCGACCCGAATGCGACCGGCCCGGCGGCGGCCAGCGATACCCTGCTCTACGCCAAGCTGCACGTCGACGGCAAGAGCCTGCCGATCCTGAACAGCCTTGACGTCAACTACCGCGACATCCCGCAGACCTGGGAGAACGGCAACGCCAACAACTACGCCATGATCTACGACGCCGGCAGCAACAGCTCGAACTACCCGTTCGCGCTGGAAGACGGCAATGGCAACAACGTTGGCCAGCAGGGCTTCGGCGTCAAGGGCGACCTGAGCCTGTTCATCCTGGACGTCTCGGGCTACTACGACAACTACTCGTACAACCTCGCCAACGCCAACCCGGACAAGGTGCAGGCGTACGGCGCGGACGCGACGGCGCAGCTCTTCGCGGGCTTCAGCCTGAGCGGCTTCTTCCACCACGTGACGATCAACAGCACGGCGGTGGGCGACCTCGAGTACCAGTACACCGATACGGGCGCGGTGCTCACCACGTCCACCGGGACGCAGTTCGGCGCGGGTGACCAGTCGATCGACAACAACTACGACACCGGTTTCGGCGTCACGTTGAAGCACGACGGCTCGGCCTCCAACGCCCTGATCAAGAACCTCAACCTCGAGGCGACCTACAAGCAGACGGGCGCTCAGTACGGCATCACGACCATCGACGTCAAGGGCGACTACACCCTCAACGTCTCGATCGTGACGCTCACCCCGTACGCCGAGTACGAGACCATCAGCTACGGCTCCAACTACACCCAGAACAACGATGGGACCACGACGCTCCAGGCCGGCACCGGTCTCACGACCAAGCCGCTGAACGTCGCGCTGAAGCCGAGCCTGATGGCCGCCGTCAACTACCGCACCACGGATCACACGGGTGCTGGCACGAGTGCCACCAAGGTGCCCTACACCGCCAACGAGCTGCAGTGGAGCGTCGGGCTTGTCCTGAACAAGTTCCTGTTCGACCACAGCACGCTGACGGCGAAGTACGGCTCCTGGAGCGGCCAGAACATCGAGGTCAACCCGTACGTCAATGGCAGCACGTGCTTTGACTCGGCGGGCAACACCTCGGCCTGCACCAACGGTGCCACCAACATCAGCAACGGCGACGCCTACTACGGCGCCAACTCGCAGCAGTCCGTGAACGGCTACGAGGTCATCTGGAACTACTACGACCTCGAGATGTCCTACGGCGTCTACCAGAACCACCGCGCGAACACCGCCGGGTACGTCCCCGCTGGCGACGCGTCGGCCCAGGCCTTCCAGATCAGCTACACCGTCAACTTCTGAGCACGGTCGTAGTGCATTCGGCGTAGACACGCCAACCAACGAGGCCCCGCAAATGCGGGGCCTCGTTCTTCGTGCGGTTGGGGCGTGTCCTGGCGGGTCGGCTTCCTCGAGTGGCGCTCGTGCTTCGCGCCTCAGGCGAGTACGCGCAGCGAGGCCGGCGCGAGCTCCAGGCGGAACTCGCGCGCCGCCGGCAGCGGCTCGCCCTCCACGTGGCCGGGCTGCTGGCGCTCCCACACCAGGCGCACGCGGCGCCCGTGGAACAGATGGACCGCCGGGTGCCCGAGGTGGGCGCCGCGCATCACGCGCGGAAGCAGGCGTAGCGTGCCGATGCGGCCGAGGCCGCCGGCGACCAGGACTTCGAACAGGCCGTCGTCGATCGACGCCCCGGGCGCGAACAGGAAGCTTCCGCCGGTGCGAGGGCCGAGCTGCGTCGAGACGAGCAGGGAGCGCCCTGTGTAGACGAGCGCATCGTCGACCCATACCTCCACGGGAGCAGCGTCGAGCGCGCCCAGGGCGGTCAGGACCGCCCACAGGTACGCGGCGAAGCCCTTGAGCGGCCGCGGCGAGGCGGCCACGCGGGTGGCGACATCGGCGTCGAAGCCCACGCCGGCGGCGTTGATGAACGGCTCGCCGTTCACGATTCCGGTATCGACCCGGCGGGCGTTGCCGGCTACGAGCCGTTCCAGGGCGCCCTGCAGATCCGCGCGGCGCATGCCGAGCGCGAAGGCGAAGTCGTCCCCCGAGCCTACCGGCAGCACGCCGAGGGTCCGGCCGCTCCCGATGCAGGCCTTGGCGACCTCGTGGGCGGTGCCGTCGCCGCCGACGGCCACCACCGTGGCGTCCGCGGGGGTGCCGGCGGCCAGGCGGGTGGCGTGCCCCGGGGCCCCGGTAGCGAGCACCCGGTAGGGCACACCGTGCGCTTCCAGGAACGCCCGGGTGTCGACGAGGGCTGCGCTCGCCCGGCCCCGTCCGGCGATGGGGTTGTAGATGAGGTGCAGCACGGCCTCGCCGATTCTATCGCGGCACCGCTCGCGCGCGAACGGCGTGGAACGTCCGGGACGGGGCAGCGCTCGGCCGTCGACGCGACACGACGCGTCCGGTGCCCGAAGGCGGGGGGCTAGACTGGAGCATGCCGACTCCTGGCGAGCTGTTCGACCTGGCGCGGGTCCCCGAGCCCCTGCGCGCGTTGCTCGACGTGACCGAGCCCTGGGAGGCGTTGACGCGGATCGACGCCTTTGTGGCCGGCATGCCGACCGGCCGGCACGGCAGCGTGCATCCCACCGCTATCGTCGACGGGCCGCTGTTCCTCGGAGAGGGCGCGAGCATCGGGCCGTTCGCCTACCTGGAGGGGCCCGCCTACCTCGCTCCGGGCGCCCGGGTCGGGCACGCCGCGTACCTGCGCGGACCCGTCGTGCTGGGACCCGACGCACGGGTGCTGCACGCCTCGGAGGTGAAGCGCTCCCTGCTGCTGGGCGGCGCGCGGGCGCCGCACTTCAACTATGTCGGCGACAGCATCATCGGGCACGACGTCAACCTGGGTGCCGGCGTCAAGCTCGCGAACTTCAAGACCACCGGCGACGAGATCAAGGTCGACGGGCGAGGCACCGGCCTGCGCAAGTTCGGCGCCGCGCTCGGGGACGGGGTGTCCATCGGCTGCAACGCCGTGCTCGCTCCGGGTACGGTGGTGGGGCGGGGCACCATCATCTACAGCGGAGCCATGGTGCGCGGCATCGTGCCGGCGCAACGGGTGGTGAAGCTGCGGCAGGTGCACGAAGCGGTCGAGACGGTTCCGCCCGCTAGGACACGCGCGCGATGCGCCGGCCCTGCCGTGCTGCCCCTTCGTGACGCCAACCCGCGGCGCTCTCTGCCGTGGGTCACCTACGGTATCGCCCTGGCCTGCGTCGCGGTGTACGTTCACCAGGCGCGCCTGGGCGGCAGCCTGGCGGGGTTCGTGTTCACCGTCCGCTACGGCTTCATCCCCGAGCGCTTCTTCCACCATCCCTTGACGGCGGCGCCGACCCTCGTCACCGCCCTCTTCCTGCACGGCAACCTGCTTCACCTGCTCGGCAACCTGCTCTTCCTGCTGGTCTTCGCCGACAACATCGAGGACCGCTTCGGCAGCATGCCCTTCGCCGTCTTCTACCTGCTGGGCGGCGCGCTGGCGAACGTGACCTATGGTTGGCTGTCGGATGCGCCGCGCATCCCGCTGATAGGGGCCTCGGGAGCCATCAGCGCGGTGCTGGGGGCGTACCTGATCGCCTTCCCGCGCCTCCGGGTGCAGGCGTTCATCCCGCCGTTCCTGGTGGCCTGGCTCGTGTTGTCGCTGTTCGCCCGCGTGCCGCGCTTTTTCCTATTGTGGTTTCCGGCGTGGCTGTTCATCGGCTACTGGTTCCTGGTCCAGCTGCTGGAGGCCACGACCCACGTCGCGGCACTGCAACCCGGCGCCTCCGCGGTCGCGTGGTGGGCGCACGTCGGAGGATTCGCCTTCGGAGTGGTTGCAGTGGTCGTGTTCCTGCGGCGCGTGCGGGCGCCGCGGTGGAGGTGACGACGATGAGGCGAGCCATCGCCTTGCTTTTCGCGCTGGTCCTGGCAGCTTCGGCAGCGGCCCAGCAGAGCCCCCAGACCTACCTCTCCGACATCGCCTCGAACCCGTCGAGCACCGGAGGCAAGGCGCGCCTGCTGCACTACCTGCCGCAGGACCTGCCGATCGCCGTGTACGTGCCACCCTCTCCGACGGGCAACGGGCAGGCGATGCGTGACGCCGTGATCCGGGCCGTCAAGGCCTGGGAGCAGGCCGTCCCCGACATCGTGCACTTCGTCGTGGTGGGGCAGGCGACGCCTGACGCCATCACGGTGACGTGGCAGCAGCTGAGCGACAAGGTGGCCAGCTATCGCTACGCCTACTCGGTCGACAAGCAGGGGCAGTACCGCTTCCACACCACCGAGGTCATCCTCGACCCCCGCTTCCAGCCGAGCCAGATCTACCGCTACGCGTTGCTGGTCTTCGGGCAGGCGGTGGGCATGCTGGGGCGCAGCCCATACAGCGGCGACGCGCTCAGCGCCACGCCCTCGGGGACTATCTCCAAGCGAGATGTGGCCACGTTGCGCGCGCTCTACGCGGTCCCCAGCGGCACGGTGCTCAAGCAGTAGGACGAACGCGCTTCTGCCGCGCCGTTCAGGCCGGCCTGGCCGCGCGCTCGACCGTCAATGGGCGGGCTCGATCAGGCCGTAGTCGCCGTCGCCGCGCAGGTAGATCACGTTGATCTCGTCGGTGTCGAGGTTCCGGAACATGAAGAAGCTGTGCCCGAGGGCCTCCATCTGCACCGCGGCGTCCTCCGGCGCCATGGGGCGGAGCACGTGGCGCTTGACGCGCACGATGGAGGGCTCCTGCTCCACGGGCTCGGGCGGCGCCGGCTGAGGCTTCTCCTCGGTCCGCTTCGCGATGAAACGGCCCTTGAACTTCTTGAGCTGCCGCTCGAGCTTGTCGACGACGAGATCGATGGCGGCGTAGGTGTCCTGCCCCCGCTCCTCGGCGCGTACGATGCCACCCTGCACGTTGACCTGGACCTCGACCCGGGCCGGGTTCGCTCCGCTGGCGCCGTTCCCCTTGCCGTCGTAGGACATCACCACGCGGGCGTCCACGATCTGGTCGGAGAAGCGGTCGAGCTTCTGGAGCTTGTCCTCGGCGTATTGGCGCATGGAGTCGGAGATGTCGATATTGCGACCGATGAGCTTGTAGATGTTCATGCTGCTCCCTTCGGGCCCTTCGCCTGAGGTCGCGAGGTCGCCTGGTGAGCGTAGTGTAGCATCGGCTCCCACGCATCCAGGAGGGAGGTACGTCCCCGGGTACCACCCGTTGTTGCCGTGTGCGACGCATGTCGGCTGGCACGGTCGACGGCATGGTGGGGCATGCTAGATTCGAACCGTAGCCATGAGCGAACGTTGCCAGGACCCCCACAACGTACGGAACTGCCCTGCCGGGGAGGCCATCGAAATCCTGCAGGAGAAGTGGGTGCTCCACATCGTGCACTCGTTGCTGGCCGGGCCCAAGGGCTTCAACGAGCTGGGCCGCGAGGTCGGGGGCTGCAACCCCACCACCCTCACGCAGCGCCTGTACCGGCTGGAGACGCTGGGGCTGGTTCGCAAGACCGTGCACTCGGTCACGCCGCCCCGCTGCAGCTACGACCTCACCGAAGCGGGTCTTGCGCTGGACAGCGTGATCGAGTCGATCCGGGCCTGGGCGCTCAGCCACCTGCCGCCCGCCGACGACGGCGCGCAAGCCCACCTGGGCTAGCTCGAACCCCTAATGACGAACGTACGCAGGACCGGCGCAGCCGCGCTCAGGTGCGGCGCCGCTTGAAGAGTCCGCGAGGCGTGTCGTCGACCTCGGTTTTCGCCTCTTCCAGTGCTTCCAGCAAGGCCTTGTTGCGGCGCTCCATCTCGCGGACGCGACGCTCGAGCTCCTCGACCCGACCCTGAGGCTCGTCGCCGGCGCGCGCGGCGGTGGGCTCGCGGCGCGGGCCCGTCTCGCCACCATCCGGGGAGCGTTGGCCGTGGACGGCAACGTCGGCGGGCTGGGCCCCGTTGACGATCCCGCCGGTCGGCTCGGGTGGACCGTCATGGCCGCCGAGCCCCGATTCGATACGCGCCAGCTGCCGCTTGAGCGCGGCGACCTCGCGCCGCAGCTCCTCGTTCTCCCGGTACAGGGCGTCGGTGGCCGGATCCGTGGCCGACGGGGCCGCCACCGCCCCGGCGTCCGCGTGGGGCGCGTCGCTGCCCAGGGCCTCCAGCGCCTGCTCGATGACCACGGTGTTCCTGGTAGAGCGGCCTGTGAGGCCGGATGGCGTGTCCCACCGGGACAGCAGCCGACGCACGCGGTCGCGAAGGTTCTTGTCGCCGAGTGGCTTGGGGAGGAGCAGGTCGGCTCCGACGGAGCGGGCGCGCTCACGGACGTCGGCGGAGAGACCGTCGCGCTTGGGCAGCTCGACGGTCAACAGGACCGGAACCCGGGCCAGGCGCGTCACGCTCTTGAGCTTGCCGCACACCACGTCGCCGCCGATGTCGGGCAGCTCGAGGGCCATGATCACCAGGTGCGGCGTGTGCTCCTTGAGGTACTCGAGGGCCTCGCGGCCCGACCCCGCGTTGACGATCTCGGGGCCGTCCTCCGCGAGGAGCATGTCGACGAGCTGGCGCTGGAGCGGGTCGGCATCGACCAGGAGGATGGTTCGAGGAGGCATGGTTACGGCTGCGACGATACCACGGCCGCGTGCTGTAGCATGGCCCGCATGGCGTGGCAGGGGCTGATCATCGGTCTGGCAGCCGGTATGTTCGGCGGTATCGGTGGGCTCGGTGGCGGTGTGGTGATGGTGCCGCTCCTCGGGGTGTGGCTCCACCTGACTCAGCACCGCGCCCACGGCACCAGCCTGGTCGCCGTGGTGCTCACGGGGCTGGTCGGGGTCATCCCGTATGCCCTGGGCGGCGCCGTAGCGCTACGGCTGGCCCTGGCGCTCGCCGCCGCATCCATCGTGGGCTCGTCCCTCGCGGCCGGGTTGAGCCCGCGCGTGCCGGCGCGCGCGCTCCGGCGCGTGTTCGGGGTGCTCGTCATCGTCACCGGGACGAGCCTCCCCTTCGACGCGCTGGTGCCGGCCCATGCCGTTGTCGGGGCCTGGGCCCTGCCCGCGGGGCTCGCCACCGGGCTGGTGGCGGGTGCGGTGTCGGGGCTCCTCGGCGTGGGCGGGGGCTCGGTGATGGTGCCGATGCTCGTCCTGCTGTTCGGGTTCGGCCAGCACGTGGCCCAGGGGACGAGCCTGGCGGTGATGGTGCCGGCCGCACTGGCGGGAAGCGTGCAGCACCTCCGGCACGGCCACATCGACGGGCGGGTGGCTCCTCTGCTGGCGCTCGGCGTTGCGGCCGGTGCCTACGTTGGGGGGTGGGCGGCGCTGGCCCTGCCGAACGACACGTTGCGGTGGGTCTTCGCGGTGTTGCTGGTGGCGACGGGGGTGCGCTACGTCCTCACGAGCCTCTCGCGAACGGCGGAAGGCTGAACGGGCCGGCCGCGGCGTCCGCAGGAGCGAGGCGTCCGGCTACGACAGCGGCAGGTTGGCGACGAACACCATACGGTCGCCGTGCTGCTCCAGCTTCACGTCGTAGTCCGACTCGGAGGCCGGGAAGTACTTGGTGATCACGCCCATGAGCTCCTGCTTGAGCTGCTCCATCCGGCCGGGCGAGAGCTTGGCCCGATCGTAGGAGAGCACCAGCTTGAGGCGCTCCTTGACGTGATCCTTGCTGCGCTTGCGTCCGAAGAGCCCGAACATCAGCTGCCTCCAAACAAGCGACGGAGCCCCGTCAGGAAGCCCCCCTGAGCCTGGAGCTGGGCGTACGGCACATCCTCCCCGCGGAGGCGCTTGGCGATGTCGCGGAAGGCGCCGCCGGCGCCGTTGCGGCTGGACTCGTCCAGCGACGCCGGGCTGCCTACGTTGGTGGACACCAAGATGCGCTCGTCCTCCGGGACGATGCCGATCAGCTTGACGCCCAGGATCTCGAGCACGTCGTCGACCTCGAGCATGTCGCCGCGCTTCACCATCTCGGGGCGAAGCCGGTTGACCACCAGCCGCACGTCGGTGATGTCGCGCGCCTCGAGCAGTCCGATGATGCGGTCGGCATCGCGCACGCTCGAGACCTCGGGGTTCACCACTACCAGCGCGCCGTCGGCGGCGCTGGCCGCGGTCTGGAAGCCGGACTCGATCCCGGCCGGGCTGTCGATCAGGACGCGGTCGAAGCCCTCCTCCTCGGTGAGCATGCGGACTGTCTCCTGCATGCGGCCTTCGGAGAGGGCGCTCTTGTCGCTGGTCTGGGAGGCGGGCAGCAGGTGGAGCGTCTCCACGCGCTTGTCGCGCACGAGCGCCTGGCGCAGCCGGCACCGCCCCTCGAACACGTCGATCAGGTCGAACACGACGCGCCCCTCGAGCCCCATCACCACGTCCAGGTTCCGCAGGCCCACGTCCGTATCGATGACGCACACCTTCTCCCCCTGCCGCGCAAGGGCCGCTCCCACATTGGCCGTGGTGGTCGTCTTGCCGACACCGCCCTTGCCGGACGTCACGACGATGGCTCTAGCGTTCACAGTAGGTGCTCCTCCTCGGCCGGCGCCCAGGCGGCGCCCAATCGTCGCGAATGACCACGGACTTGGAGAACTATACCACCGCCGAGGGCGCTCCTGCGCTGCCGCGCAGCCACCTCGAGAAGGGCCCCGAGGCCGTCCTGGGCGCGGTTGTCGAAGAGACCTCAGGCGGCGCTGAGGTTGGCGTACTTCACCAGGAGCCGCTTGGCTCCGGCGCCGTCGAACACCACCGTCACCTCGGCCCGGGCGCCCTCGCCGCTCACGCCGACCACCGTGCCGAGCCCGAACTTCGGATGGCGGACCTTCTCGCCCCCGCGATAGGCCAGGCCGGGCTCCGCGCGCGTTCCGCTCGAGCCGGCCGCGGCGGGCGCACGGGGCGGTTCCCAGCGCGCACCCATGCGCTTCGAGCGGAGGCGCGGATCGCCGAGCTCCTGGCCGAAGACGTCGACCTCGCTGAGCATGCCTGCCGGGATGTCCTCGAGGAAGCGGCTGGGACGCGCGATCTCGGTCCGCCCGAACGTCATCCGCGCCTCGCAGTGCACCAGCGTCAGCTCCTCCTGGGCGCGCGTGATGCCCACGTAGAGGAGGCGACGCTCCTCCTCGATCTCCTGGAGGCTGCCTGTCGAGCTTCGGTGCGGGACGAGGTTCTCCTCCATGCCTACCAGGAACACGACGGGGAACTCCAGCCCCTTGGCGTTGTGGAGGGTCATGAGCGTGACGGCGTCGTCGGGTACCTCACCGCCGTTGACGGCCTCGACCGCCCGGTCGTCGACGCTGCTCATGAGCGAGGCCTCGTCGAGGAACTCCGCGATCGAGCCTCCCGACTCCTCCTGCCACTCCGCGACCGCGTTCAACAGCTCCTCCAGGTTCTCCAAGCGCCCCTGCGCCTCGAAGCTGCCCTCGTCCCTCAGCGCTTGCATGGTGCCGCTCTGGTCCATCACCGCCTTGAGGAAGTTCGCGGCAGGTAGCTCCTCGGCCTCGCGCGCGAGATCATTCATCAGCTCCAGGAACTCCTGCACGCGCCTCACCGCGGGGGTTCCGGAGAGCGCCTCGTCCACATGCTTGAGCGCTTCGGCGAAGGAGACCCGTCGTCGCGCGGCCCAGGCCACCAGCCGGTCCTCCGAGGTCTTGCCGATGCCGCGCTTCGGCCGGTTGAGGATGCGGCGCCACGACACGTCGTCCGCCGGGTTGAGCGCGGCGCGCGCGTAGCTGAGCACGTCCTTGACCTCGCGCCGCTCGTAGAAGCCCACGCCGCCCACGATGCGCGCGCTCAAGCCGGCGCGGCGCAGGGCCTCCTCCAACACGCGCGACTGGGCGTTGGTCCGGTACAGCACGGCCATGTCGCCTAGGTGCAGGTCGCGCTCGGCGATCAGGCGCTCGACGCTCCGGGCCACGAAGTCGGCCTCGGCGCGGTGGTCGGCGGCCCGGTAGAGGCGCACCTTGGCGCCGGCGCCCTTGACGGGGCGGAGGTTCTTCTCGAGGCGGCCCTGGTTGTGCAGGATGACCGCGTTGGCCACCTCCAGGACGCTTCCCACCGAGCGGTAGTTGAGCTCGAGCCGGTAGACGGCCGCGTCCTCGTAGTCGTGCTGGAACTCGAGGATGTTGCGCACGTCGGCGCCACGGAACGCGTAGATGCTCTGGTCGGGGTCGCCCACCACCATCAGGTTGCGGTAGGTGTCGGCGAGCAGGTGGGTGAGGCGGTATTGCGCCTGGTTGGTGTCCTGGTACTCGTCGACGTGGATGAACACCGCCCGCTGCTGCACACGCTCGAGCACGTCCGGATGCGCCTCGAACAGGTCGACGGTGCGTCCCAGGATGTCGTTGAAGTCCACGGCGTTGGCGCGCTCGAGGCGGGACTGGTAGCGCTCGTACACCTCCACCACGTGCTCGAGCGGCACCCCTGCGATGATGCGACCGAACGCCTGCTCGCCATTCTCCGCCAGCTCCGCCGGCGACCACAGGTGCGACTTGGCGCGGTCGATGATGCCGCGCAGCGCTCGCGGGTTGGCATCCTTGAGCCCCGGCACCTGCTGCAGCAGGTCCTTGAGGAGATCGAGCTGGTCGGAGTCGTCGTAGATGGCGAACCCAGGCCGCAGCCCGATGCGCTCGCCGTAGCTGCGAAGCACGCGCAGGCAGGCGGCGTGGAAGGTCGCTACCCACAGGTCGCGCGCGGGCTCGCCGATGAGATCCTGGACGCGCTCCTTCAGCTCGCCGGCCGCCTTGTTGGTGAAGGTGACGGCGAGGATCTGTTGCGGATAGACGCCGTGCTCGGCCATGAGGTAGGCGATGCGGTGCACCACCGTCCGGGTCTTGCCCGAGCCCGCTCCCGCCAGGACCAGGGCGGGGCCCTGGTAGTGGCGTACGGCGGCGCGTTGTTCGTCGTTCAGGGGTGCGAGCAGCTCGTGTTCCGGCACAACGTGACATCTTACCGCGGGCTTCCCGGACGCCCGGACACGCGAGCGAAGCGCGTCGCGGGCGGTAGGCTGAGGCCGTGATCCGGGCGCTCTGCTTCGACCTCGACGGTACCCTGGGTGGCTACGCCGGCGACTTCCGGTCCTTCCTGGCGCTCCTGCGGCACGAGCTCCTGCTCCACAGCTGTGAGCTGGACCGGTTCGCAGAGATCGTCCAGGACGAGCTCTCGCGTGATGGGCCGCTGACCCTCGAGCGTGCGCTGCGCCGGACGATGGCGAGGCTGGAGGAGCGACCGCCCGGTGACCTCTCCGAGATGACCCGTGCGGCCCTGCGCGCCTACGCCGAGGACGTGCGCCCCGCGCCCGGCGCCGGGCGCCTGCTGGAGCGCCTGCAGCGCCGCGGCGTCCCGATGGCCCTGGTCAGCAACGGTCCGGTCGACCTGCAGCGGACCGTGCTCGCGAGCCTGGGGTTCGAGGCCTACTTCAAGAGCGTGCTCGTGTCCGGCGATCCGGACGTCGCCGCGCGCA
>Ga0315542_1002066_pt1 | contig 12372 bp, 9 predicted proteins | sample SalMarSW160120MG_FD_202541 | JGI IMG/M metagenome (GOLD analysis project Ga0315542, IMG submission 202541) | Salt marsh sediment microbial communities from the Plum Island Ecosystem LTER, Massachusetts, United States - Salt Marsh Sediment SW1601-20 ... | reverse complement strand
CCCTAAAGGTCTTAATTCAGGCGCGGAAAAGACAGCGGCTATTGTCAAGGAATTTGTCGACAAGGCCCGGAAAGCCCTGGCAGGCCATCATCCGGCCAATATGGTTCTCCTTCGCGGATTTTCGAAGTTGCCCGATTGGCCGATGTTTCCCGAAACCTTCGGTCTCAGGGCGGCCGCAATCGCCGCGTATCCCATGTACAAGGGCGTTGCCAAACTGGTCGGGATGGATGTTCTGGAGGCAGGGGAGACTCTGGATGATGAGTTCAAGACGCTGGAGCAGAAGTGGCACGATTACGATTTCTTCTATTTCCACGTGAAGAAGACCGACAGCGCCGGAGAGGATGGCGACTTTGACAAGAAAGTCTCCATCATCGAAGAAGTAGACAAGCAGATTCCACGGCTGATGAAGCTCAATCCTGACGTAGTAGTCGTAACCGGCGACCATTCCACGCCGTCGCTGATCAAGTATCACGGCTGGCATCCGGTCCCGGTGTTGCTCTGGTCGAAATACTGCCGGTCCGACGAAACCGATCACTTCGGCGAACGGGCTTGCACGAGAGGCGGTCTCGGCCCGCGCATTGCCGCGACGGAGCTACTGCCGATTGCCCTGGCGAATGCCCACCGACTGGAGAAGTTCGGCGCTTGATGTTGCGTAGCGTCCGGTGGTGAAACAGCCGGACGCATCCTCTCAATAAAATCTGATCAACCCGCCCCGGTCAGCAGGGACGCGGCCGACTCGTCCACCAGAAATTGCAGCTGCCCATCCTCCGGGGCAATAAGCTGTGCCGGGAGGAGGTCGGGATTCCTGGGACCCTCGATCACCTTCTTGAGTGTCTCGGCTTTCTTCTCGCCAAAGAGGATAAACGCTACATTCCGACCCAGGTTGATAATCGGGGCGGTCAGCGTGAGCCGTTCCTTCATTTCCTGGTCCGGAATGTTGACCGCCATCACCCACCGCTTCTCCTCGTGAAGTGCGGGCTGGTTCGGAAAAAGCGAGGCAGTGTGCCCGTTCTCGCCGAGGCCGAGAAATATCAGATCGAACCGTGGTGGATCATCTCCAAAATACCGTTGCAGGATCACCTCATAGTCGGCGGCAGCCTCAGCCGGTGCCTGGCCGTTATACATCGGGTGCACCTGGTGCGGAGGAATCGACACCTTATCGAGAAACACTCTCAGCGCGTTGCCGGCGTTGCTGTGGGGATCATCAATCGGCACACAACGCTCATCTCCCCAGAAGACATGAACATTCTCCCACGATACTTGCTCATTGTACGGCGGCCCGGCAAGCAATTCGTACGCTCCGCGCGGCGAGCTGCCTCCTGATAGAGCGACACTGAATCGGCCACGGCTGTTGACCGCATCACGAGCGGTGCGCGCAAAAAAGTCGGCTACCGAGTGATTGAGTTCATCGACACTGTGGTGTACTCTAATCATGTCACTGACCCTTCTTTTTGGCGCGCGGTTGTCCGAGTCCGACCTCACCTTTAACGAGGGGCAATGTAATCCAGGTGCGGCCGTCCTGGGCAATCAATGTCTCCGACTCCTCCGGACCCCATGTACCGGCGGCATAGTTCGGGAAATCCGGGGGAAGAGTTTCGCCCCAGACCTTCAGGATCGGGTCCAGCAATTTCCAGGCGGCTTCTATCTGATCGGCCCGCATGAACAGGGTGGCGTCGCCAAGCATAATGTCAAGTAACAGCGTTTCGTACGCCTCGGGCGGTTCGCCCTCGTAGGATTCGGAATAACTGAACAGCATATCGACCGGAGACAGAATCATTCTCAACCCGGGTCTTTTGGCCTGAAAACGCAGCCGTATACCCTTTTGCGGCTGTATGCTGAGAATCAGGCGATTGGCCTGCCAATCCTGATGCGCCTGTACGGGGAAGGACTGGTGCGGAACCGGCCGGAACTGTATAGTAATAACGGACATCTTCTCCGGCATGCGCTTACCGGTCCTGACATAAAACGGCACGTCCTGCCATCGCCAGTTGTCGACGAAGAATTTCATCGCGGCGAAAGTCTCGGTTTGCGAATTCTCCGCCACACCGTCCTCATCCGGGTAGGCCGTCACGTGCGTACCTTCCAGCCACCCGTCAGAGTACTGCCCGCGAACAGCTATTTCATGAACTTCACTTGTCGAGTATTGGCGGATTGCGCGTAATACGTCCACCTTGCGGTCACGGACCTCATCGGCCTCGAACGCCACGGGCGGTTCCATCGCCACCAGGCAGAGAAGCTGCAACAGATGATTTTGAATCATGTCCCTCAGTGCGCCGGCACGGTCGTAGTAACTTCCGCGATGTTCGATACCGACGGTTTCGGACACCGTGATCTGGATATGATCGATGTATCTCCGATTCCAGAGAGGCTCGAATAGCGCATTGGCAAAGCGGAACGCGAGGATATTCTGTACCGTCTCCTTGCCGAGATAATGGTCGATGCGGTAAATTTGATCCTCATGAAAGATCTCTCGCAGGATCTTATTGAGCTCATGGGCGCTCTCGTAGTTGTGTCCGAACGGCTTTTCGACAACGATACGGGAATGATACCGCCTGCCTGCCAGACCCGCTTCGCCGATATTCTGACATATCGGCTCGATCAGCGACGGCGGCACCGACAGGTAGAACATTCGGCCGGCGTGCTCGTGACCCCAGCTCTTCTCGGTCTTTTCCAGCTGTGTCTCGATCTCTTCGTAGATTTTTGAGTCTGTGAAATCGGCGTCGGCGTAATTGATCTTCGACGCGAATTTCTTCCACTCCGCGGCCTTCGTTTTACCGTGGCGACTGAACTTGTCGACGCCTTCCCGCAGATGATCGCGGAACTTCTGGGCTGAGAATTTCTTCAGGTCAAGACCGAGGACGGTAAATTTGTCCGGGAGCCAGTCATCGAGGTAAAGATCATATAGCGCCGGCACGAGTTTTCGCCAGGCCAGGTCACCGCCGCCCCCGAATATCACGAGGCTTGTCGGATTCGGTTTAGTTGCGGATTCCACGATACCTCCTTATTTCTCTTCCCATTGAGTATGAAAGATGCCGTCTTTGTCGATCCGCTCATACGTGTGTGAGCCGAAGAAGTCACGCTGAGCCTGGATGAGGTTGGCCGGCAACCAGGCGCTACGGTAACTGTCAAAATACGCCAGTGACGCCGTGAGAGCGGGAACCGGGACCCCGAGTTGTACGGCGTGCGCGATCACCTGCCGGGTGTCATCCTGACGGGCGTGCAATTCCTTGGAGAAATGCTCGCTCAGCATCAGATTGGCCAGATCGGGTTTATCGCTGAACACCGAGCGCATCTCCTCGAGCAACGCTGCGCGAATGATGCAGCCGCCGCGCCAGATCCGGGCGATATCCTTCATGCTCAACCCGTACTCGTACTTTGCAGAGGCTGCCCGGAGCAGCGACATGCCCTGGGCGTAAGCCGTAATCATCGAGAAGAAAAGGGCGTTTCGAATATTATCAATGAATCGATCGGTATCGCCGGTGAACTTTATGGATGGTCCGTGCAGAACATCTGATGCCGTGACACGTTCGGACTTGTACCCGGACATATCACGGGCGGCAACGGCGGCATCGATAGTCGGCACCGGCACCTGCAAATCCATGGCGTCCTGTGAAGTCCATTTGCCGGTGCCTTTCTGTTTGGCCTGGTCCCGAATCATGTCAATCAGCCGCTTGTCGCTTTCATCATCCTGACGCATGAATATCTTGCCGGTGATCTCAACAAGGTACGAGGACAACTCCTGTTCGTTCCACCGGGTATACACATCACCGAGTTCGTTATTCGTGAGACCGAGAGATCGCTTCATCAGGTCGTAGGTTTCGGCGATAAGTTGAATTATGGCGTATTCGATACCGTTGTGGACCATTTTGACATAATGTCCGGCGGATTTTGGTCCAAGATAGGTGACACAGGGATCATCGTCGACGTGTGCGGCAACCTGCTCGAAGATATTCTGCACGCGCCGGTAGGCCTTCTCGGTTCCGCCCGGCATCATGCTCGGCCCGTAACGCGCCCCTTTCTCACCGCCGGAGATACCGACTCCGATGAAACTCAACTTCTTGCTTTCCATCATCTCGGTCCGCCGGTTAGTGTCCTTGAAATTCGAGTTGCCGCCGTCCACCACCAGGTCATCCTCTTCCAGCGACGGCAATAGCTCCTTTATTACCGAGTCTACCGGTTCGCCCGCCGGTACGAGCAGGATAACCGTGCGGGGTTTCTTCAATGTGGCCATAAGCTTGTCGGCCGAATCGACTGCGTAAATTTCTTTCCCTTTGCCCTCTTTCTCGAGCTGTTTCACCTTGTCGCCGTCCATGTCAAAGCCGGCGGCGGAATGGCCGTGATCGTTGATGTTGAGAAGCAGGTTGCGACCCATCACGCCGAGCCCGATCATTCCAATTTCAGCCTTTTGTTCTGACATTTCTCATGTCCTCCATGTCCCACGAGCGGGAGTTTTGTGAGTCTCATTGTCCATCGCCAACAACCAGTCCCATATCAGAAAGAGCATCCCGCGTTGATTCCGGACTCGTATGATAGATGCCGTGTATTCCCATACCACGGGCAACTTCCACGAACATCGGACGATCATCGATATAAATCGATTCTTCCGGCACGGCCTGCGATATATCCAGGGCCATGCGGAACATATCCTCGTCCGGCTTGCGAAAGTGCACAAAGCACGAAGAAATAAATGCTTCAATGAATTCACCGAGCTTGAACTCACGAATCCGGTGTTCGGTGAGCTCGCGCCCCTCGTTGCTGATTGCCACGTTTCGCAGACTGTGCTGTTCGGAAACCTTGCGTATCAGGCTGATCATCTCAGGAATCGGCTTCGACTGGTCATACATAAATTTCTTAAAATCATCCTTTGAGAAATCTCGCTCCTCGAAAAAGACCACGCGATTGAGATACTCGTCGAGCGTCAACTTACCTTCTTCGTACGTATCGAAGGTCAGGTGATGGCGCTCGTCGACCTCATCATAATCGAGATTGAATTTGTCGACGGCGCGTCGGCGGGCATGCCGGTCCCACCCGTTGGTGAGCAGAACGCCGCCGATATCGAGAAACAGAGTCGTTACTTTGTTTTTATTAGTCACTTTTCAAAACCTCAGCGATATATGGTTATTGATTCTCATGTCTCTATATCATTTTTGAAGATGACCGCATCGCCGCGGACAGTTTCCGGCATATGACGAAAGACGAACCAGGCGCCGATCAGACACATCAGTCCGGATACCAGGAACGGCAGGTCGAAGAAGACAACCGACAGTAATCCGGACATCAGGGGGCCGGTGGCAATACCGAGACCAAATCCCATGGTGACTATACTCATCTGGCGTCCGGCGCCTTCTTTGGTTGACAGGTCGCCGGCGATGGCAAAAGCCGGTGCGGCGATGGCCGCCGCCGCAATGCCCTGTCCGCCGCGAAGCAGGATGAACTCCAGGTCGGTCGCCGAACGTCCCAGGAATGCCGTCGCGGGAACCATCAGCAGAAGTCCGGCGAGGATGAGTGGCTTGCGCCCGATGCGGTCCGAAAGACGTCCCAGCGGAACCTGGAAGAGCAAACGACCGAACATCATGGTGCTGAATGCGAACGCAAAACCGAACGCATTCAACCCCAGTTTGGAGTTGAATTCATTCTCCAGCGACGTTATGAGCGCAAACGCGTTAGCCATCAAAAAGGTGGAGAGGGCGGCGGTGAGGATGCCGGGGGTGAGAAGCGATCTGTCAATTATTCGGAAACGGCTCTTGCGCGAGGGGTCTTGTTCCACCGGAAGATCTTTCACCCACAGATGAATAAGGGTGATTGCCAACAGCAGGAATCCGGCGCCGACAATGAAGACGACGTCGAAACCGAAATGTACTTGAAGAAAACCGCCGAGCAACGGGCCGATGGAGAATCCGAGCATCCGGAGAGTCGTATAGAATCCCATCGAGCCGCCCCTGGTAGACTGTTCGGTGAAACCCGCCATGAGCGCCATAGCGGCGGGTACCGTGATGCCGATACCGATTCCCTGTATTATACGCAGAACAAGGAGGTCCACGTACCGGGCGGCGATAATATAACCCGCAGTGGCCAGGCACATTAGCCCGAGCCCGATCTGTATCAGGAGCTTTCGGCGGCCAATACGATCGCTGAGAGCTCCCATCAGCGGCTGCACGCCGAAATTTATAAAGCCGTAAACGGAAATCAGTATGCCTATGAGCACCGGCGTCTTAAAACTGAGCCAGTGCGAAGGCAGTTTTGCCACGTAAAGCGGGATAACGATTATCAGGATGCTGTTGCCCAGGGCATCCGACATCCGCGCTATCGACAACGCCACGACACTTCGACTCAAGCCGAGTGATGTCCATGAAAACCGCGTACTACCGTTAGTGTTGCCCTTCTGACTGGTGTCGGTCTTTCCGGTATGTTGGTTTGTCTCTTTCACGTCACTCAATGCGCATTAACAGGCGCCGCCTCCAGAGTCTGCAGCAGCGCATTCAAACCCTGCTGGACATCATCTCCAAGATCAATGCGAATGACACGCCGCTCGTGTTTGCGAAGCGCCTCGAGGTCCCCTTGCGCCTGGGCGTGCTTCAATACACTGAACGAATATCTTTTATCGGGGACGTCGACATCATTTACGTCCCTGGCCGTAAACTGCATGAACAAGCCGGTGTTCGGACCGCCCTTGTGATATTGACCGGTCGAATGGAGAAAACGCGGCCCGTAGCCTGCCGTCGTGGCGAGCATGAGCTGGTGGCGCAAGCGCAACCTCACGTCTTTGAGGAGGCTGTCAGTCTGTTCACTCTCAGTGACGTATGCCTGAAGTGACACGTAATCTCCCGGTTTGGCTTGCGAGAAGAACTCCGAAAGAAGACCACCGATATCTTTTGCCTTCGTGGCTGCATATGCTTGCAAAGGTCCATCGTTCAAGGCTGGCTCTCCTTCCTTGAGCGAGCCATTCTCTTCAACCTGCTTGAGCAGCCGATTCGTATTGTCTTTGCTTTCCTGGACATTCGGCTGGTTGAAGGCGTTGATTTCGAGTACAGCGCCCGCGGTAGCCGTGGCAAGTTCCCATCGCATCATTTCCTGAGCGAGATCGAGCTTGTCGGTCATCTCGATCGTGATAACGGGGTGACCGGCATCAGCCAGTGCCTTGAGGGCCCTGTCGGTTTCTTCGTCCTGCTCGTGCGCCAGTTTCATGCGCGCGAACACACGGTCGCTGCCATACTCCGACGGCTCGCCGAGCGGCTCGCCGGCGACCGGCAGAATCCCGGTCCCGCTCTTTCCGGTGCTTTCGGCGAGCAGTTGTTCCAGCCACATGCCAAACGTGGAAAGAGAATCCGGGACGACAAAAGTGAGTTTGTCGCGCCCCTGCCGTGCCAATTCACCAATCGTGGCGCCGAGGAACAGCCCGGGATTGGCCTCGACCTCGATGGATGATGCGCTTATCTCCGCCATCTTGACCGCCCGCTCGAGAAATTCACCGATATCCAGTCCCATGAGCGCGGCAGGCAGCATGCCGAAGTATGAAAGGGCCGAGTACCGCCCGCCGATATCCTTGAAGTTCAGGAAGACTTTGCGGAAACGCCGTTCTTGGGCAAGATCCACCAGCGGCGTTCCCGGGTCGGTAATCGCCACAAAATTCTCGCCGGGATTGTCCGGCTTGACCTCTTTTACTCGAGCGTAAAAGTAGTCGAGAAATGTCAGGGGTTCGGCGGTCGTGCCCGATTTGCTGGCAACGATAAAGAGCGTTTTTGCGACCGAGACCTTTTTCTCAATGTCCAGTATTGTCTGCGGGTCGGTCGTGTCCAGTACCAGTACCGGCAGCCCGTTATCGCCCACGGGGAAGGATCGCTGGAACGCCAGCGGCGCGAGACTGCTGCCGCCCATGCCCATGTGGACAACGTGTTCGTAACCGGCGGCCCTCATTTCGGAGGCAAACTGTTCCAGCTCGGGAACGCATTCAACCATCTTCTCCGCGACATGCAGCCACCCGAGCCCGTTCACCACTGAATCCTGCTGTTTGGGGTCGGTGGTCCACGGTGAAGGATCCTTGCGCCAGAGTTTCTCGCCGAACTTGTCGGCATCGAGTGAACCCGCCCGTTCCTCGATCGCCCGCTTGTATTTTCCGAGCTGCCACTTTTCCTTGTCGAGTGTTTCCTTCTCGGTTTCCTTCCGTTTCTCCTTCAAAGTGTCCATCAACTGATCGTAGGGCTTGTTGAATTTCTCGATTCCCTCGTCTTCCAGTTGTTGCGTAGCCTTCTTCAGGTCAATGCCGAGTTTCTTGAGATCGTCGAGAACCTTGTGGGCTTTGTCGATATCGTCCTCGAGCCGGAATGCGGGATTGCCGTGGTCGCGGTACGCATTGAGTGTTTCCGGCGGTACCGTGTTGATCGTTTCAGGTCCGATGAGCGCCTCGACATATTTCACGTCACTATAGGACGGGTTCTTGGTGCTGGTGCTTGCCCAGAGAACACGTTGCGTGCGTGCGCCTTTGTCCATCAGCTTCCGGAACCTGTCACCGCCAAAAATCTCCTTGTACATCTGGTAAGCAACCTTGGCGCTGGCGATTGCCACTTCACCGTGGCAGGTTCTGGCAATTTCCGCTTTGCTGTCGTCTTTTTCCATGATCTTTTCGAGCTGAGGATCGAGCAGAACATCGATTCGGCTGAGAAAGAAACTGGCGACCGAACGTACCGAGTCTATTGATTCGCCGGCTTTCAGCCGATCTTCCAGTCCACCAATGTATGCTTCCGTAACCTCGCGGTAGCGCTCCAGGCCGAAAAGAAGCGTCACGTTGACATTAATTCCCTCGCTGATCAACTGACGGATACACTTCAGGCCCTCTTTGGTCGCCGGGACCTTGATGAAGACATTTGGCCGATCCAGTTTGGACCACAGGCGGCGAGCCTCCTTGATCGTGCCGTCGACATTTCGGGCCAGGTGAGGGGAGACCTCCAGACTGACAAAACCGTCGTTCTTGTCCTGGCTGTCGTACACGCTGCGGAATTCGTCGGCTGCCTGCCGGACGTCATCCACAGTCAGAATTTCGTATATTTCGGTTTCCGTTTTGCCCTCCTGGGCGAGCGACCTGACCGCCGAGGAATAGTCGTTACTCCCATCGATCGCTTTGTAAAAAATCGCGGGATTCGAAGTCATGCCGCGAAGGCCGTCGTCCTTGATCAGCTTCTCGAGCTCACCGGAGACCAGCATTCCCCGGCGCAAGTAATCGAGCCACATACTTTGGCCGAACTCCGGTATTTTCAGTAATGGATTCGTGCTCATATCTATCGCTCCTTTGCTAGTCTTGTTCTCACTGTCAGCGACGCCGTCATCACCGGTGATCCGGTTTCTCGAGATACTCGCGCAGCGCTTCGGCATTATTGTGCTCGGTGTCTCTGGCTGCGTACACGAGTGTGACTGTCCCGTCTTTTGCTCTCTCTTTCAGTCGCGCAATTTCATCTTTATGTTCCTTCAGTTCACTGAAGTACTTCCTCTTGAACTCGCTCCAATGTTCGGGATCGTGTTTGTACTGTTTCCGCAACTCATGGCTCGGGGCAATCTCCTTGAGCCAATCTTCAATCTTCAGATCTTCCTTCTTTATGCCTCGCGGCCACAGTCGATCGACCAGGAAACGGGCGCCGTCTTTCTTCTCCGGCGGGTCATAGGCTCGTTTGGTGAGTATCATTTTCCCTGTCTCCCGACTCCGGCAGTCTCATAAAATGTCACCGGTACACCAGACAATCCACTACTTTCCATCTTCCAGCTTCCTTACTTTAGTCAGCCGTCGTTCAAATCTTTCGCCGCCGCTGTATCGAGCCTTCAGGAACGTGTCGATCAATTCGTATGCCATGGCGTAACCGGTAACCCGACCGCCGAGGCAAATGACATTCATGTTGTCGTCTTCGACCCCCTGGTGCGCGGAGAAATGATCGTGTATCAGGGCTGCCCTCACCCCGGGTACCTTGTTCGCTGCGATAGCAGCGCCCACGCCGCTTCCGCAGACGGCAATACCACGTTCGATGTCGCCGGACGCCACAGCTCGAGCCATCGGTACGACAAAGTCAGGGTAATCATCACCGTTATTCAGCGCGTCGGCGCCGTAATCGACGATCGTGTGACCGGCGGATTGCAGAAGAGGGACTATGATTCCTTTCAATTCAAATCCACCGTGATCTGCGGCGATCCCGAGTTTCATTGTTGGACCCTCTCTATGTTCTTGACCAGCGAGCGAGCGTGCTCGCAGACATTGTCAACACTAAACCCATATTCTTTCATAACGCGGTCTCCGGGCGCCGATGCTCCGAAACGCTCAACGCCGATCACATCACCGTGATCCCCGACATATCGGCGCCAGCCGAGCGGGCTTGCCGCCTCAACTGCCAGGCGGGGGAGAACCTCCGGCGGCAGGACCGCATCGCGATACTGCTGCGATTGTTGTTCAAACAGCTCCCAACTCGGCATCGAGACCACCCGTGCATGTATCCCTTCTTTCTCGAGAACCTCGCGCGCCTCGACAACGAGACTGACCTCCGAACCGGTCGCGATCAGGATGATGTCAGGTTTGCCGTTCGGCGTATCCGCCAGCACGTAGGCACCCTTCAAGGTGCCGTCGGCGCCCGCTAATTTCGTTCGATCGAGAACAGGCAACTTCTGCCTGGTGAATATTAAGGCGACCGGAGTCGTCTTGGAATGCACAGCTATTCTCCATGCATATGCTGTCTCATTAGCATCACAGGGCCGTATGACCATGAAATTGGGTATTGCGCGCATGCTGGGTATCTGCTCGACCGATTGGTGCGTTGGACCGTCTTCGCCAAGTCCAATGCTGTCGTGCGTAAAGATATATTTGGTGCCGAGCTCCATGAGCGCTGCGAGCCGCAGTGTCGGCCGCATATAATCGGAGAAAATAAGAAACGTCGCAGCGTAGGGCATCAGGCCGCCATGCGCGGCAATTCCATTGATAATGCCGCCCATTGCGTGCTCTCGCACACCAAAATGCACATTGCGTCCCTTGTAGCTCCAGCCGCCGCCGGCCGAACCCTGGGTATCGCCGGATTCGAACTCCGGGTTCTGAAAATCTCCCAGATCCTTCATCACTGAATGTGTTGAAGGGTCAAGATCTGCAGAACCGCCGAAAAGCCCGGGCAGCTTAGGGGCGATTGCGTTGATCACTTTCTGCGAGGCAACACGGGTGGCCATCTTGCCGTCATCGGGCGTGAACGTGGGAATATCCGTATCCCAGCCCGGCGCCAACTCTCCCGCAATTAACTGCTTGAGTTCCTTGGCTTCGGTCGGGTACTTCTTTTCGTATTCGGAGAACTTCTTGTTCCATTCATCTTCATGCCGGCGTCCTTTTTCGACAGCTTCGCGGAAATGTTCCAGCGCCTCATCGGGAACATAGAACGTCTTGTCGTCCGGCCAGTTGAGATTTTTCTTGGTCGCCTTGACCTCGTCCTCGCCCAGCGGGCTGCCGTGGGCTTCGTAGCTGTCCTGCTTGTTTGGAGACCCGTAGCCCAGGTGGGTACGAACGATGAGCAGAGACGGCTTCGAGGTTTCTTTCCGGGCAGCGGTCACGGCTTTTTCGATGGCATCAAGGTCGTTGCCGTCGTCGACCTTCTGAACGTGCCAGCCGTATGCCTCAAAACGTGCCGCGTTGTCCTCGGTGAACGTGGCATTGATCCCGGCCGACAGCGACACATGATTTGCATCGTAAAAATAGATCAGCTTCCCGAGTTTCAGATGTCCGGCAAGCGATGCCGCTTCGGACGCGATGCCTTCCATCATGTCACCATCGGACACCAGTGAATACGTATAGTGATCGATTATATCGAAATCGGGGCGGTTGTAGGCGGCAGATAGATATCTCTCGGCGATCGCCATACCGACGCCGTTGGCGAATCCCTGACCGAGAGGTCCGGTCGTCACCTCAACGCCGGGCGTGTGAAGCCGCTCCGGATGTCCCGGTGTGCGGCTGTCCCACTGACGAAATTCCTTGAGGTCCTCGAGCGACAGGTCATAGCCGGTGAGGTACAGGAGGCTGTACAACAGCGCCGAACCGTGACCGGCCGAAAGAATGAATCGGTCGCGATCGAACCAGTCAGGGTGTTGCGGGGAATATTTGAGGAATCGTGTCCAGAGTACGTAAGCCATCGGCGCCGCGTCCAGCGGAAGTCCCGGATGACCCGAGTTCGCCTTTTGGACAGCGTCGACCGAGAGAAAACGAATCGAGTTGACGCAGAGTTGATCGATATCTGCAGTCTGTGTCACGGTACACCTTCCTTTCGTGTATTTGACTCTTTCAGGGCACGGAGCATGTTGACTGTTCTGGAGATTCTCCGTCGGTGAGCGAATGCCGGCTGCGGTCGGTGGAAGATCCGGGGTGAC
>Ga0315542_1002065_pt1 | contig 12374 bp, 10 predicted proteins | sample SalMarSW160120MG_FD_202541 | JGI IMG/M metagenome (GOLD analysis project Ga0315542, IMG submission 202541) | Salt marsh sediment microbial communities from the Plum Island Ecosystem LTER, Massachusetts, United States - Salt Marsh Sediment SW1601-20 ... | reverse complement strand
TCTCTGGCGCCCCCCGGTGCGTCTATCAGTCGGCCTTGGCCCTGAGAAATGTCGGATAGTCAAGGTGATCTTTGAAAAACCCCTTATTCAGGAATCCTTTTCTGCCGGCCGGTGCATCTTCTCTGCCGGCGGGCGGAACAGGCTCTCCTCCTTTTCTCTGAAAGGTTGGGGTATCCAGATTTACGCCGTTCATCCGCACCGTCCATCCTTCTTCTGCCTCTTCCGGATCTATATCCCTGATTTTCACGATATTCCTCGCCATTTCCCTGGCCGTTTCTCGGGGGATCTCTTTTTCAATACCCGTTGCGATGACCGTCACCTGGACTTCATCTCCCAGTGAATCGTCAAATACAACACCCCAGAAAATCTCGGCATCGGGATGCACTTCCTCCTTTATATAACTGGATGCCTCGTCTATTTCGTCCATGGTCATGTCGGAAGGCCCCGTGATATTCATGAGGAGGCCGCGGGCCCCGCTGATGGATATATCTTCAAGCAGGGGGCTGTTTACGGCCATCTGTGCCGCTTCTGAAGCCCTGTTCTCTCCTCCTGCCCTTCCAGTGCCCATGATCGCGGTGCCCATCTGTTCCATAACCTTTTTTACATCGGCAAAATCCAGGTTGATGAACCCTGTACTCATAATAAGATCTGAAATCCCCTTCACCGCGTGCAGGAGCACGTTGTCGGCCCTGGCAATGAGATCCTTGAATGTGGTGCTCCGACTGCCCACCGCCTTGAGCCGCTCGTTGGGAATGACAATGAGGGTATCCACATCCCGCTTCAGCTTTTCGATGCCCTCTATGGCCCTCTTCATACGTTTGTCTCCCTCGAACTTGAAGGGTTTGGTTACCACTGCTACGGTCAATGCACCGCACTCCTTGCATTCTTTTGCGATCACCGGGGAAGCCCCTGTTCCGGTCCCGCCCCCCATGCCGGCAGTGATGAACACCATGTCTACACCTTCGATTCTTTCCCTCACCTCGTCCACGGACTCCTCGGCGGAGACCTTGCCCAGATCCGGATCAGCCCCGGCGCCAAGGCCCTTTGTAACAGAGGCGCCCAACTGCAGTTTTTCGGAACATGCTGAACGATCAAGGGCCTGGCTGTCCGTGTTCGCGACGAGAAAATCGACTCCCCTCAGTTTCGAGACTATCATGTTGTTGATGGCATTGCCACCGGCTCCTCCTACTCCAACAACCTTTATCTTGGCGTGATAGGTTTCCTTCTCTTCAATAAACTCAAATTTCATGTCGTCCCTCCTTCTTGTTTAGATGTACCCGTCCAGGTTGCATGGTTCACCATTTTGTCCCCGGCCCTCTGAGCTCTTCCCCACATTCCCTTTTCCCGTTTCCCTAGATCACTTCTTTGAACCATTTTTTCATTCTGCTCATCACCCGGTTAAAAATATTTCTGTCCCTGATCCTGAACTTCTTTTTGCCCTTGCTCTGTTTTGCACCATAGAGCACGAGTCCTACTGCAGTGGCGTACATGGGTTTGTTCACCACCTCCACGAGACCGCTTATACCTTCCGGAAACCCGATGCGCGTGGGCGCGTTAAAGACTTGTTCCGCCATTTCCGTAATTCCCTGGAGTTCCGCTGATCCACCGGTCACCACCACGCCTGAACTGATTCTTTCATGGTACCCGGAACGCACCAGTTCCCCGTAGATGAGCGTAAAAATCTCCTCCACCCTGGGTTCCAGAATCTCTCCCAGGATCTGCCTGGACAGGACCCGTGCTTTCCTTCCTGCCACTCCCGGGACTTCAATAGTCTCCTCTCTCCCGATAAGGGAAGAAAAACCGCATCCGTACCTGATCTTGATCTTTTCCGCCTCCACTTTGGGAGTTCTCAGTCCCACAGCGATGTCATAGGTCAGGTTGTCTCCACCGAGGGCGAGAACCGACGTATGCTTAATGGCTCCTCTTGAAAAGATAGCCATGTCCGTCGTACCCCCGCCGAAATCGATCAGGGCAACGCCCAGATTCCGCTCCTCGGAGGAAAGTACGGCTTCGCTGGATGCGAGGGACTCCAGCACGATATCGCAGACATCAAGGCCCGCCCGATTTGCGCACTTGATGATATTCTGCGCTGAAGTGACCGCTCCTGTCACGATGTGGACCTTGGCCTCCAGCCGCACACCCGACATCCCCAGGGGGTCCATGATTCCGTCCTGCTCATCAACGATGTATTCCTGGACAAGCGTGTGGATGACCTCGCGATCCATGGGGATAGCTACCGCACTCGCTGCCTCGATGACCCGCTCGATATCTTTTTTTGTGACCTCTTTCTCCTTGAGCGCGATGACCCCGTGACTGTTGAAACCTTTGATATGTCCTCCCGCAATTCCGGCATATACAGAACTTATCTCACACCCCGCCATGGTTTCCGCTTCTTCCACGGCTTCCTTGATGGAATTCACCGTGTTTTCAATATTGATAACCACCCCCTTTCGCAGTCCTTCCGAGGGATGACTTCCCATCCCGATAATCTCCACATTTTCCCCTGATACCTCACCCACGACAGCACAAATCTTCGTTGTCCCTATATCCAGCCCCACAATAATTTCGCTTGCCATTTCCGTTACCCTTTCCTGAAAGAAACCACAGCACCATCCGTGTAACCAAAATCTATGGTCCTTACTTCTCCTATTCTGCCACTGCGCGCCAGGTGCGCGATAACATCTCGTAATTCCCGCATCTCTTTCCGAAGGGCGTTTCCACTTACCCTGATCCCCGCATCCATATGTTCAAAATAAAGCGTCACATGGGATTCATCCTCGATGTGAATCTCCGCCAGACCTGCAAGGGACCAGGGCCTCTTTTCTTTTCGGAGCACCTCCATCACCTGGACCACTTCGTCCACTTCCTTTTGTATCCTGTCGCTTTTTGACTGAAGTCCCGTTACAAGCGGATAATCGGTATCCTCAGATGAACCCACTTTCTTGAATACCTCCCCAAATCGGTTGAGATAGTACATACTGTCACCCAGAAGGATGGCCCTCGGCTCCTGTTTTTCGGCCTTGATCAACAGGGTGTGGGGAAATCGTCTCTCAAGCTGAACGGAACGAATCCACGGATCTTCTTCCAGCCGCTTCTTCAGCGCGCGAAGATTCAATGCCAGGAGACTTATCCCGGGGTCAAGATCCGCCATTTTCACCAATTGTGCTTTCAGCTCTCTCTGCACACCTTCCACTTCAACATGTTCCAGCCTGAGATACGGGGAAGCAAGGAGATAGTGGTAAACACTCAAGAATGAAAAACTGATAACTGCCAGACCCAGAATTACCCCAAACCCTTTCAGGCACCCTTTACAAACAGACCGGATCACGCTGAATCGCAGAACCGGCGGCCTTCCCCCTTTCCTTTTTCGACGTACCGTCTGCCGCTGGAGGACATCCCTTCTTTTCTGTGACGCCCGTTTCATTGACCAATCACCTTGATCTCCGGTTCCAGATCGATCCCGGTTTTTTCCCTGACGGTCTGCCGGACCAGGGTTATAAGATCCAGAATATCCTGCGCACTCGCGCCCCCCGTATTGACTATCCAGTTGGCGTGTTTTGTTGAAATCATGGCACTTCCGTTTTTCTTGCCCTTGAGGCCGGCCATCTGTATCAGGCGTCCCGCATGGTCCCCGACAGGATTCTTGAAAATGGAACCCGCACTGGGATATTCCAGGGGCTGTGTCCTTTTTCTCCTGGTCAGGCAGTCCCCCATCCTGGCCGCCACTTCCCGGGCGGTGCTCTTTTCGAGTTTGAGGCGGACCCGCGTTATCACGGCGCCCTCCGGGATCTCAAGCTTCCTGTATTCGAAGGAAAGGTCTTGCCGGTCCATATCCATCCGATTCCCTCCGGGCGTCACTATCTCCACCCCTCTGACAAGCGAAGACATTTCTCTTCCAAAGGCCCCGGCGTTCATTACGGCGGCGCCGCCAACGGTGCCGGGAATACCGGCGAGAAACTCCGCTCCGCCATATCCTTTCCGCCGGCACAGCTCCAATAACTGACCCACTGAAACCCCGGCCCCTGCAATAATCACCTGCCCATGTGCGTCCTGCTCCCGGATGCCGGAAAACACTCCTTCGAGCCGGATGGCAACCCCGGGGATGTCTCCGTCCATGATCAGCAGGTTGCTGCCGCGTCCCACCACAAAGGAGGGAATGCTTTCTCTCTGGAGAAACGGGAGGACATCCAAGAGATTCGCAAGCGCTTCGACTTTCAACAGGACCTCTACTGTCCCCCCCACCTTGAACGTGGTATATCGTGCCATGGGGCAGCGGAACTCGACTTTTCCGCCTGCAAGATCAATCAAGGTGTCCCTCTGCTCCCTGTTCACGGCTGCTTCTCCAAATCACCTCCGTGCAATTTCTCCAGGAATGCCTCACCCAGTCTTACGATATCGCCGGCGCCCAGGGTGATCACCAGGTCCCCTTCACGAACCGTGGAAAGAAGTGTTTCAAGTGCTTCTTCCCTATTCCCGCAGAAAGAAACGGCCTTATGGCCGTGGTTCCTGATTCCTTCGGCCACCGTCTCACCGGTCAGTCCGCTGATCGGCCTTTCTCCTGCCGAATAGATGCCGGTTACGAGAAGCACGTCCGCTTCATTAAAACTGGTCACAAAGCGGTCAAAAAGGGCCTGCGTTCTGCTGAAACGGTGCGGCTGAAAAACAACCACCATGCGTCTTTCCGGCCACCACTCCCGGGCCGTTTTGAGTGTCGCGACGATCTCGCTCGGATGATGTCCGTAATCATCAAGGACAAGGATATCTCTTTTCTTGCCCTTCACCTGAAATCGCCGAGCAAGTCCCCCCAGGTCCCTGAGACCCTGGCGAACGACATCCATGGAAAGGCCCAGTTCCAGGGCTACGCCCAGGGCCGCAAGGCTGTTCAACACGTTGTGTTCACCCGGGATCCCAACCAGGACATCTCCTATGGAGTCGCCGTGATAGAAGACCTCGAAGCGCATGCCGCCTGCTTCCCGGTGGATGTTCTTCCCTTGAAGGTCCGCCTGTGATGTGAGGCCGTAGGTGACATATCTTTTCTTCAACCGGGGAATGATGTTCTGAATCTCCTCGTTGTCCAGACAGAGGACGGATGTCCCATAGAAAGGGACCTTATTGATAAAATCCACAAACGTATTCCGAATGGTCTCCATATTTCCGTAATGATCCAGGTGTTCCTGATCTATATTCGTCACCACCGCGATGATTGGAGAAAGGGCCAGAAATGAGCCGTCGCTCTCGTCCGCTTCGGCGACCAGGATATCCCCCTCACCAAGTCGCGCATTGGATCCTCCCCAGGTATCAAGCCTTCCCCCGATGACGGCAGTGGGATCAAGCCCCCCTTTTGTCAGGATGGATGCCACCATGGAGGTGGTGGTCGTCTTGCCATGGGCCCCCGCAATCGCAATGCCGTATTTCAACCTCATCAACTCGGCCAGCATCTCCGCTCTCGGAATCACCGGGGTGAACCGCTTCCGGGCAGCAACGATCTCGGGATTATCTTCCCTCACCGCCGAGGAATAGACCACCACGTCCGCCCCTTCCACATGCTGTTCACGGTGGCCTTCAAATATCTTTCCGCCAAGCCCCGCCAGATTCGCCGTCACCCGTGTTGGTTTCAGATCGGAGCCACTGACGCGGTACCCCAGATTCAGAAGAAGCTCTGCGATGCCGCTCATTCCGATGCCGCCGATTCCGATGAAATGTATCTGTTTTGTCTTTCCGAATTTTACTGTCATGAAACCATTTCCAGTAATTGATCAACGATCCGGCGAGCAGCATCCGGCCTTCCAAGGGTCAGGGCCGATCGTTCCATTTCTTTTATCTTTTCAGGATCTTCCATCAGTACAATCAACTCTTTTGCCAGGTCTTCTCCGCTCATATCCTGTTCCCTTTTCACGATCGCGCCCCCCGCCCGTTCAAGGACCCGCGCATTTGTTTCCTGGTGCTGGTTTGCCGCAAAGGGATAGGGAATCAGAATGGAGGCTTTGCCGAGTGCGGCAAGTTCGGCGAGCGTTGTGGCCCCGGCCCTGCTCACCACCAGATCGGCGCGGGCGTATGCTCCTGCCATGTCTTTTATGAAAGGCAGGACATCTCCTTCAATCGCGTATTCCCGGTACTTTTTCTTTACCCTTTCTTGGTCGAGATACCCGGTCTGATGGATCACTTCCAGGGATAATCCCCGTTCCCGCAGATGAACCAGGGCGTCGACGGCCGCGGTATTCACGGCACGCGCGCCCTGGCTGCCTCCGAGCACCAGGAGGGTGAAGCGCCCGGACACTTTCTTTTCTCCGCAAGGAGGAATAAGAAGTTCTTCCCGTACGGGATTCCCCGTCAACGCGATTGTTGTAGAGGGAAAATGTTCCCTGCTTTCATCAAAGGAAATCAGCACCTTGTTTACCACCCGTGCCAGGATACGATTCGTCAGGCCGGGATAGGAATTCTGCTCGTGAATGGCGGTGGGAACACCCAGGAAGCGGCCCGCAAGACAAACAGGGCCAGCAGTATATCCCCCCACTCCAAGGATCACCCTGGGAGACACCTGCCGGATTGCCCGTGCTGCCTGCCAAAACCCTCTTGGCAACCTTGTTACCACGCCGGCGCTTCTGAAGAGGCCTCTTCCCTTGAGCCCTTCAACGTCGATAGATTGTTTCTCATACCCATATCGATCGAGGATATCCATTTCCATTCTTCTGCGGCCCACCAGAAAGACTATGCGCGACTGATCAAACCGTTTTTCCAATTCCTTCGCCACGGCAATACCGGGGAAGAGATGTCCCCCTGTTCCGCCCCCTGCTATAATGGCCCGAAAGACCGTCATTTGACTTTCCGTATTCACTCCCCTCAGGACCCGGAAGAAATATTCAGAAGCACTCCGATACTGAGGAACGTCATAATGAGCGATGACCCCCCGTAGCTGATGAGAGGCAGGGTCAATCCCTTTGTGGGCAGTAACCCCATGACGACCCCCATGTTCACGAGAACCTGTAGTGCAATGAACGTGGACAGGCCCAGTGCCAGATAGCTGCTGTAAAGGTCCCTCGCTCCCAGGGCCACTTTAATCCCGCGAGTGATCAGGATGCCGAAGAGAATTATCGTAATCCCGATACCGAGAAATCCCATCTCCTCTGCCACTATGGAGAGGACAAAATCGGTATGTGGCTCCGGTAGATAGAAGAGCTTCTGCTTGCTGTTTCCCAGACCCACCCCGAAGATACCGCCGGAACCGAAGGCCAGGAAAGAGTGCACTATCTGAAACCCGATTCCCGTGGGATCTTTCCATGGGTGGAGAAAGGCCCACCATCTCTTGAGCCGGTAATCAGCGTGCAGCACAAGCCAAAACACCACCGGTGCAAACAGAGAGAGCACTCCCGCAAGCTGGAACGGATTCACCCCACCCACAAAGAGGAGTATGACGAGCCAACAACCGATGATCACGGCCGTACCCAGGTCCGGCTGGAGAATGATCAGGCACATGAAGACCCCTGCCACCAGCAGGTGCGGAAAGAGACCCGTTGAAAAATGCTTCATGTCCGGGCCTTTCTTGGACATGGAATACGCCAGGTAAACAGCCAGAGCGAATTTCGCGAATTCTGAGGGCTGGATTGAAAAACTGCCCAGTCTGAACCACCTCGCGGCACCCCCCACCCTGGCGCCGATACCGGGAATCAGAACCATTCCCATGAGAAGCAGACTCACGAAAAGCAGGAGATAGACCAACCTGGAAAAAATGCGACAGGGAATGTTCTTTGCGAACACCATGATGATTATGCCAACGCAGGCAAAAAAAGCCTGCCTTTTGAGATAGAAATAGTTGTCGCCAAGCCGGTGAGCAGCCAGGTTTGTGCTGGCACTGTAGACAATTACCAGCCCCATTCCCATAAGACAGAGAACGGGAATGAGAATCCACAAATCATATCTCCCGGCGCTTCGCCTGGACTCCCCACTTTTCGCGCTGGTTCCCGGTTTGTCCGCACTTCGCTTGGACTCCCCACCCTTCGGGCGGGTCCCCGGTTTGTCCGCACTTCGCTTGGACTCCCCACCCTTCGGGCGGGTCCCCGGTTTCAGCTTTGGGGATCTGTTCTTACCCATGAATCAGTTTCTCCACTGCCCTTCGAAAAACTTCGCCCCGGTGCTTGTAATCCTGAAACTGGTCAAGACTTGAGCATGCAGGGGACAACAGCACCGCATCGCCCGGATCGGCCCGGGAAAACGCCAGTTGGACCGCTTCATCCAGATTTTCAGCAAAATCGTACGGCACGATCCCTTTAAACGCCTTTGCAATGTGTTCTCTTGCCTCTCCCAGAAGAATTGCCTGTCTTACCGCCCCGGCGGAAGCCGCGGCAAGCTTCTCGTACCGAAGGCCCTTGTGTTTGCCGCCCGCAATGAGGACAATGGGGCAGGACAAGGATCGAATGGCACTGATTGCCGCTTCCACATTTGTCGCCTTGGAGTCATTGTAAAAAGCCACACCGTCTTTCTCTCCCGCCCGTTCCAGTCGATGCGGCAGACCGTGAAATTGACGCAACGTCGCACGGATGTCGGCCGGATCAATGCCCAGAATGGATCCGACCAGAATGACTGCTTGAAAATTCAGTATATTGTGACCGCCCGGCAACCCGAAAGACGCGACAGGATAACGCACCATTTTCCCCGACCTTCCTGGAGCAAGAATAGTTCCTCCCTGCAGATACACCGCCTGTCCTTCTCTCTTTCTCAACCCATACCGGAGGATAGACACTCCTGTTTCAACAGAAATGCCGGCCAGCATCTCATCCTCGTTATTTACGATCAGATACTGTCCGCGTCCCTGGCGTGAAAAAATCCTTTTCTTCGCTCTCACGTAGGCTTCAAAATCTTCGTAACGGTCCAGGTGGTCTGGTGAAATATTCAGGATGATCGAAATAAACGGAGAGAAGGTCTCCGCCGTATCCAACTGAAAACTGCTCACCTCCGCCACCACATATGTTGTGGTCATGTCTCCACAGGCATACGCCATCAGAGGTGTCCCTATGTTTCCCCCCACGTACACGGGCAGGCCCGCGCTTTCCAGAAGCGATCCCAGGCAGGCGGTTACGGTGGATTTCCCGTTGGTCCCGGTGACGGCGATTAAGGGAGTCTGAATGATCCGGCTTGCCAGCTCCAGTTCTCCCAGTATCGGGATTCCTTTTTCCCCGGCCTCCAGGAGCAATGGCATTTTGTGGGGGACACCTGGACTCAGGATGATCAGTTCCGCGTTCAGGAATGTCTCTCTGCGGTGTCCGCCAAGTTCCAGGCTGAGGCCTCGTCGTGATAATTCTTCACAATATGTCCACTTCAATTCCGTCCTTTCCCGGCTGTCCGTTACAGTGACGGCGGCACCATGCTCTGCCAGCCAGCGGGACGACCAGAAACCCGAGATCCCCAGGCCGACGACAAGAGCTTTCTTCCCTTCAATATTTATGTGTGCAATACCCACGGGATCTCCGGTCCGGCTCTCCTTGTTATCGCAGTTTCAGCGTGCTGATGGAAAGAAGCGCCAGGATAATTGAAATAATCCAGAACCGCACAATGACTTTCGGTTCAGCCCATCCCTTCAACTCGAAGTGATGGTGAATGGGCGCCATGCGAAAAATCCGGTGTCCTCCCGTTATCTTGAAATAGGCCACTTGAAAGATGACGGACAAGGCCTCAAACACGAACAGCCCGCCAACCAGCACCAGGACAATCTCCTGTTTAGTAATCAAGGCCACCGTTCCCAGGACCGCTCCAAGGGGTAAAGAACCCACGTCCCCCATAAAGACATCCGCGGGATAGGCGTTATACCAGAGGAACCCGAGACCGGCGCCGACCACGGCCCCGCAGATTACCGACAGTTCTCCCGCACCGGGAACATAGGGAATTTGCAGATACGATGCTATCTTGGCATTGCCTGCGAGATAGGCAAAGGCCAGATAACTGGCAAAAGCAATGGTCACCGGGCCTATGGCAAGCCCGTCCAGACCGTCCGTCAAATTGACGGCGTTCGAAGAACCCACAATAACGACCAGCACGAACGGTATGTAGCCGAAACCGAGATCGGGACGGATCGTCTTGAGAAAAGGGAGGTTCAGCCGAGTGCTGACCCCGGGGTCCTGGAAGAGGAAAAGGGCCACAATGAGAGCGGCCAGGGCCTGGAGGGAAAACTTTGTGACAACACTCAGGCCCTTGCTGTTTTTCTTCGAGACCTTCAGGTAATCATCCATGAAACCGATGGCTCCAAAAGAAAGAGCCACAAAAAGAACCGTCCAGACGTACATGTTTGCGGGTTCCGCCCAGAGAAGGGTCGCAATAAGCACCGCCGGTATGATCAGACACCCGCCCATGGTCGGAGTCCCTTGCTTTTTCTTGTGGTTGGGAGGACCGTCATCTCTGATATACTGTCCTATCTGCAGTGTCCGCAATCGCCTGATAGCCCAGCCGCCAAAGATGAAGCAGATCAGAAGGGCCGTCAGCGTGGACAGAATGGTCCTGAATGTGATGTAGCGAAATACGTTCAGCCAGGAGACATTCATTTGCAAAATATAGATTAATCTATAGAGCATCTGCCGTCCTCTTCCGTTCCATGGAGGCCTTAAACATTTCAACCGCCTTATCCAGCGCCATCAACCGTGAAGCTTTGAAAAAAACAATGTCCCCTTCCCCGGCCATGCCCTCCAGAGCTTCCACCATCTGGTCATGGGACTGCACAACGGCGATATGATTCTCTGGGAATCCCGCCTCTATCGCTCCCCGGATCATGTCCGGAGCGTAATCCCCCATAACAATAAAGTATGCGGCCCCGGCGTCCGCAACCAGACGTCCTGCGGCCCTGTGTTCCATGGGAGCCGCATCACCGAGCTCCAGCATATCGCCAAGCGCAACCAGAAATCTGCTTGTTTTCGGAATCATGGACTTGCCTGTCTCCAGCGCGGCCCGCAGTGCCGTCGGGTTGGCATTATAGGTATCATCTATCACCGTAACGCCGCATGACAGGCGTTCTATGGTGAATCTGCCCGTGATGCCTTTGAACTCTTCAAGACCGGCTACTATATGCTCAGGGCTCACATTTGAAACAAAACCGACAGCGGCTGCCGCCAGCGCGTTCTGCATGTTGTGTCGTCCCGGAACCTTGAGATTGACCGGCCACGATCCGTCCCGGTAGCGCAGGATAAAGGAAATCCCCTTCATGGGGTTCTCGCGGATCCTTTCGGCGGTCACATCATTTTTTGGTTCCACGCCAAACGTGAAGAGGTCTTGCCGGAGCCGGCGGGCCGTGCTCATCAATAACCGGTCATCACCATTCAACACCATACGGGCGCCTGGAGAACTTTCTGCTATGAGTTCTCCCTTTGCGCTTGCCACCTGTTCAATGTTCCCGAGGCCCTCCAGGTGGACTTTGCCCACATTCGTGATCACTCCCACGTCCGGATCGGTAATCTGCGTGAGGCGGGCTATTTCTCCGGGCCGGTTCATGCCCAGTTCAAGGACCACTATTGAAATATCCGGGCCCAGACGAACCAGGCTCAAGGGAACACCGATCAGGTTATTGAAATTCCCCTCACTCTTGAGTACATTCGATTCCCGTTTCAGAATACTGGCGCACAGCTCCTTGGTTGTGGTCTTCCCTGCACTCCCGGTAATCGCTACTACGGAGACCTTGTACTGCCTGCGCCACCAGCGGGCAAGGTCTCCAAGTGCTTTCAAAGTATCTCCCACCGTCAGAACGGCCTGAGTCTCCGGGTCCCGGTCAATGTCCAGCATAGGCTGGAGCCGCGGAAGAGATGCCTCAGAGATAACAACGCCTGAAACTCCCGCCCGCACCGCATCCTGCACAAAATCATGACCGTCGTATTTGTCTCCTTTGAGGGCCCAGAAAAGCTCTCCCGGTCCCGCTTTCCTGGAATCGGTGCAAAGGCGTCCAAAAGAAATATCCTGCCTTCCCGAGACCAGTTTTGCCTGGATCGGATCAACGACCTGTTCAGCAGTTATCTTTCCCCATTCAGCGTGCATACCGCCTTGTCCGCATTTCACTCGGTCTCCCCATCCTGCGGATGGGTCCCTGGTTCCTCAGGAGGCCGCCTGGGCGGCAATTTTGCGATCATCAAAATCCCTTATTTCCCGTCCCACAATCTGATACGTTTCATGCCCCTTTCCGGCAATAAGGACCACGTCCCCTTCGGTGGCCATGTCAACAGCCATCGCAATGGCTTCGGCCCGGTCCGGGACGATCCGGTAGCCCTTTGATTTTGCATTTCTCAAGGAAGCCCCGCCCTGCTCCGTAAATCCCTCGGTACGTACTCCTTCTTCGATTTGAGAAATGATGGCGTTCGGGTCCTCGGTCCTCGGATTGTCCGAGGTAAGAAAAATCCAGTCGCTCA
>Ga0315542_1002064_pt1 | contig 12375 bp, 8 predicted proteins | sample SalMarSW160120MG_FD_202541 | JGI IMG/M metagenome (GOLD analysis project Ga0315542, IMG submission 202541) | Salt marsh sediment microbial communities from the Plum Island Ecosystem LTER, Massachusetts, United States - Salt Marsh Sediment SW1601-20 ... | reverse complement strand
CAGGACCAGGCGCAGGAAGGGCTCGGTGTTGGAGGGCCGCACGTTGAACCACCAGTCCTCGTACTGCACGGTGATGCCGTCCAGGTAGTCGATGCGGCCGTCCGCAAAGGCATCGGCGAGGTGCGCAATCATGGCCTCCTTGTCGTCCACGTGGAAGTTGATCTCGCCGGTGCCGAAGTACCGGTCCAGGGGGGCGATCAGCTCCGACAGCGTGCTCCCGCTCTCCCGCAGCCGGTTCAGGATGTAGATCAGGGTCATGATCGACGAGTCTGCCGTGAAGTTGCGGCGATAGTAGAAGTGACCCGCCAGCTCCCCGCCGAAGGGTGCATTGTGGGCGCGCATGGTGGCCTTGATGAAGGAGTGCCCGACCCGCTCCCGGATCGCCTCTCCCCCGGCCTCCTCGATGGCCTCCTTGGTCGCCCACGATGACCGCAGGTCGTAGACGATCGCCGCCCCGGGCTCGGTCGCCAGGAAGTGGGGCGCCAGGAGCCCGGTGATCATGTCCGCGCTGATGGCGCGGCCCTTTTCGTCGATGATGATCGCCCGGTCGGCGTCGCCGTCGAAGGCCACGCCGAGGTCGCAGCCGTGCTCCACCACCGCCCGCTGCACGTCCACCAGGTTCTCGGCCTTGAGCGGGTTGGCCTCGTGGTTTGGGAAGGTGCCGTCGAGGGTGAAGAAGAGGTGCACCACGTCCGCCCCCAGTCTTCCCAGCATCCCCTGATACAGGGTGGACATGCCGTTGGCGGCATCCGCGGCGAGCCGCAAACGGGGCTCTGTCCCCTCCAGGACCGCCAGCACGTGCTCCTGGTAGGCGGCTGCCACGTCCACGGAGCGCTCCTCCGCCCGGGGCGGCGCATCGGTGGCCACGGTGGACGTCGTGACCAGCCGTTCCAGGTCGGCGATCCCGGTATCCCGGGACACCGGGATGGCGTCGCGGCGCGACATCTTGAACCCGTTGTAGACCGCGGGGTTGTGGCTCGCGGTCACCTGGATCCCACCCGATGCCTTCAGGTGCCCGATGGCGAAGTAGTTGCGCGGCGTGTCCGCGAGGCCGATGTCGATGACGGCCACACCTCGGGCCCGCAGGCCGCGGGTCAGGGCGTCGGCCAGGGGGACCGAGTGCTCGCGCATGTCCCGGGACACCACCACCACGGGGCCAAGGGCCTCGTCCTCGGCGTCCAGGAGGTCACGGAAGTGGTACCCCACCTTGAACGCGATCTCCTCGTCGATCTGATCGGGGTAGGTGCCCCGGATGTCGTATGCCTTGAAGATGCCGGACATGTGTCTCTCCTCTAGGGTCGGTCGGGGGCCGGGGCGGGGTGCGGGGTCGCGAACACCTCGTTGGCCAGGAAGCGGTCCAGCTCCCAGGGGGGCTCCCCGCCCCCCAGCCAGCGGTGAAACCAGTCCAGGTGCGCCAGGTAGTAGAAGGCCATGTCGTAGAAGCCCGGCCAGTGGCTGGCATCGGGGAGCACGATCAGCCGTGACGGCACGCCCTGGACCTGGAGGGCCGTGAAGTACTGCAGGCTCTGCGTGTACGGAACCCGGAAGTCCCGCTCACCGGTGATCACCAGCGACGGGGTGGAGAATCGCTCGACAGAGCTCGAGGGCGACCAGCGGCGGTACTGCTCCGAGGTCCAGGGGGTGCCGCAGAGATCGTGCTGGGGGAACCAGAGCTCGTCGGTCCCGCCGTAGAACGAGCTCAGGTCATAGAGCCCCATCATGGCGGCGATGGCCTGGAAGCGGTCGGTGTGCCCCTCGAACCACATCATCATGTATCCGCCGTAGGACCACCCCATGGCGCCCATGCGGTCGGCATCCACGTAGGGGATCTCGGCCAGGGCGTCGGTCACCTTCATCAGGTCGTCGTACACCCGGCCGCCCCAGTCGCAGGTGATGGCGTCCACGAAGGGCTGCCCGAAGCCCGGGGAGCCCGTGGGGTTGGGGAACGCGACCACGTAGCCCTTGCCCGGGTACACCTGCCAGTCACCGCGATAGCGGTCCTGCCAGGGGCTCTGGGGGCCGCCGTGGACGTTCAGGATGAGGGGATAGGTCCGGGTCGGGTCGAAGTCGTGGGGCGTCACCACGAAGACCTGGACCTTGTAGTCGCCCGCGCCCTGCACCCACATCTCCCGGGCGGGCCGGATGTCCACCTCGCTCTCCAGGTCGGCGTTGAAGCGGCTGATCCGCTCCGGCTCTGCGCCGGCGCGGGAGGCACGGTACAGCTCGGGCGGCTCCCCCACCCTGGAGCGCGTGTAGACCACTCCCTTGCCGTCGGGAGTGACCGTCCACCCCGAGATGGTGCCGTCTGTGAGGATGCGGGACGGGGCGCCCCCCTCGGCGCCGATCCCATAGAGGGGTGTGCGCCCCTGCTCATCGGCCTGGAAGAGGATGCGGCGGCCGTCCGGGGCCCAGGCCAGGGCGGTCACCCAGTTGTCGAACACGGCATGGTCGGTCAGGTAACGCACCTCGCCACCCTGGCGGTCGACGCGGGCGAGCCGGTAGAGCGCCGACTCGTAGCCGGGGACCGCCTGGCTGCGGTAGGCGATGAAGCGGCCGTCCGGGGAATAGTGCGGGTCGCCGTCCCATCCCTTGTTGACCGCCGTCAGGTTGCGTGGCTCGGGAGCCGGCGTCGCCGCCGCAACGGGAACGGTCCAGAGATCCGCGTTGGTGGACCGCGCGGGCTCCGGATCGTGGTTGGAGACGTAGCAGAGCTCCCGAGAGTCGGGGGAGAAGGCGTAGCCCACCTCGTGGGCGAGGGAGAACGTGGGGCTGTCCCACCGGCCTGGGGTGAGGTCCCGGGCCACCTCGCCGGTGGAGGCGTTCACCAGCAGGATGTGCCGGAAACGGCCGTCCCGCCAGTGGTCCCAGTGTCGGTACAGGAGCTCGTCGGCCACGTGGGCCTCGAGGGGGCCTTTCTCGCGATCGGTATACATGGTGCCGTTGCAGTCGGCATCGCCGCCGCACTCGGGGTAGACGCGGCTGGTGACCGCGATCCACTTGCCGTCCGGGGAGAACACGGGGTCGGACAGCGCCAGGGGGAAGCTCGTGAGCTGCCGGGCCTCGCCGCCGTCGACCCGCATCACGAACAGCTGGGTCTCCTCCCCTGCACGGTCGGAGACGAAGACCAGACGCTCCCCGTCCGGCGAGAACACGGGCATGGTGTCGTGGTGGCGACCGAAGGTGAGCTGGCGCGCCCGCGTGCCGTGCCCTCCCATGGTCCAGATCTCCGACCAGTCCACGGCCCCGGGCAGATCGTAACGGGTCACCGCGACCGCGATCCTGGTCCCGTCGGGCGCCACCGCAGGGCTCCCCGGGAACGCGGTCCGGTAGTAATCGGCGATCTCGAACGCGCGCCTGGGAGCCGCCACCGCGGGCAGCGCCAGGAGGCACGCGGCAAGCGCCAGGATCCGTCTCATGGCCACCTCCGTCAGGCCGTCATCTTACCCGACCAGAGGCATTCCCCGCCCACGGGGTCGCCCCCAGATCGCCACCGGGGTCGGCTGCGCCCACAAAGACCGGTTTCGCACCCCCGGCGAAGCGCCGCCGTCCCCCTCCCCCACCGCCGGCGGGCCCGGGTCTCAGACACGCTCAATGGGTCCGCCGAGCAGGACTCGGGCGGCACGAGCATGCACCGAGTGGACGTCGTGGGGTGGAGCTCGGTCGGCGGGTCCATGGCGGGCGTATCTCGGACGGTGATGGCGGGCACGTTCACGTCGTCGCGTTCGGTCGCGTGGTGCGTCTGGCACCTGTCGCGGCGCGTGGGCGGCCCCCGCGCGCCGCGGCGATGCTCCCGGTCAGTCCGTCGACCGCTCTCCGGCCACCATCTCCATGGCCCGATCGATGGGGATGTGGACCACCCCCTTCGCCTGGTTCACCCAGCCGTAGCTGTTGAGCCGCTCGAGCTGGTCGGCGTCGAGCTGCTGCAGGGCCTGGTACGGCTGGGAGGTGACCTTCTTCGCCGTCTCCTTGCGCTGCATGGAGTAGAAGAGCGCCTGCAGGCCCACGATGACGACGAACAAAAGGACCGCTCCGACGAGGCCGACCACCGCCGACAGGGGCACGTTGGGATCCTCATAGCGAACCATGGTGTGCCTCCCTCATGCGCCGTGGAACGCCAGCGACTCGTCCAGCCTCGGGTCGCGCTCGGGGACCAGGGAGGCCCGCCGGAGCTGGAACCCGAGCCCCACCACCCAGACCGCACCCATGGCCACGAAGCAGAGCACGTCCAGGGCGCCGAAGCGGGCTCCGGCGGGGCTGAACTCGGGCACCGCCAGGTAGTAGATGTCGAGCCAGCACATTGCGAGCATGTACGCACCGGTCACGGCCAGCAGGCGCGGCCGCCGCTTGATGAAGCGGGACACCAGGAGGAGGAACGGCAGCACGAAGTGCCCGAACAGCAGGATGACGCTGATCCACGTCCAGCTCCCGGTCTGCCGCCGCAGGTACCAGCTCGTCTCCTCGGGGAGGTTGCCGTACCAGATGAGCAGGTACTGGGAGAACGCGATGTAGGCCCAGAACACGATGAACGCGAACAGCAGCTTGCCCACGTCGTGGTAGTGCTCGACCGTCACCACCCTGCCCAGCAGCCCCCAGCCCTGCACCACCACCATGAGGATCGGCAGCAGGGCCAGGAAGCCCACCGCCGCCGCCGCGAAGTAGTAGACCCCGAAGATGGTGCTGAACCAGTGCGGGGCCAGGGACATGAGGAGGTCGAAGGCGGCGAAGTTGATGGTCACGGCGAACAGGACCAGCCCCGGCGCGCTGCGTCGCTCCATGCCGATGGTCAGCTCCGGGTCGCCGCTCGCATCCTGGGCCAGGGAGCGGCCTTGGAAGTAGCGCGCGAGCAGGATCCAGACCGCGAAGTAGAGCACGATGCGGACCACGAAGAAGGCCGGGTTCAGGTATCCGGCCTTGCCGGCGAGGACCGGATCGGCGGCCACCTCGGCGGCGTGGGTCCAGTGGTACAGGTGGTGCATCCAGATCAGGATGGGGAGCGCCAGCGGGACCATGACCACCACGGTGCCGGCCACGCCCTCTCCCAGCCGGCGCACCACGACGCTCCAGCCCGCTCGCGTCACGTGCTGCAGCATGACGAAGAACAGACCGCCCAGGGACAGGCTGAGGAAGAATGAGAAGCTCACCAGGTAGGTCTGCAGCAGGTGCACCCAGGCGCCGGTCGCGGCGGCCAGCAGGAGGCCCGCGGCGGCGGCGGCCACCCCGCCCCCGGCGCAGGCCCGCATCACCACCGTCACCCGGGCGTCGAGGAAGCGGGGCTCGGTGGAGATGTCGATGGTCCTCATCCGGGCTCTCCTAACGCAGGGACGCCCGAACGTCGGGCGGCACGTCGCCGATGCCGGCGTCCTGGCTGCGCTGCAGGGCGCGCACGTAGGCGACGATGGCCCACCGGTCGGGCACCGGGATCTGCGCCCCGTAGGAGGGCATGTTGCGGATCCCGTTGGAGATGGTGTTGAAGATGTGGCCGTCGGGCCGGCCCCTCACCAGGTCGGTGTGGTAGGAGGAGGGCGGGGTCCAGGTCCCCTCCTGCAGCGCCTCAGCCCGCTTCGCCACCATGCCGTCGCCGTATCCCACCAGGCCGTGGCAGGGGGAGCAGTAGATGTCGTACCGCTGCTGCCCCCGCTCCAGGAGACCCATGGTCACCGGCACCGGGATCGTCTCCACCCAGTCGTCGCCCACCTTCCCCCGCCAGTACGCATCGTCGGAACGGAGCTCGTCCGTCGCCACCGTGCCGGAGACCGGCGGCCGCATGGCGCGGCGGTCCGCGAACAGGCGGTTCGAGGCCTGGGCCTTGAACTTGGGCTGGTTGTCCATGTCCGGAATGAGGTGGATCCGGGGCGCGGTGGACGTGACGGTGCGGGCCCGGGCGATGAGCACGAGCGGCACCCACGACAGGACCACCAGCACCACCAGGAGGTAGATCAGCCAGCGCGGCATGCTCATGTCCGCACCTCTTCGATGTGGATGCCGCCCAGCTCCTCCATCAGCTCCCAGGTGCGCCCCCGGTCGAACAGGGGGTCGGAGGCCTGGATGCTGATGAAGAACCGGTCGTTGGTGGCCCGCCGGAAGCGCTCACTGGTGTGCAGGGGGTGGTAGAGCTGGGGCAGGCCGTTGGCGACGAGCATGCCCAGCAGGGAGCCGAAGGCCGCGAACAGGATGGTGAGCTCGAACATCACCGGGATGTCGGCGGGCAGGCTGAAGACCGGCTTGCCGCTGATCACGAAGGGGTAGTCGAAGGCATTGGTGTACCACTGCAGGAGCAGTGCGCAGGCGGTGCCTGTGAGGCCGCTGGCGAACACGAGGTAGGGCAGCCTGGTCTTGCGCACCCCCATGGCCCCGTCCAGCCCGTGCACCGCGAACGGCGTGTGGGCGTCCCAACGCGTGTAGCCCGCGTCCCGCACCTGCTCGGCGGCGGCCAGCAGGGTCTGGACGTCGTCGAACTCCACGAGGTAGCCGTACAGCGTGCCCCCGGCGGCCCGTTCCGTCGCGACGGCGCTCACGAGCTCCCCCCTCCGCGCTCGCTGTCGGCCTTGGCCATGGTCATCACCCCCTTCACCTCGGCCATGGCCACCATGGGCAGGAACCTCAGGAAGAGGAGGAAGAGGGTGAAGAAGAGGCCGAGGCTGCCGGCCAGGGTGAGGAGATCCACCCAGGTGGGCTTGTAGTACCCCCAGGAGGTGGGGACGAAGTCACGGCTCAGGGAGGTCACCACGATGACGAAGCGCTCGAACCACATCCCGACGTTGATGAGGATGGAGGCCACCCACATCACCACCATGTTGGTGCGCATGCGCTTGAACCAGAAGAGCTGGGGCACGATCACGTTGCCGGTGATCATGATCCAGTAGGACCAGGCGTAGGGCCCGAAGGCGCGGTTGAGGAAGGTGAAGCCCTCATAAGGGTTCCCGCTGTACCAGGCGATGAAGAACTCGGTGGCGTAGGCCAGGCCCACCATCATCCCGGTGGCCAGCATGACCTTGGCCATGTTCTCCATGTGGCGGAGGGTGATGATCTCCTGGAGCTTGAAGTAATGCCGGGTCGGGATCACCAGGGTGACCACCATGGCGAAGCCCGAGTAGATGGCACCGGCCACGAAGTAGGGCGGGAAGATGGTGCTGTGCCAGCCGGGCAGGATGGACACCGCGAAGTCGAAGCTCACCACGGAGTGCACGGACAGCACCAGGGGGGTGGCCAGGGCGGCGAGCAGCAGGTAGGCGGTCTCGAAACGGTGCCAGTGCCGGTTCGACCCCCGCCAGCCCAGGCTGAGGACGCCGTAGATGGCCCACCGGATCTTGCTGGTGGCCCGGTCCCGGAAGGTGGCGATGTCGGGGATCATGCCCATGTACCAGAAGAGCAGAGACACGGTGGCGTAGGTGCCCACCGCGAACACGTCCCACAGCAGGGGCGACCGGAACTGCGGCCACATCTGCATCTGGTTGGGGAAGGGGAAGAGCCAGTAGGCGACCCAGACCCGCCCCACGTGGATGCCCGGGAACATGCCGGCGCAGACCACGGCGAAGATGGTCATGGCCTCCGCGAAACGGTTGATGCTGGTGCGCCAGCGCTGGCGGAGCAGGAACAGGATGGCCGAGATGAGCGTGCCGGCGTGGCCGATGCCCACCCACCACACGAAGTTGATGATGGCGAAGCCCCAGGCGACCGGGATCATGAGCCCCCACACCCCGACGCCGACCGTGATCAGATAGGTGATCATGGCCAGCAGGATGGTGGTGAGGGTCAGGGAGATGGCGAAGGCGATGTACCACGCCTTCGGGGTCTTGCGCTCCACCACGCCGCTCACGGTGTCCGTGATGAAGCCGTAGTCGTCGTGACCGATGATCAGGGGCGCCCGCCGCCGCGGGTCGTCGGTGGTGTTGTCCAGGGACGGCAGGGCTGCTGCTGGGGTGGCCATGACGTCAGGCGGACTCCTTCCCGTGGGCTCGATCGGCGTTCCCGGTCTCCCCGTCGTGGCCGGCCTCCACCGGGTTCTGCAGTCGGCCCAGGTAGTGGGTCCGGGGGCGGACGTTGAGCTCGCCCAGGATCGTGTACGCCCGGGGATCCTGACGGAGCTTCGCCACCGCGCTCTCCGGGTCGTTGACGTTCCCGAAGGTGATGGCCCGGGTCGGGCAGGTCTGGGCGCAGGCGGTCACGATCTCGCCGTCCTCGATGGGCCGGCGCTCGTTGTGGGCCGTGATGCGGACGTTCTCGATCCGCTGGATGCAGTAGGTGCACTTCTCCATGACGCCGCGGCTGCGCACCGTGACCTCGGGGTTCATCTGCATCTTGGACAGCTCGGCCAGGTGGCGGTGGTAGTTGAAGAAGTTGAAGCGCCTGACCTTGTACGGGCAGTTGTTGGAGCAGTAGCGGGTGCCGATACAGCGGTTGTAGGCCATGGCGTTGAGGCCGTCGGGGGTGTGCTGGGTGGCGCCCACGGGGCAGACCTCCTCGCAGGGCGCGTTCTCGCAGTGCATGCAGGGCACCGGCTGGAACACCATCTCGGCGTCGTCCACATCCGCGGGACCCACCTCGTGGGGGGTCTTGAAGTAGCGGTCGACCCGGATCCAGTGCATCTCCCGCTGCCGGATGACCTGCTCGCGGCCCACCACGGGGACGTTGTTCTCGGCCTGGCAGGCGACCGTGCAGGCGTTGCACCCGATGCATGCGTTGAGGTCGATGGCCATGCCCCACTGCTCGCCCTCATAGGGGAACGGCTCCCAGAGCTGGGAGAGCGGCGGCTGCTCCACCATCTCGGTGAAGACGGCGGGCTCCTCGCGGAACCGCTCGACGGTCGCCTCCCGGACGAGCTCGCGGCTCCTTTCACTGCGTGCCTCGAAGCCCAGGGTGTCGATGGCCCAGTGGTTCTGGGTGGTGGCGAGGGTGTGGTGACGCCCGGTGCGTTCGAGCGTCACCCCGGTGCGCAGGTGCATGGCCCCGCTCGAACGGAGGGCGTAGGCGTCCACTCCCACCCCGTCCCCGACCTTGCCGGCGGCGGTGCGGCCGTATCCCAGGGCGAGGGTCCCGCAGTAGGCGGCCAACCCCGGCAGCACCCACACCGGCGCCTGGACCGCATCCTCACCGACCCGCACCCGGACCACGTCGCCGCTGGCCAGGGAGAGCTCGCGGGCGGTCCGCGGGGAAAGTACCAACGCGTTGTCCCAGGTGATCTTGGTGATGGCGTCGGGCAGCTCCTGCAGCCACGCGTTGTTCGCGTAGCGGCCGTCGTAGACCTTGCTGTCCGGCGGGAGGACCAGCTCCAGGGCTTCCGCCGTGGGCTCGGGCATCCCGAGACGGTCGCCCAGGCTGTCGGCGGCCTGATCCAGGCCGGCGCCGTCGAGCCGCGCTGTCACCTCAACCCAGGCCGAGCCCACCGCCGTACCGTCGTGGAGCAGCTCTCGCCACGGCTCCTCGGCCGCGGTCTCGGGCAGGCGCTCGGCCACCGCCGCGCGCAGCAGGTCGTGGCCGTCCACTGCCTGATCCCCGAGCACCGTCGCCACCAGCTCCGTCGGCGACCGGCCCGCGAACAGGGGCGCGATGAGCGGCTGCTGGAAGGTCCAGGTGCCGTCGAAGGCGTGCCCGTCACCCCAGGCTTCTAGGTGGTGGGCCCGGGGAAGGTGCCAGCCGCAGCTTCGTGAGGTCTCGTCGTCGTAGAGGCCGAGGTGCACGGACTCGCCGACCTTGGCCAGGGCCTCGGCGAAGCCCAGATGCCGCGGAGCGTCATAGACCGGGTTGCCCCCCAGGACGAGCAGGGTCTTCACCTCGCCCGAGCCCATGCGCCCGACCAGCTCGGTGATCGCCGCCTGGTGGGTCGGTCGGTCCGGGTCCAGCTCCTCGGTGTAGGTCACGCCCGCCCCCGCGTTGCCCAGGGCGCCGTTGAGGGCGAGGGCCAGCGCGTGCACCTCCGGCGCCTGCCGCGGGCCCACCAAAATCACGCCCTCCCCCCGGTGCTCCGCCAGGTCCCGGGCCAGGTCGCTGATGAAGTCGGCATCGAAGGACGCCCCGGCACAGGTCCGGCGGAGGGACTCCGGCAGGAGAATGTCGTGGGCCTCGGCCAGACGGCGCGCCACGGCAGCCAACGCGCGCGGCACCTGCGACGACGGCAGGGCGAGCCGGCGGTCGGCCCGCCCACCGGTGAGGCTGTGGACGCTCTCCGCGACCCACAGGCGCGGCATGAGGCCCCCCTCGGGCCGCCGCGCCTCCACGAACCGGCGGGCCAGGCGCAAGGCGGCAGGATGCTCGAAGAAGGGATCGGCGTCGAAGCAGGCGATCACCCGGACCCGGTCCAGGTGGGGGTGGATGCGCAGGGGGCGCCCGAAGGCGAAGCGGGTCCCCTCGCGCTCGTTGTCCCGGGAGAGGGGGTCGTACTCGTACCAGCGGGCCCCCGTCAGCCTGCTCAGGAACCGCTTCCGCTGCCCCCGCAGGGCCTCCGAGGACGAGGGCTCGGCGAGCACCGCCACCCCTTCGCCGGAGCCCGCGAAGCGCTCCCGGGCGAACGCGCCGAACTCCTCCCAGGTCTTGACGTACTCCTGCCCTCCCTTGCGGTACAGCAGGCGCCGGCTGCGGTCGGGGTCGTACATCTGGAGCACGGTGCCCTGGGCGATGGCGGAGAGTGCGCCCAGGCTGTCCGGATGACGGGGGTTGCCCTCGGCCTTGATGGGGCGCCCGTCGAAGGAGGTCACCACCATCCCCAGGGCCACGCCCCCCAGCTCCATGGAGGTGGCGTACTCGTTGGGAACCCCCGGCGTGCGGTCGTCGGGGCGGTGCGCGAAGGGCACGATCTCCTGCTTCGGCCACCGGCACGCGGTGAGGCCCGCCAGGCCCAGGGAGGCGCCGATCACCTTCAGGAACTGGCGCCGGGTCGCCGGCGGCAAGCGGTCGAAGTCCTCGCCGGGGAACTCGCGCTCCGCCATCGCCCGGAACTCGGGCGTCTGCGCCAGCTCGTCCAGGCTCCGCCAGTAGCGCACGCCCGCTCCCTCCCTTAGCGATGACATGTGTAGCAGTCCGTTCTCGGGTTGATGTTGTACGTCTCCCGGAGCCGCTTCCCCAGCGCGAGCTGGTCCTCCTCCGGCACCCAGTCCAGCTTGGTGACGAACTCCACGGGCCGGAGGTAGCGCTCCGGGTTGCGGTGGCAGTTGAGGCACCAGCCCATGCTCAGAGGCTGCGCCTGATACACCACCTCCATGGAGTCCACACGGCCGTGGCAGGTGACGCAGCCGACGCCGCGGAGCACGTGAGCCGAGTGGTTGAAGTACACGTAGTCGGGCAGGTCGTGGACCTGGACCCACTCCACCGGCATGCCGGTGGCGTAGCTGGAGCGCACCGGGATGAGCTTCTCCGACTGCGTGCGGATCGTGGAGTGGCAGTTCATGCACGTCTGGGTCGGCGGGACGGCCGCGAACGCCGCCCGATCCACGGTGTTGTGGCAGTACCGGCAGTCCAGGCCCAGCTGGCCGACGTGGAGGGCGTGGCTGTAGGGCACCGGCTGCTCCGGGGCGTAGCCGACATCCGTGGTCTTGGGTGAGAACCCGAAGTAGACGACCAGCGATACGTACAGGGCGCCCCCCAGGACCGCGACCGCGATACCCGGTCGCAAAATCCATGTCCACTCAGGGAAGACATAGAAATGCCTGGACTTATCCTCTGCCATGGGGTCGAATCCTAGCCACGCTCAGACGAGAAGTCAAGTGTCCCGTCCCGTGTAGAATGCGCCCCATGGACGCCTTTATCGACCTCCGTTCGGACACCGTGACCCACCCCACCCAGGCCATGCGCGAGGCCATGCACACCGCCCACGTCGGCGACGACGTCTACGGCGAGGACCCCACCATCAACCGGCTCGAGGCGCGGGCCGCCGAGCTGATGGAACGCGAGGCCGCGGTCTTCGTGCCTTCAGGCACCATGGGCAACCAGATTGCCGTCCACCTCCTCGCACGCCGCGGGTCGGAGGTGATCGGGGAGGCCGGCTGCCACGTCTTCAACTTCGAGATGGGGGCCATGGCCGCCCTCTCCGGCGCCCTGCCCCGCCCCATCCCCACCGCCAACGGGATCCTCGACCCCCGGGAGGTGGAGCGCGCCATCCAGCCCGCCGCCGGGTACCGCACGCCCACCTCGCTCCTGGTGCTCGAGAACACCCACAACCTGGCCGGCGGCCGGGTCACCCCCCTCGCGCGCATGCGCGAGCTGGTCGCGGTGGCCAAGGGGCACGACCTCCACGTCCACCTCGACGGCGCCCGGATCCACAACGCGGCCGCCGCCCTCGGCGTGACGGCCGCCGACATCGCCGCCGGCTGCGACACCGTCATGTTCTGCCTCTCCAAGGGGCTCGCGGCCCCGGTCGGCTCACTCCTCGTCGGCGACGGCGAC
>Ga0315542_1002063_pt1 | contig 12381 bp, 6 predicted proteins | sample SalMarSW160120MG_FD_202541 | JGI IMG/M metagenome (GOLD analysis project Ga0315542, IMG submission 202541) | Salt marsh sediment microbial communities from the Plum Island Ecosystem LTER, Massachusetts, United States - Salt Marsh Sediment SW1601-20 ... | reverse complement strand
GCTGACCAGCTTCCCCCCGCTGCCCCCGATCAGCCACCGGCTCCCGTCCCACCCCAGCGCACGCACCGTGTTCGTCCCGAAGGCCGACGCCCGCAGCGCCGGGCTCAGGTCCGTGAAGCCGCCGGCCTGGTACCGGCTCAAGCAGCCCCCGTCTCCCCCGATCAGCCACTGGCTGCCGTTGAACCCGATCGCATACGCCGTGCTCGTCGAGGCGAAATACCCCGCCGAGCCCGCCAGGTTCGTGAAACTGCTCCCGTTGTACCGGTTCAGCCGGCCCCCCGCTCCCGCGATCAGCCAGAAACTCTCCGTCCCGCCCCCGTACCTCACCGCGTAGATGTCCTGGTTCGTCCAGCTGGACATGCTCCCCGACAGGTCCGTAAACGAAGTCCCGTTGTACGCGTTCAGCTTCTTCCCGTCTCCCCCGATCAGCCACACCCCGCCGTTGTACCCAATGCTGTTGATCCGGCTGTTCCCGTATGAATTCAGCCCCGGCGACAGGTTCGTCCACGAGGAACCGTTATACCGGTTCAGCTTCGCCCCCGAACCTCCGATCAGGTACTCCGTCCCATTGTAGTGGATGGCGCGCACCTGGCCGCCCCAGCCCACCAGCCCGCCCGGCTGCGAGAAGGCGTACGACGACGGCAGGCGCACCTGCCCCGTGGAAGTGTCCCAAATCGCGGTCGTCGCGCCCGTGTCCTTATAGGTTTCCGTGCTGAAATTTTCAGTGAATGTGTCGGCGATTGCGCCGAGAGGCAGGATAGACAACGCGGCAAGTAAAATGACTACTTTCTGTACTTTCAAAGCTTGCCTCCAGGGCAAGAAACAGAAAAAGTATATTTACTTGTGCAAAAGATAATCCTAAAAAAACGTCTTCTTTTTAAGGTATTCTAATGAGTATCTTATCCTTTTCCTTCAAAGAATGCAATACAGAAATTAATCAAATATTTACCGGTTAATTTGCGTTAATATCTAACATTACACTGAGATGAATAAAACACGCCCCTGTCATTGCTTAGCGGAAAATCCTGTGTTTGATATCAGTTAAACTCCTTTTATCTAAGAATAAACAACTTTCCGGTTATCTTTTTCTCATCCCCCGTCGTGATCAGGTAAATGTACACGCCGGCAGCAACTTGTTCCCCGTTTTGGTTCTTACCGTCCCAGGTTTGGCGCCCGGAGACGCCCTGGAATTTCCGGACCAGCTCGCCCGACACCGTGAAAATCTGAATTTCGGATTCCGGCGGCAGGTTGTCGAACTTCAGCACGTGGCCTTGGGCCGTTTCAGGATCAAAGGGATTGGGAAATACCAGGATCCTGTCCGGAGTGGCCACGGGAGTCACCGTCAGGGTCGGCGTGGGCGTCAGGGTCGGCACCCGCGTGTGCGTGACCGTGAGGGTGACGCTCGGGGTCGCGGTCAGGGTATAAGGAGGCGTGGGCGTATAGGTCGTGGTGATGGTCGGCGTCTCCGTCGGCGTCCAAGTCAGCGTATGCGTCGGGGTCACGGTGGGAGAAAGCGTGGGCGTGTCCGAGGGTGTGGCCGTGGAGGTTTGGGTCACGGTCGGCGTCATGGTGGCGGTGGGCGAAACCGTGTAGGTCGCAGAAATGGTGCTGGTCACGGTGATGGTCGGCGTGGCGGTGTGCGTCCAGGGCGGCGTGTGGGTGAAGGTCGGGGTGATGGTGAACGTTTCCGTGATCGTGGGCGAGTGCGTGCAGGTTTCAGTGATGGTGGCGGTCAGGGTCACGGTCGGCGTGTGCGATGGAGTCTGGGACGGCGTGGCGGTCTCGGTCTCGGTGACGGTCGGGCTGTGCGTGGGCGTCGCGGTGGGGGTGTGCGTCAGGGTCGCGCTCCGGGTGACGGTCGGCGTGGCGGTCGAGGTCAGGGTGATGGTCGGCGTGGGCGTGAAGACCACGGCCGTGGTCGTCAGCACGTTGGAATAGCGGGTGAAATTGGTGGGCCCGGAGCTGTAGACCACGGAAGCCTGGTCCGTCCAGCCCGGATCCGGCGCGGGATTCTGCAGGGAGTAGGTGACGGTGACGCTGCCGCTGGCTCCCACGTCCAGGTTGCCCAGGTTCCAGGTGACCCGGCCGGCGCCGTGGATGCCGCCGTCCAAACCGCCCGTGGAGGAAACATACGTCGCGTGCGGCGGGTCCATGTCCGTGATGGTCGCGTTGTAGGCCAGGCCCGAGAGATTCTGGTAGTACACGGTATAGGTGATGTTCGAGCCGATCTGGGCTTCCGCCGGGCCGACCTTGGTCAGGTACATTTCCGGGACGAACTCCGAGGCCGCCGGGGATTCGTAGATGGTGTTGTAGAAATACCGCATCATGGGCCCGCGCGAATTGCCGGAGTACGGCAGCGAGTAGCTGGAGGAGTGGCCGATCATGTAGGAAACCTTGCCGGCGCTGGTGACCCCCTTGTAGTAGCCGTTCATGAACAGGTAGGGGTAGGGGTAATTGGGGTTGTTGTTTAAACGCGCGCGGTCGACCACGATGACCGAAGACGTGCCGCCGTAAAACACGCTGCCCGGCGCCAGCCCGAAGGCCGCCTGGGAAGAGCCCGGCAGGTAGGTCCAGCTGCCCGTGGCCTGCCCGGCCGGCGCGTCCGGCAGTTCGTTGATGAAACTCCAGGGGTTGGTGCCCGTGTCGATGAAGCCGCCGGTGGTGAGCCAGTGGCCGTAACCGCCGTACACGAAGTCCGCGCGGTAGGGCGAGACGGCGATGAAGTTGTTCTCCAGCGCGTCGATGCCGATGCACTGGGCGTAGATGTGCCCCGAACCGAACTGCAGGAAACGGTCCATCTCGGCCGTGGCCTCGATGGTTTGCGCGCGCGCGGTGACGTTCTGATAGACCGGATGGGACGGCCAGGTCCCGGTGGAGGGCGCCCGGCCCTCATATCCCTGGACGGTCCAGTCCGCGCCGTAATAATTCAGATTGAGGTTGGTGCTGTCGCCGCTGGCCGCGGCCGGCCGGCCGATGGGATAGGCCTGCCAATGCATGTTGATGAGCAGGGCGTATTTGGGGAAGCCCCCGGCCGACAAATACAGCGCCCCGTCCTGGTGGTTCAGGGTGCTGGGACCGGCGATCTCGTTCTCGTCCAGAACGTCGGGCGAGGAGGACGGCCAGTTGTTGCCGTTGGAATCGCGGATGCCGGCGGCGTTGAGGTAATTGCGGGCGTCGGTCCAGGTGTTGCGGGGGTCGGAATTGGCGAAAATGGCGATGCGCGGCGCGGCCCGGAGCTTGCGGAAGATCGGGGCGGTGAACGGCTGGCTGGTGTCCGTGTACTGGTGCACCTGGACGATGTTGCTCTGCCCCTGGTTCCAGGCCGTGATGATGGCCACCGCCGCGGTGGAGTCGGAGTTGGCGATCACGAACGGCCCGCCGTTGTAGGCCGGGTTGGTGTACGTGTTGCCGGTGCGGATGTCCCGCGTCTGGGTGCAGGTGAAGTCCGTCGCCTCGTAGGCCTTGTAGGACTTGATGGCCCAGTGGACCGGGATGTCGTTGGTCAACAGCTGGTACACCAGGCCGTAGGCCCGCCACATGCCGTAATTCTGGTTGCTGCGCCCGCCGGTGGTGTCCATGGGGATGATCAGCGATCCGGCGTAGAAGGTGTAGTCCGGGTTGGGCGTGGCCGTGGGGCTGGCGGTCCAGGTCTGGGTGACCGAGGCCGTGGCCGAGGCCGTGGGGCTGTAGACCGGCGTCTCGGTCAGGCTGGGCGTGATGGTGGGCGTGGCCGTGAAGCTGCTGCTGGGCGTGGCGGTGGGCGTCGTCGTCGGCGTGGGCGTGAAGGTCGGGGTATGGGTGTCGGTCGGGGTGATGGTCGGGCTGAAGACGATGGGCGTAAAGGTCGGCGTCATCGTGGGCGAGGCCGTGAGGGTCGCCGAGATGGTCGCGGTCTGCGTGATGGTCGGCGTGGGCGTGGCGCTGGGGGTGGCGGTGGAGGTCGGAGTCCGGGTCGGCGACGGGGTGGGCGAGAGCGTAACGGTCGAAGTGATGGTGGGCGTGCGCGTCGGGGTCACCGTGGCGGTCGGGGTCGGGGGAATCTGGTATTCGAAATTGAGCTGGAAAATCCGGGGCGAAAATCCGGTGTCGGCGGTGGTGAGTTCCGCCTTCCATTTCAGCCGCGGGCCTGCGTAAATCCCGTCGAAAATCGTGGCCGCGCCCGGGGTGGCCTGGATCCAGTAACTGTGGGGATCGGGCAGCTGGCCGTTGGCCGTCAGCCAGTAATTGATCCCCGTTCCGGCCGGAAGGTCGTCGCTGGCCGTCAAGGTCACGGAATAGAAGGAGCCCGTGGAGGCGACGATGATGGTGGACTGGGCCCAGCGCGGCGCGTCGTACGCCGGAGCATACTTGTTGGTGCGCGCTTCCCCGCCGCCCAGGAGCCAGTACTCGCCGTTCCAGTCCAGGGAATTGATGGAGGAAGTGCTGTAATTGAGCAGGTCCGTGGAAATGTCCGTGCAGGACTCCCAGTCGAATCTGTTCAGCCGGGCGTTGGTCCCGCCGATGAAGAAGTTGTTGAACGTCTGGCTGTACGCGATATAGTTGACCGTCTCGCTGGAGAACCCGGACAGGGACTCCCAGCTCAGCCAGCCGAAAACCGTGTCGTAAACCCGGATTTGCTGGGGCGTCGTCACGCCGCCCACCACGAAGCGGTGACTGCCGGAAACATTGGCATAGGCGATCCCGTTGATGGCCGTGAAACCGGAAGTCAGGCTGGACACGCTCGCACCGTCGTAGAGGGCCAGGCTGCCCGAGCCGCCGCCGATGAGCCAGAGCCCGCCGCCGCTGTCGATGGCGTTGACCGGCTCGGTGGCGCCGAAGACCGCGGACAGATCCACGTTCGTGAAGCCCGAGCCGTTGTAGCGGCGCAATTGGCGGTCCGTGCCGCCGACCAGCCAATCGCTGCCGTCCCAGGCGATGGAGCGGACGCTGCCGGCGAATCCCAGCGCGCCGGTCAGGTCCGTGGCCGAGCTGCCGTTGTAGCGCATCAGCTTGGCCGAACTGCCGCCGATCAGCCAGTAGCTGCCGTTGCCCGCCACGGCCAGAACGTTGTCCGTGCCCCATCCGGCCGCGCGCAGGGCCGGGCTGATGTCCTCGAAGGCCACGCCGTTGTAGCGGTTCAAGGTCCCGTTATTCCCGCCCAGGAGCACGGTGCCGGCGCTGTCCGCGGCCACGGCGTTGATGGTTTCGAACCCGAAGTCCACCAGGTAGGCCGTCAGGTCGTTGTACGTGGTCGAACTGGCCGCGCCGGTATGGCGGTTTAAGCGGGCCTGCCCGCCGCCCAGCAGCCATTCGCTGTTGCCCCACCTCAGCGCATAGACCGGATTGTCGCTGCCGAAATTGGCGAGGTTGGCGGATTGATTGCGCCAGGTCGCGCCGTCCCAGGAGTACACCACCGGCGCCAGCGAGCTGCCGTTGCCGCCCAGGAGCCAATAGCTGCCGTTGTATTCCAGGGAGTATATGTTAATGAAAGCCGTGACACTGCCCGAGAGGTCCGTGAACGAAGTCCCGTTGTAGCTGACCAAACGTCCGCCCGTGCCGCCGAGCAGCCATTGCGTGCCGTCCCAGCCGATGGACCGGATCGTGTTGGTTCCGAAGGCCGAGGCGCGCAGGGCCGGGCTCAAGTCCGTAAATACGCCGGCCTGATAGCGGCATAAGGACCCCCCGTCCCCGCCGAGCAGCCAGTAGGTGTTGTTGAACCCCACCGCGTAGGCGTTGGTGGTCGCGGCGAAATAGCCGGCTGAGCCGGCCAGGTTCGTGAAGCCGCTGCCGTTGTAGCGGTTCAGGCGGCCGCCGTTGCCGGCGATCAGCCAGAAATTTTCCGTGCCGCCGCCGTAGCGGATGGCGTTGATGTCCTGGTTGGTCCAGCTGGCCAGGCTGCCGGACAGGTCCGCGAACGAGGTGCCGTTGTACGAGTTGAGCTTCTTTCCGTCTCCGCCGATGAGCCAGACATTGTTGTTATACCAGATGGCGTTGATGCGGCTGTTGCCGTAGGAAACCAGACCCGGCGACAGGTTGGTCCAGGTGGAGCCGTTGTAGCGGTTGAGCTTGGCGCCCACTCCGCCGATCAGGTAGCTGCTGCCGTTGTAGTGGATCGCGCGCACCTGCCCGCCCCAGTTGACCAGTCCGGGCGGCTGAATAAACGAGTAGTTCGAGGGGAGCCGGACTTCGCCCAAGGTGGTGTCCCAGTTGGCCGTGGTTTGGCCCGCATCCTGATAGACGGAAGTATTGAAGGTTTCGACGAACGTGTCCGCCGCGGCCGGCCCGCAGGCGCAGGCCAGCGCCCCGGCCATCAGCAGACCCCGCACTGCGCCCTTTTTCAAGGACGTTCTCATAGATGAATCCCTCCGCCTTTTTCCCCTTTGCGGTCACACCCGGTGAATCCGCACGTGCTGAATCTGCACCTTAAGGTTTCGCCGGCAGCTCCGCCTGGAAAGTGACCTCCGTGTTCCGCGGCTGTTGGGCCGGATCCCCGGCGCGCGACGTCACCCGGTCGGGGGATACGCGGTAGGTCATGGTCAGATATTTGGCGACGGTCGCGGCCCGGTCCGCGGCCAGGGCCTTGCCGCCGGCAAAGCCGAGGATCACCAGCGTCAAATCCGGGTAGCGCTCGGCCAGGGCGCCGAACTGGTCCATGGCTTTTTTCGAGGCTTTGTCCACCGTGGCGGTGCCGGCCTTGAAGGTGATCCCGGGCAGGCGGCCGGACTTGATCCGGATTTCGATGAGATTCAGCGCGGTCTGGTATTTTTCCAGCCGTTCCTGTCGCTGATCCACGGCCGGCGCGGGCGCCTCGGCCGCGGGCTTGGCCTCCGCCGCGGGCTTGGCCTCCGCCGCGGGCTTGGCTTCCGCCGCGGGCTGGGCCTCGGGCGCGGCGGGCGCCTCTTTGGCCTTGGCCGGCTCGGGTTTGGGGATCAGGGGCTTGATGGGCACGCCCGCCAAGGGCGCCGTCTTGGGCGCCGAGACGACGTTCCCGCCGGGGAAGAATCCCAGGGTGAGCGAGGCGCGGTGCGTCATGCCCAGCTCGCCGTAGGGCACGAAGGCATAATCCACCTGGTATTTGATGGCGCCGGCCAAGATGGCGAACCCCGCCCCCGCCGTCAGACCGGCGAGGGAATCCAAGTCCTTGATTTCCGGGCCGATTTTGTAGCCCACGCGCACGGCGAATTCGGTGTTGGGGGAGATGTGCGCATATTCCCCGCCCAGGCTGACCTTGAGATCATTGTCCACGGGAATGAGCACGTCGGCCGCAAAGGTCGCGCGGCCGAAGGGCGAGAACACTTCCTGGGCCACGTACCCCGCACCCAGCCGGAAATTGATGGGCATCATCTGGTCGCTCGTCATGCCCAGGTTCTGCGCCACGAACCCGAAACGCAGCCCCCGGTCGCGCGTGGCGGACTCGCCGGCCACGCCCGCCGGATTTTGAATTTCCTCGGTCTGGCGCCAGATGGCGCCGAGGTCCAAACCGCCGCCCAAAATGCTCGCGTCCGCGAAATTTTCGCTGACCACGCGCAGCGAGGCCCCGACCAGGACGTTTTTCACGAACTCGCTGTCCCCGGGAAACAGCCGGGCGAGCTTCTGGGCATAGGTGCCGATGAAGGCCACGTTCAAGGCCGAAACTTCTTCGCCCGTGCCCGCGTAATTTCCGTACTGGTCCTCCAAGGTGCTGTCGATGCTGCCGGTGTGCAGGACCGCGATGCCGCCGCCCAGGGCGCCCGCGGGCCCCAGCGGCGTTCCATAGGCCAGATATTCGGTGCCGATTTCCTCGAACCAGAAACTGTGGATGAAACTGGCGGTGGGAGAGGCCAGCTGCACCAAGCCGGCGGGATTCCAATACAGGGTGTCCAGACCGTCTCCCAAGGCGATGTAGGTTTCCCCCATGGCCACCGGGCGCACGCCTTGGCCGGCTTTGAGGAAATTGGCGTTGGTGGTTCCCGGTCCTCCGCCCCAAATATTTCCATTGAACATGAAAAGGCATACCAAGGATATCAGGATGCGTTTCATGACGGCCTCACCTCGTATAATAATATGGAAATATTCTCAACCAGAGGTTTACGCCAATAATTATACACACAATTTACATAAAAATCCTACAAAAAAATTACTATTTTATTATTCCAATAAATTATTTATTGCAACATTAATAATGCAAACTCAAAACACTGTCATGAATATTATTTTTACCAATCAAGCCAAGGAAAATGCGTGAAATCCGATCCCCGCTCGCGAGAGGTTCGAACCTCCCGCCTCCGTCCGGGGGATGGTTGCCGATGGACAAAGAAAGGTCGCTGGAGGGTGGTGCAAAGGTGGGGCAAAGGCTGGAGGGATCGTTCCGGACATATCCGCGCCGCTCGCCGGTGGACGGCAGGCGCCGGGAATATCGCTCCCGCATGAAGACCTCCGCAGGCTGGCTGGAAACGAATAGGGCCGAACGGCCCGGCTGCAAAAAGCGAAAGTGATTTTCTAAATCTGGAAAAAACTGTCCACCTTTTTCGCGGCTTCCTTGATGGCGCTCACTTCCTTCTGGATTTTCTCCTTGTTCCCTTTCGGCAACTCGGCTTCGATCTGGCTCGCGGAAGCCCGCACGTCCTCCAGGAGCAGGCGGTCCTGCCGGACCACGCTGCGGAGCTTTTCAGTCATGTCGTTGAAGGCGCCCTCCAGTTCCCGGAGCTCGTCGCCTTTGCGCAAATTGACCATGATCTTCAGGTTGCCCTTGAGGACTTCCTGGGTGCAGGCCACGAAGCGGAACAGGGGCCCGGCGACCTTGTGCGACAGGTAGACGCCCACCGTGATGTTGCACAAGGTGAGGAAAATGATGATTGCGAGGACCACGCGGTAGATGAAATACAGGTTGGCGCCGGGGATTTCCGGCTTGGGCTGGGAGAAGACGTACAACACCGCCAGTCCGACGATGACCATTTCGATGAACATCGTGAAGATCAGAATCAGGGAGTACTTGAATTGCAGATCCATATTGATATAGATCTGCTTGCGTTTGAACTTGGGCGCCTGTGACGGCGGCGCAGCCTGCTCTGGCTTATTCACTCCCGCACCCCCTTTGAATGGTCAGTCTGCGCACTTTGAATTTCCCCGCAAAATCAAGCCAAGCTTAGCATCGCCCCTCCGGCATGTCAACGGGAATAGCGCCGGGAAGCTATTCCACCAGCTCCACGGGCGAAACGCCCAGGGGCAGGATGCTCTGGATGTTGACGAACGCGTCCGGGGCCGTCCGGACCTCGCCGGCCGCGTCTTCCACGGAGAACACGACGCGGTAGCGCCCGTCGGGCATCGGATTGGTGCTGTCCATCAGTCCGTCCCACACGATATGGGTGGGCGGGAAACCCTCCCCGGAATACTTCTTGACCAGGGCGTTGGCCTCGTTGTGGATCTCCAGGCTCCAGAGCCGGACCTCGAATTTGGTCTGGCAGTGGATCTTCAGCACCGAGACCTTGTTGATGCCGACCGGCGAGAAGGTCTCGGGTTCGGGGACCACCTCCAGCACGAAGCCGCCGAAATAATAGGACAGGGCGATCTTATGCATCATCTCCACGGTCTGCAGCCCCAGGGCGTAATCCAGCTGGAAACCGCTGTAGCGGTAGCCGGCGCCGAGGCTGATCTCGGTGTCGTCGATGCCGGCCCGCAGGAAGAGGTCGCGCATGGGCGTCACTTCCATACCGAAGCGCGGCTTGATGGCGTCCTGCTCCATGTTCTTGGCCACGTCGAAATCGGCGCGCAGCTGCCCGTCCAGCAGCTTGGCCGCCGCGCCGAAGGTCATTTCCATGGGGTAGCGCTCGGTCTCGCTTTGCAGTTTGATGGCGGGCGCCACCAGGTTCTTGAACACTAAGCCCAGGTTGAGCAGCGGCCAGGGGCGGTACATCAGTCCCACGTCCAGGCCGAAGCCCGTGCCCGAGAGGCTGGCCATGGACTGGTTGACCAGCTTGAGCGTGCCGCCGGCCGCCAGGGTGGGGGTGACGTCCGTGCCGAAGCCCAGGAGCGCGCCCAGCTGCTGGTTGGAAAAATCCCCGGTCGGATCGCTGTACGTGTCCCGGCCCTCGGCCGAACCCTGGCTGAGATAAACCAGGCCCACGCCCAGGGTGCCGATGTAGGGGAAGATGTGCGCGTACCCGACGTATTCGTAGCTGTTCTGGTCGATCAGGCTCACATGCTGCAGGATGGCCTGGTTCTGGGCGATGCCGGACAGGCCGCCGGGATTCCAATACACGGCCGTGGCGTCGTCCGCCAAGCCGACGAACGCGCGTCCCAGCCCCAGGGCCCGCGCCCCCGCGCCGTAGTTGAGAAACGCGCCCGGCAACCCGGCGTCGCCTTCGGCGTGCACGCCGCGCGGCAGGACCAGCGCCGCGCACAACAGCACCAGCCAGCATGACAGTCCGCGTCGCGCACTCTGCAACGGCTTCCTCATTTCAACACCCCCACACGGCGTTTGAATTCCTGACGCTTATCCCCGCGGGCCATGATCTTGACCAGGTAGATGCCGTTGCCGACCACGCGGCCTTCCTGATTGCGCCCGTCCCAGGTCCAGGCCGCGCCCCCGGTCTGGGTGGCGCTGCGGGCGACCGGGTCGGCGGAATCCTTGGCGAAGTCCCGCGACAGCACGACCCGGCCGAAGGGGTCGTAGATGCGGATTTCCACGTCGCTGTCGCTTTCCAGGTAATAGTTGACGGACGTGCTCTGGTTGCGGGCCGGGTTGAACGGATTGGGATAATTGAGGATTGCGCCCGCGGCCGGCGGAGCCACGGAGACCTTCACGTTGATGAGATTTTCGGCGTAGACCTGGCCCGACCAGGTATTGACCGCGCGCACGCGGATTTGGGCCAGCTCGTTGATGTACCCGCCCGTGAAGGTGCTGGCCGCGTAGCCGGCGCTGTCCGTGGCGGTCTCGGTGAGCGAGAGATAGCCGTTGCCGACCACCTGTTCGAAGGCCACGGCGAAGGGATAGAGCGCGCTGTAGGTGGGGTTGCCGTAGGCGTCCAGGGCCAGGGCCGTGATCTGGGCCGCATGCCGGGTCTGAATCTCGCTGGGGGAAACCGCGAGCTGCAGGGCCGCGGGCAGGTTGGGATTCACGGTGATGGGCATGGTGGGCACGCTGGTCACCACCACGCTCGAACCCGAGGCCTTGTCCGCGCGCAGCAGGATCGAACCGGCGTGATCGTACGTGAACCAGCCGAAGTACGTGCCCGCGGGATTCGGGGGGCCGAGCGTGACCTGCTCGGTGGGCTGCCAGGTGCCCGGGGCCGGCGTGGTGCTGCCGGTGATGAAGCGCTTGAGCTCCAGGCGGTCGCCGTTGGCCGCGCTGATGCCCGGGTAGGGGTTGGAGGAATCCGTGGACACGGTGACGGTCAGGGGAAAGGGAATGCCGGCGGTCAGGGTCAGGGCCGACACCACGTGGGAATAGGCCTGGCTGGCGTCATACACGGTGACGTAGCGGCTGGCGGCATACGGTTGGGTGCTGGTCAGGGTGATGCCGCCGCTGATGCTGAAATTGACGGAAAAGTTGGCATGCCCGTCGCTCGTGACGATGCTGCCGCTGGGAGCAACGGAGCCGGCGGGATTGATCAAATCAATCGTGCCCGGCCAGGTTTTGTTCCAGTTCCAGTACTGGTCCACCACGTACACCGTGACCGGGTGGTCGGTGCCCTGGATCAAGTCCACGGTCGAGGGATTCACCCCGGGGCTCAAGCCCGGGGTGTAGGCCTGCCCGGGCACCACGATCAGGGAATCCACCACCGGGCCGGCGACGATCTGGGTGGCGATGCTGCCGGTGGTTCCGCCCTGCCCCGTGCAGGTGATGGTCACGCTGTCCGCGGCGGTTTTGATCTGGATCGAACCGATCCACTGGGTGGCCGAAGAGGCGGTGACGTACTGGAAAAAGCCGGAAGCCGTGGGCGAGTAGGTGCCGGGGCCCGTGGACACCGTGAAGGTGACGGAGCCGAAGTAGTCGTTGGAGGGCGTGCCGCCGTTGAAGGGCGTGATGGTCAGGCTGATGTAGCTGCCGGCAATGGTGGGCGGGTTGTCCCGCTCGATGACGAAATGCGTCACCGCGGCCTGAGCCGACGCCGCGGCGGCCAGCCATGCCAGGCACAAAAAGCTCCCAAGCAACCGTTTCAAATGACTCACCCCTTATCGGCTAAGAGCTTTTAGGGGAACCGCAGGTTCCCCTAACGCGGACGCCGATGCGTCCGGCTTCCCTGCCTACTTCCGTCGAGGGCTTCACCGCCACCGAACCCCCCGCCTCATGCTTGTCATGAGTCCAAAGGTAATTTTCAAATATTATAATGGCAAGCAATTAAATAACAAAGAAAAATCTTGTCCTGCGCCGAGAACCCGGGGCCGGCGCGGCGGGCGCCGGCCGTCAGCGCGGGCGGCGCG
>Ga0315542_1002062_pt1 | contig 12381 bp, 12 predicted proteins | sample SalMarSW160120MG_FD_202541 | JGI IMG/M metagenome (GOLD analysis project Ga0315542, IMG submission 202541) | Salt marsh sediment microbial communities from the Plum Island Ecosystem LTER, Massachusetts, United States - Salt Marsh Sediment SW1601-20 ... | reverse complement strand
CCGCGGGAGTACCCACCAGGGCACCGACCACGACGAACAGTCCGATGAACAGCAGGAGGAGCTGGAAGTCGATCTGGCGGAGGATCTTGCCTGCGCTCGGGCCTGCCGTGATGAGGGTCAGGAGCGCGGCGACCAGGGCGGCGAGCGCGGGAGCGACGCCCAGGAGGAAGGCGCTCAGCATGCCGGCAGCTACGAGGAGGGTCAGCGTCAGCGACCGGCCTCGCACGGAGGGCGAGCGCGCAGGGCGAGGGGGCGGGACCCCGCCCCCGAGATCGTGCCGATAGACGACCAGGACGGTCGCGGCGACCACGGCGAGCGAGACGATGGCCACCGGTGCCAGGGCCGCGACGAACGGGAGGTATCCGATCCCGCTCGCCACGGCGACGGCTACGTTCTGGGGGTTGCCGGTGGGCGTGGCCACGCTGCCGGCGTTGGAGGCCATCGCCAGCGCGACCAGGTAGGGGAGAGGGGGTGCCTCCAGCCGGCGTGCGAGCGCAACGACGGCCGGCGTCAACATGAGCGCCACGGTGTCGTTCAAGAACAGGGCGGAGAGCAGCCCCGCCGCCGCCACGACGGCGACCAGCAGGGCGCCGCGCGTCGTCCGCCGCGCGGCGAGCGCGAAGGTGAGGTACCGGAACGCGCCGGCCTCGGTCAGGCCCGCTGCGACCACCATGAGGGAAGCCAGCAGCAGCAGCACGTTCCCGTCGATGGAGCGTACCAGCCGCGACAGGCTCTCTCCCTGGAGCGCTGCGGTGACGGCCCCGCCGGCCACGGCGACGAGCGCGCGATTGAGGCGTCTTCCGGCGACCCTTCCGAGGCCGATCGCCAGCAGCGTCGCGGTCGCGACGGCGAGGATCGCGCCTTGCTGGAGGGGATGGAGGTCGATGGGCGTCATCGAGGTAGCGCCGCCATGCGCGGCGGTTTCGACGATACGCAAGGTTGCGTCGGCGGAACGCCTGCGACCCGACGTCGGTCGAAGGGGGCGCGCATGTGTGGTGGGCCACACCTGTGCCTTACTAATTAAGGTACCCTCCATGGTATGGAAAGCGCTCCAAGGTACCAGCCACATTGGGTGGGGCGGGCGTGACGGGCCTGCTCGTTCTGGCCGCTGGCTTCGCCGCCATCATCGCGGTGGGCTCGGCGGCCGTGGCGCTGAACGATGCGGTGGAGCGGTGGTGGGCCGGGCGCACCACGGAGCTGCAGCGCGGGGGAAGCGGGGGGCGCCGAGCTGCGGCACCGAGGCGTGGCGGGACTGCCCGCGTTGCCGGTGGCGCGGTTCGGCCCGAGGTCGTGGCAGCCCGGCGCGCGACGCCGCCGTCGCTGCCGGTCGCCTTCGGTGGGACCGGAGAGGGGCGGCGCTAGAAGCGGCGACGTACGCGGTGCCTTCCTGGGCGTCCGTATGATGGGGCCATGACCGGTCCGAGCGACGCGCGCGAGCGCGCTGCCGAGCTGCGCCGGCAGCTCCGCCATCACGACTACCTCTACTACGTCGAGGCCAGGCCCGAGATCAGCGATGACGCCTACGACGCGCTGTTCCACGAGCTGAAAGCGCTCGAGGAGGCGCACCCCGAGCTCGCCACGGCGGACTCGCCGACCCAGCGCGTCGGCGGCGCTCCGATGCAGGGACTGGAGACTGCCACCCACGCCGAGCCGATGCTCAGCCTCGACTCGAGCTCCAAGGCGGAGGACCTACGCGCGTTCGATCAGCGCCTACGGCGCGCCGTAGGCGAGGTGCCGGTGCGCTACTCGCTCGAGCCGAAGATCGACGGCCTCAGCGTGGAGCTCGTGTACGTCGACGGCCTTCTGGAGCGCGCGGTCACCCGGGGCGACGGGCTCCGTGGCGAGGTGATCACGCCGAACGTTCGTACCATCGCGCCGGTGCCGTTGCGCCTGCGCGACGACGAGCGGCCCGTTCCGCCGGAGCTGTCGGTACGAGGCGAGATCTTCATGCCCTTGGAAGCCTTCGATGACGTCAACGAGGAGCTGATCACCGCGGGCAAGAGCCCCTTCGCCAACCCGCGCAACGCGGCCGCCGGCAGCGTCCGTCAGCTCGATCCGAAGCTGAGCGCCAGGCGGCCCCTGCGCATCTTCTGCTACGACGTCCTTCGCCCTGGGGACGACCTCGACGACCAGGACGCGCTGCTGGCGGCGTTGAGGGCGTGGGGGCTACCGACCAACCCCCTCAACGAACGGGCGAACGACGTCGAGGGGGTGCTGAGCTACTTCGAGACCATCGCCGGGAAGCGTGACACGCTGTCGTACGAGATCGACGGGGTGGTGGTGAAGCTGCAGTCGATGCGTGTGCGGCGCACCCTGGGCGCCACCTCGCACCATCCGCGCTGGGCCTACGCCCTGAAGTTTGCACCACGCGTGGAAACGAGCCAGGTGTTGAGGATCATCCCCAGTGTGGGAAGGACGGGGGTGGTCACCCCGATCGCGCTGCTCCGTCCCGTGTCCATCGGCGGGGTGACCGTGAGCCGTGCCAACCTGCACAACATCGAAGACCTTCGACGCAAGGACATCCGAGAAGGCGACATCGTGCGAGTGGAGCGGGCCGGCGACGTCATCCCCCAGGTCGTCGAGCGGGTGGAGAGCGGAGGCGAGCGCGGCGCGCCGTTCGCCATGCCGGAGGCCTGCCCCAGCTGTGGGACGCCGCTCACCAAGAGCGGGCCGTACACCGTGTGTCCGAACAGCTTCGATTGTCCCGCGCAGCGGGTCGGTCGGCTCACGCACTTCGCCAGCCGCGGCGGCCTCGACATCGAGGGGCTGGGAGAACGGACGGCGCGGCAGCTGGTCGAGACCGGCATGGTCCTGCACCTCCCCGACCTGTTCGACCTCGATGAAGAGGACTTCGAGGACCTCGAGGGGTTCGCCGAGGTCTCCGCCCGCAAGCTGGCGAAGGCGATCCAGGACGCCCGCGAGCCCGAGCTGCCGCGCCTGCTGTACGGTCTCGGCGTGCCCGAGGTAGGTGGCGCCGTGGCACGTGACCTGGCACGCCACTTCGGGACGATCGACCGCATCCGGCAGGCGGATGTCGCCACGCTCACCGAGGTCGACGGCATCGGGGAGGTGATGGCCCGACAGATCCACGACTTCTTCGCCGAGCCTCGCACGACAGGGGTCTTGGATGCCCTGCTCGACGGTCGGGTGCGGCCGCGCCAGGCCGTGGCGAAGGCGGGACCGGAAGCCCTGGAGGGTCTGACCTTCGTCTTCACCGGTAGCCTGGAGCGGTTCTCGCGAAGCGGGGCCCAGGACCTGGTCGCGCGCCACGGAGCCAAGGCAACCGGCTCGGTCAGCAGCCAGACGAGCTACCTCGTCGCCGGCGAGGGCGGTGGGTCCAAGCTGGAACGGGCACGCCAGGCGGGCGTGCCCGTCCTCAGCGAAAAGCAGTTCCTCGACCTGCTCGCGGAGCGCGGCATCGAGCCCGTGGCGGAGGGGGAATGACCAACGGCGATCTGGCCCGGCTGCTGGAGACGCTGGCGGCACTGTCGGAGCTGAGCGACGACAACCCGTTCCGGGTTCGCGCCTATCGCAACGCCGCTCGGACCGTTCTCGACTTGGAGGAGCAGGTCTCCGACCTGGTGCAGCGGGACGCCGACCTCACGGAGATCCGGGGGATCGGCAAGGAGATCGCGAGCAAGCTCGAGACGATGGTGAAGCAGGGGCGGCTGCCTCAGCTCGACGAGCTCGCGAAGGCCGTGCCGATGGGGCTCGTCGCGGTGACCGAGGTCCTGGGCGTGGGGCCGAAGAAGGCGCGGGCGCTGTGGCGACAGCTCGGCGTGGAGAGCATCGACGACCTGGAACGAGAGGCCAAGGCGGGCCGGGTGGCCGAGCTCGAGGGATTCGGCGCCAAGAGCCAGGAGAAGATCCTGGCGGGCATCGAGGCCCAGCGCCGCCACCGGGGTCGCACCCGGCTCGGTGACGCCGACGCCGTCGTAAGCGCGCTGTTGCGACGCCTGCGGAAGGTCGGTGGCGTGCGGCGTGTGGAAGCGGCCGGCAGCTACCGTCGCCGACGCGAGACCGTCGGCGACGTCGACCTGCTGGTCGTCGCGGACGACGGGCGTGCCGCCGGGGAAACCCTGCGCGGTCTCGAGGATGTGACCGAGGTCCTGGGCAGCGGGGATACCAAGACCAGCGTGCGGCTCCAGAACGGGCTGCAGGTCGACCTTCGGGTCGTGCCCGAGGAGAGCTTCGGGGCGGCATGGATGTACTTCACCGGGTCCAAGGACCACAACGTGGCGCTTCGCCAGATCGCCGTCGAGCGCGGCTGGCACCTCAGCGAGTACGGCCTGTTCGAAGGAGGCGATCCCGGCAAGGAGCGCAGGGGAGGCAAGCGTCTGGCGGGCTCCACGGAGGAGGAGGTGTACGCGGCGTTCGGCATGGCGTGGATTCCTCCGGAGCTTCGCGAGCGCCGCGGCGAGATCGAGGCCGCGGTCGAACACCGTCTCCCCGAGCTGGTCGGCGTGGAGGACATCCGCGGCGACCTCCACATGCACAGCACCTGGTCGGACGGCAAGAACAGCGTGCGCGAGATGATGGAGGGCTGCCAGAAGCGCGGCTACCGGTACATGGCACTGACCGACCACAGCAAGGCGCTCCGCATGACGGGTGGCCTGGACGCGGAGAAGCTTGGCCGGCAATGGAACGAGCTGGACGAGGTGACGAGCGGGCGCGGCGGCATCGCCTTGCTCCGCGGGCTCGAGGTCGACATCCTGCGCGACGGAACGCTCGATCTCGAGGAGGACTGGCTGGAGCGGCTCGACGTCGTGATCGCCTCGGTGCACTCTCGATTCGACCTCAGCGAGGCCGAGCAGACGGAGCGCGTGGTCCGGGCGGTCTCGCACCCACAGGTGAACATCCTCGCTCACCCGACCGGCCGGCTGCTCGGCGAGCGCGATCCCTACGCGATCGATCTCGACGCCGTCTTCGACGCCTGCGTGGCCAACGGCGTGGCGGTGGAGATCAACGCCTCGCCGGAGCGACTCGATCTCAACGACGTCCACGTCCTGGCGGCCCGGCACAAGGGCGTCACCGTATCCATCGGCACCGACGCGCACAGCACGAGGCACCTGGGCTTCATGCACTTCGGCGTGGACCAGGCGCGGCGCGCCTGGCTGACCGCGGATGCGGTCCTCAACACCCGTTCCCTGGACGACGTGCGTCGCTTCCTGGCGAAGGGCGGCTGAGCTCCGCGCCCTTCACAGGGCGGGAGACGCTCAGGCAGCGGGTTCGGCCGGCAGCACCACGCTCACACGGAAGCCTTGGCCTGGCGCGCTCTCGACGCTCCAACTCCCACCGTGGAGCTCGACGACGTGAGCCACGATGGCGAGCCCCAGCCCGCTGCCTTCGCCCGTACGCGCCGCGTCTCCCCGGAAGAAGCTCTCGCCGAGGTGGGGCAGGGCCTCTTCGGAGACGCCGGGGCCGTCGTCCGACACCCGCAGGGTGACGCCCGCGGCGACCGCTTCGACGACGACGCGTACCGGCGCTCCGCCGCCGTGTCGCACCGCGTTCTCCAGCAGGTTGTCCACCGCGTGGGCCAGCAACAGGGCGTCGCCGACCACGGAGGGAGCCGCGTGCGCGTCGAAGTCGATCGGCACGGCCGGCGCACGCGTGCGCGCGCGATCGACGGCGTCGCCTGCCACGCGACCGAGATCGGTCGGCGCAGGGTGGAAGGCGGTCTCGTCGTGCGCCAGCAGCAACAGATGCTCGGTCAGGCGCGACAGCCTGGAGACATCTCGTCCGAGCTCGGACAGTGTGCCCCGGTAGTGCTCGACGTCGCGAGGGCGCGCCAGCGCTCCCTGGATGCGCGCCTGCAGGGCCGTCAGCGGGGTGCGTAGATCGTGGGCGGCCGCACGCGTGAACTCCCGCTCCCGCTCCATCGTGGCGTTGAGGCGACGGAAGGCCTGCTGGAGGGTCGCGGCCAGCCGACCGAGCTCGTCACGGGTGCCCGCGCCCGGCACGGGCTGCAGCAGGTCGCCACTGGCGCCGATGGAGCTGGCGGAGCGCTGCAGGTCCTGGATCGGGCGGAGGAGGCGTCCGGCGGTCAGCGCGCTGGCGATGCCGGCCAGGAGCATCATGATGGGGAGCGTGAACAGCAGGGCCCGGAGGTAGGCACGCAAGGGTTCGTGCACGGCCCCCAGGTCGGTGGCGAGTTGCACCAGCACCAGGTGTCCGTTCGCGATCACCTGGCGCGTCAGGACCTGGTGCCCGTCGACGTGGGTGTACCCCAGCGGAAGGTCGGTCGGCACCTTCGGGAACTGAGCCGACTGGCGCACCACCTTGTTGCCGTCCAGAACACGAACCGACACGCCCGTGGGGAACTCGCTGCCCAGGGTCAGCTCGTTGGAGTCCTGGTTGGCGTTCTCGAGATCGTGGTGAAGGTCGATGAGGTTGACGGCGGTGTCCAGGCGGCGCTCCTGACCGGCGACCAGGAACCGTTGCAGCGCCAGGTACAGGATCGCTGCCACGACGAGCAGCAGCAGGGCTGTCTGCAGCGCCACCGCGAGCGCCATCCGCCAGCGAATCGTCACGGCACCCGGTACCCCCTTCCGCGCCCGCTGTGGATCGCATCGTCGGCGAGCTTCCGACGCAGGTAGCTCACGTACACGTCCACGATGCGCGGCTCGCCCATGAAGTCCGGGCCCCAGACGCGGTCGAGCAGCTCCTCACGGGTGAACCATCGTCCCGGCGTCAGTGCCAGCGTCTCCAGCAGCTCGTACTCGCGGGCGGTGAGCCCGACCTCATCGCCGTCCCACCAGACCTGCCGCGTCCTGGTGTCCATGCGGCCGGAGCCCTCCGCGAAGCTCAACTGCGCGCTTCCTGCGCTCTCGGCGCGGCGCGCCACGGCGCGCAGCGTCGCCAGCAGCTCCGGCAGCTCGAACGGCTTGACCAGGTAGGCATCCCCACCGAGGTCGAGCCCGCGCACGCGGTCCTCGAGGTCGCCGCGCGCGGTGAGGTAGACGATGGGGGTGGTGACCCCTTCGCGGCGGAGCGCGTAGGTCAGGTCGAAGCCGTCCATACGGGGCAGCATGACGTCCAGCACGATGGCGCCGTAGTGGCCCGAACGCGCTTCGGCCAGGCCCTCGTCGCCGTCCACGACCCAGTGGACCTGGTGCCCCGCCTCGCGAAGCGCCTCGGAGGTCGGTTCTGCGATGCGGGGGTCGTCTTCGACGAACAGCAGCCTCATGGAGCCAGCCTACGTCGCAGCGCCTCTAGGCGGGGGTGGCGCGACGCCGCTCGCGCCGCTCGACCAGTCTGAGCACCGCTGCGGTCGCAGCCAGGGCGGTGCCGGCCAGGTACATCATGAACAGGTGATCGCTGCCCGCCAACCAGCCGTGGACGGTGGCCAGCACGAAGGCTGGGTAGGCCAGCAGATGCAGCCCCGTCCACAACGGCCGGGGCAGCCGCGACCGGGCGGCGAAGGACAGGTAGACGGCGACGGCCGCGTACGCCGCGAGCGTGCCGAGCGCCAGCGCGAACGGTGCATAGGTTGCGTGACCCGGGACCAGCACCGCGGCGAAGGACTGCGGCCTCTGCGTGTCCACGGTCACGAAGGCGACGTGGACGGCGGTGAGGGCCAGGCCGAAGCCGCTGAGCAGGCCGTGCCAACCGTACTGCAGCGAGCGGGCGAGCCAGGGCGGCACGAAGCGGCTCTGGAGCAACGCTCCCAAGGAGACCGACAGGGTCAGCAGGACGTAGGCGGCGACCCCGGCCAGGCGGTTCAACGTCCACGCCAACCCCTCGGGGGTGGCGCTCTGGGAGGCCAGGACCCAGGTCAGGGCCACGCCGGCCAGGAGGGCGGCGGCCAGGACTTCGTTCAGGGAGGCGATACGGCGGTTCGTCATGCAGGGCGCCAACGGCCGTCGTCGCCGAGCCGCCATGGGGCGCCGGAGCGGTCGAAGGCCACCACGATGGCGGCGTCCAGGACGGCGGCGGAGCGTTCGGCGGTCAGCAGCGCGAGCTTCGTGGCCACCTCGGCCCGCCGAAGGTCGGGATGCACCGCTGTCGCCTGGACGAAGCGAGTGTCGGCGGGGCGAGCGGTACGGGGGTCGATGAGGTGGTGGCCACCCTGCCAGGCGCGCGCCAGCACTCCGGAGGTCGCCACGCCCCAGCGCCCCGGGGGGAGCACGATCTGGAGCGGCTCCCCCTCGAAGGGGTGGGCGAGGTCGATGGCCACCGCCGTGGACGATCGGGAGATCAGGTCGCCGCCGGCGTCCAGGAGCGCCTCACCCTCGAGCAGGGCGAAGCAACGTTCGGCGATCCAGCTCTTGCCCGTGCCGCCGAGATCCACCTCCGCACCGACGGGCAGGCGGATCTCGCTGGTCGTGAGCGACACGTCCCGCCAGTCGGCGATCTCGGGCGGCGCTCCCGTGCTCGGTCGTGCCGGCGCCGGCCAGCCGGCGCGGTAGCCGGCCCAGCGGAGCGCGGGCAGCACGAGCGGCGTCACCAGCCCGTCGGTCTCCTCGGCCACGGCCAGGGCGTGGCGGAGCGACGACGCCAGCTCCTCGGGCGGATCGATGGCCATCCCGCACTCGTTGAGCGCGGTCAGCGCCGAGGGTTCGAAACGGGTCAGCAGGGACGCGAGCCTCATCATCTCCGCTTCGACGAGGTCGCCGCCTCGGCCCAGCACACGGATGTCCGTGCCAAGGGCGTGGAACGTCCTTTCGGCGAGCGCAGAACCTGCTCCAGCGCGGTGCGCTTCGCCCGCTTCCGACGAGGGTGCGTGCGCGGGAGCCTGCATCAGCTCATCCGGGTGGTCCCGCGGGAGGTGAAGCCGCGCTGCGGAAGAACCGTCACGCGCTGGTTCTGGTACGGAACGGAGCCGGACGACCCGTACGCCGGGGCCGGGGCCGGCTGCACGGTGAGCTGGCCGGCCGGCGCCGTCGCAGGCGTCTGGTTGGAACCCTCGACGAGGCGGACGACCGCGCCCACACCGAGCCCCAGGCTCAGCGTGAGCAGCCACAGGGTGGCATGCTCCTTGTCGAACACGGGCTTGCGCCTCCGCTTCGGCCGCGGCCCGTCGGTGCGACGGTGCGGGGGAGGGCCGCTCTCGCGGGCGCTGCTACTCGTTCTCGAATCCATGGCTGGACTCTCCGTAGTCGTCGGACCCTCGACGGGTGACGGTGCCGTTGTAGGCGTTGCCGCCGTAGGCGCCGCCGGCGCCCGTGCTCGGGACCTGGATGGCGTAGAGGGTGCCGTCGGGGCCGACCGCGATGACGGTTCCGGAGGCGGCGGCGCGGGACGGTGTGCTCAGGGCAGGGGACAGCTGTTTGGGCGCCCGGAGGCCGAGGAGGCTGTGGCCAGCGACCCCGGCGGCCAGGGCAGTGATGGACAGGATCAGGACGCGACGTACGTTCATGCTTCGCGCAACCTCCGGCCCTCAGGATGCGGGCTGCACGTTAGACGCCCGTTAACGGGAAAGGGAGCGGGAAGAGGCCGCGCTAGCGCAATCGACCGAGCAGCACGTAGATCGCCAGCAGGATCCCGACGCCGGCCGAGACCAGGCCCAGCACGCGCCACGGCGTCCCCCAGAGGACGGCCGCGATGAGGACGAACGCCAGGGAGAGCAGCAGGGCGGTGTAGCGTGGCTTCACGGTGCAGCCTCCGCTCGTAGCCTAGCGCTCCGGCGCGCTCGGCCACGGTGCCGCGTGGGACGGGGCCGCGCTTGCGAGCGCCATGGCTCAGCCCCCGGTCGCCTCGAGCGCCTTGCGGATCGCGTCGCGTACCCGTACGGCATGCGCCTCGTCGAGGTAGCCGCGCCGTGGCCAGAAGAAGCCCTTGAGCCCGTCCCCGCGGTTGCGGGGCACGATGTGCACGTGCAGATGGGGAACGCTCTGGCTCACCCCGTTGTTGATCGCCACGAACGTCCCCTGGGCACCCATCGCCTGCTCGACGGCGGCGGCGAGGCGTTGCGCGCGGCCGAACAGGGGAGCGATAAGCTCCTCCGGCAGCTCGGGGAGCGTGCCGATGTGGACGCGGGGAACCAGCAGGACGTGGCCGGGGAAGAGCGGCCTGCGGTCGAGGAACGCCACTGCGTGGTCATCCTCCAGCACCACATGGGCCTCGGCGCTCCCCGAGACGATGGCGCAGAAGGCGCAACGGGGGTCGTGCGCGCTCATCCCTGACACGATACGCAGGCGCCGCCCGCCGCGGCGGGCGGGCCCTCACACGACGGGGGCGTCCGCGGGCGGAAGCGCCGGGATGCGCTCGGAGTAGCGCTCGAAGGCCGTGATGGGGAAGACGGGGATGTGGGCGGCTCGGCCGTACACCTCGTCCCGCAGCCAATCGGCCTCGCCCTGCAGTTGATCGGCGCCGAGGTCGCGAAACCAGACCCGTCCGTTCCAGCTGTAGCCTCGCGCCTTCAGCCGATCCTTGGCTTCGAAGGGGCTGTCGACGGCGTAGAGGCGGGCGGCCCGACGGCGCGCGCGCTCGAGCAGCAGGTCGAGAGCGAGGCGACCGGTCCGGGGCAGCGGCAGGCTGAGGAGGTGGATCCCGGCGAGGCAATCGCTTGCCGCCCGGTGCCCCTCGAAGAAGAACCCCTGCTTCATGGCGAGGTACTCGAGCTTCCTGCCCTCGAACCCTTCGGCGTGCCAGGGGATGTCGCGGAGCGAGCAGGCCCAGGGAAGCCCCTCGAAGGCGGGCAGGCGCCGCTCCAGGAAGGGCCGGTCGAAGGAGGCGTTGTGCGCGATCACCAGGTGGGCGCGCTCGAGCCAGGGGCGGACGCGGTCCTCGGGCAGGCGTTGGCCGGCGACCATGGCATCGGTGATCCCGGTGAGGCGGGTGATCTCGGGCGGCAACGGCGCGCCAGGGTCCTCGAACGCGGAGAGCTCGTCGAGGAGTCGGTAGATCCTCCCCTCCCGATCGAACTCGAATGCGACCAGCCCCAGCTCGATGATGCGGTCGCGGCTCGCCGCCAGGCCCGTCGTCTCGACGTCCACGTAGAGGCCGGTGCGGAGCTCGGTTCCAGGAGGCGGTGGCGCGTGGTAGCGCGCCGGCTTGAGGTAGCGCTCCAGCACGCGGTAGCGGCCGCTCGCTTCGAGCGCCTGACGCATCCTCTCGAGCTCGTCCCGGCTCTCATCCATGGCGTTCCCGGTAGCACGAGGCTACCACGGGCTCAGGAGGCGGCCGCTCGCGGGGGGCCGCGCCGGACCGACTCGGGGACGAACCGCAGCACCACGAAGGCGCCCGCCAGCGACAGGGCGCCACCGATCAGGAACGGGAGCGAGAAGCTCGCGACCGCCAGGACGCCAGCCAGGAGCGGGCCGAAGGACAGGCCGAAGCCGAAGCCGGTGGTGACGATCGACATCTGCCGGCCCTCGCCACCCCTGCGTGCGAGGTCGCCGGCCAGGGCGAAGGCGGGCGCGGCGACGCCGGCCGAGGCCAGGCCCTGCCCCACCCGCAGCAGCACCAGCTGGCCGGTGGTGGCGGCGAAGCCCAGCAACGCCGTGGCGGGCGCCATGAGGATGAGTCCGGCGATCAGGAAAGGCTTGCGACCGGTCCGATCGGACCACCGGCCGACGGGGTACTGCAGCAGCAGACGGCTGACCATGAGCGCGCTGAACGCCACGCCGAAGGCCAGGGCCGACTGGTCGAGGCGTGCGTTGAACTCGTTCTCGAGGGCTCCCATCATCGAGAAGGAAGCCGCCATGGTGAACGTCGCCGCCCCGAGGCCCAGCATGCCGCCGTTGAGGAGTCCGGGTTCGAACAGGCGGAACGGGCGGTTGCGGGCGCCCTGCGTGTCGACGGGAGGGTCGCGGACCCAGGCCTGGACCAGCGCCGCGCCTACCAGAACGCATCCCGTGCCCACGTAGAAGGCCGCGTCGAAGCCGACGTTGTCGTAGAGCAGGCCGGCGATCAGCGGACCGCTGGCGAGGCCGATGACGCGCATGGTGGTGTAGACCCCCATCGAGCCGCCGCGGCTCCGCTTCTCGCTGGCGCTCGACATGATCGCCAGTGAGGTGGGGATGGTCAGGGCCACCGCCAGCCCCTGCACGGCGCGGAGCCACAGCAGGTTGCCGTAGGCCCCTACCACGGTGAACCCGAGCGTGCAGGCTGCCATCAACACCAGGCCCACAAGGATGAGCGGCTTGCGGCGCCCGATCCGGTCCGACAGCGCCCCCGCGATCGGCTGGCCGATGGCGGAGACGAGGCCGTAGAGCGACAGCGCCAGGCCTACGCGGGTGGCCACCGGAAGGCCGAGCACGGGCGCCGGGAGCTTCGCCACGTACAGCGGGATGATGACGAACAGGATGCTGTTGCCGATGGCATCGCCGAGGCGAGCGACCGACAGCGCCAGCACCTGGCGGTTGATGCCGGCGGATTGGGCTACGCGCTCGAGCACCGATGCATCGCCTCCTTCGATGGGGAATCCAGGTCGGCAGC
>Ga0315542_1002061_pt1 | contig 12390 bp, 2 predicted proteins | sample SalMarSW160120MG_FD_202541 | JGI IMG/M metagenome (GOLD analysis project Ga0315542, IMG submission 202541) | Salt marsh sediment microbial communities from the Plum Island Ecosystem LTER, Massachusetts, United States - Salt Marsh Sediment SW1601-20 ... | reverse complement strand
GATCTGGCCCCCCTCGGGGGCGGGGTTGGGATCGTAGGCCAGGACGCTCGCCAGAGCGCTCGCCTCGCTCCAGCTGCCCGGAGCGGCAGCGTCCGCCGTCGGCCGCATGGCGTCCTGGTCGGCGTAGCCGCTGTAGTCGAGCAGCAGGGATCCGGGGACGGTCTGTGGCTCGCTCATCACGGGATGGGCCGGCTCGGCGACGGTCAGGCTGCCGCAGTCGTCGCGCTCCCAGCCGGCCGCATGGAGCACGCGCGCGGCGAACCGCGGGTAGCCGGGCTGCACGAGCGCGGCGTAGCCCAGCTCGCCGCCCTCCAGGAGCAGGCGGCCACCGCGACCAGCGTACTCCTCGAGGGCGCCGCGCAGGACGCCATCGGCCACGGGGTTCGCGTTGTCCCCGCTGCCGAGGATCAGCAGGTCGTAGTCGTCCCAGGCGGCGGGCTCGCTATCCGTGGCGGGAACGACCGTCACCCCGAAGCCCAGCGCCTGCAGGTCGGCGGCCAGGGCCGAGGCGTCCTTGGCCGCCGGGGCGAGGTAGCCGGCGGCCGCGGGAGCGCCTTCCTTCTGGGCCGGCTTGCCGGGGCGGGCGGCCAGGACAGGGCCGTCGTCCAGGAGCAGCAGCTCGCCGGACGCCGGCTCCAGGCGCAGGTGCTTCTCCACGAGCGGCTCGCCGAGGTTCACCTCCAGGCGCACCGGCAGGTGCCGCCAGGCCCTGGCCGTCACCACGTAGGCGAAGGCCGGCACGGCCGGCGTCGTGAAAGAGCCGCTGGTGGGATCGGTGGCGGTCTCGGCCACGATCTCCCCCGTGTCGGCCCGCAGGAGGCGAACGGTCGCGGCGAGGGCGGTCCCGGTCCCCTGTTCACCCACGGTGCCCGTGAGGGTGACGAGCGGCGCCCGGTCGAGCGTCATGTCGTAGCTGTTGGACCCGTGGCGCACGAGGATCGTGATCTCCTGGCGCTGGTAGCCGTAGGCCTCGGCCACCAGCCGGTAGATACCCACGGGGATCTCGTCCGCCACGCTGAAGGCGCCGTCGGCAGCGCTCACCACCGCAAACGCCGGTTCCGGCAGGCCGCCATAGCCCTGCACCGTGACGCCGCCGAGCGGCACGCCCTCGGCCGCCACCTGGCCGCCGACCCGGCCCCGCGCCTCGATCACCGGGAAGCTCTCGCGGTAGAGATCGTGTCCCGGCACGGCGATGCAGCCGGTCAGCAACCCGCGCTGCTCCGGCAGCAGGTCCAGCGCCGCCACCGCATCGGAGATCCGGCTCCCGTCCGGCAGCAGCGCCCAGAGCACGGCCTCCGCCGCCGTCCCGACCGCTCGCAGGGTGCCCGGCAGCCCCACGGCGAAGGTATCGGCCAGACCCACGCCCGTTGTGACGCTCAGATCCACCTCCGAGAGCGGCAGGGCCGCGACCGCCAGCGCCTCGTGGAACAGGTCGAACTCGGCACCGGGCTCCCGGCCCACGACCTCGAGTTCGGGACCGTAGGGGTAGTCCAGCTCGAGCCGGGCCGCGCCCGTCTCGTCCGTCGTCGCCACCTGGCTCGCGTAGCCCAGTCCGGCCGCCCAGACCTCGACCCCCGACTGCGGTCCGCCGCCGGTGGTCAGAACGGTGACGGTCACCTCGGCCGGCGTACCCGCGGCGATCGCGGCCGGATCGAAGCTGACCGTCGCCGGCACCACCACCGGCAGCTCGGCCACGTAGGGCCACCGGTTCTGCGCGGTCACCACCACATGCAGCGGCTGGGCCGGGTCGAGCGGCTGCCGGAGGGCGATCGTCGCGCTGCCGCCCGCCGCGACCGCTCCGGCACCCACCAGCTGCCCTGCCTGGGTCAGGCCAACGTAGCTGCCCGGGGCCGCGCCGAGCGTCAGGCTGGTCTGCAGGGTCATGACGGTCGCCGGATGGCTGACCGGGTTGGTGGACGGCGGGCCGAGGTAGGTGCTGAGCGTGGGATCTCCGAGCAGGTTATAGACGTCCCAGTAGTAGTCCGTCAGGTTCGAGCCGGCCTCGAGCACGGCCAGGTTGCCGGCGAAGACCAGGGCGTCGTTGGTCACGTACCAGGCCGCGGGTGTTTCGCCGTGGCTGTGGAAGAGGCCGTCGTAGGCCCCGGCCCCGGTGGCCTCGTAGGTCGGGAAGGCGGAGATGTCCTCGGCGGCGCAGGCACCCACCGCCCACCAGAAGTCCTCGTTCCAGTACGTGGAGTTGCTGCCACCGATGTAGCCCACGGCCCCGCGCTGCGGGGCCCGCAGCCAGGTCTCGCCGAAGCACTCGTCGAGCTGGTAGCTGCTGCTCAGGCAGCAGTTGGCGATGGCCAGGCAGTACTTCCCGGCGTTGCCCAGGCCGGCGACGTCCCCCTGAGTGAAGGCGGGGAAGGACCAGGAGACGGCCGAGCCGTGGGCCGTGTAGTTGATCAGCGCCACCCCCTTGCTGACCTCCTCCACGATTTGGGCCGCCTGGTAGCCCGACTCCGGGTAGAGGAAGGTGTGGGCGACGAGCCCGTGTTCCGCGTTGCAGTACTCGCCGGCCGCGTAGTTGATCTGCCCGTTGGCGCGCGTCGGCGCCCAGTAGCTGTCCATGCCGGCGACGAGGCAGGTCTCGGCCAGGTAATCGACGTCCGGCAGGGCGAGCTGATCGTAGGCGAGCGTCTTGGCGAGGATCGCCTGCAGCTGCGTGGCGTTGCCGGCCGAGAGGCGGCCATAGTAGAGATCCGGCAGCCGGTCCCCGTCTGCGGCGGCATAGGGACGGTCGGTGGCGTTGCCGTCCACCAGGAATGTGGGCACCTGCTCGACGTCCCCCACCAGCAGCAGGAAGCTGGGCGCCGGCTGCTCGGGCGTGGCGTTCAGGTAGAGGCCGTGGACCCAGTCCTGGATAGCGGCGGCGGTGCTGCCCACCTCGGGATCGCCGACCACGCCCAGCTCGACGTGGAAGCCGCGCGCGGTCTTCCAGGCCAGGAAATCCTCGAGCACGGGCACGAACTCCGGAGGTGTCACGACGGCCAAGCCGGCCGGTCCCGTGCCGGTGTCTTCGGTCGTGGCCGCGAGGCCGTCGGGCTCTGCGTCCAGCGCCGCGGCTCCCGCCAGGCCAGTGTAGAGGTGAGCGAAGAAAGGACTCGCCGTGCGGGCCCGCAGATCGCGCCCGGCGTCCGGATCGGCGTGCTCGTAGACGATGCGCAGGTCCGCACTCTCGATCACCTCGAGGCGCCCCCCCTGCGGGTACCAGGTCACGGGCGAGAACTCCAGGCGACAGACGTCGACGGCGCGCAGGCGGCCGCAGGGGACGGCGCGCGCGACCGGACCCCCGATGCGGGAAGCCAGGTAGGCGCTGCGATCGAGGGCGAAGCTCGCGCTCTGCGGGTCGGCGTCCTTGGCGAGGCTGGGCTGGGCCGGCAGGAGCGGAGCGGCCAGACCGAGGCTCTGCAGGTCGATGTCGCGCCGGACGGCGTTCTCCACCTCGACGCGCACGGCCGCGCCATAGGGAACGGCCAGCAGCCGGTTCATCAGCGGCAGCTCGGGTGCGCCCACCTCGCGCGTGGCGTGGAAGCCGGGGATCACCAGGCGCGTGAAATCCCCCTGCGGCGTGGCGACCGCCTGCGCCTCGAGCCGCCCCACCTCGACGTGCAGACGCAGCTGATCATCCCCCACGGCCAGCACGGTCAGCCGGGGTGCTCCCGCACCGACCGGCAGGACCCTGGCGGCGGCCAAGGCCGGCGGCACGAGAGCCAACAGCGAGAGGACGAGCCAGCCGGCCACCAGGCGCATGCGCATGCAGGGTCCTCGTGAAATCAAACGTGCAGGGCTCCGGAGGGATGTCAGTCCGGAGCCGTTAACGACATCCATGATACCACAGATTGCAAGATCAATAAAGAGAGCAATTTGACAAATCGTGTTCTTTCATGATCCGGGCTGGGGGGCCGGGGCTCCCACCACCGCGTGCGGGAGCCCCGAAGCGTGACGGATGCCGGGCACTCAGCGGGCCAGCAGCATCTTGTGGGTCGCCTTGCGGTCGCCTGTGCTCAGGCGCGCCAGGTAGACGCCCGAGGCCACGGCCCGGCCCTGCTCGTCCAGGCCGTCCCAGGCCAGGTGGTGGTCGCCAGCGGCCAGCAGACCGCTCCAGAGGGTTCGCACCCGGCGGCCGCGCAGATCCAGCACCTCGACCGTGGCCGGACCCGCGACGTCCAGGGAAAAGGCGATCTCGGTGCGCGGGTTGAACGGGTTGGGCCGGTTGCCGGCCAGCCGGAAGACCGGCGCGACATCGCCCGCGGCCGACAGATCCGAGGTGATCGTGAGCGTCACCGGGATCACGTCGGGGCTCCCCTCGGCGTTGTGGGTGATCACCACGTAGGCCAGATAGATGCCGGCGCTCAGTCCGGTGGCATCCAGGTGGAATTCCAGGGTCTGGCTTTCCCCCTGGGCGAGCTCGCCGGAGGCGGGCACCACCGCGAGCCAGCGCACCGGCTGGTAGATGCGGAAGGTGCCGTTGCTCTGGTCGCCGATGGTCCCGTCGAGGCTCCGCACGCGCGCCAGGCATTCCGTCGAGGAGGGACCGGTCACGATCCACTCCCACGCGCCGTCGTTGGGGGTGCTGGCGGTGAGGGTCTCCCAGCTGCCGCCCGCGTCGCGGCTCAGCTCCAGCTGGACGTCGGTGAGCGGCGGGCCGGCCGCCATCCAGGTGAAGGTGAAGGGATCGTCGATGCCCAGATCCTCGCCACCGTCGGGGGCGGTGAGGGTCAGGCTCGGCCCCGCGCTGGTCAGCACGATCGTCCCGCTGAGCGTGTGGGGCGTGCTGCCGTAGATGTCGCCGGTCATGACGTAATCCAGGTCCACGGCCCCGCTCAGGCTGCCGGCGTAGGTGACGTTCACGGTGGCGGTGGCCGTCTCGCCGCCGTGGATGACCCCCCAGCCGCTGGTGGTCTCGCCGTGCCAGGTCACCATGGCGCCGTCACCCGTCTGCCCGTTGCTGGGCATGGGATCGGTGCCGCCCGTGAACGCTGTCGAGGAGTTCACGGTCACCCCGGGCGGGAAGTCGATCGAGATGTCCATCAGCCACTCGGCGTCGGTGCTGGCGTTGTGGACGGTGAAGACCAGGTCCGTCGTCGACCCGCTCAGGTACTCGCTCTGGTCACAGGTGAAGGTCGAGCCGGCGATGCTCTTGACGCCCTTGGCGGACGGGGTCTCGGCCTGCACCGCGCAGCTGAAGGTCAGGATCGAGCCCGCCTCGCCCTGGTTGGCGATCTCCAGGGTCTCGACGGTCGTCTCGCCGGCGGCCAGGGCGGTGGTGACCGAGTTCGCGCTCAACCACAGCTCGGGATTGGCCAGGGCGATGTCCATGACGTACGGCTCGTGGTTCTGGGCCGTCACGACCATGTGCACCGGCAGGCCGGCGGTCGGGGTGGTGGTGAAAGGAATGACCTCGCTGCCGCCGATCCCCACCGTGCCCGCACCGACCAGCACGCCGTTCTGGGTCAGCCCGACGTAGCTGCCCGGGTCCGCGGAGACGGTGATCGAGGCGGAGCTGAGCGCGGAGATGCCGACGGGGTTGGCCGCCGGCAGCCCCAGGTAGGTGCTCAGGCTGGGGTCGCCCATCAGGTTGTAGATGTTCCAGTAGTAGGTCGTGCGGCTCGAACCCGACTCCATCACCGCCAGGTTGCCGCAGAAGATCAGGGCATCGTTGGTCACGTACCAGAGGTGCTCCGCCTCGCCGTGCTCGTGGAACAGGCCGTCGTAGGCTCCCATCTCGCTGCCCTCGTAGGTGGGATTGGCCGTGATGCTGCTCGTGTAGCCCACGCCCCACCAGTAGTCCTCGTCCCAGTAGGTCGAGTTGCTGCCGCCGATGTAGCCGATCGCCCCCTTGTTCGCCGCGCGCAGCCAGGTCTCGGCGAAGCACTCGCCGATGTCGTAGCTGCTGGTCAGGCAGCAGTTGCCCACGGCCAGGCAGTACTTCCCCGCGTTCTGCAGGCTGTTGATGTTGGCCTGCGTGAAGGTGGGATCGGACCAGGAGGTCGTGCTGCCGTGAGCCGTGTAGTTCACGTAGGAGACCCCGTTGCTCACGTCCTGGACGATCTGGGCGTCGCTGCTGCCGGAGGCGGGATAGAGGTAGGTGTGGCTGGTGAGGCCGTGCGACGCGTTGAAGTAGTAGGTCGTGCCGTAGTTGATCTGCCCGTTGGCGTAGGTGGGTGCGTAGTAGGAGTCCACGCCGGCGATCATGCAAACGTCCCGCAGGTAGCTGGGATCCGGCATGGTATACTGGTCGTACATCATGGTCTTGTCGATCATCGCCTGCAGCTGGCTGCTGTTGGTGGCCGAGAAGCGGCCGTAGTACATGTCAGGCACCAGATCGGCGTCCACCGCGCAGTAGGGACGGTCGCTGGCGTCGCCGCTCAGCGTGAAGGTCGGCATCTGCGCCACGTCGCCCACGAACAGCACGAAGCTCGGGGCCGGCTCCTCCGGTGTGGCGTCCTCGTACAGGCCGTGCAGGTAGCTCTGGATCGTCGACGTCGTCGAGCCCACCTCCGGCGTGCCGGTGACGGCCACGATCATGCGGAAGCCGCGCTCGGTCTTCCAGTCCACGAAGTCCTGCAGCTGGGCCGCGAACTCCGGCGGGGTGACGATCACCATGGTCACCACGTCGGCCACCCGATCCGGGTAGGAATCGTGGAAGGACTTGGCGCCGGCGACGTTCGCGTACAGGTGCTCGAAGAAGGGGCTGTAGGTGCGCGCGATCAGGCCGGCCGCGGCGGCCTTGTCCGCTCCCAGGAAGCTCACCTGTACGTCCAGGCTCTCGGTCACGCGGAGCCGGTTCTGCGCGGGGAGGTACTCCACCGGCGCGATCTCGAGGCGGCCCAGCTCCATGGCGCGCAGGCGGCCCGCCGGCACCACCTGCGCCAGCTCCCGGCTGACCCGGTCGACCTGGTAGGCGCTGCGGTCGTAGGCGAACGGCCAGGTCGCGGGATCCGCGTTCTTGGGCATGCTGGCCTGGGCCGGCATGAGCGGGCTGGTGATCCCGTAGTCGGCCAGGTCGATCTCCCGCACGGACAGGGCCTTCACCTCCACGCGCACCCGCGCGCCGAGGGGAATGCTCACCAGGCGGTTCATCTGGGGCAGCTCGGGCGCGCCGACCTGCTGCGAGCTGTGGAAACCGGGGATCAACAGGCGCGTGAACGTGCCCTGCTTGGTGGCGATCTCGAGCGCGTCCAGCTCCCCCACCTCGACGTGGAACCGGAGCTGGTCCTGATCCTGCTGGACGATCTCCAGCCGGGGACCGCCCGCGGCCAGGGAGATCTTCTGCAACGGGGCGGCGCCGTGATCCGCCGCCAGGGCGGGGCCGGTCAGCAGGCAGACCGATGCCAGGGCGAGAAGCAGCACACGAAGACGCATGGTGGAATCCTTTCGGCGTGGTTGTACGGCAGTCCCTGCGGCCGCGGGGCGACCGGAAGTTCCATTATAGCAGATGAAGGGCCTGAAATGAAGGAAGCGGATCAGCAGCAGGCGCCACGGCGGGCAGTCACTTCAGGAGCAGCAGCTTGCGCGTGGCCACGCCGTCCGGGCCGTTCAGGCGCGCGTAGTAGACCCCGCTGGCCACCCGGCGGCCGTCGGCGTCGGTCCCATCCCAGCTCCGCTGGTGTACGGCGGCCGGCAGCACCTCGTCCACCAGCGTGCGCACCAGACGGCCCCGCACATCGTAGATGCGCAGTGCTACTCGTCCCGCCCGCGGCAGGTCGAAGCGGAGCTGCGTCCGCGGGTTGAAGGGATTCGGATAGGCGGCATGCAAGAGGAAGGCCGCCGGCGCGGCCGGCTGGTAGAGGACCTCGATCTCCTCGCCACGCCCGATCTCGCGGCCGCCGGCGACCAGGACATAGCTGTAGCGCAGCCGGCTGCCGGGGGCCACGCCGGCGACGCTGTCCAGGTACACGATCCGCCCCTCCGGGCTGGTCAGGGGGGTGGCGGTCAGGCGCAGGGCCGGACCGTCGCCGCTGCGGCGCTCCAGGTAGCAGCCGTCGACCGCCTGCGGATCGTACTGCCAGCTCAGCCGCACGCCGCCGCCGACCACGTCCGCCTGCAAGGGACCGGAGACCGCGGCGGTGCCCGTGTCGTCGGTCAGCAGCCAGCGCACGGCGTTCTCCAGGAGATCGCGGCGCACCTCCGTGACCGTCAGGGCGTAGTTGAAGGGGAAGTAGATCAGCTGGCCGCCATCCGGCGACGGGGTCGGGTCGTAGGCGATCAGGGCGGCGTCCTGGATGGCGGCGGACCAGATGGCCAGCCGCTGCGCCTCGGCCGTCTCGGTGACCACGTCCTGATCCCCGGGACCCGTGTAGCTGGTGCGGCCGAGCTGCTGGACAACGTTCGGCACGCTCACGACGGGGTGGCCGGGGGTCGTCATCAAGGCGTAGATACCCCCGTCGTCGCCGCTCCAGGCCGAGACGCGCAGGACGGTCCGGGCAAACTCGGGATCGCCGGCCGCGTACAGGTGCGCCAGCTCCCCGCCCTCGATCAGCAAGTGCCCTCCGCGCTCCACGTAGGCGATCAGGCTGTCCCGCAGCGCGGGATCGGCGAGCGGGGCCAGGTACCGGGCGCAGTTGACGACCAGCAGGTCGTAGGACGGCCAGAAGGCGGGATCCGTCTCCGCGAGCGTCTGCTTGGTGGTCCGGTAGCCGAGAAGCTGCAGGTCCATCTCCAGGTCGGTCTGGTCGCCGTGGGCCAGGTTCCGGCCGGTGCCGGCCGTGTCGTCCAGGACCAGCACGCCGCCGGCGAACAGCTCCCGCACCGGGAAGGTCTCGCTGTACAGATCGCAGCCGGCCACCGCGATGGTGGCGACCACCTGGCCGGCCGCGGCCGGGATCAGCACGAGGCTGTCCGCGCTCGTGCTCAGCAGCGTGCCGTCGGGCAGGCGGGCGTAGAGCAGCGCGCCGGGCTCCGCGACCACCGCGTGCAGGGTGCCGGGCCAGCCGGCCGCGAAGGCGTCGGCGAGCCCCACCGCCGTTGTCACGCGCAGATCCGGCGCGACCAGCGGCTGGGCCAGGACCACGACGCTCCGCGTGAACTGCCGGAAGCCCTGCCCGGGTTCGCGGCCGATCACGTCGAGAGCGGGACCGTAGGGGTAGTTCACCGGCAGCGCGGCCACTCCCGCGTCATCGGTGAGCACGGGCGCCGTCGTGTAGTCCAGCCCCTCAGCCCAGACCTCCAGGCCCACCTTCGGCGTGATGCCGTCCGCCTCGCGCACGGTGACCGTCAGATTCGCCGGCACGCCGGCCGTCAGCGGATCCGGCTCGATCGTGACCTGGGCCGGAGCCTCCACCGGGACCTCCGCCACGTACGGCCGCCGGTTCGGGGCCGTGACGACCAGGTGCAAGGGCGCGCCCGGATCCGGCGCCGCGGCGAGGTCCAGGACGAGATCCCCGGCCGCGCCGGCGGTGCCGGAACCCAGCAGCGTCCCGTCCCGGCTCAGCCCCGCGTAGCTGTAGGGAGCCGCCGCGAGGTCGAGCGAGGTCTGGGCGGTCGAGATCCAGGCGGGATGGCTCACAGGGTTGTCCGCGGGCACCCCCAGGTAGGGAACGAGGCTGGGGTCGCCCAGCAGCCCGTAGACGTTCCAGTAGTAGTCCGACAGGCTCGACCCGGCTTCCTGCACGGCCAGGTTGCCGCAGAAGGCCACCGCGCCGGCCGTGACGTACCACTGGCCGTCGCCCTCGCCGTGGTCGTGGAACAGGCCGTCGAAGATGCCCAGCCCGGACATCTCGTAGGTGGGGTTGGCGCTGATGACCGCCGTGCTGCCCACGGCCCACCAGTAGTCCTCGTCCCAGTAGGTCAGGTCGCTGCCGCCGATGTAGCCCACCGCGCCCTTGCCGGGGGCGCGCAGCCAGGACTCGCCGAAGCACTCGGCGGTGGCGTAGCCCATGGTCGAGCAGCAGTTGCCGACGACCAGGGGATAGCGATCGGCGTTGTCGAGGCCGATGATGTCCCCCTGGCTGAAGCGTGGATTGGACCAGGACATGATGCTGCCGTGGCCGGTGTAGTTGACGAAGCCGGCGCCGGCGCTCACGTCGGCCACGATCTCCGCCGCCTGGTTCGCCGAGGCCGGGTAGAGATAGGCGTGCGGGTCGATCCCGTGGGCCGCGTCGAAGTACAAGCTCGTGGCGTAGTTCATCTGGCCGTTGCAGTAGGTGGGGCTGTAGGTGGCGTCCACCCCGGCGACGAGCACGCCCTTGTCCAGGTACGAGGGATCCGGCATGGTGAGCTGCTCGTAGGCGAGGATCTTGTCCAGGACCGCGTGCAGCTGGCTCGGGTTGACCACCGAGATCCGCCCGTAGTACATGTCCGGGATCAGGTCCCCGTCCGCGGCGGCGTAGGGGCGGTCGGTGGCGAGATATCCCAGGTCGTGCGTCCACTGGAAGGTGGGGACCTGCTCCACGTCCCCCACCAGCACAACGAAGCTGGGAGCCGGCAGCCCGGCCGGCGGATCGGTGTACAGCCCGTGCAGCCAGGCCTGGATCTCCTCGGCGGTGCTTCCGACCTCGGGAGTGCCGATGATCCCGACCAGCACGTGGAATCCTCGCTCGGTCTGCCAGCGCACGTAGTCCGCGAGGGTATCCAGAAACTCGGGCGGGGTGACCACCGCCATGGTGACCACGTCGGCCACCAGGTCGGGATACGCGTCGTGGAGCCCCTTGGCCCCGGCGACCTGCGCATAGAGCGGCGCGAAGAAGGGGCTGGCCGTCCGCTCCTGCAGCTCGCGCTCCGCCTTCGCGTCCCCGCCCGCGAACACCACGCGGAAGTCGACGCTCTCGGTCGCCTGCAGCGTGCCGTCGGCGGGCCGCCAGCTCACCGGCGCCACCTCGACCCGCGCCAGATCCAGGCCGCGCAGCCGGCCGCACGGCACCACCCGCACCAGCTCCCGGCCCACCTCCCGGACAGCGTAGGCGGCCGCGTCGCGGGCGAAGGGCTGAGCGGCGGGATCCTGGTTCTTGGGCACCGGCGCCTGGGCCGGCCAGAGCGGATGGGAAAGCCCCTTGGCGGCGAGGCCCAGCTCGCTGACGACCTGCGAATCCACCACCACGCGCGCCTTGGCCCCGTGGGGCAGGGCGATCAGGCGGGTCAGGAGCGGCAAGGCGGGCGCCCCCACCTCGCGGGTCGTGACCGATCCGAGCACGTCCAGCCGCGTGAAGTCGCCGGCCGGCGAGCCGACCACCACGGCGCTCATCCCGCCCAGAGTGGCCCGCAGGTGCAGCTCCCCCGCTCCCTGCTCCACCAGCGCGATGTGCGCCCGACCGCCCAGCCGCAGCGGCACGGGGCCGGTGGCCCCCTCGACCGAGGCGGCGGCCAGCATCAGCACGACCAGGACAATGGCAGTGATCCTCAAGGAGATTCTCCTGCAGACCGATAAACCGCGGCCCCGGGCCGCGGCCCCCACTGTGTCCCTGTCCTAGAATACGAAACGGGAGCCGCCAGCGCTAAATCAGATTGCCAGACTCCTGAATATAGGCAGACCGGCCCATAAAGCCACGGATTTAAGCCCCTGGACGCCCAGATCACCGCGCCAGCACCAGCTTCTCGTGGGCCGCACTGTACGCGGTCTCGATCACCGCAAGGTACGTCCCCGACGCGGCGAGCTGACCACCGTCATCATGCCCGTCCCATGTTGCCGTGCCCGCTCCTGCCGGCCGGTAGCCATCCAGAAGCAGCCGTACCCGCCGTCCCCGCACGTCGTACACCCGCAGGCTCACCCGCCCCGCCTGCGGCAACTCATAGTTCAGAACCGCCTGCGGATTGCTCGGATTCGGCGCGCAGCGCAGGCTCAGCGCGGCAGAAGGCGGGTTCTCGCCGCCTGACTCGTAAACCACCGGCCCGTGCTCGATCCGGCTCCCATCCGCCAGCAGCACCTCGAGCCTATATTCAACCCGGCCTGCTGGTAGTGGCCCCTCATCGACTACCGACCAGCGCCCACATTCCTCCGTCACCGGCCCCTGGTATACAACTGACCATGCTCCGCCAGGCTGATGCCGCTGCAGCTGCACGCCAGTGCACCCGCCTTCCAGAATCCAGGACAGTTCCACACCTTCCCCAATGGTCTTCATGCGGAAGTCGCGGATCCCCACCGCGGCGACAACAGGATCGGCCAAGTTCTGAATGAACACGATCCGCGTATGATTGCGCTCATTGTAAGCGATATCCACCATCCCATCCGCATCGTAGTCTAGGAACATGGGGGTTTGTCCCTGGATATCCGGCGCAAAGAACAGCTCCGGAGCCGAGAAGCTCCCGCTGCCATCGTTATGTAGGACGAACAGGGAGTAGTCCCCTGTCACCAGTAGGTCCTCGTGCAGGTCATGGTCCACGTCTACGAAGTACACACCCGAGGCGTGTGTCCCTATGTCCGCAAGATCTTCGTATGCATACTCCACCATG
>Ga0315542_1002060_pt1 | contig 12395 bp, 11 predicted proteins | sample SalMarSW160120MG_FD_202541 | JGI IMG/M metagenome (GOLD analysis project Ga0315542, IMG submission 202541) | Salt marsh sediment microbial communities from the Plum Island Ecosystem LTER, Massachusetts, United States - Salt Marsh Sediment SW1601-20 ... | reverse complement strand
ACTAATCTACAGGGTGACGCTGCCACTTCTAATGAAAGCGACTTAGTTGCCGTATATAGATTAACTGGCTCTGGTGAAGACATTAAAAAGGACGAATACAACTGCGTAGGCGGAGAATCTGCTGGTGATAATAGTATCACTGTTTCTGGTTCAATCTCCAATGATGCGCCTGGTTCTGCTACTGGTGGCAGACTAGTACTAGTTAGCGATCCTGCTGGTACTGGCGATGAATACGTAATGAGATATGCGAGTTGGGCCGGATCGGTATTTACACTCAACGAGATTACTGGAACTGCAGACACTGGCACTAATGCTACAACTTTGATTGACGACTCCGCAACATTTACAGACGGAGCAGACCAAGTACACCGTGGCGATTTAGTATATGTTAGTGGCAGAGGTTTTGCTTATGTTGAGACCGTAGACAGCGATACTCAGTTGACTTTAGCTGGCGCAGGTATTAGTGGATTTATACCTACCGATACTTTCGAGATCAACGTACCGCCTGTTGCGATAACTTCGTCTGATGATGTATATGTCCCGCTTCTTCATGGATATGCAACTTCTGGCAGTATGGCTGCTTCATTGCAATATGTAGATACTATTTACTTCAGAGTAAGAGTAAGAAACACCAGAGATCAGACAGCAGGACAGGGACCTATCAAGCCATACAGTTCCGATGGTAGTTCTAGCGGTACAGACCAGAATATTCAGGTTGTTCGCACTAAGGATACAATTATAACATAAGGAGGACGTATGTATAGTGTCGATGGGTTACAGGCGGGTATTGAGAATTGTCAGAAGAATATACAGGTTTTCGAGGAAGCTATTCGAAAAGAGAAAGAAACTATACAGCAGTACAATTTCTATATATCACAGTTGTTAAGAAAAGAAAAACTACAGCATTTAGCAGAGGAAGCTGAACGAAAGACTAAGGCAGAAGCTAAGAGTGCTTCATAATTTGTAGCCGAAGGGTAGTCGATGATAGGTATCAAGGTGTATCCGCTTATGAGCCCTCGTATAATAGAAGTGGCGGATCCAGAAAAAGATCTGTCGCTTCCTGTAGATATCTCGGTTCAGGAAATTGTCAATCTTATAAGAGATTGGGAAGACGATGATACACACATGTGTTACGATCCTCTAATTGATGCTGCTGGAAAAGAACAGTTGGGTGGCGGTGTGCTTGTTGGCATCACCGCCACCTTACAAAATGCTCAGATTAGATTTACCCCCAGAGTAGATGAATTATCAATCGGTACGGTTACAACTGGTGATTCTGGCGGCAAAATATTGCACGACATTAATGCGAAATTTGAAACAGACGGGGTATACCCCGGTTGCGTTGTTGTCAATAATACCACTACTGCCATGGAGACGATAACCAGTGTTGAGTCTGAGATAGAACTAAAACACTTTAATCTTAGTGGTGGAACTCGTAATGACTGGCAAATAGGCGATTCATATTCTATTTATCCTAACGTGCAATGTGTAATTTCAGGTGGCAATCTGGTAGCGGTAGACGAAGATGGTAACAATATTTCTCCTATTTTACAGTCGCCAAACGTGCAGATCATCAGTTCAAGTTCGTCATCTGCTACATTGCAAGAGTTAGAAGCAATTCAGTTCGCGTCATATCAGAATACAGTTTGGATCGATGTTGTAAATGGTGAAGAAGGTACAGCTTATCCAGTGGGCACACGAGAAAGACCTTCTAATAACATAGAAGACGCATTGATTATTGCTGAGAGAGTTGGGTTAAAGAGTTTGTATATGTTAGAATCTGTGACGTTAGGCTCTGGAATAAACTTAACTAACTTTCATATTAGAGGCGAATCTCAAGTCCGAACAGTTATAACGATTGAATCAGACCTGATTTGTCCAGGAGTGATCATTTCGAATTGCAAAGTCACTGGTACGCTAGATGGCGGAGTTCATATCGAGTGTTGTATGGTGGGGGATCTTAATTATATTAATGGGTGTATTAACAGTTCTGGTCTATATGGTAATATTACATTAGACGGCGGATTAAAAGCGGTATTTAATAACTGTATAACAGTGGACCAAGATAATCCGCCAATCATCGATATGGGCACAACGGGACAGTCACTAGCTATGCCAAACTATAGTGGCATTGTCACTATCAAAGAACTAAACGACCCTAGCGCTGAAATTGGCATAGGACTGATGGGTGGCGTGGTCACATTAGATCCTACTATTGTCGATGCACGAGAGGTTATCATATCTGGAGTAGGTATACTTTATGATAATTCTACGTTATCTACTCCACCGAATACAGACGGTCTTGTGTCAAAACAAACAATTTCTACAGCCGTATGGGATGAGCCACTAAATTCCTCTACGCATAACATTGACGGAACCGCCGGTCGCATGTTAAGAACTTTGGGATCTCAAGTTATTAGAAACAGGATCGCGCAATCGGGAACTGATAATACTATCACTCTAGACGCTGGGGCTTCTCCAGTAGATGACGCTTACGATCCTGCGATGATTAGTATAATTGGTGGTACTGGTAGCGGTCAGAGTAGATTAATTTACCAATATGATGGCAGTAGTAAAATAGCAGTAGTTGACAGGAACTGGGAAACAAATCCAGATGATACCAGTGAATTTGTTATATTAGGTAATGTAGGCAGGGAGCATGTAAACGAAGGGCTGGCTAGGGGAGCAACTGTAAACACGGTTACACTAAATGCTAATGCCAGCACATTCGATGACGCATATATTGGCCAGTCTGTTTTTATTAAGTCGGGGACCGGAAGAGATCAAATCAGAGTTATAGAAGCATATGACGGTACAACTCAAGTTGCAACATTAGCTTATGACTGGGAAGTTATACCGGATTCAACAAGTGCATATGTCATGATGCCGGCTCTAGCTGCTAAAATTTCTGCTATTGCCGGTAGAGTATGGAACGAAACCAGATCTAAACATGAAGACACTGGGACATTTGGAGCGGTAACAGAGTGGTCTGGTGTAGGTGGATCGTTAGATCCAGACCAGGTAGCACAGGCAGTATGGGACGCAAACAAAGATGACTACAACGACCCAGACACTATGGGTGAACTACAGAACACAGGTGGTAGTGGAAGCGGACTTGATGCAGACGCAGTAGCTGCGGCTGTTTGGAATGCAATTTCAACCACTTACGGAACACCTGGAACTATGGGTTGGCTGCAAAACCTTATAGATGAAGGTATTATATCTGTACCTAAACTTATACCAGGAGAATAAGAGGTGGATCGATGAGTAGGAATTCTGCACAAAGAGGAATGCCTATTACGCTAACAGCTACATTCTTAGACGCAGGAGGAGATTATGCCGATGCAACAGATCTAAGTATGGCTGTATATCCACCAGGTAAAGATCCTCGTAGTTTAGGCGTTACAGAGGATGATGCTTGGGTTTACGGAGTAACGCTTTTGTCTCCAGGTGGTGGTCCGCAAGCGAACCCGCTAGAGACAATAACAAAGATATCAACCGGCAAATATGAATATATATTTTACGTCCCAGATGACTCTGAGTTAGGTGCTGGATTTGACAAGTGGGAAGGAACGGTCGATACAGTAGATTTAGATGAAACGTTTTCTTTTACTGTTGTTGGCGGCGGTTCAATTGGAACTAACCAGTTATATATAAATAATGCCGTTTTTATTAAACTAGACAAGACAATAGCAGATACTGATGGAAACCTCCTTGGTAGTGACAATGAGTTTTATTTCACAACTACTTATGATCCTCTTTACAGTTCTGTCCGTAGGGTACGTCTAGACTTAGGTGCTCTTCTTTCTGATATACCTGATGACGTAATTAACCTGGCTATTTTTGAGGCAAGTCTTGAAGCAAACGCTCTTGCATTTGGGTCTTTATATGTGCAAGCAGCCGAAGTTGTAAGGTTTTTTGAGTTTGCAAGAAGGCAATATGTTACATGTGTTGCGGAGCTTACTTTATTAAACGCTATTAGTGGCGGGCTGGCTCTTGGAGGTAGTAAATCTAAAAGACTTGCAGATCTGCAGATATCGTATTCTAATGACGGACAATTTAAGGACTTGTTAAGCAGAGCCATAGCATGTAAAGATAAATGGCAGTCAAGTCTAACCAGTGCAGGGGAAATTGGGCCAGGAACAAGCTTGCGACCTTCTATGGTTATAAAAGGAAGGCTAGATCCAGATAGACCTGAAATCGGCAGGCAATGGGAACCAACATCTACTTATGGAATAGGTTCTGAATATCCAGCAGCAAACATGAGACACAAGGATTATTACTCAAGGCGCTGGAAAAGAACATTCGTACCGGGTCGCTGGAGTTCTAGATTTACAAAGGAATAAAGGTCATGGGAACCGAATTATATCCGCAGTCGAGTACTGTAAGTAGTTTCAATAGTTCTGGCCTATGGCCTGTCCTTGCTGGCAACAAAGAACTTGATCTGCGTAAAGAGTTTCATGAATTTCTATTTGGAAGTGCCACTGAGGTACCAAAAGGTCAAGTTGGAATACTTAGACGTATGCGAAAAGACGACAACGGAAACTTAATACCATGTGCCTGTGTAGATAAAAAAACAGGAGAACCTGACTTAGATACGTTTTGTCCTTATTGTCATGGCGAAGGCTATATATATGACGAAGAATGGATTGCATATTACAGAGTACTGGTTTCTTCACAAGAAGGAATGGTAAGAAAGAATCAAGCACACAGAGCAGGGATGTCAAATATCCCCTTTGTTTTCTTCTATTTGGAGTATAATGTAGAACCAAGTAGAGTTGATAAAATAGTGGAAGTGTCCCGAGATGTTGATGGGGGCGTTTTGCTTCCTTACACAGAAGAGGCAATCTATCCGATTGCTACATTGGAGCCATTTCGCTCCGACAGCGGACGTATTGAGTATTGGCGTCTAGCATCAGTTCTTAGTTCGGTTAAATCGAACTGGCAAGGATAAGTATGGTAGTACGTGATGATATTCTTCCAGAAGATTTAACAACGGAGCAACGAATTGTTGTTGACAACATCTTGCAGAACTTCAGTGAATCTGCTGGATCCGTTAGTATGTATCTCCCTCAAGGAGAAAGAGCACGCCAGCCAAAACCAGCCCAAGACATTGACGGCTTTACGGATCTTGTAGTAAGGGTAATTGAAGAACAGCAAAATTCAGAGGAAGTTCCTCTCAACAGCAGAATTAAAGTAGTGCAGGATTTTCCGCCAAACGAGATTGAGACTGAGATAATTTCGTTCGGATTACTTCGTAGGACACCAGGTTCGCTGTCACAAGGGCAGCATTTTAATCAACGAGTACGCGAGATAAAACCGCGCATTAGGGGTATCGAAGACGATCCGACACGACCCGGTTACAAGGTGGTAACGCTAGGTCAGAAATTTGAGAACGAAATAGTATTTACTTGCTGGGCTAAAACAAATAAACAAGCCAATAAAAGAGCCCGGTGGCTTGAAGACGTTCTTAGAAACTGGACCTGGTACATTAGGTATTCTGGTGTAGAAGATTTTTATTTTCTAGGCCAAGATGGAGATGTGCTTATTAAGTTAGATGGCACAGAAAACACACTTAAAGGCCGCCCACTACGATATTATGTAAGAACCGAGCGATTATCACATGTGCTAGAACCAACGATCAGGCGTATCGTTGTAAAGTATAAGCTTGGACAACCTTAAAGTTATACCGAGCAATAAGGAGGAATGAGAATGTATGAAAATCTTCCAGGCGTAGTTCACGAGAAACAAGATCTTGGATTGCAGATTGCAGCAACCAGTTCTGCGCCACTGATTCTTGTCCTTGGTACCGCTGGAAAAGGTCCGTCTGAGACGCTTAAAGCAGTTGTAAGAGACAAGGAGTCCGCTGTAACTTTTGGTTCTAGCGGTACTTTGATTCGCGGTATGTACGAAGCGAAAACCGCTGGTGGCAAAAATGTGGCATTGTTCCGCATTGGCGCAACCGCTGCAGTACTAAGCGGTATCGGTATATCAGGTACATCGGGCGGTATCTCAATTACAACTCGTGGAAAAGACGACGATATGGCAGATTCCTATAGTTTTTATTGGGATGATGGCAATCAGAGATTAGTCGTTAAGGATGTAGATTCCGACAGCGTTGTGTTTGATCGGACATTTACAGACCCTCTTCCAGTAACCGATTTAGGCGTCGTAATGGTGGATGGTTCTCCGGGAAGCGGCGGTATCGACATAGGTAGCGCGTCAGTTTTCTTGACTCTACGTGAAGCAGGTGAAAGTACTTCTCCTGATTATGATGTTGCTTTAGTTGATGGTACTGATGGTACTAACTTGAGCCGCATGGAGATGTATGAACATCTGCATCTTGCGTATGATCTATTAGAGAACCAGGCCTTTGATGAAATAGTGGCAATGGATGTCTATCTAGACGACAAGAATATAGTGGATGGTCTCAGCTTTACCGGAAGCCCTGGTGTTGCTTATCCGACTGCCAGTTCAGATGACGACATGCTGTTATATTTCTATACAGAGGAGTTTGAAGGAGAGCAGTATTTTTGGTGGAGACAAACAAAAGCAAGCGGAAATCCTGATATCTATCCAAGTGTAACCTATGCAACTACTTCGCCAAATGGCACAGATTTAACCGCTACCGTATTCAATGAGGTAAACTTTGGATATCAGCTAGCTAACTTCTGTTATAAGATTTCCGTCAACAGCAACGAGTGTATTGGTTTCATCGACGTTCGACCGCCTGTCTCTACGAGTCTTAGAGACGTGGCTATTTGGATTGGCAAACCACCTGTATACACAACCGATGCTGATGGTAATTCTGTGATTGCTAGTGCTTTGCATAATGGTTCTGGCTTGCTTGGTAATAAGTTTATGGCCGGCAAGTATGGATTCCGTGGAAGTTTAGCATACGGTGGTTTTATCGCTACAGATGAAGGATTTGTAGACGGTACAGAACTAGAAGATCGCGGCGGTGCTAAGATAGATATTGGTAAGTATCTCAGTGTTTGCGGCCAATGGCTAACTCTATTCAACGCTTTCGACACTACTAATGCTGGTTATATCACCGGTTTTGCTGCATCCTATGCTGGTATGGTCTCCACGCTAGATCCTAAGAACGCCCCAACTAACAATGTTGTGGGTGGCGCTTCGTTGCCGTTCCGCATCAGCAATAGCAACATGAACTCGCTACTTGGCCAGAGATACATCTTCTGTCAAGTAAAGCCAAAGGGAACAGTTGTTGTAGATGCTCCCACTGCTGCACGACCAGAAAGCGATTACCGTTTCCTGACCACAGTGCGTATTGTCAAGTTAGTAATTGACAAGATTCGCGAGAAATCAGATCCATTTATTGGTAAGGCTGGTGGCATGGCTAAACGGGCTGCACTAGAGACTGCCTGTCAAGGTGTTTTGAAGGATCTATCAAAGGCTGGATATCTAACCAGATTTGATCTTGCGATAACCCAAACTGTTGCAGAGCGCGTAAATGGATATTCAACAGTTGAACTAGAACTAGTACCAGTATTTGAGACTCGTAGAATTACTCTTCTAATCTCTCTACAACCTGTATAAGGAGTGATGCATAGTGGCTACACCAAGCGAATATAGTAGAAGCTATAACTCCTTCTCGGGAGTAGATATTAAAGCTACATTTGGCGGGGAAATAATTGCTGAGCTACAAGCAATTAGCTATAGCATTACTCGCGAGAAGGCACCTATCTATACGATGGGTTCACCAGATCCAAGAGCATTTGCAAGAGGCAAGCGCGGCATTGCAGGGACTTTGATTTTTGTAATGTTCGACCAGCACGCACTTTTGAGCGCATTCAGAGATCTCATGTTTCAGTCTGATGTTGATGATATCTTTCCTGAATTCACTGGTCAAGACAGCGGAGAATTGGCTAAGGCAATTGCAAAAAGTAATAGCTCGCGTACAGCGGGATCACCAATTGAGGAACAGGAAAGCCCGTTGGGTGGATTAGTGGCAGGCGACCAAGAAAACGCTAGTCCGTGGTATACCGACCAGATTCCTGGTTTCGACATCACGCTCGCAGCAGCCAACGAATATGGAGCATTAGCCATAATGAAGATATTTGGCGTAGAGATTCTCAATGAAGGTTACGGAATCAGTATCGACGACATTGTTTCAGAACAACAGATGACCTACATTGCAAGAACAATCATGCCATGGAAATGGGTTAAGGCTATAAATGGTCCAGTAGGAGCTGCAGCTTCTGGTTAAACGTATATAGACCGACTCCGGTCCCAAAGACCGGAGTCACAAATCCTTCCCAAAGGAGATTCCTCCTATTATGACAGCAGAAAACGCATTTAAAGATCTAGAGCGCTACGGAGCATATGAGGGTACCATGTCATTCAGTGGTGCGGATATGCAAGCTGTCATATTCCTTCCTATGTCAGACGATCAGCTCGCAGCTTATGTTGCAGAAAAGAAGACTGAACTATACAACATGACACAAGAGATGGAAGCAGCCGAAGAACACATACGAACGTTATCTGCTCTATACACAAAAGAAGAAGAAGATTACAATAGGGCACTACAACAATATCTTCATTATAAAGCTCTAGTTGACGAGGGGCACACAGAATATACATCTGATATGAATAACTGGGAAGCAACAACTACAACAGACTTACTTATTATGAAAAATACTACCAAAACCTTAAGCAAGCTTAGTGTATCGGGCAAGTTTGCGTTACGAGAAGAAATTAATGCTGCTCAAAAAGAGTTAAAAAGAGTACATTCATTGTGGATGGATGAACTTGTATCTACCAGACCGATAAAGCTTATGGATTTACAAACGCTCTCTATATCCAGTCACAGAGAGAAGTTTCCTGTAAGAACTCTAGGCAGAGTATATCCCAAAAGTCATACACGAGGCCAAAGAACTATTGCAGGATCTATGATATTCACTCTTTTTAATAAGGCTGCTTTATGGGATCTTTTGCAGGCGAGTGTAAATTTCTATAGCACTGGTGTCGCTGAAAATAGCGGAGAAGGTAGTAGTTTTCCTGAGATGTCTACCGTTCTAGTAGATCAGTTGCCACCATTCGACATTACAATCGTATGTTCCAATGAGCTTGGAGACAATTCGTATCTAACATTATATGGCGTAGAGATAGTTAATGAAGGTTTGGTATTAAGTATTCAAGACATAATCACAGAGAATACAATGCAATTTGTGGCAATGGACTATGATGTAATGAGACCGTTAGGCGAAAGACGACAATTGATAGAAAAGCAATCGAGTATATCTGCAGACGATTTGTATAAAGAGAGATATAAAGAGTTAGCCCGCCGCAATATTCGTCTCAACAACTTCATATAAGGAGGATCGTAGACATGGTTCGTTCAAACCCATCAGGTGCTGGCAGCTTAGGCATGAATACCACTGTCTACGAATATGATTTCTTTTCAGGTAGTCAGATCGGAATCTACATTGGAGACATTCTTGTAGACGATATAGATTCTATTCAGTTTATGGTCAGCCAGAGTAAAACACCTATTTACGGATATGCGTCTCAGTATTATCATAAAATTGCTGACGGCCATGTATTGGTCCAGGGGGCTTTTACAATACCGTTTAAAGAAGCAGATTATATATTAGCCGTGCTTGAGCATTATACAAAGAATAACCCTCCAATATTCGATCTTGTTGGACCGAATAGCTCTACGCAATTCTTTGTATCTCCAGATAATATAGAAAGATATCTCCGGAGACAAAATGACGACTCTCATGATCCTTATACGGTAGCAAGAGATCTCAGCGCATTACCAGATGAAACGTTTGAAGATATTGCAGAGAAGTTTGAGGATCTATTGTGGAGAAAGCCAGAAGATAAGTTTATGGAGCCAAATGTGACCTCTTTCCAGGGTAATACTGATAACATCAGACGCGCAGACCAGTTTCCTCCATTCGATATTTATATATTATATGGCGATATAGCTAATGCAGCCGCGAATCACACTATCAAAAAACTTATAGATGTCAGTATCTTAGGCCAAGGGCAAGCTATACAGGTAAGCGGAGAACCCTTACAAGAGCAATACAGGTTCGTATGTCGTAATTTGGCATAATTGACTACTTTTCATATCTGCGTTAAAATCAAGTAAACAATTGTATTGAAAGGAGAAGGAAACATGGTCGATAAAATCGATCCTGAGAAGGAAGTTGCGGGCGACGAAAGATTTAAGGACCAAATTTGTCCTAAGTGTGGAGCACTTATTATAATGGATATGGAGACAGGCGAGCCTATGTGTAATTGTAATGCTATGGCCGAAGCTGCGGCTAAGGTTGCTGCTGCCAGAGAAGCACAGAAACGTGTAGCAGTCAGCAAGCCCGCCCCAGTAAGCCAACCAGCGCCTCCAGTAGATCAGTTCCAGGGAGACCCTGCAGAAGTTGCTCCTCAGGCAGAAGAACAGGTCGGGCCTCCTGATTTAAAGGTTGCACTTAAAGCTATTCCTGGTTCCCCAAGCGCCGATCAGATCGAAGCTTGGAAGCAAAACTTTGGTTCTGTATATGCTTTCGGTTTTGGTACCAACGAGATTTATGTTTGGCGACCAATGAATAGACGAGAGTGGCAGAAACTAATATCAAATGAAGCTCTTGCGCAGGACGAAGCTAAATTTCAGGAACAAGTAGTTGCTCGTGCTGTATTATGGCCAAAAATAGGTCCTGTCGAATTGAACGCAAGTCGTGCTGGTATGGTTCAAACTCTGTTTGGCGTAATCATGTACGGAAGTTACTTCTTCGCTCCAGAATTTGCTATCCAGATGACCCAGGAACTATAAGAATCGCATACACAAGTAAAGGAACTACATGAACCTCCTGGAAGAAGCGGGCAAGGGACATAGGACTTTTTCTATAACGTTTCCTTCCGGGGAACGAATTCCCTTCCGTTTATTATCTTGGAGCGACTTTACTAAATACTGGCAGTTGTCTCAGAAAGCAACCGTTCCAAATGATATCGTTGAAGATGCGATATTTAGGAAATGCTGTATAGATCAGATATGCATAGACAACATACATGAGATGCGTGCTGGCATTATTACGACTGTAGTCGGGCTAATAATGCAGATGAGCGGTCCCATTGATTTGAGCAGATTTAATACTGATATGGACATTGCCAGGTCAATGGTTGATACGCTAGATTCACAGATACTAATGATAATCTGTAGAGCTTTTCCGGCATACAAACCGGAAGAAATAGGCAATATGCCATGGAACGATGTTCTTGTGAGACTCGCTCAGGCAGAGAGAATATTGATGAGAAAGGTGCCACCAGAACTCACCGAGCCAATCCGCATACTAAATCCAGAAGAACAAAAGGAATCCAAACAATTGGGTCCTGGAGAACTAGATGTAAATCAGCTAATTAAGGATGGTAGAAAAGATGCGGCACAGATGGGATTGCGTCAGGGAGCGCAGGATGACATAACTGATGCTGACAGAGAAATAGGCAGAGAAGCCGCAATAAGACATAAAAGGAGAGCGATGGCGCGTCGCTTTGGGGGCTAACGCCCCCTTTTATAATTATGGTAAAAATGTTTCCACTACCACAGACAGATATTGCACAAAGGCGTTCGCCTTTTGTTTCTGCGTATAGACGCCCACCGGCTCCCTTTCCGGTTTGGAGTAGCGGTCAACAATCTGTTCATAAGACTAATTATGGTCCTCTCGCTTTATTTGGGGGAAGCTTGGCCGCAATTGGTGGGTTAGGTTTTGTTCCAGTTGGCAACAAGCGTATATGGGATTATTATTTAAGAGGAATCAATATAGCAGAACAATTGTCTCCTGCAAGAATTTTTCGTACCTTCCAGTACTCAGAAGCACTCAGTCCATTTGGGTCTAATAAAGCATTCGAATTTCCCAGCGAACTATTTACTTATACAAAAGAAGCAGGCGGAAAGACATTTGTTTCTCCTAATAAGTCTATGCGTAGGTTTATGGCCAATATGGTCGGTAAACCTGTTGCAGAGCTTGAGGAACTTGGTGCATTCTCTAAGGGATTAGAGTTTCGTAAAACCGGACTACTATTTGGTGAACTTTCTGTAAAAGGTGGAGAAGTAATATCTGAGGCAGCTTTGCCTCTCAAAGTTGGTACGCATGCTGGAGGGGCCTTTGCCGACTGGTATGCTAGGTTAACTGGTGTAACACTAGGAACGACAGAGAGCGTTGCTAGGATGTCCAGTCCCGGCATGATGGCCGTGACAGTACCTAAGATAGACAAAGTACTTGGCATACCGATATCTGAAGTAGCATCCGTAAGGTTACAGAAATTTAGAATTGCAGGACGTATGGCAAGGAGTTATTGGGCCGGTCAAATAGGTAGACTCAATAGGCTTCTGGCCGCCCCAGCAGATTGGTTCCCTTCTGTAAATAAAT
>Ga0315542_1002059_pt1 | contig 12395 bp, 10 predicted proteins | sample SalMarSW160120MG_FD_202541 | JGI IMG/M metagenome (GOLD analysis project Ga0315542, IMG submission 202541) | Salt marsh sediment microbial communities from the Plum Island Ecosystem LTER, Massachusetts, United States - Salt Marsh Sediment SW1601-20 ... | reverse complement strand
AACAATCTGCCCCTGGCGGCTTGGAATTGCGCCTAAATTCGGTCCGGGCTAAGGGTCAGGTCTGATTTGGCCAGCCTTATGCAGATGGTAACCTTTTGTGAACCCAAGGTCGGCCATGGCGGAGAGGGCACATGAATGAATGCTTGCTGCTTTGGTCCGAAACTTATCATCTAGCCAATAAGCTTTCTATATCCAAACCATATCAAGCACTTTTCGATCTTTTGGCCCCGTCCTTTCCCCGCCATAATCTTTCCTCTTTGATACTTGGACCCTCTAAAAATCGTGCCCCACAAATACCCCTAGCACATATGAAGATCATAGGTTTAATTTTTGTGGGACCGCTGATAAGTTTCTGGGCTGGTAAGATATATTGTAAAATGCGAGAAGCTCTGGAGGTGGTCTGCTCCCGGAAAACTGGACCATTCATAATGAGAAAATTTTGCTAAGATAGAAAATATGGTAGGAGGATTTTCTCAATGAAGCGGTCCCGATTTACCGAGCAGCAGATCGCCTTTGCCCTGCAGCAGGCCGAGCAGGGGACTCAGGTGGACGAGGTCACGCGGAAGATGGGCATCAGTGAGCAGACGTTCTATCGCTGGAAGAAGAAGTTTGGCGGGTTGATGCCTTCGGAGGTGAGAAAACTCCGGCAGCTGGAAGAGGGAAACGCCAGGTTGCGCCGGTTGGTGGCGGATCTTTCCCTGGACAAAGAAATGCTCCAGGAGGTGACCCGAAAAAAGCTCTAAAGCCTGTTCAACGGCGGGAGGCAGCAGGGTTCTTGTGCACTTGCTTCCAGGTGAGTATCCGGTGGGCGATGCCGACTTTATCCGCCCCCCGGGCCACCTTCTACTACCGCTCCCGCAAGGCTGAGCAGGAACCCTTGAGAAAGAGGATCAAAAAGATTGCCAGCGTTCGGGTGCGCTGTGGCTACCGGCGAATACATACGTTGCTACAACAGGAGGGCTGGTTGGTCAACCACAAGCGTGTTTATCGGCTCTGTTGCCTCGAGGAGTTGCAGATGCGTCATAAGCCGCCCCGGCGCCGGGTGAGGGCCAAATTGCGGGAAGACCGGACCGACGCCACTCGTCCCAACCAGTGCTGGTCCATGAATTTTATGGCCGATGAACTCTTTAATGGCCGGCGCCTTAGACTCTTAACGATAGTCGATAACGTTAGCCGTGTTAGCCCCTTTATCGGAGTAGGGTTCCGCTATCGGGGCTACGATGTGGTCACAGCTCTCAACTTGGCGGTGCATAGTATGGGGTGCCAGAATCCATCCGGTTGGACAACGGCCCGGATTTTATCTCCAAGGAAGGTGACCTGTGGGCCTATTCCCATGAGGTAGTTCTGGACTTCTCCCGGCCGGGGAAGCCCACGGATAACGCCTTCATCGAATCGTTCAACAGCCGGTTTCGGCAAAAGTGCTTGAATGAGCACTGGTTTTTGAGCCTGGATGATGCTACCGAGAAAATCGAGGCTTGGCGCACCCACTACAACGAACAGCGGCCCCACAGCAGCTTAGGCTATCAAGCGCCGCTGGAGTATCTCTCGGGGGCGCTGCTCCCGATCCCCCGAGTTTACCGCTTTTAGAAGCTCTGGATGGGCAGGAAAATAAAGGGCAGGGTCGTGCCTGCCCATCCGTCTGCTTCCCCACCGGGCGCTCAGGTTGCTTTCCAGCAGAGCCCTACCCTCCAGGTGGGCAGGCTGAAGATATCATGACTGATCGGCGATAATCAAAACTCGTAAATGGAAAAAAGCGAAATTTTTTCACTCAAATTGGTCCAAAAATGGGGGCATCTCCAGACAATGATCTTGCGGGGACCGGGTTGCTCTTGAGATACAGGTCCAACAGCAATCGGAAAGGCGGCTGTAGGTCCTTGGCGTTTACCTAGTTCTCCAACCTGGACAAAGTGGGCTGAGAAGCCAAGTCCGCACTACTTTCCGGCACCCTGACGGCCATGATCTTGAATGCCGGATCTTTAGCCAGGGCAGCGGCATCGTTGTTATCTTCGTAGCACTTAGCAATCGCGAACATGCGTTGACTGATCATGGTGAGGATATCGTGTTTAACCTTGTCAGAATGTCGATGGTCGTACAGACAGGTGGCGCCTTTTCGGCGATTTGGTGACGCTGATCCACCTCTCGCAGCAACAAGCCACCGGCATCCGAGGTTATCTGACCACCCTCCAAATCGGCAATGACTTCCTTGAAGAAAAGACTTTCAAAGCAGCGTTGTTTATGGCAGAGTGTTTTCATTGGGTATCTCGTCTGAGAGGCTGTTTATCTATCGATTACAGCATCTTAATAGATACCCTTTCCCCTTTTAAGAACTATTCATGAATTTCCCGGGTTAAAATACTTACTGGATTCTTTTGGGCATATCTGCCTTGGTCGCAGTAGCATGAGCCCATAAAGAACCAGGTATTTTGGTAGAAAGTGGGTAGCCATGAAGCGATCATTTAAGGTTCCTAAGCGAGGCAGGACCTATAACGCTTTTGTTACCAATGAGTCCCTGGAAGATTATTCATTACGTTATGCCGCAAAATCGTTCCGAAAATGGACTGGCTGGATACTTGCGAATACGGCTCTCGGAGGGATTTCCTTTCTTGCCTTAGAGGCTATCGGAGCCCTCTTGATAGTGAACTACGGATTTGGCAACGCGGTATCGGCCATCGTAGTAGTTTCCATGATCATTTTTGCCACCGGTCTGCCAATAACATATTACTCCGCAAAATATAATGTTGATATAGACTTACTGACGCGTGGAGCCGGATTCGGCTATATTGGCTCAACCATTACTTCCCTCATTTACGCTTCGTTCACTTTTATATTTTTCGCCATCGAGGCCTCCATAATGGCGGAGGCCATAAAGATGTACTGGGGAGTTCCGCTCTCCATTGGCTATATTATCTGCTCCATTATTATTATTCCCCTGGTTTTCTTCGGCATAACCCTGATTAACCGAATACAGCTCTATACCCAGGTTATCTGGCTGGTTCTGATGATTCTCCCCTATGCCTTCATTCTTAATAAAAACCCCGAGGTTTTGTCCCAATGGATTAATTTTAGTCCCGAAGCATCGGTTGGTTCAGGTTTTAACCCGATTTTATTCGGCGCGGCCATGACAATTACGTTTTCCCTCATCGCCCAGATTGGAGAACAAGTGGATTATCTCCGCTTCATGCCGGACAAAACGCCGGCCAATGCCAGAATCTGGTGGCTGACGGTGGTGTTGGGAGGCCCCGGCTGGATTATTATCGGTATGTTCAAGCTGCTGGCGGGGACCTTTTTAGCTTCACTGGCGATTGGGCATGGCATGCATATATCGGAAGCAATCCAGCCGGTATATATGTATTTGACGGCGTATAAATATGTTTTTAGTAATCCTAAAATCGTCTTGCTGGTCACAACTATTTTTGTCCTGATTTCTCAAATAAAAATAAATATTACTAATGCGTATGCCGGCTCTCTGGCCTGGTCAAACTTTTTTTCTCGCGTCACCCATAGTCATGCTGGTCGAGTAGTATGGTTAATATTCAACGTAATGATCGCACTATTAGTGATGCAATTTGGGCTAACGTTCACGTTAGAGTCTATCATTGGCCTTTATGCCAATATGGCCGTAGCCTGGATTGCGGCTATTTTTGCAGACTTGGTTGTCTTAAAGCCTCTTCGTATTAGTCCGCCTTATAATGAGTTCAAGCGCGGCTATATTTATAATTTTAATCCGGTGGGACTTGGGGCCATGACCCTGGCCTCCGGCGTTTCCATCCTGTCTTATTTTGGCACATTTGGGCCATGGATGAAGGCCTACTCCGGACCAATTTCTTTCTTTATATCTTTTATTACTGCGATTGCCATTGGTTTCATTACAAAAGGTCGTTACTATATTGCCAGGGAAAAAGATCACATTAGCAGGGAAGACACAAGTTCGCTGATAGATTGTGCGGTTTGCGATAAATCGTACGAATATAGGGATATGGTTTTTTGCTCTATGTATAATGAATGGGTATGTTCCTTATGTTGTTCGTTAGAAATACGCTGCAAAGATAATTGCAAGAAAAAAAGGCTGGCAACACCATCATCTGATTTGACTTTTAACGAAGCTATCTCTTCCCTTCCCTCGTGGGATTTTAATAAACCACTTAAAAGATTTCTGTTGTATTTCTCCTGTATCGTATTACTTATTGGCTCTATTTTTTTGATATTTTATTTTCATTCGGTCGTGGATGGATTCCCCGACTCTGCCTACCTCTCCGGAATACTGGTAAAAATATTTCTTTTCGTGGTAGCGGTTTTAGGAATATTGCTCTGGTGGTTGTCCTTATCGAAGGAGCACACGCAGCTTATTGAAGATGAACTCGATCTGTATATTTTTGGTCTGGAAAAAGAGATTAACGAGCATCTGAAAACTGAAGAGACGCTCAAGATAGAGAAATTACGGACTGAGAAAGAGCTAACCACGCGCCAGCAAATGAGCGAGGCTCTGGACCAAGCGTTGCGGCAACAAAGGCAAGCTTTGCGGCAGCAAAAGCTGATCCTGGATAATACAAGTGTAGGTATTGGATTTATTAGGGAAAACAAACTTTTTTGGTGTAATAAACGCTTCTTGGATTTGACTGGTTTCAATGAAGGAACAAAAAAGGAATTGAAGAGGCTGCTGCTCTCTTCCAACAAGGAAGGAGAACTGGCGGACATCTTCCATGAGTTCGGATTTAATTCAGTATCCAATATTCCGGTTAATATAGAACTAGAAGTCAATTGTGAGGACACTGGAAAAAAGATGTCCCTCAGTTTGGTGGGGAGCCCTTTAGATCCCAAAGACTTCAATGAAGGCATTATTTGGTTGTTGGATGATATTACCGAGCGCAAGGACATGTTAGATAAACTGCGGGAGAGCCAAGAACGATTGAAAGAGCTAAATGAAAAACTTGAAGAGAAGGTAGCGGAACGAACCAAAGAGCTCGAACGTACCTACCAATCTTTGCGACAAGCGGATAAGATGGCCTCCTTGGGCATTCTGGTTTCTGGGATCGCCCATGAGATAAACAACCCTCTTGGTTTTATTAGGCCTAATTGCAAGATACTGCAAGAAACTTTTAAGGATATTGTTCAGATTCTGGAGAATTATAAAGGTGACTATGATGGCTTGACTATTGCCGGCATAGATTATGAAATGGCAATGAAAAGCATACCAAAAATGTTAAAAGGCATCCTGGAAGGCACCGAAAGAATCGGCGCCATTGTCAGCAACCTCAAAGGTTATTCCAAGCAAATGCCTTTAGAAATGGAAAGCGCGGTGGATATCAACGAGGCCCTAAATACCTCCTTGTCTCTCCTGAGTAGTTCTATTAAGCGTTCGAATAACCGATTTATGGTAAAGAAAGGGAAGCATCTCCCTTCCTTTAAAGGAGACATTAGAGGGATAGAGCAAGTGATTATCAATGTGATCCAAAATGCATTTCAGGCGGTGGAAACCAATCAGGAGAGGATATGGGTAAGCACATTTGCTTATGATGAATATGTCGTCCTCAAAGTGGAAGATAAAGGAGTCGGCATCTCCATGGAAGAACTGCAACATATCCGAGATCCTTTTTTTACTACCAAACGAGACCAAGGTGGTACCGGTTTAGGCCTCTTTGTTTCAGAGCGCATAGTGGGAGAACACCATGGGATTATGGAAATCGAGTCCGCGCCAGGGAATGGTACGGTGGTTACCTTAAGATTTCCAGCAATCCACTGAGTAATGGGAAAATCACATGAGCCAAAAACATTTTTTTCCGTCAAACCCAATTCTGGTTATCGATGATGAGCCTTCCGCGTTAGATTGTTTTGAAATTTCGCTTCAATCTGCCGGCTTTACAAATGTGATCACCTGTAATGATAGCCGCGAAGTGATGGGAATCTTAGAAGGCACAAGGGTGGAATTAGTACTTCTCGATCTCATCATGCCCCATATTTCTGGAGAACAGCTTATTATCGATATAAAGGAAAAATATCCAACTATAAATATTATTGTTGTAACAGCCATCGGTAAAATCGATACTGTTGTTGAATGTATTCGCAATGGGGCCGCAGATTATTTACTCAAACCTATAGAAAAAGCTGATCTAAAAAATCGTATTCTTAAAGTTCTCGAGATGCAAGAACTGCAACAACTAAATGCGAACTTGCGAGAGCGTCTTCTTAACGGCGGCATTCAGCATCCAGAAGCTTTAAGCGACATTATTACCCAAAATAATAAGATGTTATCAATTTTTCAGTATTGTGAATCGGTTGCCAAGAGCACGTATCCCATACTTATTACGGGAGAAACGGGCACAGGCAAGGAATTAATCGCCAGAGCTATTCATAGACTGAGCGAACGGGCCGGAGAATTCGTGGCCGTCAATATCGCGGCATTCGACGACCCTGTTTTTGCAGACACCTTATTTGGTCATGTCAAAGGAGCCTTCACGGGTGCGGATGAAAAAAGACAAGGGCTAATAGAAAAAGCCAATGGCGGAACTATATTTCTTGATGAGATCGGCGATTTGACCATGGCATCACAAATAAAGCTTCTGCGGCTTTTGCAGGAAAGAGAATACTCTCCGGTCGGTTCGGATATAACCAAAAATGCTAATATCAGAGTATTGGCGTCAACGCATAAAAACTTGGCAAATATGAGAAAAGCGAAAAAATTCAGAGATGACTTATATTACCGACTCATGTCACATCACATCAAGCTACCTCCCCTGAGAGAAAGGCCAGAAGATATAAGGATTCTATTTGATCATTTTCTCGAGGAAGCCTCTACGGACATGAAAAAGAAGAGACCAAGTTACCACCCTGAGCTTACAACCTTATTGAGGGCCTATGATTTTCCAGGAAATGTCCGAGAATTAAAGCACCTCGTAGCCGATGCCGTTGCTAAACACAGTTCCGGAATGCTTTCATCAAGTACTTTTAAGGAATATATTGAAACCGAAGGATCAGAGGCAACAAACCCCAGGAAAGTTGCTAACTCGGCGCTAAATCTTGAATCGCTCAAATTTGACCAAGGAGAAATCCCCAGACTGAAGGAATGTATCAATGCCGTGACCCGAGAAATAATTCGCGCCACCATGAAGAAATCCGGCGGCAACCAGACAGTGGCGGCCCGGATACTAGGGATTTCGCAGCAGTCCCTGAGCAATAAAATAAAAAAGCTGATGAAATGAGGTTTCGGGGTCAACGTAAATCTAACCGAGATAAATACAGCAGAAAAGGCGGCTTATCTTCTCCTCAATAAGCCGCCTTTTCGGTCCTGTTAGGTAATGTGGGGGAGATTATTTCCCGAAACGCCCCCCGGTGGTCGGATAGCCATAGAAGGAGCCGTCTTTGATTTTAATCTTGTCTTCCCAGGGCAGGCGGTACTTGCCGGCCGCGAAGTCCTTGACCCACGTGTAGGGACATTCCTTCTGGCCACCCGGATAGGCCACATAGCCCCGGGTGCCCACGTTGAAGATATTGTTTTCCAAGGCCCAATCGGTCCGGGCCTGGTCGGCCATTTTGGGGAATACTTCGCCCGTCACGATTTCCCAGGGATTACGGTGGCCTTGCACCAGGGTGGTGCCATCATAGTTGGTAATCTGGCCCTCCCCAAAGTAATAGAAGACGCCGTCATACCCGGCCAAATTGACTGCAGCAGTGTACATCAAGTTATGCCAGGCATTGGAGCGATTGGTGAGTATCCATTGCTCATTGACCTGGGTGCTGTAGCCGGAAATACGGATATAGACGTTGCACCCCTTATAGGCTGCTTCCCGGGCCTGCTCCGGAAACATCCCATCGTGGCAGATGCATACAGAGAGCACGCTGCCGCCGGGGCCCTCGACGACCGGTTGGCCCAGATCTCCGGGATACCAGGGCTCAATGGGCACCCAGGGATTCAACTTATGGTATTTCAGGACGATTTCGCCTTTGTTGTTGATGATAATGGCGGTGTTAAAGGGGTTTTTGCTGGAGTCCTCATTGCGCTCCATGATGGAGAAAACCCCCCAGATGTCATTGTCCTTACAGGTTTTGGCATAAGCCTCGGTTTCCGGACCGGGGATATCGCAGAGGAATTCCTCCGTCAGCCACTTTTTGGTATTCAAGCCTTGAGTGCTGTACTCAGGCCAGACAATGAGGTCCATGCCGGGATAACCGGCTTTGGTGTTGGCAGTAGCCTGGCAGATCTTTTCCACATTGGCGTCAATATCCTTCCTGGAATTGACCACAGGGACAGGGTATTGAATCAACCCCATCAACAGTCCTTCGGTGGGCCTACTGGTGCTTCCGATACTTCCCATCTTATTGACCTCCTTTTTTTTATTTACCTGATTAAAGTAAAAGCCGACGGTTAATAACGTTCCTCGTCAAGATTGCTTGGGGTTATCACCTCCTCCACACATTTAGACCGGTCATGGTTTATCGGCCTAACTGCCTCAAAATTTCTCACCTCAGGGCTTCAGTAGTCCTGTGAGCAAGAGCCAACCGGGAATCCAGGCGGTCACAATTCCCTCCAAGAGAGTAACCCAACCGGTAAGTCTGGCGATTTTTTCCTTTTTGAGAGAAAGAAGTAAAAAGAACATGAACCACAAAACAGCCCACGCAATCCAATCCAGGGCAAGCCAGACCGGCCAGAGAGCTCCACCAGACTCAAACAAAAGCCACAATCCCCAGGGCATGGCGGTAACTGCCACAAAGAGACAAAACCACCCCAGCCCCCGGCCATCTACGCCAAGAAATCTATTGAGTGCGACCCAAAGATAGGTGAAGGCAAACAAAAGAACTTGCCCCCCATACCATGGATCACCGTGAAGAGCAGCGTGTCCGGCAACGAATAGACCCAGACCGCCAACGAAGAAATCAATGATCGCCAGCTCTCTATCTTCGATATTGCCTAAGATCCACAATCCGTTGCAGAAAAGAACTGCGCCAACATAAAACAACATGAGACTGGACATTTCTCCCTCCTTTTTAAGTATGGCAAGAATTAACGCACCCTTTTTGTGTATAATTAATGCTTATCTTGTATTGCTCTGGTTGTTATTAGCTAAAATATTTAATGGTCTTAATTAAACAAACCTTTTAGGCAATCTTGAATGGCTCTTTCTCTGCAACCTGTTTCTCCGTGTAGGCCTCCAGACATTTTTCGGAACAAAAATCCAGTTGGGCCGAACTATCGTGGGTTGATGTTAAACCCATGAGTTTATCGTGGTTCCCAGGATCGACTCGGAACCGCCGGCCGCACTGGTCACAGGTTTTGACATGTCTTTCGATGAACTTCGACAAACATGTCTCAGAACAGACCATTACAGTTTCTTGGGCCATCATGGGACGAAAGAAAGGGCGGCCGCAGATTTCACAAAGGTTTTCCCGCTTCACCTCCAGCAGACTTTGGCCGCAGGCGGGACAAAATCTTAGCGGTTCATCATGAAACAGCCGACCACAATTCGGACAGGTGCATCGGAGCTGCGTGCCGCAGTGAGGGCAACCAGATTTATTACTGTTTGCATCCGTGATCGTCACCGCATAAGGTCGGGGCTCCGATAACCCTGAAGGGCTGTCTTGCACAAAGGCGGGACAATCAGGATTGGAACAATAAGCATAAGTTGCTTTGTTAATCTCTGTTGAATGCATGCTCTACTCCCCAGAGAATTCCTGCAAAAGTTGATTTTTTCTTGGACCAACTCAAATTTGCCTTGGTTAATAGGAGGGCGATCAAAACAGTGTCCTAGCATAGATCAGCATACTCGCCGGGGCTTCTTCTATGAGATCGCTTTCCCGTATGCGCTAGACGTTCTATCTTGGCGCTACACTGACATTTTCTGTTGAGCGCGCCTTTCATCGAACTCCTGTGATCGTGCTAAACCTCTTTGCATGTCCTTTTCCCAGTGATCGGCATGACGATAATGGACAAGTGAAATGATCCTTTTGATGTCCTTTGAGCCACAATAAATGCAAGAATGGACTTCATTTTGATTGATAGCCAAGGACTCGAATCCATTAGCGCAATCCTGACATTGAAATTCGTAAATGGGCATATTAATCTCCTCTGTATTGACTTCGTGAACGTTTATTTCACCAAGCATGTTAACTTTAGATGAGTAAAGTCATTCTTTATCTTGTTTTAATAGGCTTGGCTCCTACATTTACTCCCACTCTTTTTATCAACTAAGATACTGGTTGAGAGCGGTATCTATCCAATATGGGAAACTCCTAAAAATGTAAAAGCAGTCCATTGTTTGTTTTTCTCTACATTATGTGATTGGATACTGCTTGGTTGTATAACTCAGCTTTCTCATTGGTTCAGACAAAGTTACTATTATGGAAAGATTCAACCCAAATATTTTTGCGATAAACTTTTGCGATAAACGTGCCAATTTTACCAAATTGTGTCAACTATCGGTAATTACACAAATAATTAGGAAGGCCGTCAAGGGAACGGATTACTAATTTAATGGTAGAAAAGTCTCCCATTTCTCTGGACCTGTTGATATTAAATAGATTTTCCGGCACTGCAAAAAACAGTCGCTACAAGAAAAACGGTGGGGATTAGCGGGATTATCTTAGAAGCCATCCGGTTCTTCCGGTTGGTGCCTCTGCTAACCCACTTTATTTAGTGCGGCACGAAGGTGCGAGATACCAGTGGAGGGAGGTTCCTCCCGGATAATTGATGGTAGGTCTGGTAGCTGAAGGGCAATATGTTGGGGTAATCGAGCATATTGAAACCTCGTGACAAAGGTCGCCTGTGGTGATTGCGCAATCCTGCGGGCCGTAACGCGAGTGAACCCAGAGTAGGCTTCGAAAGTGAAGTGGTTCATGCCGACCCGCCTGAGCCAGGGGAATAGCACCTTGGCCTAGCCAACCGATGAGCCCGCCCGGGACTTTGCGGTGGTGGGCGCCGACGTTACGCTGAGCAAACAAAACCGCACCGGGCAGCTCGATTACACCGCCGAACCGGGCCGGGGCAATTTCAGGGCTTATAACGTCAGCGCCGGGCTGCGCTGGCGGTTCTGAGCCGAGCCCGGCTGAGACGATGGTTTAGCTGCATCTCTTCTGACCAAAGGCCTGCCGGTCTTAGGACTGTATGGGCCTTTTTTATGGCTAAGGATTCTTATGGCGAATATGACGAAAGTAAAATAACCGCTCTGATAAGCAACTTATCACAGCACAAGTAGATACCTCATATTAAGAACATAACGGCACCTTAGGGTTGGAAGATTTCGTGCCCTGGAGTTTAAAAAAGGGTCTTCCCATACTTAGGATTTCTCTGGACAAAAGAAGCCCTTTTGTCCAATTTTGCCCGCCTGCCCGCCCACTCAGGCCCCCTGCTTTGCATAGACTTTGCCAAGAGGCCGGCAGCAGGATTGGACCAAAATCAATTTTGTCCACTTTCCTATGGCTGATCGCGCCCTTCTCCCCCAGGCCTTGATGCCGCACGTGCTAAGTATAGCATTCTACCCAGTCCGGCAGGAGGTTACCTGCCACCTGCTCCGGACGCAACCGGAGCCGGTATTAGCTCCTGATCTCCACCCTCTTCCAATCCGGGGTTGCATCTCCTTAGCTTTAAGCCTGACCACTCGCCGCATTGGCACTCATGAGGGGTGCAATTATCTTCATCTATAGTTAGGACTTCCCAATTTGCATTGGTAAGTGATGTGGCACAAAGCAAGGATTCCAGAGACCGTGTTATCTGGAAGGAGGTAGGAGTGAGAATTTTCTTTGCTACCTCAATCAGTCAATCATACACACTCCGACGCCGGTCTCTTGACAAAGAAACCGGGATGGCCCATTGCTCATACCTGAATCATCAGTGACATAAAGCAAGAACCGTTTGGCACGTGTTATGCCTACATAAAACAGGCGCTTTGCCTCGGCAATTTCTTCATCAGTTCGTGCTTGATGAAAAGGAATGCGTCCCTCGTGAATATCGATCATAGCAACTGCCAGGTATTCCCGCCCTTTGGCATTGTGCAGGGTTGAGAGCTTCAAAGCGGCGTCAGGGCTTGCATAGATGCCCAGGTCATCGATTGTTAAGTTGTCCATATCAACCCTATTGCGGCGCATGTCCTCCTTCATTTCCTCAACAGACATCGCAAAAAGATTCTGTTGCTCACGACTTAGATATTCTTCATCAAAAAGAATCTGGGAGAAAGCTCCCGCTGCAGCCTCAAGCCATGCAATGGCACCCACACTAACATCGTAAAGTTGCCGCGCCCGGTGGAGAAGACGAAATACAATGACTCGTCCCTGATAGGAGAAGATATCGAAATACGCACGACCAGTAATGTCCAGCAGCGTATTGAAAAGCGTGCGTTCGATCCCCGCAATTGCGTCTGGCCTGGGCTCCATCAAGTAACCGCATATCTGTTCGGCCAGCGGTGCGAATT
>Ga0315542_1002057_pt1 | contig 12401 bp, 8 predicted proteins | sample SalMarSW160120MG_FD_202541 | JGI IMG/M metagenome (GOLD analysis project Ga0315542, IMG submission 202541) | Salt marsh sediment microbial communities from the Plum Island Ecosystem LTER, Massachusetts, United States - Salt Marsh Sediment SW1601-20 ... | reverse complement strand
CAGGCGCTGATCCGCGAGGACCGGCGCCGTCGCAAGGACGAAAAGCGGCAGCAGCGCGACGAGCGCCGCGGCCGGAAAGGGACCGCCAAGCGGTCCAAGTGACGGGCTGGACCGGGCACGACCGGTCCCGCCCCGGCGGTCGCCGCCGCGGCGCCGCCCGATCGGAGCATGACGATGGAATACAACATCCTCGATGCCCTCACGATGATCACGAGGGAGAAGCACATCGACAAGCGGATCATCCTCGAGTCGCTCGAGGCCGGTCTGCAGTCGGCGGCGAAGAAGAAGCTCGGTCTGAACGCCATCGTGGAGGCGCACGTCGACGGGGACACCGGCGACATGCTCGTCGAGCAGGTCAAGACGGTCGTCGAGGAGGTGGAAGATCCCGACACCGACATCTCGCTGGCGGAGGCGCAGGTCGAGTTCGGCGACGCGGTGAGCCCGGGCGACGAGGTGCGCTGGGAGCTTCCGCTGGAGCAGTTCGGGCGCAACGCCATCCTCGTGGCCAAGCAGATCCTGGTGCAGAAGGTGCGCGAGGCGGAGCGCGCGCAGATCTTCGACGAGTTCAAGGACCGGGTCAACGAGATCATCGTCGGCACGATCCAGCAGATCGATCGGGGCAACGTGCTGGTCAACCTGGGCCGGGTCGAGGCCCTGCTGCCGTACCGGGAGCAGATCCGGGGCGAGAAGCACCACCAGGGCAAGACCATCCGCGCCCTCATCATCGAGGTGCTGGACAACGCCAAGGGCCCCCAGGTCATCCTGTCGCGCAGCCATCCCAACTTCCTGAAGCGCCTGTTCGAGCAGGAGGTGCCCGAGATCCAGGAGGGCATCGTCGAGATCAAGGCCGTGGCCCGGGAGCCCGGTACGCGCTCGAAGATTGCCGTGATCTCGCGCGACGACCGGGTCGACGCCGTGGGCTCCTGCGTCGGCATGAAGGGCAGCCGCGTGCAGGCGGTCACCCGCGAGCTGGCCGGCGAGCGGATCGACATCGTGCCCTGGAGCGCCGAGCCCAGCCTGCTGATCAACCGGGCCCTCAGCCCGGCCGAGGTCAGCAGCATCATCCTGCATCCGGAGCGGGGCGAGGCCACCGTCATCGTCAACGACGACCAGCTCTCCAAGGCCATCGGCAAGGAGGGCAAGAACGTCCGCCTGGCGGCCAAGCTCACGGAGTGGCGGATCGACCTGGTGTCGTCCCGCGAGTACCATATCCGGCAGCGAATCACCAGCGAGATGTCCATGAAGCTCGAGGAGATGAACGGGGTCACGCCGCGCATCGCGGGGCTGCTGGCCGAGGCCGGCATCACCACCATCGAGCAGCTGGCCCGCGCGCCGCGGGAACGGCTCCTAGAGATCCCCGGCATCGGCCCCAAGACCGCCGAGGCCCTCACCGCGACCGCCGCGGCGACCATGGAGGAGCTCGAGCGCATGATCGAGGAGGCGGTGAGCGAGGAGCTGGCCCAGGTCGAGGCGGAGGAGCGGCCGTTCCTGGACGAGAGCCTGCTCTTCGAGGAGGGGGACCAGGAGCTGGAGGTGCCCGACGAGATCGCGGCCGCGGCGGCCGCGGAGCCCGTGGTGCGGGACGACCTCTTCGAGGGCTTCGAGGAGCGGGTCGGTCCGGACGAGCCGGCGGCCGAGCCGAAGGCCGAGCCGGAGGCCGAGCCGAAGGCCGAGCCGGAGGACGAGAGCCCGGACGGGCCGCGCAAGGCACCGCTGGTGGGCGTCGATCCCTTCGCCGATTCGGACCTGGACGATTGAGGCGGGCGTGCCCGGAGAGCGGAAATCCGTGGCTGAGCCGGAGGCCGTCGCCAAGCTGCTGGCCCTGCTGGGGCTGGCCCACCGCGCCGGGCGGCTGGCGATCGGTGCCTCGGCCGTGGCGGACCTGGTGCACCGCGGCCGGCGGCCCCTGGTGATCACCGCGCGCGACGCGGGCCCCGGCCAGCTCCGTCGCTGGCGGCGGCTGGAGCCCGTGGGTGGTTTTCTGGACGGCGTGGTCACGTGCGACGACCTGGCACGGGCCCTCGGCCGGCGGAAGCTGGCCATCGTCGCCCTGGACGACCGGTCCTTCGTGACGGGCATCGCCCGGCTGGGACTCGGCGGTTTCCGGCGGAAGGGTCCGGAAACTGGATCCGGGCAGGAGAAGTCGTAGCGGAGGTCGCGAGCGTTGCCGGACGCAACCGGGGGCGCTGTCGGTCGCCAGACGGCCGGCCCGGCACTCCCACGCGCAAGGAGATGAGGTTTTGGCGAGCAAGCTGAGAGTCTACGAGCTGGCTCGGCACTACGGCGTCGACAGCAAGACGATCATGGACATGCTGCAGAAGATGCGCGTCGAGGTGAAGAGCCACATGAGCATCGTCGAGGATGCCGAGGTCGACAAGATCCACACCATCTTCCAGCGCAAGCGGGAGCTGGCACGGGTCAACTATGCCCGGGCGCATGGACTCGACCCCGACAAGCTGAAGCACGTCGCGAGCCTCAAGCCGCTGCCCCGGCCGGTGCCGGCGCCGGAGCCCGTCCGCAAGAAGACCGTCAAGAAGGCCGCCAAGAAGAAGAAGGCCAAGCCCAAGGTCGTGGTCATCAAGAAGCCGGGCACGCAGACCCAGGTGGCCAAGAAGGCCGCCGCCAAGAAGGCCGCCGCCGAGAAGGCGGCCGCCGAGAAGGCCGCCGCCGAGCGCGAGGCCGCGGCCCGCGCCGAGGCCCGCCGCGCCGCCATGCGGGAGGAGCATCGCAAGACCCGGCTGGTGGTCAAGAAGCTGGTCAAGAAGGCGCCGGCGAAAGCCCCCCCCGCCGCCGAGCAGGACGAGGCTGCGGCACACGCGGCCGCCGAGCCGGCTCCGGCCGCGCCGCCCCTGTTCGAGGCGCCGGCCGCCCCGACGGGGCCCGCGCCGGCCGCCGACACGGCCGCCCCGGTCGAGGAGGGTACCGCCCTGGAGGCCCAGGGCGCGGAGCCCGCGCCGGCGGAGCAGGCCGAGGGGGCGGCCCAGGCGGAGGCCCCGGCCGGGCCGGCGGCTCCCCCCAAGCCCGTCAGCAAGGAGTCCGTCAAGGAGTCCATCAAGGCCGCCATCCGCAAGCGGCAGGACGAGCGGGCCGCCGCCGCCGTCGAGGCGCCGCGGCGCAAGCGAACCCGCCAGAAGCGGAAGAAGATCGACGAGGCCGAGGTCGAACGGCAGGTCAAGCAGACCATGGCCGCCATGGAGACCGGCCCCAGCCGGCGGCGGCGCCGGAAGGGCGGGCCGACCGAGGTGGTCAGCGAGGAGAACGTGCTGCGCGTCACCGAGTTCATCACCGTCCAGGAGCTGGCCGAGAAGCTCGAGGTGCCCGCCAAGGACATCATCGTCAAGCTCCTCTCCCTGGGCGTCATGGCCACCATCAACCAGCGGCTGGAGAAGGATCACATCGAGCTGCTGGCGGACGAGTACGATCGCGATCTCGAGTTCCTCAGCGAGTACGGCGAGGAGATGCTGGAGCAGGAGGAGGTCCGCGCGGAGGACCTGGTGACGCGGCCGCCGGTGGTCACGGTCATGGGCCACGTCGATCATGGCAAGACCTCGCTGCTCGACTACATCCGGCACACCAACGTGATCGCGGGCGAGGCGGGCGGCATCACCCAGCACATCGGCGCCTACAAGGTCGAGACGCCCGGCGGGCCGATCACCTTCCTGGACACGCCGGGCCACGCCGCCTTCACGGCCATGCGCGCCCGCGGCGCCCAGGTGACCGACCTCGTGATCCTGGTGGTGGCCGCCAACGACGGCGTCATGCCCCAGACCGTCGAGGCGATCAACCACGCCAAGGCGGCCGGGGTGCCGGTGGTCGTGGCGATCAACAAGATCGACCTGCCGGAGGCCCGTCCCGAGCGCGTCAAGCAGGAGCTGATGCAGCACAACATCGTGCTGGAGGAGTTCGGCGGGCAGGTGCTCTCGGCCGAGATCTCGGCCAAGAAGGGCATCAACGTGGACAAGCTGCTGGAGCTGGTGCACCTGCAGGCCGAGGTGCTCGAGCTGACCGCCAGCCCCCTGGGCGCCGCACGCGGCGTGGTCATCGAGGCCAGCAAGGAACCGGGCCGCGGGGTCGTCTTCACGGTGCTGGTGGACAAGGGGACCCTCAAGGTCGGCGACATCTTCCTGGTCGGCACCAGCGAGGGCCGTGTGCGGGCCCTCTTCGACGAGCGGGGCGTGCCGCTGCAGCAGGTGCTCCCGGGCGAGCCGGCCCAGGTGACCGGCTCGCACAGCGTGCCCGAGGCGGGCGACAAGTTCTACGTCATGGAGAGCGAGCGCGACGCCCGCGACCTGGCGTCCCGCCGGCGCTCCCTGCTGCGCCAGCAGCAGCTGCACGGGCCGCGCAAGACGATCGACCTGGAGAACCTGTCCGAGATGATCATCGCCGAGGACCTGAAGGAGCTGCCGCTGATCGTCAAGGGCGACGTGGCCGGCTCGGTGGAGGCGCTCTGCGATCAGCTCATGGAGCTGAACACCGAGGAGGTGGCCGTCAAGATCGTGCACAAGGCGGTCGGCGCGGTCAGCGAATCGGACGTGCTGCTGGCCAGCAACACCGGGGCGCTCATCATCGGCTTCCACCTGCGTCCGGGGCCCGCCATCAAGGACCTGGCCAAGCAGGAGAACGTGACCATCGAGGTGTTCGACGTCATCTACGAGGCGGTGGAGACCCTCAAGAAGGCCATGGCGGGGCTGCTGGGCACGATCGCGCGCGAGGTCTCGACCGGCTCGGCCGAGGTGCGGCAGGTCTTCCACATCCCGAAGCTGGGGGCCGTGGCGGGTTCCATGGTCACCAACGGCAAGATCCTGCGCAACTCGCGGGCCCGCCTGGTGCGCGACGAGGTCGTCATCTTCGAGGGCAAGATCAACTCCCTCAAGCGCTTCAAGGAGGACACCCGCGAGGTCGCGGCCGGTTACGAGTGCGGCATCGGCCTGGAGAACTTCCACGACCTGAGAGAAGGCGACGTCATCGAGGCCTACGAGATCGAAGAGGTCGTGCGCACCGAGCTCTAGGGGGAAGAGCCGCCAGGGCGCCGGCACGGCGCGGCGGTGAATCATGGATCCCTACAAGACCAGCCGCTTGAATCACGCCATCCGGAAGACGCTCGGCGAGCTGCTGCAGTCCGCGGTCAAGGACCCGCGCGTGGGCCTGGTCAGCGTGAACGCGGTGGAGCTGAACAGGGACCACTCGGTGGCCAAGGTCTACTACTCGGTCCTGGGCGAGGAGGAGGACCGGCAGCGCAGCCTGGCCGGGCTCAAGAAGGCGCGCGGCTTCCTGCAGGGGCGCCTGGCGCACGCCCTGAAGCTCCGCCAGACGCCCGAGCTGCGCTTCGTCTACGACCGCAGCCTGGACCGCAGCCTGCAGGTCGAGACGGTGCTGCGGGACCTGGAGGAGCAGGGCGAGTTCGTGAGCGACCAGGAGCGGCGGCGCCGCCTGGAGCTGGCCGACCTGGTGCCGCCAGCCGAGCTGCTGGACGCGCTCTGCCGGGGACAGCGCTTCTGGCTCGTGCCGCACTGGAACCCGGATCCCGACGCCCTGGGCGGGGCGCTGGCCCTGGGCGCGGCGCTGCGGGCCATGGGACGCGAGGCCCGCGTGATCAGCTACCCGGACCCCCCGGTGGGCCTCGTGGATCTGCCGGGCTACATGCAGACCCTGCCGCTGGCCGAGGCCGAGGCCGCCCTGGCCGCCGATCCCCCGGACACCCTCGTCTTCGTGGATTGCCACCGGCGCGACCGCGCCGGTCCCCTGACCGCTCCGCTGCAGGCCATCGGGAACGCCTGGGCCATCGACCACCACCTGCTGAGCGGCCGCCGCGCGCCGCTGCCGGGCTGGGTCGAGTCCCGCGCCTGTTCGGCCAGCACGCTCGTGCACCAGGTAGTGGCCGCCTTGGCCGCCGGGGCCGGCGGGCGCTGCGAGCCGTTCGACTTCACCCGGGAAATGGCCGAGTGCCTCTACGCGGGGCTGCTCAACGACACCGGCGGCTTCCGCTTTCCGAACACGACCCCCCTCACCTTCGAGCTGGCCCGCAAGCTGGCCCGGCAGGGCGTGGACACGGCCGCCGTGGCCCGCCAGACGCTGCACCGCTACCGGCGGCAGGGGGTGGAGCTGCTGCGGCGCGCCCTGAGCACCTTCCGCTACGAGGCCGACGGGCGGATCCTCGTCTTCTACGTCGACCGCCAGATGCTGGCGGAAACGGGGACGACCCTGGGCGACACCGAGGGCTTCGTGAACGTGGCCACGGCGGTGGACGGCATCCACTTCATGGCCTTCTGCAAGGAGATCGAGCCCGGCAGCTGGCGGGTCTCGCTCCGCTCCCCCGGCGGCGGCGACGTCCAGGAAGTCGCGGCCGGGCACGGCGGCGGCGGGCACCGGCAGGCCGCGGGCTGCACCATCAGCGGCAGCGTGGAGTCGGTCATCGCCACCCTGGTGGCCGACCTGCGGGCCCGGCTCTGAGCCGGCGGCGAGGCGGACGTGGTGCGCGGGGACGGCATTCTCCTGGCGGACAAACCCAGCGGACCGACCTCCTTCGCCGTCGTCCAGCGCGTGCGCCGGGCCCTGCTGAGCGCCCGCCGGCAGGAGGGTCACTATGCGGAGGGCCACGGGCGGCAGCGCTACCGGTGCGGCCACGCCGGCAGCCTCGATCCCCTCGCCAGCGGCCTGCTCCTGCTGCTCTGCGGCGGCGGCACCCGCCTGTCGCCCTTCCTGATGGGGCTGGACAAGGCCTACCGCTGCGAGTTCCGCTTCGGCGTGGGAACCGACTCCCACGACGCCGAGGGGGCGGAGGTCGCACGCGTCGTGGTGTCCTTCGCGCCGGAGGAGCTGCGCCGCCGCCTGGCCGACTTCACGGGCGATCTCGCCCAGGTTCCGCCGGCCTACTCGGCGATCAAGCGCGACGGGCAGCGGCTGTACGCCCTGGCCCGGCGGGGCGCCGCCCTGCCGGTCCTCGCGCCCCGCGCGATCCGCGTGTCGCGCTTCGAGCTGCTGGAGGCGCGCTGGGGCGGCGAGGCGCCGCCGGACGCGCCCGCGGCCGCCGACGGCCGCATCTACGACGCCGCCTTCCTGGTGGAGTGCTCCAGCGGCACCTACGTGCGCGCGCTGGCGCGCGACCTGGCCCGGTCCCTGGGCTGCGAGGCACACGTCCGCAGCTTGCGGCGCGAGCGCATCGGACCTTTCGTGGTGACCGACGCGGTTCCCGCGGCGCGGCTCGACGACGGGGCGGCCCTGACGGCCGCCATGTGTCCGCTCGGCGCCGCCTTGCCCCACCTGCCCGCGCTGACGGTCACCGCCCTCGAGGCGGCGGCGCTCCGGCGCGGGGAACAGCCGGCCGCCGGCTGGCTGCGACGCCTGGACCGGCCGCTCGCGACGCCGGCGGGCGAGGAGGTCTTCTTGCAGGCGCGTGACGCGAACGGCGGCCTGGTGGCCGTGCTGCGCATCCCCGCCGCGGGCGGCTTGCCGCGCAGCGCGGCGGTCTTCCCGGAGCCCGGCCGGGAGGAACCACCGTGCACCTGATCCGCTTCAGCGCCGAGCACCTGACGCGCATCATCGTGGGCTCCGATCGCCTGGCCGGACGGGCGGTGGAAAGCTCGGCCCTGGCCATCGGCTCCTTCGACGGGGTGCACCGCGGGCACCTGCAGCTGATCCGCGAGGTGAAGGAGGCCCGGGACCGCCGCAAGCTGAAGGCCAGCTGCATCTTCACCTTCCGGCGCCACCCGCGGCTCGTGCTCGATCCCCACCCGCAGCCCTTCCTGCTGACCACCTGGCGCGAGAAGCTCTCCCTGCTGAGCGCGCTGGATCTCGACGTGGTGGTGGCGGCGGACTTCTGTCCGGCCCTCGCGCGCCTGTCCTACCAGGATTTCGTGGAGACCTTCCTGGTGCGGTACCTGGGCATGCAGCACCTCGTGGCCGGTTACGACGTGCACCTGGGAGCGGGCCGCAAGGGCAACGTCGAGACCCTCGACAGCCTCGGCCAGCAGCTGGGCTACACCCTCGAGGTGATCCCCCCCCTGCGGGACGACGGGCGCACGGTGAGCAGCTCGGCCATCCGCAGCGCGCTGGGCCAGGGGGACCTGAAGACGGCGGCGGCCATGCTGGGCCGGCCCTACGCCCTCTGGGGCGAGGTCACGGCGGGAGACGGGCGCGGCCGCAGCATCGGCTACCCCACCGCCAACGTCGTTCCGCTCTTCGAGTACAAGCTGCTGCCGGCTCCCGGGGTCTACGCCGTGCGCGTGCACCTGCCCGGCGACGTGGCGGCGGCGGGGCGTCGCGACGGCGAGCTGGGGCGCGTCGTCGAGACCCTGCCCGAGGTTGATCGCAGCGGCTCGATCATGAGCATGGGGCAGCAGGAGTGGGTCATCTTCGGCGGCATGCTCAACTTCGGCAGCGTTCCCACGTTCCACGAGGGCGGGCTGCCCAGGCTGCGCGTCGAGGTCCACGTCCTCGAGTTCGACGGCGATCTGCGGGGGCGCACCCTGAAGGTGGAGTGGATGCAGCGGCTGCGCGCCGAGCGCAAGTTCGGCAGCCCGCGCGAGCTGGTCGAGCAGCTCCGCCACGACGAGGCCGAGGCCCGCGGGCTGCTCTTCCCGCGGTCCTGAGCTGCCAGCGCGCCGCTAAAACTGCTTGCCAAATCTCCTCCATGTGCTAAAAAGGAATCCGAGCCTCAACGGAAGCGGCTTCCCCGGCCAAGGAGGGCCTGGTGTCCCGACGCCACCTGCCTCGCGGACTCCCAGGATTCTACGTCTTCATGTTCTTCGCCTGCCTCCTGCTGCAGGGTTGGTCCTGCGCGTCCGCCCAGCAGGTGCCCGACGAGCTGCTGGACGAGGCGGCCCGCCGCAGCGGCCTGAGCCGCGAGGAGCTGCTGCGGCGCTACAGCCAGGGGCAGGCCCCGGGCCTGCCGGGCGCCGCGGACAGCAGCCTCGCCGCCGAGCCGGGCCGGACCGACCTGGCCGGCATCGACGATCGCCGGCCGGTGATGCCCTACGAACCGCGGCTCTCACTCGAGGGCGATCGCCAGGCCGCGCTGGCGGCGGCCGCCGCGCCGTCCGAGAGCACGACCGCCGCGACGGACAGCCTGCGGCTCTTCGGCCGCGACTTCTTCCGCCTGGAGCCGGGCGTCTTCGCGCCCTCCAGCTTCGGGCCGGTCCCCGAGGACTACCTGATCGGCGTGGGCGACCAGATCGTGGTGGACGTCTGGGGCGAGGTGGAGTTTCGCCTCGAGCGCGTGGTGGACCGCGACGGCTCGATCATCCTGCCCAAGGGCGGCAAGATCTTCTGCCTGAACCGCACCCTGGCGCAGGTCGCGCAGGCGGTGCGCGAGCGGCTCGCCCGCTCCTACTCGGGCATCTCCCGCGAGCCCGGCAAGGGGACGACCTTCCTGGACGTCACCCTGGGCCGGCTGCGGGCCATCCGGGTCTTCGTGGTGGGGGACGCGGTGCAGCCGGGCGCTTACGAGCTCAGCTCCGTCGCCACCGTGTTCACCGCCCTGTACGCGGCGGGCGGCCCCTCGCCGGCGGGCAGCATGCGCGACGTGCACCTGATGCGGGGCGAGGAGACGGTGGCCCGTCTCGATCTCTACGCCTATCTGCTGGAAGGCCGGCGCACGGGGGACGCCATCTTGCGCGAGGGCGATACCGTCTTCGTCCCGCGCCGGGGAGCGTCTGTGAGGCTGATGGGGCAGGTGCGCCGGCCCGCCATCTTCGAGCTGCTCCCGGACGAGGGGCTGGCGGACCTGCTGCGCTTCGGCGGGGGCTTCACGGCCCGGGCGGCCACCGAGATCGTGCACGTCGAGCGGATCCTGCCCCCCGCGGAGCGGGCCCCCGACGCGCCCGACCGGATCGTGCAGGACGTCGTCCTCGACCCGCTCACCGGCCAGCCCCGCGACCCGGCGGCCGCGGCGCTGCGGGACGGCGACGCCGTGCAGGTGGGCGCCATCGCCGACCGCCTGGAGAACTGGGTCGAGATCGCCGGGAATGTCAAGCGGCCGGGGCGTTTCGAGTACCGCGAGGGGATGGACGTGACGGTGCTCATCGCCCTGGCCGCCGGTCTCTGGCCCGACACGCTGGAGGAGCGTGCCCTCATCGACAGGATCGCGCCGGACGGCACCTACGAGGCGGTCAACTTCGATCTGGGCGCGGCGCTCGCCGGCCGCGCCCCGCCGGTCCTCCTGCAGCCGCGCGACCGGGTCCGGATCTTCTCGAAGTGGAACGTGCAGGACCGCTACGAGGTGAGCATCTCGGGCGAGGTCCGCGCCCCCGGCAGCTTCCCCTACCGCGAGGGGCTGACCCTGCGGGACGTGATCCTCAAATCCGGCGGGCTGAAGGAATCGGCCGACCTGCTGCGGGCCGAGGTGTCCCGCCTGCGCCGCGACGCGGTGACCAGCCGCGACACGGAGTCCCCGCCGGAGCGCATGGTCGACGTCATCGAACTGCCCCTGGGGGAGAACTACCTGGCGGTCGCGGCGAGCTTCCCGCTGGAGGCGCACGACCGGGTGGCGATCCGCAGGCTCCCCTGGTGGGAGCTGCCGCGGACGGTGACCGTGCGCGGCGAGGTCTACTACCCCGGCGCCTACAGCCTGGAGCGTCCGGACGAGCGCCTGTCCGAGGTCATCGAGCGGGCGGGCGGCCTCAAGCCCACCGCCTTCGCCCCGGGCGCGCGCATCTACCGCAGCCAGGAGGACGTGGGCAACATCGCCATCGAGCTGGGGAAGGCTCTCACCGACCCGCAGTCGCAGTACGACGTGATCCTGCGGGCCGGCGACGAGGTGCTGGTTCCCGAGGCCCAGCACACGGTGAGGGTGACCGGAGCGGTGGGCTTCCCCACCAGCCTCCTCTTCAAGAAGGGCATGAGCCTGGGCGAGTACGTGGATCGCGCCGGGGGCTACGCCGAGGGCGCCGCCAAGTGGAAGACCCGCGTCGTCTACCCCAACGGCCTCTCCCGCCCCATCAAGCGCATCTGGCGCGACCCCTCCGTCATGCCCGGCTCCACCATCATCGTCCCCATCGAAACCCCCAGGGAAGACAACAGCCTCGAAACCGTGCGCGAAATCGCCGCCATCATGGCCAGCCTCGCCACGGTCTACCTGGTCATCGACAGGACAACAAATTGATTAGGCAGTGGTTCTAGAATGCAAGAATGCTCGGATGACCGAGCTGCTTTTCGTTCCCAGTGATGCAGTTAAAGAGAGCAAGGTCTAAACCGGTGATTGGTGCAAGTTGAGCGAAGCTAAGAATGAGTATCCAGTATCGGGCTTCCCGATAGTTCCAAATGCGTATGTGCTTTTTCGAAGGTATTGGCGGCTATTGATGGGTGTTCCAACAGCTTTCGCTATTTTGGCACTGGGTCTTTCATTCCTGAAGACTCCCGTCTATACAGCAACGGCGACGCTATTGCCGAGAAACCAGAACATCTCAGGTGGTTTGGTGAGCCAGTTTCTTGATCAGAGCCTCCTTGCGTCGAATGAGAATCAACTTGAGCCGTTTTTCCGCGATATCTTATTATCAAATAGGCTTTTGGATAATGCAATTTCAAGAAAATGGAGTTCGTACGCCTCTGGCGATTCTGTAAATCTGTTTGATATATTCGGCATTTCATGGCCAAGGCAGTCAGAAGGGGATTCTTCCCGAGCTGTTGAGAAGTTGAAGCGGAAGCTACGCCAAGATGTGGTAGCCTTCTCCAGGGAAAAAACAACGGGACTAATGCGTATTGGTTGCACCTTTCCTGAACATCCCGGACTTGCTGCTGACTTTTGCAACTACTTGATAGGTGAACTTGATGCATTTACCATTGATTATCGAACCGGAAAAGCGAGTGAACAAAGCGAATTCATTGAGGAAAGGCTTACCGATGTTAAGACCGAACTGGACTCAGCAGCGAATACGCTTGCGTCATTTGTAGAGGCTAATCGACTATATCAATCTTCGCCAAGTTTAACGCAGCGCTATAATGAGCTTTCCCGTGAGGTGGAAGCACAGACAGCTGTATGGATTGAACTTCGGCGCCAGCTTGAGATGGCTCGTATTGATGCGCGGAAGCAACTCGTCTCGTTAGATGTTCTAGATTCGGCCACTCCGCCTACTCATCGCGCAAGACCGGTGCGTAGCCAATATATGCTACTTGGCTTTTTTATGGGACTAATTGCGGCGGTTCTGGCCATTCTCGCTTTGGGAATGCATCACCAGGGGGCCTGAGTAATCCCGGAAGGGGATGACGCCTCCTCAGTGAAAAGCTGGGAGTGCGACGTGAGCCACCGCAATCACGTACTTTATGGCAGTTTGAGTTACGGTCTTATCGCTTCCATGCTATTGCTAGCTTTTCCCAATGCTCCGCTCATTCTGAAATGCGAAGTTTTGACAGCGTCTTGTTACCTCATTCTGTCAATGTTCTGGCATTCCCGTTTCTCTCTCTATAAT
>Ga0315542_1002056_pt1 | contig 12402 bp, 9 predicted proteins | sample SalMarSW160120MG_FD_202541 | JGI IMG/M metagenome (GOLD analysis project Ga0315542, IMG submission 202541) | Salt marsh sediment microbial communities from the Plum Island Ecosystem LTER, Massachusetts, United States - Salt Marsh Sediment SW1601-20 ... | reverse complement strand
TCAGTTAGATACTCCTTCTTTGCTGAATTGCTCATAGATAACCTTTAAAATTCTTGGTTACCTATATTATGACCCAACGACCTTTTTACAAATCGCCTTCGGTTACCTTATTTATGGTCCAATGCGAGATCTAAGTATATCACATAATTATCTTTTGATTTTAAATAATATTTATTATATTAAATACAGTCCGGATATAGGGTTCTCCCCTGCCCTTTATCCATTGAAAGGACTAAGCCCATCTGAAACCCCCATCAGGTGGGCTTTTTATTTTTCTTCATATAAATATATCCCGGGTGATTCGTAAGGTTTTTAATTTACTTTCAATTATAAATAAGATAAATAATTTGAAAAACCGCTTAGTATTCTTGGAATTAGTTAATCAGAATTGTTACATACACGTTAACTTAAGAATGGTCGAAACATATTAATTGTAAATGGCTGCAAAACAAAATAATTCCCCATAGTAATAATTTCATCCTTTCGAGCTTTTACATCAAACGCCAAAAGCTTGAAATGATTATAAAATTAGAATAATACTCTTGCTTTTATTGTACCCTTAATTGATTTCAATTCTTTCAGAATTTCATTTGAATTGGTTTTGTTGTCCACATCGAAAATTAAATAGCCCATGGTTGCATCTGTTTGAAGATATTGAGATGCAATATTTAGCTTTCTGGATACAAAGACTTTGGTAATTTTATTCAGCATACCCGGCTTATTTTCGTGAATGTGCAGGTAGCGCTGTTTGTCAAAATTCGGTGCGAGAGATACTTCAACAAAATTCGTTGCCCCGATAGTTGAACCAACGTCGCTGTACTTGACCAGCTTTTCGGAAACTTCGAGCGCTATACTTGACTGAGCTTCTACCGTACTTCCTCCGATATGGGGAGTCAATAAAACATTTGGATATTTTTGAAGCCGGGAGACAAAGGGTTCTTTATTGGATCCGGGCTCTTTGGGAAATACATCTACGGCAGCACCGGTTATATGATTTGATTCCAGGGCATCTGCAAGATCTTCGATATTGACTACACTCCCGCGCGAAGCATTAATTAGGAAAGAACCCTTTTTCATTAAAGACAATTCCTTCCGGGTTATCATATTTCTCGTCAATGAAGTATCCGGAACATGAAGAGTAATCATATCCGATTTCCGCAGCAGCTCGTCAAGAGAGCTACATGCTTTCGCATTTCCCAGGCTTAATTTTTTTTCTATGTCATAATAAAAAACATTCATTCCAAAGGACTCGGCCAGTATTGAAACTTGAGATCCGATATGCCCATATCCGACAATTCCTAAATTTTTACCGCGGACTTCAAAAGATGAAGCAGCGTCCTTTAGCCATTTACCTTCGTGAGCTGCCAGATTCTTTTCGGGAATTCTTCTCATAAGCTGAATACATTCGCTTATTACCAGTTCGGCAACCGACCTTGTATTTGAAAACGGAGCATTGAAGACGGGTATGCCTTTTCTTTTTGCAGACTCGAGATCAACCTGGTTGGTTCCTATACTGAAGCATCCGACAGCAATCAGCAGCTTAGCATGGTTTAAAATTTCTTTTGTAAGGTGAGTTCTGGAGCGAATTCCTATCATGTGAACATTCTTTATCTTCTTCATCAACTGCTCATTATCCAGCGAACTTTTTATATATTCTACATTTTTATAGCCGTTCTCACTGAAGTACCTTAATGCGTTTTCATGAACACCTTCCAAAAGGAGAATTCTAATTTTATCTTTTGAAAGCGAATAATGTCTGCCTGCTGATTTTTTCATCTGTAATAAAGACTCATTATTAAAACTTATAATTGTCGGATGTAAAATAATAAATAGACAAGGGTTATTAAAGATTTGACTAAATAAAATAATGCTCATGCAGTAAATGGAGTTACGGATCACCTTTCAATTTTTACAATAAAAATTAATTTGTGTACTTTTCTCTTAAAAAGAAAATAAACTTAATGTTAAAGATTCAACCGGAGGTTGTCAAGAGCAAATAAATTATTAAAATAAATCGTAAAGAAGGCTGGTATAAGTAATTAAAAGAAATGAGAAAATTATTATTGAAATATATCAAGGTTTAATTCGTTAATGGGATATAAAGAGACTATAAACTAATGGATATTATAATTTTTCAACTTCTACCATTACATTAATATTAGTTACTTTAATATAATCTTTCCCATTTTTAGTAATAATTTGAGCAAAAGGGGCATATTCATAATAAGGATAGTTTTTAATCTCGGCTTGCTGCCATTTGCTGCCGCTTTCAAACTCAAATATTGTATCTAAATTATTGAAGCCATTAAAGGAACCTTTAAGCCGGCCTTCTTCTTTTATTAAAGTATCCATAAATAATTTCCCAAATTATTTATAATTAACTGAATAATACTAAATTAAATTAATAGACAGACAATAAAAAGCGACAGACATTGTTTTACTATAATAAAAATCTGAGCACGGTTAATAAGTTGTGTTTCTGCCGAACAAATCATATTCAGCGGCTTAATAATTTTTTTAGGTTCGTTTATTTGAACTCCGTTATTAAATAAAAGTTAAAATGGTTTTATAAAGGTATCATCAATATAGCAATAAAGCCAATTTTCTCCTGGTTCAATTGATTGAATAATCGGATGTTTTGTTGAATGATAATGTTTAGATGCATGCTTATTCTTCGAATTATCACAGCATCCCACATAGCCGCATATTTTGCAAATCCTCAAATGAAACCAAGTATCACCTAATTTAATACAATCTTCACAAATATTTACCTCAGGTTTTACATCTTTTATTTGATCTAAATGAGAACATTTTGTCATAAAATATCCTTTCATATTTATGAACAGCAAATCAAATATCAGCCGGCTCCATATCCATCTTACCTGAGTAAGGGACACATCTAGTTAGGTTGGTTTCAGAATCATCTATTAAATAATTTAAACCGTCTTTTATTTTTAATATTACGGGCATTCTATGGTGAATCGGCTTTATGAATTTATTAGGAGTTGTTGTAATGAGTGATGCAGAAATTTCTTTTTCTTTATTTAAAGTGTAAAGTGCCGGAACAAAAAAGAATTCTTCATCGGGTAGAAATATTCTGTAAGGAATTTTGCGGGTTCCTTCTTTCTTCCATTCGTAAAATGCAGACATTGGGACTAATAAACGGTTTTTGTCAAATAATCCTTTCCAAAATCTTTTTTCTTTTATTGTTTCTATACGAGAGTTAAAAATTAAAGGTGATTTCTCGGAAAATTTTATTCCCCAATCGGTATAAGATAATCTATAATTGTTGTCCGAATAGGAAATAGAAAATATCTTGTTAGTAGGTGCTATATTTTCGGTTTTACTTTTTACTAGTTCTAATTCTATGACAAGATCTACTTTATGTCTTTCGAGAGCACTTACAAGAGTTTGTAATGACGGTTTAGTTTCGAAACGTCCGCACATTTGAAACCTCTTATTCAAAATTGAAGGAAAAATGAAAAGCAATTAATTAAAAAAGCTATTTTAATTAAGACTCTTCGAAGATAAAAAATAGCTTATTGAACTCATTAAAATTTACACAAAACTAGAATATTTTACACGATTAAATTGATTTAATTGAGTATATAATAAATGCATATATGTGATGATAATATTTAATAAATCTAATATTGATAATATATATAAAAGAATTGCCTGATAAGTTTTATCACCAGGCAATACTGTTTCTTATCCAGGCAATTAAATATAAATTAGTACTGGGAAAATATTTAATTATTGAGTTTTTTAGGTATATTGAATTTGGCATGATTATATAAGCTGTAATATATCAATTAATTATAATTAGAATAGATAAATATGAAAAAGTTGGCTTCAATATTCTTATTGTTGATTTTTGGTGTAGTAATATATTACGGATGTGCTCAAAAAAATAATCCGATAGCACCCTCTTCAACAGCAGCTAATTCGGGAATATTAAAAGTAATGATGATAGACAGTCCGGGAAATTATTCGGAAGTTAATATCGTTGTTGATAGTGTGCAGGCGCATATTTCATCCAGCGACAGTACTAGCGGATGGTATACATTAAACAACACACCTTCTACATATGATCTGTTGAAGCTGGTTAATGGTGCTAATGCCGTTATTGGCGAAGACACCTTACCCGCGGGCAAATATTCTCAAATTAGATTATATATCGGAAGCGGAAGCAACGTTGTTGTAGACGGAAAGACTACGGCGTTAACTACTCCCAGCGGACAACAGAGCGGAGTTAAATTGAATGTGGATGCAACTATAGAACCCGGGATTACTTATTTACTTACATTAGACTTTGACGCAAGCCGCTCGATAGTACAAGCCGGTAAAAGCGGAAAGTACTTGTTAAAACCGGTAATAAGAGTTACAACCGCAGCAACAACCGGTATAATATCCGGTTTAGTATCACCGGACTCGGTATCTGCCGAAGTTTGGGCTATAGCAGGAACAGACAGTATTGCAACATCAACAGATACAAGCGGAGGATTCAAGATACTGTATTTATCTCCAAATACTTATTCGGTATATATTGCACCAAAAGACACAGTATATAAAGATACAACAATTACCAATGTAAGTGTTACTGCATCAAATACAACTAACATCGGGACTATAATTCTTACAAAAAAATAAATTAATCTCAGTGTGTGAAGTAGAGACTTCCGGATTAAATATTTTATTATCCAAATAAAAGCTCCTTCGATTTGAAGGAGCTTTCCAAGTCAAATCCTTATAAGCCGGATTGAATGTCAATATTATCGTTTGTTTTTACACTCTTCTTAAAATTGTTAAAGTTGTAGCTGAGCATTAAACTGACTACAGGAACTTCACGGTGAACAAATATTGTACTGTTAAAATTAGTTCCATTGTTAACAATTTCAAGATCGCCGGTCTTTAATATATTCCTAGCTTGAAGTGTTACGGATAATTTTTTATTCAGGAAGTCACGTTTGATTGAAGCTGAAAGCATAAGGAACGGTTTTATTTCGAACTGAGCCTGATCAATCCTGCCGAAGTAATTTCCGCTTACCTGGAGTCTTGTATCGGGAGAAAGAGTTAAGGTAGTATTTAATCTTACATTCCAGTTAAAATTATTTTTGTTAACATTCAGATCTGCCAAATTACCTTTAAGACTTGAACCGAATAGATTAACAGCAGGGTCAAATCTTAATATTTTTATTAAACTGAAGCTGGAGGATATTTCCGAACCATAAGTATTATTGGCAGCTATATTGTCGAATGTACCTAATAATTTACCTGATGAATCCACTGAAAATGTTTGTGAGACAGTGTTTGATGAATTACGATAGTATGTCTGAACTGAGAAGAATATATCGCCGAACATTTTTTGATAATTGAGTTCAAGGGAATTTATATATTCCGGCATTAAATAAGGATTGCCCGCGGTGGTTAAATAAGTATCCGAATAAAAGGGAAACGGATTTAAGAGATTTTCATTCGGCCGGTTGACTCTTCTGCTGTAGCTGAATTGAAGCTGGTTATCACCTATCTTTCTTGATATGTTAAAAGACGGGAAATAATCTAATTTATAATAATCATATTTACTGCCTAATGTCTGCTGTTCAAGCAGTCTGTCCATATATTCGGTTCTTATGCCCAGCATAAAATTAAAATTATAAAGAATATTAGTATATGAAACAAATGCTGCGTACACGTTATTCCTGAAATTAAAGTTATTTGTAAGTGTGTTGTCTATTATAAAAGCAGACGAAGGCCAATCGTAAAATTTATTTTCAACAGCAAACTTTCTATATGAAAAATTGGATTGTATCCCCATCTCTAAATTGCTTTGTTCATTAAAATGCTGAGTATAATTTAACTTTACTCTTCCTTCATTTCTTCTGGTATTGTTACCGAATACTGTTTTAAGCGGATCGGCATTTCTTGAAGAAAATGACTCATCGCTATTATATTCATTAGTTGTACGGACGGAAGGAAGTGAAACATTTGAATATGTTGCTTCGAATGATATTTCGTTAACCTTTGGTTCAAATTTATGCGAATAATTAAATGCCGAATTAAAGTAACTAACAGGAATATCAATATTATTTTCGTTTAAAGCATAAATTACACCATTATAATTATCATTAAATACATTTGTGTTGATTGATGTAACGACATTAACTTTACCGCTGCTTAGAGAAAGCGAAGCAGAGTTTTTATCATCAAAAGTATAATCAATACCGCCCCTGCCGGTATATTGGCGGCGCTTGTCTCTGATAGCAAGAGCTGTGGAATTATTTGTTACACCGGAAGGTGCAAATGATACTCTATCAACACCCTGGTTATTGAAGTTGGTATTGTCCCGGTAATCAAGACCGCCATTAATATTCATTCCGTCAACATTATAGTTGATTGAGAAGTCGCCGTTATATTTATCGCGGGTGCCGCTGTTTATATTTGCAATCCCGCTTAAGGAATATTCGGTCTGTTTCTTCAGATTTATATTAATGATTCCCGCCGAACCTTCCGCATCATATTTAGAAGAGGGGTTGGTGATGATCTCGATAGTCTCAATCATATTAGCGCTGATTTGTTTTAAAGCATCGGCTCCTTGAAGTACGCTAGGTTTGCCATTTACTAAAACCTTATAATCCGAACTTCCTCTAAGGTAAACCGTACCGTCAGGATCAACCCGGATGGAAGGCTGATCCTCCAGAACATCAAGAGCAGTCCCGCCGGATGCATTTAAGTTCTGGCTTACATTTATAACTTTTTTATCAAGGTGTAATTCTTCGGCAGCCCTTTCACCGACTACTTTAGTCTCCTTCATTAAAATAGTGTTCTTGTTTAATTTTATTTTACCTAAATTATGGTAACTTTTGCTTTCCGAAACGTCGATGTTTGAAACAAATTTATTAGAGTAACCTACATAACTGATTCTTAAATAATATTTACCTTGCGCCAGGTTTTCCAAATCGAATTGACCCGAATTATCTGTAGAAATTCCACCGGCAAATGAAGAATCGTTCTGATTATACAGAGTAACATTTGCAGAAGGAAGCGGATTTGCTTCATCTGCATCAATTATTATCCCTTTGATCTTTCCGTTATTGAATAAGGAAGCGGTACCGGCCGGCTGCCCATACGCAGCGGCAGTTATTAACAGCAGTAAAACAGTAGATTTAATTTTCATATTTGAGATCCCCGATTAATAATAATTACATTTCAAATATAAACGCTGAAGCCGGCGCTTTTAAGTCTTTTGTTTTAAGTGGTTTAATTTATCCTTAAACGGAAGAATGAAATTATTTTAGGAAAGAATAAGCTGCATTTATATCGATAGATAAAATTTTAAATTTTGATCCATACGTTATTTTTCATTCTACTTAAAACTCGTGCGGAGAAATAAGAGGGCAAATACAAAAAGAAAAAAATGTTTGTAAGAAGGACGAAGATATTTATAAAAGCAAAAAATCCACCTTCAGAAGGCCGGCTTTTTTTACCCGGCAGGATTAGATTGTTTGTTTAATATTACCGGCATTCTTTGATGAATGCACTGCATCTATTTGTTTGGTTATTATATAATAGATAAAGGAAGTTTCGTTTACGCTTTTATATAGGCTGTTAGAATCCTGAAAATTGAAATACCAACATCAATTATGTAAAAAAATTGTAAATATATCTTTGAATTAAATCAAGAATTTTAAAAATGATTTTTAATAAGACGAAAATTTTACACGTTGCTGAATATTTTGCATATTTTAATAATTGTTTGGAACTAAGTCAAAGATTTACCTTTTTTTGCTTAAACAGCATTATTATCAGATTTATTTTTTTATGTGAAATAAAACAACCTGATTAATTATTTCACCAGGCAAATTAAAATTATATCCAGGCATTATGAATCTCATTACAATAGAGTAAATGTTAAAATACAGCCAAAAACCATAATAAATTTCCTTGGCATATTATGTGTAAAATTTGAGAATCATCTGTTTAAATTAAGGAGTAAAGTAATGAGAAAGTTCAGAACATTATTAGTCTTGGGTATTTTAGTTGCATTTTTGTATTACGGATGTTCGAAAAGTAATCCTACTTCGCCGACTTCAACAATGGGCACAATGAAAGTAATGATGATTGACAGTCCGGCGGATTATTCTGCAGTAAATATAGTAATTGACAGTGTTCAAGCTCATATTACAAGCAGCGACAGTGCAAGTGGATGGTTTACATTGAACAATAAACAAGCAACTTATAATTTATTGCAGCTTGTTAATGGAGCAAATGCGGTAATTGGAGAAGCTAATTTGCAGGCAGGAACCTATTCACAGATCAGATTATTTATAGGAGAAGGCAGCAACCTGGTTATGAACGGACAAACTTACAGCTTAACCATTCCTAGTGGATTTCAAACTGGAATTAAGCTGAATGTTGATGCTAATGTTCAGGCAGGTGTCACTTATTTGCTGACATTGGACTTTGATGCAAATCGTTCAATAGTAAGTACCGGCTCTCTGCTAAATTTGCAATTTAAACTGAAACCGGTTATTAGAGTTGTAACAACAGGAACAACCGGAATAATATCAGGTGCAGTATCGCCGGATTCCGTCTCGTCAAACGTATGGGCAGTCAGCGGTTCGGATACCGTATCAACATCAACAGATGCGAGCGGAGGATTTAAACTTCAATATTTACAATCGAATACCTATTCTGTTACAATAGCTCCTCAAGACATGACAACTTATAAGGACACTACAATTTCAAATGTTACCGTTACTGCATCCAATACTACTAATGTTGGTACTGTAGTACTCACTAAAAAATAATACACAATAATATTAATTAAGCCGGTTTAATGTGCCGGCTATAATTTTTCTTTTTTGACGAAATTATAATTGATTGTGGATGATCTCGAATTATTCTTTAAATCAATTTGGTAATGCGTCATAAAACATTATTTGTCTATTTCAGGATAATTTGATTAAAAATAATATTGAAAGGACGGCAGTATGAAAAGGCTGAAAATATTATGGGTCACTTTGTCCATTTTTATTTTTTCAATCATTTCTTTATACGGGCAAATTCCCATTAAGCCGGTTACCGTACAATTAGGAGGAGGAATTGGGCTGGTTTCTCCAATGGGTGATTACGGGGGATCAACTATCGATTATTATGCCGGTACAAAATACGGCATGTCTACCGGCTTTAATATACATGGTAAGGCAAGATTAGGATTTTTGGGTTTTGATTTATTCGGTGAATTTGATTATGCATGGTTTTCTAATAACGGGAATGCAGAACCGGGAACCGGAAGCATAAATATATCACAAAAAGATTTCTCAATAAAAATAGGTCCCGAACTTCATTTTAGTATTCCAATGTCTCCTTTAACTCCGTATTTAAGCGGCATTATTTCTTTAAATACTTTCAGCGGTGATGCAATATTCCAGGGAACACCAAGAGTTCCTTCTGCTGATTATTCCATGCAGACAACCGAACGTGTCGGATTGGGATTGGGAGCAGGTATAATTTGGAATATCGGAAGCTCAACAAAAATGGATATTGGAGTTCAGTATAATTTTTTAAATGCCTTTGGAAAATCGTGGGATGATATAAATCCGACAATATCTCAAAGGGTGGACACCTATTTGGCATTAAATGATGCAAAAGATCCGCAATATTTTTACAGCAGCAATATAGATTTTGTAAATAGTTCACGCGCTATAAATACGTTATCACTGTCTGTCACATTAATGTTCGGATTATAGAATTAAAAACCCGAACCTTTTTCTTTTAATAGAAATTAGATTTGCGAGGTGGACATGGAAGATTTTGAAAAGAGGGTGATTAAAGATATAATAGTTGAAAAAGTTAATCTTACCCGTGCCACTTACAAAGAGGCGGGTGAATTGAAGAAGCTATTGACAGAAGATTGTGAACTGCGTTTTAAAAAGGTAATAGTCGATATCAGCCGGTGTGAATTTATCGATTCGACATTTTTAGGTGTTCTGGTTGTTGCATTGAAAAATATATCAAAAATTGGAGGTGAACTTAGGCTTGTCAGGCCTGGCGCTGACGCACTTTCTTTAATGAATAATGTCGGTTCATTAAAGATTTTTAATTCCTATGATTCATTGGATGAAGCGGCGGATAGTTTCAATTTCTTTTAAATTTTACTTTAAGCACTATCTGATTTTTTTTATTGCTGATGATTATAAGCTGGAAAGTAATTCTATATGAGTGAATGGTAAACTCAGATTCTTATATATTAAAAATTAATAATCGGATTAATAAATTGCTGTTTCTTGCAGGAAGTTTACATCGCTTTTGCTGACAGGATAATTAAAATAAATAGGATAATTTTATCTTTAAAGTAAATATTATTTCGGAGGTCGGGAGATTGTATCAAGTAAAATTGATACAATCTCTTTTTTTACTGCAATATTACTTTGATAATATTAATTTTTCTTTTTGTTGTCCTATCTAATTCTATTACAAGATCTTATGTATATCTTTTGAGAGAACTTGCAATAGTTTTATTTCCGCACATTTGAAACCTCTTAATTTTTCGGTAAGGGGATAAAATAAATACACAACAAAGAAATCCCCAGGAATAAACCGGGAGGACTAACAAATAAAAAAATTAGTATTTGAAACCAAGGAGGTTTAGTACTAATTAATTATTTGACACCTTTATTTAAATTTACAAAAAAACAACTACCTTAAACTTAGCCTTTTTCCAACTTGCATATAATAGATGTAATATCGTCTTCCTGGATTTGGTTATTAGTAAATGTTTTTACTTCATTATATATATTCTCGATTATTTGTTTGGAACCTAAATATTGATATCGTTTAATAATTTCAAGTGCACCTTCTAAGCCCAATTCAATTTCTTCATCGGTTTTTGCTTCCACAATTCCATCCGTAAGAAAAACCAGGATATCTTTTGTCTGTAATACAACCTCTTCACTGGTTATATATTTAAAATCACCAACTATTCCGAGCGGTATTCCATTGCTCATCATAGTCTGCTTAACATTACCCGTTTCATCAAGCAGATATATAGGAAGATGTCCCGCGTTCGCATACACAAATGAATTTGTTTTTGGATCGAGTCGCCCGAAAATTAGAGTAACAAAATGGTTTATATCCAAATCAACAGCTAATTCTTTGTTTATATGTGTTAATATATTTCCGGGATCGTTTTCCGTTTGCGCAATTATTTTCAAATAAGCACGCGTTTCCGCCATAATTATTGCAGCACCTATTCCATGGCCGCAGACATCCGCAATCACAATACCGATACTGCCGTTTTTCATTTCAATAAAATCCAAATAATCACCGTTTGCTTTAACGGCCGGGTATGAGGCACCGGCAATATCATATCCCGGCAAAGATATTTCTGTCTTTAATAGATTTTGCTGCAGTTCATTTACAATTTGTAATTGAAATTCCTGCTCCTGTTGTTTTTTAAGTTCGGTTATATCTCTCAACACGGAGACATAGTTTTTAATATCTCCATATTCGTCTTTCATGGGTGTGATAGTCTGCTGACTTAAATAAAATTCGCCGTTCTTTTTTTTGTTGACAATCGTTCCTCTGTAGGTACTTCCTCTCATAATCTCATTCCATAATTTTTTATAGAACTCCTCATCATGTTTACCCGATTTTAACATCCGAGGTGTTTTTCCTACGGCTTCATGGCTACTATAACCGGTAGTCGATTCAAATGCCGGATTTACATATTCAATTTTTCCTTTTGTGTCTGTAATAACCACGCTGTCCGCAGTTTGTTCAATGGCATTCGAAAGTATCTTCAATTTGGTTAATGATTTTTTCTGGTCAGTTACATCTTCCGTATGAATCATAATATAATCCGGGTAAATAAATACATAATTAAAAATAAGCTCTCTGGTCTCCCCCGTATTTAATAGTTTATAAGGCCTTTTTCTGCTAATGTTTCTTTTTGTGTTGAAACATTTATTAATATCAGATTGAATGTAATCAATATTAGGTGAATCGGAGTACACTTCAATAAGCTTCTTTCCTAATAAATTACTTATGCTATGTTTCGAATAAGCTTCTGCGGCTTCATTATAATCCATGAAGATAAATCCTTTATCAGTATGCTGCCATACATAAGAAGGAATCGGAAAGCCTTTGAATAATGATTTAAACTTTTGCGTACTCTGTTTTAAGGCAATTTCCGATAGTTGGTGTTCGGTAATGTCCCTCAATAACACAACACCGCCATTAACTATTCCGCCGGAATCTCTAACGGGGGAGGCGGAAACAGAAATATAAACACCTTTTGACTGTTTAGGGTTTTGTATAAAAATTATTTCATCGATTATTTCCTCCCCTTTAATAGCCAATGCTAAAGGAAGTTTTTCGGGCGGAAACGGTTTAAAATCG
>Ga0315542_1002055_pt1 | contig 12404 bp, 9 predicted proteins | sample SalMarSW160120MG_FD_202541 | JGI IMG/M metagenome (GOLD analysis project Ga0315542, IMG submission 202541) | Salt marsh sediment microbial communities from the Plum Island Ecosystem LTER, Massachusetts, United States - Salt Marsh Sediment SW1601-20 ... | reverse complement strand
AGGGCGAGGCCCTGGCGACCCTGGTGGTGAACAAGCTGCGGGGGACCCTGCACGTGGCGGCGGTGAAGGCGCCGGGGTTCGGGGATCGGCGCAAGGCCATGCTCGAGGACATCGCGATCCTGACCGGTGGCAAGATGATCTCCGAGGACCTGGGGATCAAGCTGGAGAACGTGACCTGGGAGGACCTGGGGACGGCGAAGAAGATCTCCATCACCAAGGACGACACCACCATCGTGGTGGACGACGACGATCCTGCGAAGCAGGAGGCGGTGCTGGGGCGGGTGCAGCAGATCAAGACGCAGATCGAGGACACCACCTCGGACTACGACCGGGAGAAGCTGCAGGAGCGGTTGGCGAAGCTGGTGGGCGGCGTTGCCCAGATCAAGGTCGGGGCGGCCACCGAGACCGAGATGAAGGAGAAGAAGGCGCGGGTGGAGGACGCCCTGCACGCCACCAAGGCTGCCGTGGAGGAAGGGATCGTGCCCGGCGGCGGTGTGGCGCTGCTGCGGGCCATGGACGAGGTGGAGAAGCAGTTCGCCAAGCTGGAGGGCGACGTGGCCACCGGGGCGAAGATCCTGCTCCGGGCCCTGGAGGAGCCGACGCGGCAGATCATCCGCAACTCGGGCATCGACGAGGCGGCGGTGATCGTGCGCGAGATCCGGGGCAAGAAGGGCGCCGTGGGGTACGACGCGGCCAAGGGGGAGATGACCGACCTGATGAAGGCCGGCGTCATCGACCCGGCCAAGGTGACCAAGAACGCCCTGCTCAACGCCTCTTCGATCGCGGGTCTGCTGCTGACCACCGAGGCCCTGGTGTGCGAGATCCCCGAGGAGAAGAAGGAGCCCGCCATGCCTCCCGGCGGCGGCGGCATGGGCGACATGGGCGGCATGTACTGATCCCGTTCGCGATTCCGACATCCAAGACCCGGGCATCCGCCCGGGTCTTTTCTTTAACTTCGGGAGCACCAGACAGGTGTGCCAGGCACGCCGTCGATGCACCTCGCGACGCCAAAGCCGGTGCCAGGCACCCCGTCTTCATTCGATAGCACCCACATCGCTTCATCCGAATGCTGCCTGGCACCGACTCTGTTTTCCCGACCACATGAGCCGCGCCACCGGATGGCGCCACCTCGGAAAAGTGTCGCCAATGGCACGCCCGAGGGACGCGCCGTTCTCTCGGTGCCCGTGTCCCGCTCGTTCGGATGCGCGAGACCGCCGACTGCTGCCGCCGACGCTGATCGCTGACGTTGTCGCTGCCGCGGATCGCGGTCGCCGTCGCTGCTCTCGGACGCGGGAGAAGATCGCCCTACAATCGGGCATGGCGCTCCTGGACCTGATCGCCGCGCTGGTGACCGCCCGGCGCCCGTTCTTCAGCCGAGGACTCGGTGATCGGAAGGTCCTGGACTGGGCGCTCTCCCCCACTCCGATCGAAGGAGCGGCGCCCATTGCGCTTCACTGGGAGCCGGACCACGAGGTGCCGGGCGGACTCGTGCGCCGCGGCTCACTCCCCAGCCCCCTGGCCGAACGTCTCCCCGAGGCCTCCCGCACTGCCCTGGTGGAGCTGTGGAGCCCGTCCCCCACCCTCGGCGCCCACTCCGTGTGCCTGCACCTGGCGGCCAGCGGCGACGAAGGCTTCGCCCGCCGCCGTCGCCTCTTCGCCCGGCCGCTGCTGCGCCGCGGCGTCGCCTCCCTGATCCTCGAGAACCCCATGTACGGCGCGCGACGTCCCTCCCGGGGGCCGGGCACGACGGTGGCGGACCTGGCAGTCATGGCCCGGGCCGCGATGGAGGAGGCGCTGGCGCTGATCGCCTGGCTCGCCGGCGCCGGCGTCGCGCGGATCCAGGTCACGGGGGTCAGCATGGGGGCCCAGGTGGCTGCCATGGCGGCCGCGCTGAGCCCCCTGGAGATCTCGGTGGTGCCCTGCCTGCCCTCCCGCAGCCCGGCCGAGGTCTTCGTGGACGGGATGCTGTCGCGGGCCGTGGACTGGCCCGCCCTGGAGAGGGAGCTGGGGCGCGACGCGCGGGTTCAGATGCGGGATCTCCTCGCCCGGGGCGACGTCCTGGACCTGCCCCCGCCGCGGCGACCCGCCGCCGCGATCCTGGTGGGGGCCCGCCACGATGCCATCGTCCGTCCGAGCTCGGCGGGGGAGATCCACCGCCACTGGCCGGGATCCGAGCTCCGGGTGCTGGCCACGTCCCACGTGGGCGCCGTCGTCCTCCACGCCCGCGCGCTGCGTCGCGCGATGACTGACGCTCTCGACCGCCTCTGAGCGCCCGGCGCCGCCGCGCTCTGCCCTACAATGAGCCCCGTGCGGGTCATCACAACCCATCTGTCGGCAGACTTCGACGCCTTCGCCGCCGCGGTCTGTGCGGTGCGCCTGTACCCCGGCTACCGGGTCCTGTTCCCCGGATCCCAGGAGGCGGCTGTGCGCCGCTTCGTCGCCGACACCAACTTCCCCTACCCGGAGCTCAAGCTGCGCCAGGCGCGGCGGGAGAACCTCGAGCACACCGTGGTGGTGGACACCCGAAGCCCGGCCCGCCTCGGGGAGGTGTGGGAGCTCATCCGGCGCGACGACTGCCCCGTCACACTCATCGACCACCACGTGACCGAGGCCGATCAGCTCGGTGCCCGGGAGGTCGTGTCGCGGCCGGTGGGTGCCACCTGCACCATCGTCGCCCAGCTCCTGGACGAAAGCGGGCTCCCCCCGACCCCCGAGGAAGCCTCGCTGCTGCTCCTCGGCATCTACGAGGACACCGGAGGCCTCGCCTATCGTGAGACCACGCCCGCCGACCTCCGGGTCGTGGCCCGCCTCCTGGAGCAGGGCGGCTCTCTCGAATGGGTGCGGCGTTGGGTGATGAAGACGCTGGCTCCCGATCAGCTCCAGCTCCTGAACGCCATCGTCGACGCCTCCGAGGAGATCGTGGTCCACGAGGTCCCGGTCTCCCTGGCGATCGTGGACGTGGAGCGCTACCACGAGGAGGCGGCGTACGTCGTCCACCGCTGGATGGAGACGTTCGAGATCCCGGTGGGCGTGGTGATGCTGGTGCGTCCGCCCCACGTCAACCTGATCCTGCGCTCACGCCTGGAGGGCCTGCACGTCGGACGTGTCGCCCAGCGCCTCGGTGGCGGCGGACACCCCACCGCGGCGTCGGCGAGGGTCACCGGGCGCATGCCGGTGGAGCTGCGGGAGGAGGTGCTGCAGCTCCTCGAGGAGGAGATGCCGCCTCCGGTCTCCGCCGCCGACATCGCGGTCCGGCACATCTTCACGGTGGACGCCGGCAGCACTGTGGACGCTTCCAAGGAGCGGATCAACCAGCTCCGGGTGAACGCACTGCCGGTCCGCGACCCGACGACTGGTGAGCTCACGGGCATGGTGACCCGCCAGATCCTGGACCGCGCCGTGAGCCACGGCATGGGTGACCGGCCGGTGACGGCGGTCATGCAGCCGGACGTGCCCACGGTGGCCGGGACCACGCCGTTGCGTCAGCTCCGGGACCTTTTCTTGGAGCGCTCGCACCGGTTCGTCGTGGTCCAGGAGGAGGATCGCCCCGTCGGCATCGTCACCCGGATGGAGCTGTTCCGGCGGCTCTTCGAAGGCCAGCGCACCCGCGGCGCCTCGCTGGACCACCGCATGGCCGGGGCCCGGCCCGTCACCCAGCGGGTGAGCCGCCTCCTCGACGAGGTCGGCCCCCCCTGGGTGCGCGACGTGCTGCGCATCGCTCAGCGAGTGGGCGACAGCCAGCAGACCGCGGTCTACCTGGTGGGGGGCATGGTGCGCGACCTCCTCATCGGGCGCTCCAACGAGGACGTGGACCTGGTGGTGGAGGGCGACGGCATCGCCTACGGCAAGGCACTCGCGGAAGCCTGCCAGGGTCGTTGCCACCCCCACGCACCCTTCCTCACCGCCGTGGTGATCCTCCCGGACGGCAACCGGGTGGACGTCGCCACGGCGCGCACCGAGTTCTACCGGACCCCGGCCGCACTGCCCGAGGTGGCCACCTCCCTCATCCGCCAGGACCTGTACCGTCGCGACTTCACCGTGAATGCCCTCGCCGTCGGCCTCTCCGGGGAGAGGCGCGGCCAACTGGTGGACTTCTTCGGCGGGCGCAAGGACCTGCAGAAGAAGGAGATCAGAGTCCTGCACTCGCTGTCGTTCATCGACGATCCCACCCGGGCCATCCGCGCCGTTCGCTACGCCCGGCGGCTTGGCTTCATTATCGCCTCCGACACGCGCCACCTGATCGGCACGGCGGTCCGGGAAGGGGTGTTCGACCGCATCTCGGGCCAACGTTTGCGCCGGGAGCTGGCTCATCTGCTCGACGAGCCCCATCCCACCCGGGCGGTGGCGTTGCTCGCCGAGCTGGAGGTGCTACCTGCCATCGTGCCCGACGTTGCGTGGACCGAGGACACCCGCTCCTATCTCTTCGCCCTGGAGGGGCAGCTCCACTGGTATCTCCTGGAGGGGCTGGGCCCCTCACCCCTGCCCTGGCTCCTCATGCTCGGCGGCCTCGCCCTCCACGCCGCCCCCGGCGCCGAGCGGCGACTGGCGGCGCGCCTGTCCCTGGGCGGCGATCAGCGGCGGCGCATCCTCGAGCTGCCCGCGAGCGTGGCCGTGATTCGGGCCGCCGCACGCCGAGCCGTGCTGCGCTCCCTCCTGGTGGGCGTCGTGGAGCGGCAACGCCCGGAGGCGGTGCTGCTGGCCATGGCGGGGCTCGAGATGGAGCTCCGCCGTCGCGTCGCCGACGCGCTCGTGGCGGCGGTCCGGCTCAAACCACCCGTGAGCGGGAAGGACCTGCTGGCGGCCGGGGTGTCTCCCGGCCCTCACGTGGGGCTCGCCCTCCGCCGCACCCGGGACGCCATCGCGGACGGCGAGATCGTGCCGGAGCAAGCCTTGGAGTATGCTCTGGCCGCCACACGCCACGACCAGGAGGGAGAGGAGGCTCCATGAGGATCACCGGATGGGGCGGCGGTCCGCTCCTCGTCCTGTTTGCGTTGACGGCCGCCATCCTGCTCCCGCCAGACGCGAACGCTCAACAGGCCCCGTCTCCCATCGTTGAGCGGACCCTGGAGGTGACCGGACGGAAGGTGCGGATGACCCTGTTCGACAACCGCGTCGCCGTGGTCTCGGTCCACCAGGGCTCGGTCCGGGTGCTCCTGCGCCAGCAGCTTCTGGACCAGGACGAGTACGCCGGCTACCTGGCAGCGCTGCAGCGGGACGCCGACGAGCTGGCCGAGGCCAGGCGGCACCACGGCGCGCGGGGGAACGGCGGCAACGGTCTGATCCTGCTGTACCTGGGGCCCGATGCTCCCGTCCAGGTCCGCTACTCGTCGGTCACCGTGCTGGATCTGGTCACGGCTCGCCTGGCAGCCACCCTGGACGACGTCGAATCCCGCGTCATCTGGGGTCCGGAGCGGATCCCCGAGCTGGCCTCCTGGAGGCCGAAGCGGGGTGATCGGGTCGAGCTGCACAATGGCACGGGAGCCACGGTCCGGGAGGTGCGGGAGGACGGCACCCTGGTGTTGGAGCACGACGGCACCGGCATCCATGAGCTGGTACCGGTCGATGCCCGCAGCAACGTCATCCTTCGCGTCGACCCGGAGACGCGATGAGAATCACCGGCGGCGAGTGGCGGTCGCGCCGCCTGCGGGGGCCGGGCCGCGGGACGGCGCTGCGACCCACCCCCGACGCCCTTCGCGAGCGGGCTTTCGCGGTCCTCGCAGACCGCGTGCCCGACGCCTCGTTCCTCGACCTCTACGCGGGCTCCGGAGCGGTGGGGTTCGAGGCCCTCTCCCGCGGCGCGGCGCGGGTGGTGTTCGTGGAGCGACAACGCTCGGCGGCGAGGTTGATCGAGGCCAATCGGGAGGCTCTCGGCGTCGAGCGGGAGAACGCGCAGATCCTGCTCAGGCCCGTTGCCTCGGCACTGACGACGCTCCTGAAGCGCGACCAGCGCTTCGACCTCGTCTGGGCGGATCCACCCTTCACGTCATGGCAGGAGGGGCTCTCAGCGCTCGCCCACGCGTTTGCCCGCGACCTCCTGGCGCCCGGCGCCCTGGCCTGCCTGGAGTGCCCGGCGCAGGCGGACCTCAGGGAGCTCCCGGCGCCCCTCCGGCTGCACAGGGACCTCTCCGGCGGCGCCTCCCGCCTCGCCATGCTCGCGGTCGGAGACGGACAGACGTAGCGTGCGGCCGGAGCTCCATGAGAGCGGGACGGCAACACCGCTCGGCATCAGCGGACGGCGGCAGCGCCCCGCCCACGCGGGCCAGCGACCTTCGGGAGAGGAGATCCTTCCTCGGGCGTGCCACTGGTGACACGTTCACGAGGTGGGGCGGACCGATCGTGCGTGGCGCGCGGTCGTGAAAGTGCCAGCGGTGGCAACCGCGGGGAACGCGTCGACAGAATCGGCGCGCCGCCGAGGGCTTCACTTCGGATGGGCCAGAGCGCGAGCCAGGCACCGTTGAAGATCGGACGATCGACATTCTCGAAGACGTTTCGACGGTGCCCGGCACGCTTCCTGGTGCTGCCACAGCCCCCCGCCGCTGCACCGCCGCGGACGCGGACGCTGAGGCGGCCGCTGCGGCTGAGCGCTGGCGCTGGTCACTGCCGCGGTAATTGACGGCCGACTCTGCTCGCCGATCGGGGTGCGGGAATCGGACACGGACTCGAACACGGGCGCGGGGGCTCCCCGCCGTTCATTGGCCCTGGCGGGCCTGCTCGAGGATCGCACGCTGCAGGGCGATGTTGTGGCGATGGCCGGTCAGGCGCGCCGTCACCCTCCCCCGGACCGGGTAGCCCAACAGGTAGAGATCCCCGATGATGTCGAGGATCTTGTGACGGACGAACTCGTCTGGAAACCGGAGCTCGGTGTTGATCACCTCGTCCTCGCCCACCAGGATGAAGTTGTCGAGGCGACCCCCGGAGCCGAGCCCGAGCTCGTTCATCATCTTCAGGTCACGCATGAAGCCGAAGGTGCGCGCCGGCGCGATCCGCGCCCGGTACTCCGCGGGGTCATCGAGGGTGAAGTCGTGGCGCTGCTCCCCCACCGGCGGCGGGTAACGCAGCAGGTAGGACACGGAGAACGAGTCCGCGGGTTCGATGGACAGCGTCCTGTCCCCGTCCCCGACCTCATAGACGCGGTCGATGACGATCTCCTGGCGGGGAGCGGGCTGATCCACGACGCCGATCTCGTCCAAGTGGTCGCAGAACTCCAGGGCCGACCCGTCGAGCACGGGGATCTCGCCGTGGACCTTGATCAGGAGGTTACTGATCCCGTAGGCGTGGAGCGCCGACAGGAGATGCTCCACGGTGCGGATGCTGTCGCCGCCGCCGGTGAGGGTGGTGGCATAGTCGGTCTCCGCCACCGACGTGATGTGGGCCGGAATCTCGGTCCCCCGAGGCAGCGTCAGGAAGTGGATCCCGCTGTCGGGTGGCAGGGGCTGCATCACCATCCCGGTGCGCATGCCCGAATGCAGCCCGAGCCCGTACATCACGGAGCTGGAGCGGATGGTGCGTTGCGGCCGATCGGTGGGCTGGAGCAGTGGCAGCCGCGGGGGCTGCTGGTAGGCGCGGTCGCCCGCGGCCTGCGCGAGGCCGTTGGCGTGCAGGTCACCGGACCTCCTGCCCAGGGCGCTTTCCACCGCATCGACGGCCTGATCGTAGGAGAGCGGTTTCTCCAGGTAGTCGTGGGCGCCCATCTTGACGGCCTTCACGGCCGTCGCCGACGTGCCGTGCCCGGACATCATGATGACCGCCACCCCCGGGTCCAGCTGGCGCAGCGCCTCCAGGGTCTCGAGACCGTCGCGGTCCGGCAGCCAGATGTCCAGGAACACCACGTCCGGATGCTCACGGCGGTAGAGCTCGATCGCCTCCTCGCCGCTGGTGGTGGTCAGGGTGCGGTACCCCTCGTCGCTCAGAATGCCCGACAGCGTCGTGAGGATTCCGGGCTCGTCGTCCACGATCAGGACCAGCTCGTTCATGGTGTGCGAGTCTGCTCCGTCGGCCGTCAACGGTCAAGCCGGCGGCTCAGGCTCTGCCGCACCCGGCCCACGGGCCGGCCGCGGGACCCGATCACCGCTCGGAACCGGATGCAGACGCTCGCTGGCGGTTGACGAACGACGCCAGCCGCTGCTGCCCGTCACCCTCGAAGTACACGAACTGGATCCCGAATCCGACGAGACCCTCGCGCTCGCGCAGCGTCGGGCGCACCACCTCCGCGGTGCCGCGGATGGGGCTGGGCTGCCCGGGGGGCGTGAGCTCGAAGGTCGCGGGAGATCCGATCTCCACCTCCCAACGGCCACGGATCAGCATGCCCGAGGCGGAGAGATTGTCGCACTGGGCGACGACACGCTCGGTCTTCCCCGCCAGCCACAGCTCCAGCTTCACCGGCAGGGAGAGGTCCAGTCGAGGCTCGACCTTCAAGAGGTCTCGGAGGACGCTCTCCAGCTCCCAGTCGGTGGCGTCGTCGGGGAGCACACGGTTGATGCCCCGATTCACCAACAGCTTGACCCGGGACAGGGCGACGCGTTCGGCGAGCACCAGCACCGCTGCGTTGCGGCAGGACGACTCCCGCCACCGGATGGACTTGAGGAGGGCCGGCAGCTCGCAGCGCTGGAGGGGATACCCGAGAATCACCAGATCGTAGGAGGTGCGCTCCACCTCCTGGAAGGGGCTGACGCCCCCCGGCAGCCGGGACGCCTCACACTCGAGATTCCCCAGGGCCGGCAAGAGCCGCCGGTAGAGATCCGTTTCGCCGTCCTCTCGCGCCGGGATGATGAGGGCGCGTCGCACCGCCTGTGCCACTGAAGGTCCTCCCTGGCAAAGCCGCCGCCGGTCCGACGCCGGCGCGCGCCGCCGATCGTGCCAACGTGCGCGCCGCAAGCCCTCGCACGCCCGAGTCGATCCTGTCCAACCCACTGTAGCCCGCACCCTCCTCCCCGGCTGTGCGACCGATCACCCGCACGCTCCGCCCGCCGTCATTCCCGGAATGGGACAGATCCTGTTCCAAAGATGACGCACCACGTCATTCACCGGCCGAGACCTTGAGCAGGATCTGGCATCGCTCTTGCTGAACTGTGCAGGCGAGCGCCACACAGGGCGCATCCAGAGTGCATCAAGTGAGCACAACCTACAAGAAAGAATGGGAGGACACGATGAAGAAGGCAATTCTCGTAACCATGACGGCCCTGGCCCTGGCAGCGCTGCTGCCCGCCACCGCCTCCGCGCAGGCGACCGCGAACGGAACGATGGCGGTGGACATCAACCTGCCGAACCTGATCATCCTGTACTACTACAGTGACGTGACCGTCAACATCGACGCAACCGACCTCGTGAACGGCACGGGTGGAGTCGATCTCGGAGACGTCACCGGCACGGGGGGCCTCACCGCGGATCTCGGCATCACCAACCCCACACTCGACTCTCCGCTCTCCAATCTCAGCGACGTCACCCTGACCCTGGAGAATGCCTGGGCGGTGCGCTCGCTGTCCACCACCGGCAACGTCTCCGTCTCCCTCCAGTCCGACCAGGCGTCGCTCCCCGGCGCCAGCGGCTCGATCGGTATCAATGACGTCACGGTGATCGACGCTGATTCCAACAGCGTCACCAGCACCGGGCCAACCACTGCAGCGTCCATTAGCATCCAGTCGCCGGGTCTGGTGAACGCCGCCGTCGGCGACTTCGCCATGGGGCTGGACCTCACGTCCACCCGCAGCTCCGGCACCTACGGCGGTACGTTCACCATCGTGGCATCGGCGCCTTGAGTCGACGGGCATGAAGTCGGGGCCGAGGGCGGGGCGGAGAAAATCGATGCGACGGGCGAGCCAGCTCTGCGCCGTGCTTCTCCTCCTCGCCTCGGTCGCGGCGGCCGCGGACAGGAAGATCCTGCCGGCGCCCAGGAAACCCCTGGGCGCAGCTTCCCACTGGCGCGTGCGTCCCGATGTGGTCACGCTGGCGGTGCGCGAACCGCGACTCGCCCTACAGCCCATCTCCCCCCGGGAGCTGATGACTGCCCTGGGGCAGCCCGCTTCGGGCGGTGGGTTCGCGGTTGCCGGCACAGCGGGGCTCGTAGAACCGACAGGAATGAGGATCCAGCGGCGGTTGGAGGGAGTCTGGACCCTTCGGGTCCCGGTCGCGGAGTCGGAAGCGTTCTCCTCTGACGCCGTCGATGTGCAGGCGGAGGTGGTGGGCATCACCGGGAGCGCCGGCCGGTTGGCGCCCTCGGACTCAGGGGACCCCGAGATCGCTGTCAAGGCCGTGACCCTGCCGCCGCGCCTGGTCTCCCGGCAGGAGGACGGCGTCACCTACGAGGGGGGGGTGCTGCTGGAGCTGGATCTCTCGCGGATCCGCACCTCCGGCACCTACAGCGGCACACTGATCCTGACCGTCAACCACTTCTGACGGCAGGTGTCGGCCGACCTCCGAGGTACACTCGGTCTGGACGGGACGAGGGGATCGATCCATGCACAACACGACGGGAGCACTGTGCGCCTTCATGGCATGTGTGACCGGCCTCGCCGCGACGGCCGCCGGCCAACAAGGGCTGGCGCCACCCCAGATCGCGGTGAGCCCGCCCCGCGTGGAGGTCCAGATCGGCCCCCGCTCCTCCATGGAGACGATCCGCCTGTTCAACTTCGGGGACAAAGCGGTGGAGGTAGCGGTCAGCGTCGAGACCTGGGACCTGGACGAGAGCAACCGGGTGCGGGCCGTGGAGCCCACCGAGCAGTCCCTCGACCAGTGGATGCTCATCTCGCCCCTGCGCTTCACTGTCGACCCCGGGGGCTCGCAGGCGGTGCGCTTCTCCATCCGTCCGAGGATCGAGCTCGTGCCCGGCGAGCACCGGGCCATGATCTACTTCCAGCAGGTACCTTCCAGTGATCCGAGCCCCGGCTTCCAGGTCTCCTTCAAGCTGGGCGTGGCCGTGTACGGCTACGTCGGCGAGGTGGTGCGCCGGGGCGTCCTCAACGACCTGAGCGTTCAAACCACGGCCAACGGTCCGGTCGCGGTCTTCGACATCTCCAGCACCGGATCCGGCCATGTCCGCCTCCAGGGGCAGTACGCCGTTTGGGACGCTGACCGTTTCCCCGGCGTCGAGAGCACCACTGAGCTCGCCGACCAGGACCGGAACAGCGGCACGCTCCCACCTGGCATGGTGACCTCGGGAGACCTCCCCGCCACACCGGTCCTGCCGGGCTGCCGACGGACCATCCTCGTACCCATGCCCACCAAGGCCCTGCAGCCCGGACGCTACGTCTTCGACGTCAACGCCACCCTCGGCGAGGATGTCCGTATCGATCGAGCCCTGCCCTACGAGGTGCTCGCACCGACCCCCACGCCGACTCCGGCGGCAACCCCGAGTCCATCCCCAGGTACCGGGGGTGACGACATGATCCCCGCTGTCGAGGAGGCGGGCGGTGAGAGCGGCCAGGACCGGTGAGCCAGGCCACCCTGGAGCCCGCTGTGCCTCCGGGGCAACCTCTCCCCAGCAGGAGGGGAGCGCTGGTGGGAGCGCACCAAGCGCCCCCCGGCCCGTGATCCGGCCACGGAGTCCGGCCGCCTGGCTGGTCCTGCTGATGGTCGTTGCCGCGGCCAGTGCGCTACCCCCCGGCGCAACCGCCGACATCATCCAGTACCAGCAGAGCGGCTCCGGCTCTGGAGGTCCTCAGCACTTGGTGGTGGGCGTGGTGAGCGGGGGCCACGAGATCGGCTTTCTGGAGGTCGTCCGCGTGGGCAATGAGTTCCTGCTGCCCCTGGAGCCCTTCACCGAGCTGGTCGGCATCGACGTCCGACCCTTCGACGGTGGCGTGAACCTGGTGACTCCCCTCGGCACGGTGCAGGTCTTCGCCGCAGAGATGGTGATGGTCGATGGCATCCGCTATCTCCCAGCGCAGCTCGTCGAGTCGCGCCTGGCCACGACCGTGACCTTCGACGAGGCCGAGTTCGCCATCGTCCTCGATCTCCCGTGGCGACGTGGCCAGCCCCCGCCCGGTCAGGCCGAGACCCGGGTCCCCGACGTCAGACCTCCGGAGGCCAGCCTCTCCAACATGTGGTCGGACACCGACTACACTTTTCAGGACCCCGGGGACGGAAGCTGGCGCAGTGACAACATCGTGGGGGGCCGGGTTGCCGGCGGTCGCTGGCGCATGCGCTACGCCAGCGACTTCGATCGCATCCGAGACTTCCGCGAGTACGCCTGGCTGGGAGTCCGGGACGACACCCTCGTGCTCCTCGGCCAGCAGCGCACCCAGATCCATCCGATCCTCAACAGCCTCGATTTCACCGGCGCCCAGGTGGGCTGGACCAACCAGCCCCTGGAGCTCTTCCAGCCCGGCCCGGAGCCCCGCGAGCTGCTGCCGCGGCAGCTCCAGCCCATCTCCACCTTCCGCGGGCCGGGTCCACCGGGCGGGGTCGCC
>Ga0315542_1002054_pt1 | contig 12406 bp, 12 predicted proteins | sample SalMarSW160120MG_FD_202541 | JGI IMG/M metagenome (GOLD analysis project Ga0315542, IMG submission 202541) | Salt marsh sediment microbial communities from the Plum Island Ecosystem LTER, Massachusetts, United States - Salt Marsh Sediment SW1601-20 ... | reverse complement strand
AGGTTGTTCTTAGACAAATTGAAGGAAAGTCCTAAAAATCTCTATTTAACTATCATGTTTGTGGGCGGATTTATCTTATTTCTAGTAATAAACACGCTAGTTTTTCAAGCCTTAAGCGCCTCTAGCCTTTTTGCTACGTATGGAATCCTAAATTTCGAATTCGCTTGGACTGTAGAACAAGCAGAACTCATTTTTACTTCTTGGGGCTCAACTGGCATGGTTTTGCAAGAAGCAGGAGTATATTGGGATTTCATTTATATTGTAGGATACGTATCATTTGCTTTTGGAGGAATTTTACTAGTTACAAGAAAAGTTACTGGTAGCTTTCAAAAAATCGGACTTTATGTTAGTTTTATAGCCGTTTTGTCGGGTATATTTGATGTAATTGAGAACATGTTTCTTCTGATAATGCTCCAAAACCCAAGTGCCATCCCTATCTTTGCTCCTCCCATCGCTACTATCATGGCTACGATAAAATTCTCTTGTTTGGCTATAGCATTACTATATTTTGTGATAGGTTTAGTAGTTGCTTTAACCCTTACGATAAAAAAGAAATAAAAGTTTACTAATAACTCATTTTGTTTTTTATTCATTTATCGCGAATAGTAATCAATAATATCATCAAGCCAATTGAAGATCTCTTCCTTGGATAAGCTATCGATATTGAATTTAAGTCGTTCAAGTTCTTTCATTAAATTCTGCAATTCAAGAGGGACTTTCTTTTCTGATAATTCAAACAAATGTTCATTGGTTTTAGATATTAATTCCTTAATGCCGTCAGCAAGAGACTCATATTCCATGTTAGTATCAATCTCGCTTAAGGTGTTAACTAAACTGAAAAGCATTTCCGTTTTGTTTCCCTTAAAAGCATAATTAAAATTATAATAATATCCACTTACATCATCTAACGGGATCAATTCATTATACCTGTTATCTATACGAATGATCGATTTTACATTTTTAAACAACAAAGAAGGAATCCACGTAAATATTTGATAGCTTGTCTCATATTTCTTGCATATAATAGAAGGAAGGAATCGATTATCAGCTTTAAAATGACCAAAAGGGATTATGATGAAATCATTCGATTCCATGGGCCTTGGACCTCCCAAATTTACTTGTAAGCCTTCTATTACATGAATACTATCGACTTGTTGATTGAATACATCAAATATCAATTTATTGGGAGCAGATCGATAAACGTAAAAGATGAGTCCTTCAAATCCTCGTAACTCCAATTTCACGCTAAAATCGACAAGCTCTTCAAAATTATCTTTCTTATTGAATTTGATATCTAAAAAAAAATGGGAATAATTTTCAATAAATTGAAAAAACCACGGAGGCGGACGAGTGGAATCAAAACTTAGCATTATGGTCAATACCTAATTATTTAGTTACAACCCAATTATTAGTAATACATCCAAACTATTTTACTTTAATGGAATTATTTCACTTTACATTTTCAATATTAAAAATTGTTATCCCTTAAAAATTAGATTTAAAAGAATAAAACACAAATTAAAAAAAAAGATAAAAAAGGTTAATTGTTTTTATAATCCAAAATCTTCCAATTTCATTCGAGTTCTGTGAAATTTAAGACCTATCTCATCAGCGCTAACACCCATTGCTAAAGAGAGTAATTCAGTTATATATAACACCGGAATGTCGTATTCGGTCTCATATTTTTTTCCTAAATCTCGTTGACGGGTATCAAATTGTTGAAAACATGCTGGACAGTTAACTACTAAAATATCAGCTCCGGCACCCTTAACACTATCCATTTTTACTTTCAAATTTGCCATGCCGGCCTCTTCATAGGCATTTGTAACTGCAGATCCGCAGCAGAGAATTTCTTCTTCATAATCTACTACAGTTGCTCCAGCAGCAGCAACAAGTTCCTTCAATGTTGTCGGGCGCATTGGATCATCGCTTTCCATCCACTCTGCGGGACGCATATAATGACATCCAGGATGAACGGCGACTTTAAGTCCAGAAAGCGGTTTTGTAACTGCTCCCTTGACCTTATCAATGTTGTCTTTCAATACATCAACAAAATGTTTCACATCTATTGAACCCTTATAATTTTTTCCGATTTTGGCTAATTCTGCGTTCACTTTTTCTTTTTTCAAGCTATCATGCTTTAGTTGGAATTGAACTCCTCGAAGCGTATTAGCGCACCCATTGCAGAGAGAAATGATATCTTTTCCCTCAGCTTCTGCCAAAACTAGGTTCCTCGCACCAAGTGCTAACCAAGCATTATTATCAAAGGATTTCATGCCTGTTGGATCTGGACAACAACTAAAAGGAGCACTTGAAGTAGTAATTCCGATCTTATCAAAAACTTTTCTTGATGCAGCTTCGATAAACGGAATCCGATTACCAATCGTGCATCCCTCAAACATTTTATATTCTGTCATTTTAATTTCTTCCTCCTATTTTAGTTTCTTATCAGAACCAATATTTTTTAATAAGGTTTGCACTTCATTCACATCTGGAGCAGCTACGGGTGGAATTCCCAATTGCTCACGCCTCCTCTCAATAGCTGGTTGAGAAGGAATGGCTTTTGCACTATCATAAATTGCCTTCGCTTGCCCATAAATAAATTCAGGCGCATTCCCTAATTTAACAGATTCATTCTTTAAGAACGTGAATATTTCTGTGAGCTCTATGTGCTGTGGACATACTTCATCACACGTGTCACAGACAGTGCATCCCCAGATCGTTAAAGGATCTGCTGAAAAGATAGCATCCTTGTATCCTAATAATGCATTTAAGATGTTTGCCCTTGGATTATATCCCGTCGTAGTGTAAAAATCAATCGTGACTGCAGAAATTGGACAATTGTCAGTGCACCGACTGCATTGAAAGCAATATTTCAATACATCATGCACGTGATAGTCCATTACGGATTTTCGAAATTCGAAATCTATCGTCATTTTCTTCACATTTTTTTACGTTTATTCTTTACAATTCATTTCTTGTATTTGTTAGCTTTTACCTTGCTAGGTTAAGTCATAACCAGTCTCATTTTTTTACTGGTTATTCATCCTAAGCCAACGTTCAACTTGCGGGAGTAAATCTCTTCGCCGTCCTCTTTCACTACCGTGATATGAGCCGCGCATGATAGTCAGCAATCAAAACATCTGACGATCATTTCTAAGAGATTCACTACACCTTCAGGTACGTCTTCTCCCATTTTATATTCGCCTTTTATTTTATCTCATTGATTTTAATCAATCCAAGGTTTTGGTAATTTTAAACCTTCCAATGCCTTATCTTCGAATACTTGTTTAGCGGTATGCATTAATGTTTTTTCAATGCCAGCAATGTTATGATTCGTTGCAACCAGCAAGTTTAATTTCTTGCAAATGCCTTCTGCATCAGACCATATATTGTATAAGAGAAGTCCTCGAGGAGCTTCAGTCACTCCCACTCCTTGACCTTCTCGCGGTTCCACATCTAATGTTTTACAATCTGGATTTACTATATCTGGATCTTTTAGCAATGTTGCAATCATTTCGATTGATTCAACGGTTTCAATAAGTCGAGCCCAATGATATGCAAAAGTATGGTGCGAAATTGGACCAACCTTGTCTCTAAAAGCTTTTAATGCTCCATCAGCTAATGGAGTCGCCATTTTATCGGCACAATTTATCATTGCAAGAGTATTTGCTCGATAAATACCTTCAGGATAGCCAGCTGGTTTATAATACATGTGAGTGGCGTAAGAATGATCAGGAATGTGCTCTCCAAGTACATCCAAATACTTGTGAACATCATAATCAATCTTCTTACCGTCAGGAGTGACAATTCTTATGTCACCTTCATATATATCATGTACACCGTTTTTTGTCATTCCTAAATAATAAGTAGGAACAACCCCAACGTTGGCAACAACATCCCAATAATCAGTGACTACTTTAAGGCCAATATCAACCGTCTTTTTAGTGAATTCGATCTGTTCATCCACTTGCTTTAAAAATCTATCTCGGGCATCTTCATCCATAGGTTTTTTCATCCCACCGACGATTGCCGATATAGGATGTACCGATTTACCACCTATCTCTGCACAGAGTTTTTGACCGAAATCCATCATTTTCAAAGCCATAGCTCCCACATCAGGCATCTTATTTATGACGTGTACGACATTCCTTAGTGCTGGATCTGCAAATGGACCAAGCAAGAAATCTGGTGCCGCTAACGCATAAAAATGCAAGAGGTGAGAGGAGTATTGCTTCGCATTTTGTAGAAGTATTCGCAGTTTACGGGCAGGCTCAGGAATCTTTACACCCCAAGCATCTTCAACAGCTTTCGTAGGCGTCAAATGGTGCGGAATCGGACAAATGCCACAGATTCTAGGGGTTATCCTGGGCACATGTTCACAATAACGGCCTTCACAGAACTTCTCAAAAAATCTTGTGGATGTGATATTAAATTGTGCGTCCTTAACTTTTCCATCATCGCCTAAAACTATTCTTAATCCACCATGTCCCTCTAATCGAGTGACTGGTTCTACTTCAATAACTTTTCCCATGTTTTTTCACCTACCTATAATTTTTATTAGTCGCTAATGTAAATTTCTCAGCAAAACCTATCTTGTCCTTCATCTGAGCAAGTAATTGTTCCTTGCTGAGAGCTACATTATAGGTTTTCGTCACTATATCAGCATATCTCTCTGCTTGGTCAACATTCCATTGTGTCTGACCAAAACAGCCAGAACAAGGAGCATTGACTTTTAAACACAGACCACCGCAGCCTGCTCTTGTAATTGGACCTGCACAAAGATATCCTTGTTCAATCAAGCAATCTTCCATGTTTGGCAATCCCTCATAGTCTCGTTTGACTTTTGTCATCTGAGACTTGCTCCCAATTTTTCTTGGGCAAGTGTCACAGACCGTAGAGGCAGTTATGAATTCTCTATGATCTTTTAGATAACCCATTATGCTCGTAGCAATCCCTTCCGTTTCAGAAGGTAAATTTGCAAGGGGAGTTTGAGGAGCACCATGTTTCTTGATTTGCTTTAAAATATCTCCAGCGAGATCGAAGCCTGCCATTAACGGGATGTTCAAGAAAAGTGCCAAGAATTCATACATGTTCTTTTTATCTCCAGAACTCAAGGCATCAACATTTTTAACCATGTTGCTTAATTTACTTGCTCTGGGATCCACTGTTTTGCTAGGACCGAAACATCCCACACAAGGATTACCATTACTCGTGCATTTTAACGTACATCCTGCACTCGTAATTGGTCCAAAACAGAGCATTCCTTTTTCAAGCACGCATCCACTATCCTTTAACACGCATTCACTGCAAAATGCAGCATCAGCCATTGGTTGTGGTTTCTGTCCGAGTAGAAATTGGACTGCACTGATAATGGCTTCTGGTTTAGGGGGACACCCGGGGATGTAAGCATCTACCTTGATGATTTCATCAACGGGAACGATTTTTTTCGTAAAACCAGGCATGTGTTCGGTAGGTTCCTTAGGATTTTCGTTTGTGATCGATTCAGCTTGCTTGAATTTTCTGTCGATTGATTCTTGTATATCCCATTCATTTGCTAACCCATGAACATTTCCATAGCATGAACAAGCGCCAAAAGCAATGATCAATTGACACTTTGCTCTCATGAGTTTCGCATTTTCAACATCTTCGTTAGTACGTAAGCTTCCTTCAACAAAACCGACTAATATATCTCCATCAGGTCTTGCTTTTAAAGAGTCATGTTTGAAATCGACTACGGCTGGCCAGTATACGATATCGAGTGCTGGAAGAACTGGCAACAATCCTAAATGAGCATTCAGTAAGGATTGATGACAACCCCAGCAATCGCTACACTGCATAAAAGCAACTTTTACAGCCATATTTTATTCATCAATTTTATGTTTTATTTGTTTTAATCAATTTACTAAGTTATCACACAAATGATTTAATTTGTGAAACAAATTAGTTAGTTGTGATTAATTTTTCATTATATTATAAAATATTAAAATCTTCTTAATTTAGGAGCAGTATTCATGAATCATCTAAAAATACCGAAAATTTTGTCGATTTTAAGAGAAGGAACGTGCTAATTTGTTATGAATCATTATTCACAATGATTCACATGAAAGTCTGAGCTATTTTAGATAAGATTTTTTTGAATAATGATCTGGTTAGTAAAACTAAATTCGAATATTGTTTATTTTCACTATAAAAACTTGAATGATAGATGATAGAATTAAGATTTAATGAATGAATAGTCATGATTAAATTTTAGAAGAGAATGAACCATAAAGATTTAATGAACCAAGAAGATTAGAACTAATAGTAGATTAAGACTGGTTTTTAGAACGGAAATATAATATCATCACTGGATCAAATTATTCACTTTTATTTCTAAATTCTTTAGGGGAGCAAGAATTTTCAAGATACATGGAAGATTTGAAAATTGATTATAGTAGAGATTTAATATCTTTAATGATTTCATTTTTCTAAATTCCTTGGGAAGTTCTTCTATATTGTTACATGAGAGATTTATGTTTTCTAAAGAGTGAAAGGAACCTATAGTTTTGGGAATATATTTCAAATTATTATTTTCTATTGTCAAAGATTTTAGAGAAGATAATTCATTTATTGAGTTTGGAAGTTTCGTCAGCTTGTTCCAGCCCAATCTTAAAATTTCTAATGAATTTAGAAACCTTAAAGATTCAGGTAATTCTATTAATTCATTGCCTTCCAAATTTAGATTTTTGAGATTAGAACACGAATTTAAAGACCCTGGAATTTTTTCCAATTCATTATTCTCTACCCTTAGATCTTTAAGTGATGGGAGCATCCAAATCGAAGAAGGTAATTCGGTAAGACTATTTGAAGACACATCCAGAAATTGAAGATCTTTTAGAGATTTAAGTGATTCTGGAATGGATTTTAATTGATTATCTCTCAGGTTTAAAACTTTTAATGCGCATTCTTTTCCAATAAAATCTGGAATTTCTCTCAACTTATTATTCTCTATGCTTAGAAGTTCAAGATGGGGTAACTCATACAGGAAGGAAGGAAGAATTTTCACTCGGTTTTTATTTACATTCAAACATGCTAAAGAATTAAGTGAAGATAGAGAGCTTGGAATGATTTCTATATTATTCAGTTCTAGATTTAACTCTTTTAACGCTTTAAATCCTGCTATAAAATCGGGAATTTTATAGAGGCTACAATTCTTCAGGTTTAATGTAGTGAGTGAAGATAGATATTTTATACAATCTGGTAAAGTGACTACTTTTATTCCTTCTAAATTTAATTCAATGATTTCTCCATTTTTGATTACATAACTCACTTTGGGATATTTTAATTTCAAAAAAGTCATGCATATTAAATTTAACAAAATTCTTGCCAATGTTGAATTCGAAACATCTTCGAGGATGACATCTTCGATTTCATTATTAAATTCATTTGTTTTTAGCTTCTTTATTTCTGATATAAAGGCGTCTCTGGATACATCAGTACTTATTTTTTCAAGAATTTTTACTAATTCAATCAAGCAATTAAGGCAAAATTCGTGTTTTATCGCCCAATTTAAAGAGAATAATTTAATTTTACTCATTTTTTTAAGATAAATGATTCCATCTATTTCAGATAAATCTTGAATTTCTTCTCTAAAACGCCAATCTATAATTCGGTTATCTACCTTAGAAAAATCCAGTTCATCGACAATTCCGTCCTTTAATATATACTTTAATGATGAATATTTTTCCTGTAAAAAAGATATAGTTGTACAATTAATCAATATTTCAATTAATTCTTTTAATGAAAAATTTTCATACTTACTTTCTCTAAGAACGGATCTTGAAGGTATTTTGAATTCCTCAATATCAATTTTTCTAATTTTATTAATAAGAATGGATTTTACGGCATAATCGTTAATATCTGCTAATATTAATAAAATATTAATTAAACAAGTATAATTACATTCATGCTGAAGTGCCCAAAGTAAAGGATTTAATCCCTTATTTGGAAATTTCTCTTTTATCAAAATCGCAGCAATATTTCTTATATTTTCATTGCAATCAGAAATGAGTAAATTTTCTAAAATCTCAAACATCTCTTGAGATTTACAATCTATCTTATTAAAAAGTTGTATGCTATCTCTTCTGGTATTATAATCATCAATATTTTCTATTAATGCATTCAATTGATTTATAGCATCAGGTTTAGTTATGTTATTATTTATTATATTTTCATAAATAATTTCTGGTGTTATCATCATTTTTTTTTAATTAAAATTAATTTAGATAATTCTAATAAAAAAGAAAAAAATTATTTAATTATCCAATTTCAACATTTAAAGCCCGGTGAGATAGTATTTTATTATCCTCATTGGTAATCGTAAATTCTAAAACAGGACTACCCTTTACTACCATTTCAAAATAATTAGCAATATTCTTGGGATTAATACCATCTAAAAGTTTTATGGAATTTTCATTAAAGCAACTAAAATTATTTTCAAGTTGAATATCTGCTTCCACCATTATTTTTTCAACCTTCTCATTGATTATAATTAATATGAATAATATTCGATAATTATATCTATAAATTAAATAAGAATGATATTATATATAAATCTTTCTAATAATATTCGAAAAAGGATCTGGATTTTTGAATAAGATTTTTTAGATTTCGTGAAATATTATGAATAACCATTCTCTATTTGCATCATTAGTTGATTAATTGTGGCAAGGTTGCTCATATTTTTATTTAACAACTTTTGATGAGCAATTTCCAGTTTAAGTCGTGAATTAAATGTAAAAGAAAAACAACGAAAATATAGCATTCAGTCCTTATTTTTTAATATTATGATGAAAATTATAAAGCACTTTTAATCAAAAGTTCAGTGAACGAGCTGAGTTAAATTCAGAAAGATTAATCCATAAAAATTTATTTGATTTCAGATCCATCTTCAGATGGTTTAAATTTGATGTTATGATTCATTTTATTTAATTCCAAAAAAGTACTCACGTGCATTTTAGAATTAACACCATCTATTGTCTTAATATTCTTATTGATAAATTTCCATAATTTCTTATCATTTTCTGCTAGAGTTTGTATGACAATATCGTGATCTCCAGACGTAATACCCACCATGTGGATTTCATCAAACGAACACAATTTTTCTGCTATTTCATTCATCTTGTGAATATCCACTGTAAGACCGATTACAGCTATGGACCCAAATCCCACCTTATAAGGGTCAACTACCGCGCTATATTGCGTTATAATTCCGTCTTTTTCCATGTTTTTCACTCGATTGTGAATTGTACTAGCTGCTAAATTGAGTTGTTCTGACAATTCTTGATAGGAAATTTTGTCATTTTCTTGAATGATATTTAGAATCTTCTTATTGATTTCATCTATTTCCATCAAGTGTAAAATAATCATTTCAATATAAAAATATTTGGGATACTATTCATAAAAAAATCCTAATGTTGTATAATATATCATTAGTAATCGAAAAATTGATATTTCTACCAAAAAATATTCGGATTATTTACGATGTTCTTTAAACCATGCAAAGAAAATATGGAAATACGAGGATTATCCAATTTCGTTTCCGACAAGATTAAACAAGTAGCATCTAATGATATTATTGATTTAATCATTGAAAATGCTTCAATCATAAATTTATAAAATTAATTTTTTTTTTATCCTTTTATTTTTGTTACAAATAATCAAATAATTAACATGTACTTTTCTAGCTAAATTCTTATTATTTTAGAATCATTTGTATCATTAATCATGGCTATGAAAAAATTAAGTTCAAATGTGGTTCAAATTTCTCATGGGTCCGGGGGCATATTGCAAGCCGAGCTCATTAATTTCATCACGAAAAACATCTCCTTGAAAAGGGTTAATGGGGGTATAGGTGTTGAGGAATTAGATGATGGAGCGACCATCCCACTTGAAGATTATGATAATGAAATTGTAGTTACAGCAGATGGTCACACCGTGCATCCAATATTTTTCCCGGGAGGTAATTTGGGAATTTTAAGTGCTTGTGGCACGATTAATGACTTGTTGATGATGGGTGCGACACCTCTAGCGATGACGTCGATAATAATAATTGAAGAAGGATTTAAGTTTGACACTTTGGATAAAATTGTGAATTCATTTAATTTTACGGCGAGGGAAGCTAATGTGGCTATTATAGCGGGAGACTCGAAGGTTATGCCGAAAGGAAGCTTGAATGAAATAATAATGGCAACCACTGGCATTGGAATCAAGGAAAAAACGATTAAGATTCTTGATAATAATCTAAAATCAGGAGATAAAATCATCATCACGGGCAGTATTGGAGATCATGGGACGGCACTTTTATCATCACGGGAAGGGTTAAATATATATAGCGACTTGGAGTCTGACGTGGGATCATTATTAGAAATTCATGCTGTTTTAAAATTGGAGCGAGAAAATAATTACATTCATGCCATGAAAGATCCCACAAGAGGAGGTATTGCTGGTGCCCTAAATGATTGGGCATGTAAATCTAACGTGAGCATCGTGTTAGAAGAAGTAAAGATCCCCATTAAGAAACAAGTGGAGGCAATTTGCGACATGCTCGGTTTAGATCCCTACACGATAGCGTGCGAAGGGAGAGCACTACTTTCTGTTGAAGGAAATAAAGCAGAAGAAATTCTCGGGAAGATTCGATCTACAGTAATTGGAAAGGAGGCTGAGATCATTGGAACTGTGGAAGCAACCAATCCTAAAAAGGTCTTATTAACGACTATAGTAGGTGGAACGAGGTTTGTTGATATGCCCTTAGGAGAAGCAATACCTCGAATTTGCTAATTAACTTTTCGTTAATATCTTTTCAATTCCTATTTTAAGTATAGAAATATCTTTCTTAACAGTATTCCATACTTCTTTTAAATCTACTGTGAAATATCCGTGGATTAATATATCTCTCATTCCAGTTAATTTTTTCCAAGGTATCTCTTTGGAATCTTTTTTTATACTATCAGTAAGATTCTTTTCAGCTTCTCCAATTATTTCAAGCTCTCTTATTACAGCACTTTGGAGCAAACGTTTGTTTATAAAAGTTTGATAATCTACATTAATTGTAAATTCTATAATATTTTTACATGAATCAAGTATATGATTTAAAAAGAAAGAGTTTTTATCATTCATTCATAAATCACAATTGCTTCGTTTAATACATTATCTTTAATATAAGGGCTTATCCCATTTCGAGATAATAGATCAATGTTCATATTCAAAGCTTCAGATAACTCCATTTCGATACCAACATGATCTAACAAACTAGTTCCCTCAGGGAAATCTACAATTAAATCTAAATCACTTTCTGGTGTAGCTTCATTACGAGCATATGATCCAAAAACTAAAATTCTTTTAATACCGTGGTTTACAAGAATAGAAATTATTTTTTGTTTGATCTCTTCATTTAATATCAGATTACTATTCATTATGATATGCCGAGTTTATATAGTAGGAATATTTTTATTTGAATTTAATATTTTAAATTTGATTCTAATAATTTAATATGCCACTCTGTGTTAAATTATTTTTGATTTAATACACCAATTAATAAAAAAATTGAATGACTTCTATGGATATTCCGGGAATTAAAATTTTAAGAAGCAAGGAATTTACAAATAAAATCATTAAATCAATTGTTACAATTGCAAAGGATATAAATAAACCGATTAAAATCATGCACGTATGCGGTACACACGAGCATACTATTTCAAAGTATGGGTTGAGAACACTTTTACCTAATAAACTTGAAATACTCTCGGGTCCAGGATGTCCTGTCTGCGTGTGTCCCGCTGCAGACATAGATAAGGCTATTGAAATTGGGAAGCGAGATAACACAATAATTACAACGTTTGGAGACATGATACGCGTTCCCGCAACAAATATTTCGTTAGCAGAGTTAAAGGCTAAAGGTGCTGATGTAAGAATAGTATATGGTCCACACGACGCAATTCAAATAGCAAAAGAAAATCCCAAAAAAGAAATCATTTTTTTTGCGATTGGTTTTGAAACTACAGCTCCCTTAATTGGTTATGAAATAAAGAATGGCCCTCCCTCGAATTTTTCAGTCATTTGCGCATATAAGCTTATTCCTGCTGCATTAGAACTTTTAATCAGTCAGTCTCAACTAAATATCGATGGGTTTATTTCTCCAGGTCATGTTTCCACAATTATCGGTTTACAACCATTTAGAATTTTTTCAGATGCTTACAAAGTTCCGAATGTGATTGCCGGGTTTGAACCAAACGATGTTTTATTAAGTATTCTTATGCTACTCCAGCAAATTAAATACAAGAAACATGAAACATTGAATGAATATTCAAGAGTTGTAAAACCCGAAGGAAATATTGTTGCTCAAGAAATAATGAACGAGGTCTTT
>Ga0315542_1002053_pt1 | contig 12408 bp, 11 predicted proteins | sample SalMarSW160120MG_FD_202541 | JGI IMG/M metagenome (GOLD analysis project Ga0315542, IMG submission 202541) | Salt marsh sediment microbial communities from the Plum Island Ecosystem LTER, Massachusetts, United States - Salt Marsh Sediment SW1601-20 ... | reverse complement strand
CGGTGCGGCCGCCGGCCTGTTCTTCGGCGAGACCTGCGAGGACGTCCACATACAGCGGCTCACCCAGCGCGCCGGGTTCCTTGGTCCGGTCGAGTACGGCGATCGTTCTTGTCGTGCTTGGCAGTGCAGCGATGAACGCTTCGGTCGAGAACGGCCGGTAGGCACGAACGGCGATCACGCCGACCTTCTCACCGCGAGCGTTGAGCGAAGCCACGGCCTCTCGGACCGCGCCGACACCCGAACCCATCAGAACGATGACCCTGTCGGCGTCTGGAGCGCCGTAGTAGTCGAACAAGTGGTACGAGCGTCCGGTCAGTTCCGCAAACCGGTCCATGGCCCGTTGCATGTGGTCCGGCGCGTCGATGTAGTACGGGTTGCAGGCCTCGCGTGCCTGGAAAAAGACGTCCGGGTTCTGGGCGGTGCCCCGCAGCACAGGATGTTCGGCGCTCAATCGGCGATTGTGATGGGCGCGAATGGCGTCGCCGTCCATCATCGCCTCGATGACGTCATCGGGGATGATCTCGATCTTGTTGATCTCGTGAGACGTACGGAACCCATCGAAGAAGTGCACGACCGGGACCCGCGAAGCCAGTGTGGCCGCCTGAGCGATCAGCGCGAAGTCGTGGACTTCCTGGATCGAGTTCGATGCCAGCTGTGCGAAACCGGTGCTGCGAGTAGCCATCACGTCGCTGTGATCTCCGAAGATCGACAGCGCGTGCGTCGCTACCGATCGAGCGGCAACGTGGAACACGGTCGGCAACAACTCGCCGGCGATCTTGAACATGTTCGGGATCATCAGGAGCAGACCCTGGGATGCCGTGAACGTGGTGGTCAGCGCGCCACCCTGGAGCGACCCGTGAACGGCGCCCGATGCGCCTCCCTCGCTCTGCATCTCAACGACCTGTGGGATCTCGCCCCAGATGTTCGTTCTGCCCTTCGCCGACCACGCGTCCGAGTGCTCTCCCATCGGCGACGACGGTGTGATCGGATAGATGGCGATGACTTCGTTCGTTTTGTGGGCTATGTAGGCGGCTGCCTCATTGCCATCGAGTGTCGCAACCTTGTGCTCCACCTCTCGGCCTCCTCATCGTGCAGTTCTCTCGACGGCCGTTTAGACGCGCCCAATCGAGTCCATGCAAGGATAGCGGTACAGGTGGTGTGCCCTATCCCGTCCGCGGGGTGTTGGTCCCGGGCACTACGCCAGGGTCATGAAAAGCTTCTCGAGCGCAGCGGTGTCCTCGACCTGCTCGTTGTCGACGATGCATCGGGTCAGGTTGGCGGCGAGCAGTTTGAAGCCAACCTTGTCCAATGCCTTGGATGCCGCGGCGACCTGCGTGACGATATCGGTGCATTCGCGACCGCCTTCGATCATGCGAATGATTCCGGAGACCTGACCTTCGATGCGGCGCAGACGAGGGAGTACCGCGTTCTTCGAGTGCTCATCGAGCTGCATATGCGTCCTTCTGAGGTGGTATGCCCAATGGTACTCGGTGGGGGTACCACATGAGCCGGCAGCGGTTCGGTTGGTGGTCGCAAGTCTTGGGTCCTGAGTTCTCAGCCTTCAGCCTTCAGCCGTGAAGAGCAGCCGGCCCCAGCAGCCAGTCTCCAGCAAGAGCGGCGCGACCCGCCGGCCTCAACGACTGACGGCTCTCTACAGCGGCAGCACCACCCGGACTGTCGTACCTTCGCCGGTCCTGCTTTGGATCTCTGCCTCACCGCCGGCGGTCTCTGCACGGCTTTGGATGTTGTCGAGACCCATCCCTCGAGTGACGGTGCCGATGTCGAAGCCTTTTCCCTTGTCGGCGACCATCAGGACGAGCCGGTCGATGCCTCTGCTCACCGAGATGCTCACCACATCGGCCCCGGAGTGGCGAAGTGCATTGCTAACCGCTTCGCGTGTGATCTGAAGGACGTCTTCCACGATCTCGGGTGGGAGGTCGTCGACAGGTCCGGTAACCCCGATACCGATGCTGGCTTCGTACGGAATGGCAAGTCGTCCGAGGAGCTCAGACAGCTCGTCCTTGAGGCTCCGCATGCCCACCGTTGGTGGTCTCAGATCGAAGATGAATCGGCGGAGTGCCGTGATCGAGTCGTCCAGATGGGAGGCCGACTCTTCGAGACTGGCCCGCATGTCCGGGTCGGGGAGCTTGTTGGTCAATGCCTGGAGCGAAAGCCCGACAGCGAACATGTCCTGGATGATCGAATCGTGAAGATCTCGAGCGATCCGCTGCCGATCTTCCAGAACGGCCGCACGCCTGAGGCGGGTCTGGAGACGGATCATTGATATCGCTGAACCGACGATCAGAGCGAGCGCTCTGATCAGGACTTCGTCCTGTTCGGTGAAGCCGCCTTCGGTCGCGCCGAGATACAGATTGCCGAATACGTCGTCGCCGATTCGGATCGATACACCGAGGAACCCGTCGAGCTGGGGGTGGTGCTCAGGGAAGCCGCTGGCCCGAGGGTGTGCCTGCACGTGGTCCAACCGGATCGGATTCGGTTGCCATGTGACGGCACCCAGCAGACCACGACCCTCAGGTGGAGCACCGATCATCTGTGCAACCTCCTCGGGTACGCCCTGGTGGACGAACTGGATGAGTTGACCGTTTTCGCTGACCACGCCGAGCGCCCCGAATGGCGCGCCGGTCAGATCCATGGCGGTCGACACCACGGTTTCTAGAACTGCGGTCAGTTCCGTCTGACCGGTAACGCGCGCCGCCGCACCGATCAGGTCGGAAAGTCGAGACGCCGGGATCATCGGGCGAGTCATCGGGATCAGGCTAGTGAACCGGGACGAGTCCCGGTTCAGTCTTCAGTCGCCAGTCTTCGGTCTTCAGTCGTCAGCAGGATGCCACCACATCTGTCGCGAGACCGTGGGGGACCGTCTTCTCTGGCTGAAGACCTCATGACTGTCAGCCGTCAGCCAACGGCAGACAGCGGACTGTGTGCCGCCGAGACCCGTTAGCCTGAAGACATGGAGGTGACGTGCGAGTTCTGATCGTTGATGATCACGAGATCGTGAGAAAAGGCCTGGTGACGCTGCTTGGCAGCGAGGATGGCCTCGAGGTGGTTGGCGAAGCCGGGACGGTCGAAGCGGCGATTCGCAGGGTCGGCTACGACCGTCCCGAGGTCGTCGTCATGGATGTACGGCTTCCTGACGGGACAGGCATCGAGGCATGCCGGGAGATTCGTGCCCGCTGGCCGGACGTTCGGGTGTTGATGTTGACGTCCTTTGCCGACGAAGAGGCGCTTTTCGCATCGATCATGGCCGGTGCATCAGGCTACGTCCTCAAACGAGTGGACGCTCGCCAGCTCATCGACAGTATCCGAAGGGTTGGGGCCGGAGAGTCACTGCTCGATCCGACCATGACGGAGCACGTGTTCCGCCGCATCCGTGGCGACGAGCCCGTCGATCCTCTCGTCGCGCGGCTCTCTCCGCAGGAACGCAAGATCCTCGACCTGATTTCGGAAGGACTGACCAACAAGGAGATCGCAGAGGAGCTGTTTCTCGCCGAGAAGACGGTCAAGAACTACGTCTCCAACCTGTTGAACAAGCTTGGAATGACACGAAGAACCGAAGCGGCGGCGTACTCGGCAAGGCTCGCGGCCAAGCGGGAACGCGAGTATCCGCCCGAGCAGTGGGAGGAGTCATGAGTATCGTCGTAGGCACCGACGGTTCGGAGCATTCGCTCAAGGCTGTCACACGCGCAATGGCCCTCGCCGAACAGCGCGGCGCCGAGCTGCACATCGTTCATGTGCTGCACATCCCGAGCAATCTGCTTGGTGCGCTCAGTCAGGTGCCGGCCGACATCGCCGAACTGGCACGGTCCCAGCAGCACATGGTGTGGGAGACGGTCGCCCCGATCATCGAGGGTGCTCCGATGGAAGTCCACAAGGTAGATCTCGACGGATATCCGCCCGACGCCATCGTCGACTACGCGAAGAGCATCGGGGCCGATCTGATCGTCGTCGGGTCACGCGGGAGAGGTGAGTTGGCGGCACTCGTGCTTGGCAGCACGAGCCATCGCATCGTCCATCTGGCTCCGTGCGACGTTCTGGTTGTGAAGGGGGAGTGCGGATGAGGGTTCTCGACATCATGACCATCGATGTGCTCACCACGACTCCGGATACGACCCTGAAGGCGGCGGCCAGGATGATGGTTCGGGCCGGTGTCAGCGGCATCCCGGTCGTGGACGACGAAGGAGCACTCGTCGGCATCATCACGGAAGCGGACTTCCTCGAACGGGAAGCTGATCGTTCCGAGCGAAGACTGCTCACGACCGTTATCAGAGATCGGGGACCTGTCGTAGACGCCGAGACGGTCGGGGAGGTGATGACGCGGGATCCTGTCGTGATCTTCCCAGAGGCGAGTGTCACCGAAGCCGCACGCGTCATGGCCCACAACCACGTCAAGCGTCTCCCTGTCGTCGACGCAGCGGGAGAACTCGTCGGCATCGTCTCTCGGGCTGATGTGGTTGCTGTCTTCACCCGGCCCGACGATGTGATCGAGGACGAGATCCGAGAAGACATCGTCAAGCGCGTGCTGTTGCTCGATAGCGACACGCTCGATGTCTCCGTCGACAACGGAGTCGTCTCGATCTCCGGGCGCGTACCCACTGGAACGGACGCCAGACTGCTCGAAGCGCTGGTCCGACGGATCGACGGCGTCGTCAGGCTCGACTCACACGTCACATCAGACGCGGCCGACGTTTGACATCCATGAACGCGGGCAGGACTGCAACGGTCGCGTTTGCCCACGCGACCGGTTTCTGCAAAGAGGTGTGGGGTCCTGTTGTCGCCCACCTTGGTGACCGATCGACGGTCGCATGGGATGCTCCAGGCCACGGCGACGCCGAACCGTTCGATCCACCTGCCGATTGGTGGGCGTTTGCACGGCATGCCCTCGGCATACTCGAACCACTAGACGAGCCGGTCGCCGGTGTCGGACACTCCATGGGTGGGGCGACGTTGCTCATGGCCGAAGTGCTTCACCCCGGCATATTCGACGCCCTCGTCGTCATCGAGCCGGTGATCTTCCCGCCTCCGTACGCACGATTGGAGCACATGCCACTCGCCGATGGAGCGCTTCGTCGCCGCGACGGATTCCCGAGCCGGGATGCCATCGTCGAGAAGTATCGGGGGAAAGGCCCGTTTGCCGGCTGGGACCCGGACGTTCTGGATGCATACGTGGATGGTGGGTTTACCGAAAGCGACGGCCGTTGGTGGCTGAAGTGCAGACCCGAGATCGAGGCCGAGGTGTACAGGGCGGCGACGGCCCACGGTCTCTACGACCGTCTTGGCGAGGTCGGCTGTCCGGTACTCGTTCTCGCCGGTGAGCGCTCGACATCGTTCAGTGAGGCGTTCATTGCCGATCTGGCGGCACGGATGCCAAACGCCGGCTACCAGATGGTTGCCGGCGCGTCACACTTCCTACCAATGGAGAAACCGAGCCACCTTGCGGACCTCATCACCACCTTCATCGATTCGTAGACTCACCCCAATGAGGCCACTCGACATCGCCAGATCCGCGGCGCAATCAGGGCATTCTGTGTTCTACTTCCGCGGGCGGGACGAGTTCGTTGGAGTAGATGTCGCGTGGCGTTCCGAAGACCCGCTGGCCGACCGCCCACCAGGGGAACGGTTCATGTTCATCTTCCCGTTCGATGAGGACCAGGGAGCCGGGGGAGTGGTGAAGCCCGCCGTCGTCGTCACAGGAGACGGCACCGTGAGTGGGGAGGGCGCCATTCTCGACTCGTTGACGGATCCCGGTGTTCCACACGTCCCCAGAGGAACGATCACGGGACAGGTCCCTGAGCCCGACGAGTGGATGTCGCGGGTCGGCGAAGTCATCGGCGAGATCGATGCCGGTCGCGTCGAGAAGGTGGTGCTCGCTCGGCGTATCGATCTCGACGCACCTGGAGTGCACCCATTCGACGTCCTCGATGTGCTTGCAGAGCGGTTTCCGGATACGTACCTCTACGGTTGGGCGGACCAGGGAACGGCCTTCATCGGCGCGAGTCCGGAGCTGCTCATCGAGAAGCGGAACGAGGCCATTCGGTCCTTCCCTCTTGCCGGCAGTGCGCCCCGCGGTGCGACGCCGGCGGAAGACGAGGAGCGTGCTCGAGCACTGTTCGACGGCCCCAAGGAGCGAGCAGAACACCGGTATGTCGTCGACTACGTCGCCGATGTGTTGGGCGGCTACATGACCGAACTGGCTGTCGAGGAGCGGCGAATCGTCCGTCTCGCGAACATCTACCACCTCGGAACCGAGGTCGTCGGGACAGCGGCTTCGAACGTGGACATCACTCGCATTGCAGCAGCGCTCCACCCCACGCCTGCGGTCGCCGGTACTCCGAGTACCGACGCTTTGCGCATCATCGCTCGCAGCGAACCGTCAGGACGAGGATGGTACGCGGGTGCGATCGGCTGGGCCGACGCGGAGGGAAACGGCGAGGCCACAGTCGCTCTGCGGAGTGCGTATATCCGTGGGTCGTCGGTCAGCCTCCACGCGGGAGCAGGAATCGTCCATGGATCCGATCCTCGGCGAGAACTCGCCGAAACGGACGCAAAACTCAGAGCGGTCCTGGACCTGTTGACAGGTGCGGGCTGACGCTCGACCCCGCCTGGTCAACTACCCAGTGCTGCAGTGACCCGTTGGAGAGCCGCTCGGCGGACGTCGACTTCCCGGTCGCGGTCTGTAGCGACCTCCACGAGACCGGGCTCTCCAAGGGCATCGATCAGATCTCCGATCGAACCGGCCCGACGGGCCGGCACACCAAACGCCTGAGCGATCGGAACGAACGACAACCCGTGCGGCGTCGCGAACACCCGCTCGAAGTGGCGTGGCAGCCGGGACTGCGGGAGAAACGAGAAGATGCCGCCACCGTCGTTGTTGATGACGACGACCGTCATCGGCGGATCGAATCGAGACATCGCCGCCAGGGAGCCGACATCGTGGAGCATCGAGAGATCTCCGGTGATCACGATCGTCCGTGTGCCCGTCGCCGCAACCCCGAGCGCCGACGAGATCAAGCCATCGATGCCGTTGGCCCCACGATTGGACAGGACGCGCTGACGGATCGTTGGCACGAATCGATCGACGGTGCGAATCGGCATGGACGACGCGACGTACACGATCGAGTCGGCCGGCGTAGTCGAGAAGACCGCTTCGACAGTGGCCGCCTCCGATGGAAACGGTGATCCGGTGAGCGCCGACCGCGCCAGACGATCGGAGGCTTCCCATAGGGACACCCACCCACCGGGTGCGGGATCGACGGAGAGGCGCTGGGCGAATGCCGTAGGGTCGGAACGAGAGATCAAGGTCGCGCTTCGCGGCGCGTCTCGCCCTTCGGCGTCGATAACGATCTGCGGAATCTCGGAGTGGTTCGCGAGCCAGATCGATAGTGACTTCGACGTCACCGTTCCCCCGAATCGCAGAATCGCCTCTGGTGTCCCCGGCAGCTTCTTCGCTCCGAACAAGACGTCACCTGTTCCGATGACCTGTTCATCGATCCGAAGTTGGCTGATCGGATCGGCGACAACGGGCCATCCGGTCCGTTCTGCCAAACCGTGCACCGCACCCGCGAATGCCTCCTCGTCGATCGGACCGGCGACAACGAGAACCTTCCTCCCTGAGAGCAGCGATGTGGCCATCTCGATCGCTGCCGGGTCTATGATCGGAGCATGAGGGTCCATCGGCTCGACCGATGCCTGGGGCATCTCGAGTGACGAAGGGACGAGTGGTTCCCTGAAGGCTGTGTTGACATGGATAGGCCTTGGAGGGCGTCGAGTCGACGCACCCCACACCGAAACGGCGAGGTCCTCGACGGCGGCAGGATCCATGTCGGCGAGGACGACGTCGACCGACGTGCGGACCGATGTTCCGAACATGCCCTTCTGGTCGACTGTCTGGGGGGATCCGATACCGCGAAGCTCGGGGGGACGGTCGGCCGTGAGCAGCAGCAGCGGCACGCCGGCATAGCGGGCCTCAACGGCGGCGGGCAGGAGTTCAGCGGCTGCCGTGCCGGAAGTCGTGACGATCGCTACCGGCGTTCGGGTTGCCTTGGCGATCCCGAGCGCGAAGAACGACGATGAACGTTCGTCGTGGTGAACCCAATCGGTCACGAGGGGATGCTCGGCACACGCCAAGGCAAGAGGCGTGCTGCGCGATCCCGGCGTCACGCAGGCGTGGCGGAGGCCGAGCCGGGTGAGCGCATCGACGAACAGGGCTGCGGCCCAGTAGGCGCTGTGATCCACGGAGAGCAACAATACAGGCCATGCAGGCACGTGTGTTCCCCGGCGAAGAACCGTCGATCGTCGCACTTCACGGCTTCACTCAGCACGGGGGCATGTTCGAGGAGCTGGCAGGGTTCCTGTCACAGGGAATCGAGGCACCAGATCTCCCGGGTCACGGGACGTCGCCCGGCGGATCCTTTCTCTCTGCCGTCGAGTCCGTGGGACGGATGACCCGTGGCAGACCGCTGCTTGGTTACTCGCAGGGTGGACGTATCGCGCTGGGTGTTGCCGTTCGGTATCCACGCGCCATTTCGCACCTCGTCCTCATCTCCGCAAACGCCGGCATCGAAAACCGCAGCGAACGACAGAGTCGCCGCTCATCTGACCAGATGACTGCCAGACGGATACGCGACATCGGTGTGGAGGCCTTCATCGACGAATGGACGGCGGCACCCATGTTCACCGGTCTTCAGTCCAGGGGACGGGCATGGCTGGATCGCGATCGTACGATGCGACTTGAGAACACGGCGGAAGGTCTTGCGTGGGCGATCACGGGAATGGGGCAGGGTGCTCAGCCGTTCTATGGGAAGAGCCTCGAGTGTCTCACCATGCCCATCCTCGTCATCGTCGGCGGGGACGATCCTTCCTATCTGGAGAGGGGGGAGTGGATCGTCGAGTCGACGCCCAACAGCACCCTCGCCGTCGTCGAACGGGCGGGCCACGCGCTCGTCGGGGAGGCACCCGACCACGTCGCGAGCGAGGTCACCCGCTTCCTGATTGGGAGCAGTGCCGGAGAGCGACGAGAATGAGGCGACGATCAGTTGCGGAGGTGCGATGAGCAAGCGGTTGTTGATCCTCGGCGCGGCAGGCAGGGACTTTCATGACTTCAATGTCCTGTATCGCGACAACCCCGATGTGGAAGTCGTCGCTTTCACGGCGACACAGATCCCCAACATCGATGACCGAAGATATCCGCCGATCCTCTCCGGAGTCCGGTATCCAGACGGCATTCCGATCGTGCCCGAAACCGAACTGGAACGGCTCATCGACACCTACACGATCGACTCGGTCGTGTTCGCGTACTCGGACGTGCCACATGAGCATGTGATGCATCTGGCGGCACGGGCGGTGGCAGCGGGAGCGACATTCGAGCTGCCGGGTGCCGAAACGATGATCCCGTCGAACCTTCCGGTGGTGGCTGTGACAGCGGCACGAACAGGGGCGGGGAAGTCACCGCTCAGCAGAGCCGTCTGGCATGCGCTCGCAGCGGACGGAAAACGCGTCGCTGCCATCCGTCATCCGATGCCGTACGGGAACCTCGCGAAACAGATCGTCCAACGGTTTGCCACGTATCAGGACTTCGTGGACGCAGACTGCACGATCGAAGAGCGGGAGGAGTACGAGCCGTACATCGAACAAGGCGGCGTCATCTTCGCCGGAGTCGACTACGAGGCGATCCTGCGTATGGCCGAGACCGAAGCGGACGTGATCCTCTGGGACGGTGGGAACAACGACCTCCCTTTCTACAGGCCGAACCTGCATATCTGCGTTGTCGATCCACATAGGTCCGGTCACGAACTCCGCTACTGGCCCGGTGAAGCCAACCTGCGCCGCGCCGACGTCGTCGTCATCAACAAGATCGGCACCGCCGAACCTGAGGACATCGCCACTGTCGAGCGAAACGTGCACGACGCGAATCCGTCGGCTGTGGTGGTGAAGACCCGTTCCCCGATCAACGTCGCAGCACCCGAACTGATCAAAGGCAAGCGGGTCCTCGTCGTGGAAGACGGCCCGACACTCACCCACGGGAGCATGGCCTATGGCGCGGGGGTCATCGCATCGCGAGATGGTGGTGCGGCCGAACTGATCGACCCAAGGCCATATGCCGTCGGTTCGATCGCCGAGGTATTCGCGAAGTTCCCGCACATAGGAGCGCTGCTGCCGGCGATGGGGTATGGAGACGAACAGCGGGCCGAGCTGGCCGAAACGATCATGCGGGCGAAACCGGACTCCGTTGTTGTCGCAACGCCGGTCAACTTGCTTCCATTGCTGGACCTCGACATGCCCGGGACCCGGGTCACCTACGGCATCGAGGTCGTCGGGGGTCCGTCCATCGAGGAACTCGTCGGAAGGCTGTAGCCGAGGGGTGAGGGCCCCCTATTAGGGTCTATCTGCCCTACCACGGCTGCGTGTCTCATCGCTAAGGTTCATGTCCTTGGAGGTGGGATCGTGAGCGACGAGGAACGTCGGGAAGGCTCCGAACCGGTCGAGGAACCGTCGGAGCGCGCCGGTACAGAACTAACAGAAGAGGTACGAAGCCTGTACCGGCACCCGCTGGCCGCCGTAGGCGGTGCGTTGGTCATCGCGGGGATGATCGGGTTCGTGATTCTCGCCGTAGTGGATCTCGGCCCACTGGCGAGCAACCCGTACCGGGGCATCGTGACGTTCATTCTGTTCCCGGTGATCGTGTTCGTGGGTGCGGTGTTGTTTGCCCTCGCCGTCAGGGTGCAGGTCGTCACCGCCCGCAAGGAGGGCAGGCGTCTCCGATTCAACTTCAAGTTCGAACCGTCGAACCCCCGCTTCATGCGATCCCTCACCACGTTCGGTGTTCTCACGGCGGTGCTGCTCGGCATCATCGCCTGGGGAGGCTTCAAGGGCTACGAGGTGACCGACTCGGCCAGCTTCTGCGGCGAAACATGCCACACGGTGATGGAACCCGAATGGGTCACCTATCAGAACTCCCCGCACGCCAAAGTCGTCTGTGCGGAGTGTCACATCGGTCCTGGAGCGTCCTTCTTCGTTCGGTCGAAGATCGACGGCCTCCGGCAGGTGTGGAAGACGATTTGGAACACCTATGACCGGCCGATCGCAACACCCGTTGCCAGCCTGCGGCCTGCACAGCAGACATGTGAGGGATGTCATTGGCCACAGCAGTTCTATGGCGACAAGCTCGTCACGACCACGTACTACCGGACCGACGAGAACAACTCGCCGTGGACGATCAGCCTCGCGGTCAAGATCGGTGGCGGCGACCCTCGGGCGGGTGAGCTCTCAGGCATTCACTATCACATGATCACCGCCAATACCATCGAGTACGCCACCGATGATCCGAAACGCCAGCACATGATTTGGCTTCGTGTGACCGACAACGAGACCGGTGAGGTGACCGAGTATCGACCGGACGGCCAGCAGATCCTCGATCTGAATGCGGAAGGGGTCGAAGTACGAACACTCGACTGTATCGATTGCCACAACAGGCCGAGTCACGACTTCCAGCCGCCGGCAACCGCGATCAACCTGGAGCTGACGAAAGGCACCATCTCGCGCGATCTGCCGTTCATTCGCTGGCAGGGGCTGAACCTGCTGAACGCCCCGTACGACACCAAGGCACAGGCCGACGAGGCGATCCTCAAGGGCCTGGAGTCCTTCTATTCGGAGAACTACCCGGGACAGCTCGATCAGACGATGATCGACCAAGCGGCCGAAACCCTCGTCAACATCTACGACGGGAACTTCTTCCCTGAGATGAAGACCGACTACCGCACCTCGGACAACAACCTGAGCCACTTCGTGAACGACGGGTGCTTTCGGTGTCACCGGTCGGATCTCGTCGGTCCGGGCGGCCAGACGATCACCTCGGAATGCACGGCGTGCCACCTGATCACCGCACAGGGACCATCTGCCGACCCGTCGAAGCTGGAGAGCGACGTCAATGGCCTCGAGTTCAAGCATCCGGTGCCGATAGGTGGAGCTTGGAAGGTCGAGAAGTGCACCTCGTGTCACACGGCGGATCAGGGGTACTAGCGGTCTGTCGCTCAAATGACTGCCGGGTCTCTGCGGCTCACGGACGCCCCTGGCGGTGTCCTCGTCCTCGACGCACCACTGCGGGTGCGCCTTCGTCCTGCGTCCTGGCCAGATGACGGTGTGCCCTCGCAGACACCCAGACATTGATTGGACGACACACCACTAGTGCTCTTTGTATCAGCGTTTGGCGCGCGTTCCTGACCCGCCCTGAACATCACCGACGTCGATGGACGGAGCACCGCCGACCGCGGGCAGCAGACAACAGGGGCCGGTTCGTGGTGAGCCGTGGCCATGTCTGACGCAACCAGCTGACGGTTCCCGGTTGCCGGTAGTACGTTCCCGGCCTTGCGAAACTGTGGCCACGTTCTCGCT
>Ga0315542_1002051_pt1 | contig 12416 bp, 9 predicted proteins | sample SalMarSW160120MG_FD_202541 | JGI IMG/M metagenome (GOLD analysis project Ga0315542, IMG submission 202541) | Salt marsh sediment microbial communities from the Plum Island Ecosystem LTER, Massachusetts, United States - Salt Marsh Sediment SW1601-20 ... | reverse complement strand
CCTGGATTTGTGACTCAAAAAGGAAAGCCTATTATGAGCTTTGGCGTGATGGGAGGAGAGATGCAGCCTCAAGGACATGCTCAAATGATGATTCGTATTTTTGAATATGGTCAAAATCCCCAAACTGCGTTAGATGCACCTCGCTGGAGGGTGATAAATGGGTTGAACGCTAAAGTTGAAAGTGAATTTAATAAGAATAGCATCAATAAATTAACTAGAAAGGGTCATTCTATTAAGGAAGATCTATATTTCAATTTTGGAGGAGGTCAAATAATCTATAAATTAGATGAAGGTTACTTAGCTGCTTCAGATCCTCGAAAAGATGGACAAGCTATTGGATATTGAATATGAAAAAGAAATCACAATCATAAAATTATAATTTGAATGAATACTAAAATAATTTATATTGGAAATTAGGTAAAATGTGATGTCTGAACCCGAGAAAACCGATTTAATGTATAAAATAGCCCTTTTAGGAGACCCAGCTACAGGAAAAACTTCGCTCATTGATCAATACATTCATCATAAGTTTAATGAGCAATACAACGCTTCATTAGGGGTTAACATTCTGATTAAGGATATTGAAGTAAAAGAAAAGAACCTAAAAGTGAAATTAATTATTTGGGACATAGCAGGTCAAGAACGTTATGAGCTTTCTCGCAGGATGTTTTTTCAAGGATGTTCTGGAGCGCTTTTTGTTTACGATTTAACAAGACCTTCCACCTTGGAAAGTGTGGAGTCTAAATGGTATCCGGATCTTATTACATACGGTAAAGAAAATGCATCATTCTTATTAATTGGAAATAAAAGTGATTTAGAAGGCTCAAGAGGGATAACAACTAAAGAAGGTAAAACGGTAGCTGAAAAAATTAAGGCTAGAGATTTCATCGAAACAAGCGCCAAATCGGGTGATAACGTAGAAAAAGCCTTTTCCAACCTCTTAACAGGTGTTCTCTCAAAAATAAACAGGTAATTCCTCTTCTTACTTCTCCCACGCTTTCATAATTACATGGGTGTTAGATGCTATTATGCCTTCAATCATGTCTATTTTTTCAGAGAAAATTTCAAATAACTCTTCAGAGTTTTCGACTTCTACCTCAACGAGTACATCATAATCGCCCGTCAAGGACATTACCTTCTTGACTTGGGGTATTGATTTGAGTTCCTCAATTACTTTCTTGATCACATTAATACCTAGTTTACATAAAATTATGGCTCTCATTTTCGCCCTCTATTATTAAATCTCAATATTATTGATAAATTGTGGTTCTATAATTTCAATTTCGTTCATAGGTTTTAAATTTTTATTAATCAAATAGTGAAAATCTTTAAAGGAATTTACTTTTACCGTTAGCATTAGATCATATCGTCCAATTAAGGTATCTATTTTTCTTACGCCATAAAACTTTAAAATTCTTATAGGGAGCGTCTTCAAACTTGCTTTCTTTATTTTCAAGAATACAACCGCTTGAACAATGTTCCTTACTTCATGGGCATATCGTAAAATGATAGCAATTCCTAGGAATATTATTACAACTAACAAATCCTGAGAGGGGAAATAAGTACCAACCAAAATCACGGAAAAAATTAATGTATTCATTGGATCAATGATCCCAATGATGCTACTCCATTGGCTATAAGTTAAACTCTTAGATTTCCAACTAACGTTTGCCAAGAAGATTAATAAATACGGTATAATCGTAGCAAATACTATAAGATAGATAATTTCCCATCTTTGTAGTATCGAAAAAATTGATGATAAATCAGAAAAGAAAGCACGTGTTTCTTGAGTAATATCCATCTCTACAGGCAAGATATTAATGATCAATAAAACTGGAAGGAGAAACAAGACTCCAGAGACAAATGAGATTGCCATTTTAAGTAAAGAACGAGGAATTTTGTAATATTTGTTTATGTTAATGTCTCTCAATTCATTCTTTGAAAATGAATCTCTATCAATGCTGATATATAAAAATGAACCTGTTATTGAATATAAGAGGATATAGATAAAGCCTTGCACTTGGATAGGGTTTCCAGATATTTGACCTCCCATAAATGAAACAAACATGATAATAATGATTGCAAACGATATTATTGTAATAAATAATATTCTAAACACATCAAACCTTTCAAAATTGACCCCCTTTTCGTAAAAAGCTATAAAAATTATTGTTAGAAGCGATCCTATCATTGTGAAAGGAATAGATGTCGTTTTAAGACTTAAAAAATAAAAAATAATGTGTAGGATAATACCGAAAAATCCAATGAGAAAATAATATTGATAAGTTCTCACATCATAAAATCTTCGATTTTTATGCCTTAAATTTACAAATAGTTGTTTAAGTGATATTTTTTTGTCAATATTAAGGCGATTGTTGATGATGATTAAAAGAATGGCAATCAAAAATAATACAATCCCTCCAGTAAGAAATCTGAGAAAAATAACAGTAAGAATAGAAATATCAGCAAATAATCCTTTTACAACTATCGGTATAAAACTCCAAAAAAGGTTTGCGATGACAATGTTGAAGATCAGCTTGTTTGATATTTTAATAGGCATAGTGTTTAATTGATAACTCTTAATATGTGATACTTGGGTTCTATGATTTATAAATATACCAAGTAGATCCATATTCCATCTTTTAAGAGCTCTTACCGATTCATGATGAGTTCCCAAATATTTCCCTCATAAACGCTTAAACTTTTAACGGAATCTACCATTTACACTATTAGAAAATTAGTGTTTTAATCAAAAAATGTGATATAATTTGCCAGGAACAAAAGATTATATTGATATGGACCTTGAATATTGTGCTCACAATTACCACCCCATTCCCGTCGTTATTAGTAAAGCTGAAGGAGTATGGGTATGGGATCCGGAAGGAAATAAATATCTAGATTGTTTATCAGCCTATTCAAGTCAAAATACGGGACATAGACATCCAGATATTATTAAAGCCTTAAAAGAACAAGCAGATAAAGTAACTCTCACCTCTAGAGCGTTTCATAATGATGTAATGGGGCCATTTATAAAGAAATTGTGTGAAGTTGTTGGACCTCACTTAAATGATCCAAATAATTCAGGGATAATGGCTCTCCCCATGAACACTGGTACTGAAGCTGTTGAAACTGGATTGAAAGTTGCTCGAGCGTGGGGATATATTAAGAAGAAAATTCCTAAGAACGACGCTCAAATTATAGTATGTCGAAATAATTTCCATGGAAGATCCATCACTATTGTAGGAATAAGTACTGATATATCTGCTGTACGGTATTATGGTAACTTTGGACCGTACACTCCAGGTTTCACGATAATTCCCTATGGAATGGCAGAGATTTTAGAGAATATTATCCTTGAAATAGGACCTGAAAGAGTAGCTGGATTCATCTTCGAACCGATACAAGGAGAAGCTGGGATAAATATTCCTCCTGAAGGATACATCAAAAAAGTTAGAGAAATATGCTCAAAATATAATGTCTTAATGATAGCTGATGAAATTCAAACGGGGTTTGGAAGGACGGGTGAATTATTTGCCTGCGATCACGAAAATGTTAAACCGGATATGTTGTTATTAGGAAAAGCATTAGGTGGAGGAGTGTATCCAGTTTCAGCTGTAGTAGCTAATAAAGATATTATTGGACCAGATGTTATTAAACCTGGGACACACGGTTCAACATTTGGAGGCAATCCAATTGCAGCCGCAGTGGGAACTAAATCACTTGAAGTTCACATTGAGGATCATCTAGCGCAGAGAGCAAAAGAAAATGGGACCTATTTTTTGGAAGGCTTAAAAAAAATCGTTGCTAAAGGTCCAAAAATTCCTGTAAAAGAAGTTAGAGGGAAAGGTTTATTGATTGCTCTAGAATTTAAAGTAAATGCTAGACCTATCGTGGAAGAATTAAAGGATAATGGTATTTTAGCTAAAGATACTCATTCCACGATTATTAGATTTGCCCCTCCTCTTGTGATAACGAAGGAACAAATAGACTGGGCATTAGGTATAATAGAAAACGTCCTAATTAAATAATTATATGATTATCTTTTAGGCATAAAATAATCATTTTTTATGGCTTAATTTCTTTAAAATAGACTACTTTTCAATATAGAAGTGGGTTCCTGCTTCTCCTTTTAAGGCTTCTTTGATCTTATCAATAGAAGTAATAATCGCTCTTTTACCACCAGTTTGGAGAAAATTTACAACAGCTTGAACCTTTGGACCCATACTTCCAGCTGGAAATTGGTTCTCTTCCAAGTATTTTAATGCCTCTTTAATTGAAATGTTATCAAGAAATTTTTGTTCAGATGTGCCATAATTAAGGGCAACTTTTTCTACATCGGTAGCAATTAATAAAATATCGGCTCCGATTTGCTCTCCTAACTTGGAACTTGCTAAATCTTTATCAATCACTGCTTCAACTCCAGATAACCTTTTTCCCTCTTTGATTACTGGAATTCCCCCTCCTCCGCAAGCAATGACAATCCAACTCCCTAATTCCATTAATCTCTTGATCTCTCTCCATTGGTAGATTTTCTTAGGTTTAGGAGAGGGGACTACTCGACGCCATCCCTTGTTAGTCTTTACATAGCCCGGTTTTGGTTGGGGATAAGCAGGTCCAATTGGTTTTGTAGGATTATGAAAAGCCGGATCTTCTGGGTCAACCTTAACATACGTGAGAACAGTAAGAAAAAGTTTTTGCTCATCTTGACCGATCTTCATCAATTCTTCATCTAACGTCGATTCGATCATGTACCCAATTTGTCCTTGTGTCTCTGCTACTAACACTTGTAGTGGTCTCTTTGAGACCTCTTGAGTTGCTTCTTGTTGCATGAGAAGCATTCCAACCTGGGGGCCGTTTCCATGAGTGATTACAATATTATATTCTCTTGAAAGCTCAGCTATTTGTGACATTGGAACTCTTAAATTCTTAAACTGTTCTTCGGTGGTTCCTTCTTCTCCAAACTTTATTAGGGCATTTCCGCCAAGCGCAATGATCAATGTTTCTATTATATATCAACTCTAAAATTGTTAATTTGAAAAATAATAATATTATAGGTAAAATTATAAATTTTGCGTTATTGCTATTAGAATTTCCCTCTGAGAAAGAGCATAATTGCCTTTTGAATGTGTAACCGATTTTCGGCTTGATCGAAAACTACTGAATGTGGTCCATCAATAACTTCAGCTGTTTGTTCATATCCACGCATAGCGGGTAAACAATTCATGAATATTACATCTGAATTTGCTAAATCCAATATTTCATTAGTAACTTGATAAGGATTAAAAGCCTTTACCCGTTCTTCTTCTTTATCTTTTGGAATACCGTATGACATCCAACTATCTGTATATATAACATTAGCAGAGTGTGCAGCTTCTTCAGCATTATGAATGATTCTTACTTTTGCTCCAGAATTGTTAGAAAGATTTTTTACTTCTTCAAGTACAATATCTTCAGGCATGTATTCCGAACCCATTGGACAAGCAACATCCATTTCTAACTCAAATATAGCCGCCATTCTCATCAAGTCGTATGTTACATTATTATGAGCATCTCCGTAGTAAGCAAGTTTAAATCCATCAAGTTTACCCTTCTTCTCTTTTATTGTAAGAAAATCTCCTAATATTTGACAGGGATGTGCGAAATCATCTAACATGTTGATCACAGGGACACTAGCATATTTAGCGAGATCCCAAATGTCTTGCCTTTTGAAGACACGAGCTGCAATGATATTTACAAACCTCGAAGCAACTATGGAAGTATCAGATATATTTTCTTTTTTTCCTAAAGGTGAATCCTTAATTGAATAAAATATTGCATGCCCTCCTAGTTGATTCATTCCAGTTTCAAAGGAAATTCTTGTTCGTAAAGAAGGTTTTTCAAAAAGCATAAGAAGAGTTTCGTGCTCTAAGGAATTATAATATTTATTTGGATTTTTTTTAATATCAATTGCTTTGTTTATTATGAGTTCACATTCTGATCTTGAAAGATCTGATACCTTAAGTAAATGTCTAACCATTATTAATCAATTTTTTTGAATATTTAGTTAGTAAATAATGAACGATCCCTTAAATTTTACTTCAATACTTCTTCTCGATTAAAGTCTCTATAATAAGAGAGGTCTTCTAAAATTTCTTTATCTCGAATTGTTAATTTTTCAGTTACAAGACGACCCATTAATTCTCCCACTGCCGGACCAAGCATGAATCCTTGACCACACATTCCCACTGCTAGAAATAAACCCTCCAATTCTTTTGATTTACATAGAATAGGGTTACCATCTGGAGTCATCGGGTATAATCCTCTCCAAGTCCTCCTCACCTTTATATTTTTTAACCTTGGAAGCAGATTGATCATTCGTTTTGCTATTTGTGGCAAGAAAGAACTGGTTTCTCTCCGATCCATTCCTTTAATACAAGGATCGGGAGAAACACAAAAAATGATCTTCCCTTCTTTATTTTGATAGAAATAATAATTTTTAGAATTTCCAAATTTAGGATCTTGAGCGGGACGTATATCCACCACCATTGGATTGAAAAACTTTTTCACAGGCTCAGTTATTCCTGCTTCATGCGATTCGGGGTTAACTTGTAAATCAACATTAACCATCTTTCCGATTTCTTTTGCATTCCCCCCCGCAGCATTAATAACAATTGAGCTGTGGTATTCTCCTTCTGTGGTCTTAATTCCACTTATTTTGCCATTATCAACAATTATTTTTTTAACTTCTTCACTAAAACGGTATTCAGCACCATAATCTCGTGCTTGCCTATAAAAAGCATGAAGAGAGAGTAGGGGAGAACAATTTCCATCTTCGGGGCTATAAGTCCCTCCTAGAAGGCCATTTTCATTTATTCCTGGAATGAGTACCTTTATCTTTTCTTTATCTACGTAATCGATATTTAATCCATAAGATTTCTGCAGTTTTACGTTTTGTTTCAGCATTCGTTCATGTTCACCAGTATAGGAGACAAAGCAATATCCACCTTGTTCCCACCATATATCATCACCATATTCTTCCTCCCATGTTGAAAATATTTCGATTGATCTCTGGCATAGCCAGATTTTACTTCTTTCAGTATGAGTTGCTCTGACACCTCCAATGGCATGTTTATTATCTGCTTGAGCAGGAGATGGTAATTTATCGAGGACTAACACTTTTAACCCCTCTCTTGCGATGGCTAATGCTGAAGGGATGCCAATGCTTCCGGCTCCAATTATGATAGCATCGTATTCTGTCAATCGATCATTCACTTCCTTTTCTACTTACGCTTGCAAAGTATCCCATGGGAACTTCCATGAATAATGGTCTTTTAGTTCCTTGAACAATCTTAAAATCATCAATTCCTTCTTCTCGAAAAATTCTATTTATTAATGGAGTACAAGTTTTTCCTCCACAAGATCCCATTCCAACTTTGGTTAATGCTTTTAACTCATTGAAATCTCTTACTCCATAACGAATCCATTTGCGAATTTCTCCCACTGTGACTCGTTCACAACGACAGACAATAGTATCGTTTGGAGTGAAATCTTTTTGATAAGTATCAATTTCTTGATCATAAACATTCTGATGTAATTTTAAACCAACAGCTTTTTTGACTATAGTTTTAGGTAGCTTAATTGTTATTAATTGGGTCTTTGGAAATTCTTTCAAGACACGAACGCGAGAAATTTCAAATTCTCCAAGCACGGAATCATTACTAACAACAAAAATAGAGATTCCCTTTTGTAATCTTGATTCTGAGAGCTCTAAAGGAAAGGTGACTGAAGGATAATCTTTATCTTTCCTATAATCAACCAGCGTGACTGCAAGCCCAGGGCATACTGCAACGCACTTTCCACATCCGATACACTCTTTTTCATCCTTGAAATAAGGCAAATTAGTAATGAGATCCTCTTCAGTTTTGATTTGTTTTTGGGGACAAACAGAAGTACAAGGATTACAGGGAATTTCTTGGTTGCAATGGAATAAGGGAAAAATTCCTTCTTCTTTTTCTGGAAAATTTGATTTAGATGGCATTGGGGGCTTCTTTTTCATTAAATCAGCAAAATCCTCTAAGCTTGAAAGATCCTCTTCGATGACCTTTCCCATATCTTCCAACATTTTTAAAGCTTCAATTCTTCCAGTAAAAATTGCAGCGGAAGCTTCTGCAATCTCTTGTGCATCTCCTGCTATTCGTACGTTCATTCCAAATTGGATCGCTTTGTCATAAAATTCATCCACGGGATTTAATCCAACAGCGATTAAAATCGTATCACACGGAAATGTTTTTTCAGTATTTTCAACAATTTCACCAAATTCGTCAATTTTCCCTATTGTGATCGATTCAACCCTTTCTTTTCCATTAGCGGAAATTATCGTGTGGTTTGTATAAATTGGGACTCCTAGACGTCTGAGTTTATCTTCGTGCACTTTATATCCTCCACACACGGGTAATGCTTCAATAAGCCCCACAACTCCGATTCCTGCTTGAATAGCATGATACCCTGCGATCAACCCTACATTACCTCCTCCTACAATGAAAACTTTTTCAGCTGCTTTCACTAAATCTCGATTAACTAACGTTTGAAATGCTCCTGCCCCATAAATTCCGGGTAAAGTATTTCCGGAGAAAACTAACATTTTCTCTCGTGCTCCAGTAGCAATCAAAAGATACTTAGGCTTTATTAAAAGATATTCTTCTGCATTCTTTAGGATTCCTACTTTCTTATCGCTAAATATTGCCAATGCCGAGTTATTTAGAAATACTTTAACGGATTCATAGGATTGTACTTCCTGCGCTAAAATTTTTGCAATATCGATCCCCCTTTTTCCGGCATAAACGTCTTCTTGTGAACCAAAGAATTTATGGGTCTGAAGTATTAATTTTCCGCCCAATTTTAACTTATCATCGATTAAGATGACATCTATCCCCTCCATTCCAAATACTCTCGCTGCTGAAAGCCCAGCAGGACCACCTCCAACTATTAAAACTTCTGTCTCAATTGACTTAACATCGCCAACTTCTACAAGGTCATCAACAGGTGGTAATTCTGGTATGCCTTTACAACTCTCAATGACCATGCCGTTCTTGAGTGGTGTCATACACCCCTTCGTAGGAAATCCATTCACAATAACATTACATTGCGAACATTGACCATTCGCGCAAAATATCCCTTGAGGGCTTTGATCTTTGGGATGATGTCCAAAAATTTTGATTCCGTTCAAAAATAAAGCTGAAGATATGACCATTCCCTCAAATGCTTCGTAAGCATCTCCATTAAAGGTGAACTGAACTCGTTTCCGATCAGGAATATCTAAAATGGGATGAGTTGTTATGAAATCCATAAATGATCTCGATTAAAATAATTGCAATTATTAGTATATAACTTAATTATAATTTATTTTAAAAAAGCTTTAATTTTGATGTTAGTAGGGGAATAGATTCCCATGTTTTAATTAAATGCATTGAAATAGGGAATTGGAGAGAATCTTTAACACAAGATCATTAGTAAAAGCAAGGAAAAAAGATAAGAATAAGACTTAAATGTCTTGATGAGGTTTGATATATGCAATTACATCGGGATAATCAATTCCTAATTCCCTTACTAATTTAATGGTTGGGCAACCACTTTTTGTCCAACCTCTTTTTTTATATACGGCATCTTGAAGCTTAACATATTGATTTTCTCTATATGATCTTAAAACTTTTATTTTTTCAGTGGTATTTTTTCCCTCAATGCTAATTCCAAGTTCCATTAATTGCTCGTCATATCGTTCAGCTCTACTCTCATATTCAAGCGGTGTGACTGGTCCCATTGCTCGATATGGTAAATGTGAATCATTTTCACGAAGTCCTTTACCTTGCCGTATGTTAAAGATTCTTTGAAAGGTATAAACTCGTTCTGACATAGTTATCAAATCATTAGGTGCTGATTCAATACCTGTAACTGCGGAATAATACTTTGCATACCATTCGACGTGTTTGGGAATCGTAGCTCTCACCAAAGCTCCAGTATCCGGGTCTTTTATTGGGTATTCGCTGTTATCTGGGGGGACAATATCATTCCACGGGAGCTTACACAACCCGCATAATCCAAACCATGTGCGCCAATAAGGGAAGAATGTAAGGGCATTTGCCTTATCTTCGAAGCTTGGAATCGTGTTTCGGACCATATCCTCAAATATCAGCCAAGCTTCGTCATGCTGAGGGCCCTTATTTGTAAATCCATATCCTCCTTGCTGGGCAAGCGATTCCTTTGTCATATATTCAGAGAATTCTAATCCCTTATGTTCCATCCCAATATCTTGAAGAAATTGAGGATCTGCTCCATATTTCTCAATGAATAATGTTTTCATTTTTTTAATTCCCTTTCCAACTGTCATCCCAAAACCTTCTCCCCGAGCCATTTGGTGTATTAGTTCAAGAGCTGCGGAAGCGTTACCAAAATTTAATTCCAAACCTCCCGTAATTTCTTTATTTAAGATTCCCGTTTCGAAACATTCCATGACGAATGCAATCCCGGTTCCTACCGATATTGTGTCAAGCCCATACGTATCACAGTAGAAGTTTGCTTCTAAGACCCATTTAGGATGCCACACGCCCCAATTAGAACCACAACCTGCTATAGTTTCATACTCTGGGCCATCCACAATTACTTTTTGTCCCTTGAATGGACCAGTAAGTACTTCATGATTTTCAGAATAATGAGAACAACTCACAGTACATCCTATCCAGCACCCATCTGCTCCTTCTCTCCCAGAATATATATCTCTCATTATCTCCCTGCTATATGGAATATCTTTTCCTCGTATTTTTTTATGCGCCCCAAATCGAAAATTTTCTGTTGGAAGCAAATCAGTGACATTCATGATATCTGGTAAGTGGCCAGTTCCTACTCTTCTCATTTCATTTTGGATGGGATCGTTCTTTATAATTTCTTGACTGTGTGTTTGTCCAAGTTTTTTAGCAGTCTCCAAATCCGCGGCGTTATTCGAATTTAACTTCACTTTTGGAGTTCGGCAGACAATTGCTCTAATTTTTTTATCTGCAAAAACAGTGCCAATTCCTCCTCTCCCAGCTTGTTTGACCGAAGCCCATTGTCGACCTCTCACATACCAAGAGAAATTTAACATCCCCCAATTTGTATGTCTTGCTGCTGGACCCGTGCTTACTACTGATATCTGACTTTTTTCCGAGTCATCTTTAGCGTATTTTTCGGTAAGATATTGGGTAAGTTCATGTGAATATATTGATAGATTATCCCAATCTCCTATTTCTTCTATTTCAACAAAACCCTCTATCCCATCTATGTAAATTATTTTTTCTTTATCTGATTTACCTTGAATTTCAAGCGCATCAAATCCTGAAAATTTAAGATATGGTCCAAAATATCCTCCCACATTACTATCAATAACAATACCAGTTAAGGGGGAAATAGTGGTGACTATAGACTTTCCAGAGCCAGGATAAAAGATACTCCCACCTAACGGACCAGAAGAAATGCAGATCTCATTTATGGGATCATCCCATTTAACGACGCGATCCTTAGGGAGTGCATGCCACATGAGCCATAAATCAAAACCCTTTCCACCAATAAATTTTTGTTTCATTTCGTTAGAAACAGGTTTTATTTCAATTTTATTAGAAGTAATATCGATGTATAGTGTCCTATTACTATATCCCTTCTGCACTTCTCGGATTTCATATTCCTTTTTTTCTACTATCATTTAGGATCACTAACTAATAACCAATACACATTAAAGAATTTTAAACTAAAAAAATATAGATTTACTTTTATTATTATTTCATGAATTTTGAAACGAACTCATCGAGTACGCTCTCGATTGAAGGGGTACCTAATGCTTCAATATCATAAGTTACCTTAATAATAGGTTTATTTACGTTTACTAACTTTGAAAGATCTATAGGGCTTCCGTTAAGAATAATGTCACATTTTACATTTTTTAATGTATTTTCTAGATCTTCGATTTGTTTATCAGTGTATCCCATTGCCGGAACAATTTCTGTAATTTGTGGAAATTCCTCAAATACTTCTTTCATCGAACCAACAAGAAATTTTCTGGGATCCACTATTTTAGCACCCGCATTTTTAGCTGCAACATAAGCGGCTCCAATTGCCATTCCTCCATGAGTTAAAGTTGGGCCGTCCTCGACCACAACAACCCTCTTTCCTTTTAGCTTTGTAGGATCTTCCGCAATTACAATAGAGTTAGTATATAATCTAATCGCGTTTGGATTTAATTCATCAAGGTTTTTCTCCACAATTTTTACATCTTCTTCTTTCGCGCTATTCATCTTGTTGATCACAAACACATCTGCGTACCTAGCATTCACTTCTCCGGGATGATACTTCATTTCATGGCCAGGTCGTAAGGGATCCACTACAATAAAGAGTAGATCAGGAACATAGAACGA
>Ga0315542_1002050_pt1 | contig 12422 bp, 10 predicted proteins | sample SalMarSW160120MG_FD_202541 | JGI IMG/M metagenome (GOLD analysis project Ga0315542, IMG submission 202541) | Salt marsh sediment microbial communities from the Plum Island Ecosystem LTER, Massachusetts, United States - Salt Marsh Sediment SW1601-20 ... | reverse complement strand
CCCGGGCGAAAGACGTACTCTTTCGGGGCGTCATGGTCCACGAATATCCTGACCCAAGTAGTCTCTCTCACTTCGGCTTCAAGGGTAAAGGCTTTGGAGGCGACTTCGGTGGCACCTTTTATCCCCAAAGGCGCCTCTTTTTTCCGGGGTTGGGCAACGGCGCTTTGTGTCTGCTCGTTTGATGTTTTTTTGTCGGGAATTCCGGGTGTCCCTTTTCTTGCAGGGGCTGTCGGCATTTTTGACATAGCGACATCGGGCAGACGCTCTTCGGGCCTTATGCCTGTCACTCCTGGAACGACTCCTGTTTTGGCGTTGCCGTCCGTCTGCTTTACAAGAGGGGGCGCATGCGGTTCGCTGTCCCGTGCAGGGGTCGCCATTTCGCCCTTCAATCCTTCACCGGCCAGCAAGGATTCTTGGGCCCTGCGGAAAAGGTCATACCGATGCCATGCAAAAAAGGCAAGACCGACAAGAAGAATAAGAAAAATGAATACAACCACAGGCGTTTTTTTTCTGTGAGGTATCAGGGAAGCCAAAGGTTTGGGGACGGCAGACGCATTGGGTTCCCGTTCACCATAAAGCCTCAGAATTTCCTGTTCAGGCAACTTGAGGGCACGGGCATAGGATCTCAGAAACCCTTTGATAAAAACGGGCGCGGCCAAACGTTCCCATTCTTCATTTTCCAGGGATTTCAGGATAGGCGGCCTGAGCATTGTTATTTCGGCCAGTTGTGCGTAATCCATGCCCAGGTCTTCCCTGGCTCTTTGGAGCATTTCTCCCAAAGCCCGGTACTGGGTTTCGCTGCCTTCTGCAGTTTTTCCCCTGGCGGCCTGCTTTCTATTGCCTTTCGGAGTCATTTTTTGGGAAGTCCTAAAAAACAATCTTGATATAGGCTTTTTGCCTCAGATCCTTGATCCACGATAGAAATCTCCTGTTCACTTCTTCCTGGTACAGGATGTCATATATCCTGTTCCTTACCTCGCCCAGAGGCCTCAGCCCGGCTCCCCGTTTTTCCAGGACCTTGATAATTTGTATGCCGGCGGGTCTGACGATGGGTTCACTCACGCCGCCAGGAGGCAGGGCTTTTGTGATTTTTGACAGTATCCCATCCAGCTGAGATGTCTTGAAAAATCCGAGATCACCTCCATCTTTTGCCCCTGGCCCCTCGGAATACTTTTTGGCGAATTCTTGAAAATCGCTACCTTCTCTCAATTTTCTGATTAAATCCCGTGCCTTTTTCATCAGCTCCTGGGGATTCTCAGGGTCTGTTTGCTTGAGAAAAATGGCTGCAAGGTGGACTTCTTCCGGGCTGGTGAATCTCTTTTCATGCGCTTTGTAATAGGCTTGGATTTCTTCATCGCGAACGACAATCTTGGAGTTCACTTCCTCATTGACGAGTCGCGCACGCTCCAGATTCTGCTCCATCTGCTTGCGGTATCGTTCGTAAGTCAGGTTACGTTCCTTCAGCCCGGCCAGGAGTTCTTCTTGCGTAATGTTGTTTTGGCGTTTCATCCTTTCAATGGCACTGTCCACTTCTTTAGAGGTTATTTTGATATTGAGTTCGCTTGCTTTTTGGGAAGCAATACGTTCGTTGATCAGCATGTCCAGGACCTTTTGCCGTGTATTTACATATTTTTGGTCATCCTCGTTTTTTAGATCCGCCGGGTTGCGTCCGGTCATTGCCCTCATCTTGGCATTCAGCTCATGTAGGGTGATAATGTCGTTATTGACTATGGCAACCATCCGGTCAAAGATCTCGGCGGGTGCCCGGAGGGGAGCGAAAAATATCAGGATAGCGGCAATCGTCAGGGCTAAGCAACTTTTGAAAAATGTCATGGGTCAAGACTCCAAGAGATCTGAAAGATTTGGATTTACATACACCTCGAAACGGTTCTTGAGGCCCTCTAACCAGTGCGTGAGAAAGACACCGCGTCTCTGCCGGAAGAGCTTTGAGGCGATTTCCTTTGTTACCTCGGGAAGGGTTTTCGTTCTTGCCGGTTGTGTTTCAAGGACTTCAAAAATGTGGTATCCATAAGGCGAATGGATGACAGACGACAGTTGGCCGGGCTTCAGGGCAAACAGGGCCTTGTCCATTGATTTTTCGAGTTGTCCCTGAGTCACCCATCCTACCATGCCTCCACGGGAGGCTTCGGGGGCGATGGAAATTTCCGTTGCCAGCTTCCCAAAATCAGACCCCTTCCGAAGTTTTTCCAGCGCAATTTTTGCTTGCTGTTTTTCCGAGGTTACAATCTGCCTGAACTCAATTTGTCTTTCAGAATGAAATGAATCGGCATGTTCTTCATAGTAGCGCACGATATCGGCGTGTCCGGGCAGGGGTGCCTGTCCGCCGACTTTTTTGAGGATTTTTTCCACCAGGAGCCGTTTCCTGAGCTGCCTTTTCCACAGGTCGAAATCGATGTATTCTCTCAAAACAGCCTCCCTGAATCCCTCGTCCGTGTAATCCCCACGGATGGTCTTTATGGACGCATTCAATTCGGCTTCTGAAAAAGAAATCCCCTGTTCTTTCCCATATTCCAGGATGAGGTGGCGTTCAACGATTTGCTCCAGAACCTGTTTGACGACGCGTTTTCTGTTTTCGTCGGTGACAGGCAGGGCCTTGATCAGCTCCTTGAACTCACTTTTTACCTCAGCCAGGCCCACTCGGGTGGAGCCGATAGAAATGGCCTTGCTTTGTTCTTCTTTACCCGAGATATTGCATCCCTGAAGCAGCAGGACTATGGAAAAAAATACCAGGCATTGAATCACCGTTCGAGGAGATCGGCGAAAGTGGGCCCTGGTTGGACGTGAGATGAGCCTTGTTGGAGACCTGCCGAAAAAAGCCATTTATTAAGCCAACTCCTTGAAGAGTAATGAGCCCAAAAGATCATAAATTTTAAGAATCTGCAATTGGGTGATAAATTGCAAGTTTATTTTTTCTCTACAGTGAAATCAGGGCCCAGCATGCCTCACCAGGCCCTGTTCCTCAACCGTTAGGGGCAGTTTTTCAATAGCAGACCGGATCTTGGACAGATCATCAGGAAGATTAAGGGAACCGGTGTTGATCTTCAGTGTATTCTGGTTGAGAAACTGATATCGTCCACGATTCCGTTCTGCCAATTCGATCCATGTCTCAGGTTTTCTTTGCACAGCGGAAGAAAAGGTCAATGTGATTCCACGGGCACCGGTGTCCAGTCTGGAAATGCCGGTTTGTTTGAGAAAAAGTCTTAGCGACATGAGTGCCAGGAGGTTTTTCACCTCATGAGGAAGCGGTCCAAACCTGTCCTTGATTTCCGCTTCCATGTCAGCCAGGCTGGACGGACCGTCGAGCATGGAAAGCCTGCGATAGAGATTCAGCCTTATATTCGTGTCCACCACATAGTCGTTTGGCAAAAAGGCAGGGAGATCAATATTGATCTCCGGATCAATCTCATCCTGCCACATTTCCCCCTTCAGTTCAGCAACCGCCTGTTCGATGAGTTTTACATAGAGTTCGTAACCCATGGCAGCGATATGTCCCGCCTGCGCATATCCCAGGATATTTCCTCCCCCCCTGATCTTGAGATCATGCATGGCCAGATGAATCCCGGCGCCCAGCTCGCTGAAATCCATGAGTGCCTTGAGCCTTTTTTCCGCGTCACGGCTCAGTTGGGAGCCATCGGAAAGAAGAAGATATGCATAGGCCTTCTGTTTCGATCGGCCCACGCGCCCTCTCAACTGATAGATCTGTGCCAGTCCCAGCCGATCCACTTCATTGATAATAATGGTATTCGCAGATGGTATATCCAGACCTGATTCGATGATGGTGGATGATACAAGCACATCAACCTGTTTATGCAGAAAAGCAAGCATGGTTTCCTCGAGCTCTTTTCCCTTCATTTGGCCGTGGGCCACCGCAAAGCGGGCCGTGGGCACAATCTGCTTGAGCCGTTCGGCTATCTGATCAATGGTCCGCACCCGATTGTGAACAAAAAAGACCTGACCATCTCTTTCCAGCTCATCCTGAATGGCCGAGGCAATCGTTGCTTCATCATAATGGATAAGGTGGGTCCTGATGGCGAGTCTTTCCTCGGGTGGGGTTTCGATAATGCTCAAGTCCCTGACACCCAGCATGGACATCTGGAGCGTCCTGGGAACCGGGGTAGCGGTTATGGTCAAGACATCAACCAGTGCACGGTATTTCTTAATGGCCTCTTTCTGCCTTACGCCAAAGCGCTGCTCCTCATCGATGATAAGAAGACCCAGGTTTTGAAAATGCACATCTTTTTGAAGAATCCGGTGTGTTCCAATAAGGATGTCGACCTGGCCGCATCTCAATCTTCCCAGGATCTCAGTCTGTTCTTTTCTGGGCTTGAACCTGCTGACCACTTCAACCCTGATCCCGTATGGAGCCAGCCTTTTTCGGAAAGTCTCGAAATGTTGTTCGGCAAGGACCGTAGTAGGAACGAGCAATGCCACCTGTTTGCCGTCCGCATTTGCCTTGAAGGCGGCCCGTACGGCCACTTCCGTTTTTCCGTAGCCCACGTCGCCGCAAACCAGGCGGTCCATGGGGTTTTCAGAAACCATATCGTCAAGCACATCCTCGATGGCCCTGACTTGGTCCGGTGTTTCCTCATGTTCGAAAGTGGCCTCAAATTCTCTGAAATAGGAATCCGGCGATGAGAACGCGTACCCTTTCCGATACTTTCGAAGGGCATAGATTTCGATGAGTTGCCTGGCAATATGTCTTACGGACTTCCTGGCTTTCTGCTTTTGAAGATTCCATGAGTTTCCTCCCAACCGATCGAGTCTCACATTCCCGTCGCCCGCTCCGATGTATTTCTGCAAGATACCCACCCGGTCGGCCGGTATGTAGAGCCTGTCATGAGCGGCATATTCCACAATCACAAAATCATTGACCTTCTGTGCAATGTCCATCTTACGAAGACCGCCATATCGTCCAATGCCATGCTCCTCATGAACAACCAGATCCCCATCCTTCAACTGGCTGAAACCCGACCAGTTCAATCCCTGGCCTACTTTGGCACGTTGGGACCTGGACCTGGACCTCTTGGCGCCGAAAATTTCGTCCTCGGTCACGACATAAAGGCCGACTTCCGGCCAGGAAAAACCCTCTGAAAGTCTTCCAATGCAGATAGAAAAGCCCGGCGTGTCGGGCACATCTTTCCAGCCGGAGACAGGGGCGTCAAGATGAAGGCCATAATTTTCAAGGATTTCTTGGAGGCGCTGTGCCTGTTTGAGGGTGCGACAAAGCAGCACGACACGTCCACCCTGCTCCCGCCATTGAGACATTTTTTCTGAAAGGGGAGCCAGAGAGACCTTCCCTTTCCCTTCGAGTTGCAACTCAAGTGGCGCGTCCAAAGAAAAATGGTCTTTGAAAACCAGTTTTTTCCGGACATCGTCCGGGCGCTGAAGGTCCAGTTTGTTGAAAAGGAGCCTTTGATGGGATGAAAGGTGGTCGGTAAACTCGTCGACGGATAAGAAGAGGCCCTCAACCTCCGGAAAGGGGTCTCCCCTTTCAGCCGCCCGGTTTCTGTTTTTTTCGACCTCCTTGTCAAACCGGGCCTGAATTTTCAAGGCTGTTCGATCCAATGGATCACAGTTGACGAGAACCACGAGTACATCGTGAGGTAGATAGTGAAACAGCGTATCGAGATGGAGATAGAAGTGATTAAGCCACCCCTCCTGCCCCGGGAAAGACATGCCTTCAGAGGCCCCTTTCGGCAGCCTTCCCATGGACCTTGCCCTCTTGACGGCGGCCTTTCCCATGATGATCTCATTGGCCGGCAAAATCACCAGTTCCCGGAGTGTCTCTTTGGATCTTTGACTCAAGGGATCAAAATGCCTGATGGACTCGAGATGATCTCCCCAGAATTCCAAGCGAACAGGAAGAGGGCTTGAGGGAGGAAACAGGTCTATAACGCTTCCTCGAACAGAATAATCGGCTCTTTCTTCAACCAGAGACGTTTGTTGATATCCAATGGTTTCGAGCCGTTCAATGAGTGCACCCCGTTCCGCCTCTTCACCGACCTCCAGATATTCCAGGCCTTCCAAAAAGGAATCCTTGGGCAGAATTCGGTATAGGGAAGCATCCAGCGAGGTGATAACAGTGGCATTGTCCTGGGTCAATAAAGCATAGAGCGATTGGATACGCCTCGCCACCACTTCTCTGTGGGGACCGAGTCCTGTGAGAGGAGACATGTCATAGGCAGGGAACTCATAGATGGGAGCGTCACTCTTAACGCTCCCGGAGTTTCCGGATTTGAGAAAAAATTTGAGTGCTCTCATAAGCACTTCTGAGTCCCTCGCCTGAGGCAGTATGATCAGACAGGGTTTCCGAAGTCTTTGGAGCATGAGGGACAGATGGTAAGCAAGAACAGATCCGGAGAGGCCCGTGACCTCAATAGATGGAGTGCCTTCATCAATCCATTGAATCAATCGGGAGATATGACCATTTAGAGAAAAGCTCATGACGCAAAAACATCTCGTATCCGTTTAGAATTCAAAGTTCAGGGACCAGGGGTTAAGACCCGGAGACGATGAATTAGGACATTTTTCGTATCAGCTCAATATATTGGGGCTGAATACCGTATTTCTATCGAAACGTGGACGTTGCTCCTGCAGTCATTTATTGAACGGTGGTGGGACAAAGCATGAGGTCTTGATCGGCAGGAAAGTGCACTAATTCCTAATCGCATTCAAGCGCTACCGGCGTTGGCTGCGTCGTAGGCTCCCCGATGTACTGTTGCCGTACGCCTCCGTCGCCTGGTCCTTGCTGCCTTGGTATCATCTTGAATGCAAAATGGAATAACTCTATCAGTCATCCTGTTCTCGACCGGCAGTCACTACAAAAAAACCAAGGAAACCGCTTGCGCCTTGGATTCACACCTTGTCTTCCGACATAAGGTGTTAAAAGAGAACGAGGCGCCTCCGAAGGACTCAAAATATCTACCCGTAAAGGTAGGTATCATAATCCGTTTTTCTGCCCAGTAACGCATCTATTTTTTCCTGAATTTCGGAACGTTGCTTACTTGAGACCCACTGCAGCCAATTGTCCGCTGATCGCCATGTGCTGATCACAATGTATTTTTCAGGGTCATCCACATTTCTTAATGTTTCGCCGGAAATATAACCCGGCTGGGCAGTAGCCAGAGCCCTCAGCTGGATCAATAGGGGAAGAAGACTCGGTTCCTTATCTTTCGGGACGTCGCGTTTGATAATGATTTTCACAGCCATTTTCTTCCTCCTTTTCTGTTTTCTCCGGGCCAATGAAGTTGTAACAGGCCCGCTTTAAAATGAATATAGCACATGACCTCAACATGTGGAAACAAAAAATGATCACAAAGCCTGTATGAAAAGATGCACGGCAAATAGTCAAAATATGGACATGAAAGCTGCTTCCGGGCGCCCAGCAGGTGTTTAAAACTAATAAATACACGTAAAACCGAATAGTTATCCCGATGTTTCCGGTCATGGGCATTGCGCGGTTGCACATAGCAGAAATGGCATGAATATTGCTATATATTTTAGACGCCGACGCTCCCGAAGATCCAGCATGTCGAGATTGGCTCTGGCGGGGCCCGATACCCGGATTCGAAGTATTGAAATCCCGCTTTTCGAAATAGTGGCCAGTTGAGTGGGCTGCTCCTGCGGAACGTGTGCCGGCATCTGAGACAACATATCGGTTGATCAAAAGGAGGAAATACCATGAATCCCACTAACCTGGCAACCCTGCCAACGGACCGGAGAAGCGAACCGCGTCTTCCGGGATCTCAGTTTTACAGCGTGGAACTCTCCATCCATGATCTGAACCTTTCCTATCAGTTCAAGATCTGGAACATTGCTTCACAGTCCATGTGTGTGCTGGTCAGAGAAGATTCAGAATTATTAACGAGGCTCAAGGTGGGAGACGTAATGGACATGACCTATTACACGGGTTCTTCTGCCCAACCCACTGCGCATCTCAAGACCGAAATACGGCATATTACCAAAGATGAAGGCGGAAAGTTCAGAGGACACTACATGGTCGGAATATCGATCTTGAACACCCATGAAAAAGAAGTGACACACTGAATTGATCCCCTGTTGAACACCATGGACATTCCTTCCCGGATACAATCCATTGGAGTGTCCTCCGCACCGTTATGCTTCCACATTCCTTTTTACGCGAATTTCTCATCAATAATCTGCTGTGACGCCGGATAGGCCATGCCTATTGCGTCGCGCTTGAAAAGTGACCTCGACGTACTACAGGTACGCCTGTAGCCATTTTTCTTGGTGCTCCTTCTTTTCATAGACCTCCCTGCCAGAGGCAGAAAGTCCACCTTCTTGCGGCGAAAGTCGGTGAGGAACCCGGATTAGAGCCTTCAAACTGAAGCGGAACCAACAGGGGGAGGGGCATTAGTCCTCCCTTTGACCTGGTTTGTTGCCATCTCCCAAAAAACCGATTATTCACCTTTTTCCTCTTCTTTTTCCTTGACATCAGGCTTTTTTTTACATACAAGTGTCACAAAGTGGGCAAAAGTGTCATATAGTGACATGAAAAGTGGGTCTATGTTCAGAGGTCGCTCAAAACATACGCTTGACAGCAAAGGCAGGTTGGCTATCCCGGCCCGTTTCCGGGAGGTTATGGAACAGGCCGGGGAGAACTGTCTTGTGGTAACGAATCACGATAGTTGCCTCTGGGCTTTTCCAAGGAAGAACTGGCAGGCGATTGAAGAAAAAGCCGCTGGTCTGCCACAGTTTGACGAGGCGGTGAATACCTACCTCAGGTATTTTATCTCAGGCGGAGTTGAGTGCCAGATCAAGCAAAGCCGGATTACAATCCCTCCTGATCTGCGTGAATTTGCGGGATTAACCAAAGATGTGGTTCTGGTGGGAGAGCTTAAGCGCTTTGAAATTTGGGATAGGGAGGAGTGGGAAGAGGCCTTCAGAAAGGCCAAGGAAAATTTTGTCGAGGCGAGCCAGTCCCTCAAGGACATGGGGATCTAGGAGGCATGGCATTTGGAATATCCCCATGAACCGGTCCTCGTTCATGAGGCGATGGAAAATCTCGCCGTCATCCCTGACGGTGTCTATGTCGATGGCACGGTGGGAAGCGGCGGGCACAGCCGGGCCTTGGCTGAGAAATTGGGACCAAGGGGGCGTCTGATCTGCCTGGATCGAGATCCCGATGCCATAAGGCTTTCAAAGACCCGTTTGCGTTTTCTTGGAGACCGCCTTTCTGTTTTGAAGGCCAGCTATGGAGATCTGGAGGAAGTCCTTCAGCAATTGGGTATCCCCGGTATCCATGGTGTCCTGTTGGACCTGGGCATGTCAACACTCCAGCTCGAAGGGTCGGGAAGGGGCTTCAGCTTCAACCGCGATGAACCGCTTGACATGAGAATGGATCCCGATCTGGAGGTCAATGCAGGCGATCTGATCAATACCCTTTCCATGGGGCAGCTTGAAGGGATTATGAAAGCGTATGGCGAAGAAAGAAAGGCCAGGTCCATTGCCAGAAAAATTGTCCGTGTTCGGGAGAGGGCCCCTATCAGGACATCTCTCCAATTGGCTGAATTGATCAAATCCCTCTTTCCTGCTCATGGTCGCGCGGCAGCAAAACATCCAGCGACCAGAACGTTTCAGGCTTTGAGAATCGCCGTCAACCGTGAACTTGAAATATTAGAGGTTTTTCTCGAAAAGCTCCCCCCACTTGTTCTGGGGGGAGGGAGAGTGGTGATCATTGCCTACCACTCCCTCGAAGACAGGATGGTCAAACAGCACATGGAGAAGTGGGAGCGTCCCTGTACCTGTCCACCGGATTTTCCGCGGTGTGTATGCGGAAAGGAACCCCTATTCAGACGGGTAGGCCCAAGGCCGATCAGGCCGGGGCGTCTGGAAATCGATCAAAATCCAAAGGCGAGAAGCGCCCTACTGAGGGCGGCGGAAAGGATCATGCAATGACAAGGCCGGAGCGGGTTACAAAGATGGTGGGATCACGTAACAATCGCACGGGTGTACGCGTCAGGAACTCCAGAACCAGGAAACGCCAATTATTCCTGTCGTCCAAACAAGTCTTCCTTGTTATAGGACTGCTCCTTGTCTTTATGGGCAGTGGTATCACTTATGTGTGGTCAACGTTTGAGAAAACGCAAATCGGGTATGACCTGACCAGGCTCAAGAAGGAGGATATGAGGCTGGAGGAAACAAATCGCAGGCTTCGCTTGGAATTTGCCTACCTGATGTCCCCAGAGAACCTCGAACAACAGGCGGTGAAGAAGCTGGGCCTGAGGCCACCGACACCAGAGCAGATCGTTGTGCTCCCATGAAGGTCAGACAGAAAAACTGGATACGCATTCGCACTTACGTCGTCGCGGTGTTTTTCGTTCTCTGTTTGGGAGTCATGTGTGCAAGGGCCTATCAACTCCAGGTTCTGGACAGGGATCGCCTTGAAGCGATAGCCCAGGCCAACTATCAGAACAAGATTACTCTTCCTCCCAAAAGGGGGGACATTTACGACAGGAAGGGGCATGAACTGGCCCTGAGTGTTGAAGTGGGCTCGGTTTACGCCCACCCGAAATACATAAAGCACAAAGCCGCGATGGCACGAAGGCTTTCAAAGGTGCTTGGAGAAAATCGCCGTAAAATTCTTTCGTCTCTCAGAGGGAACCACCCATTTGTGTGGATCAAACGGCAGGTCTCTCCACCTGTCATGGAAAAAGTCAGGGCGCTTGAAATGGAGGGAGTGGGTGTTGTACAGGGGAGCCGGCGGTATTACCCAAGTTGTGAAATAGCAGGTCATCTCATCGGATTTGCAGGCGCGGACAATCAGGGGCTGGAAGGGCTCGAAAAAGAATATGATGCTTTATTGAAAGGCCCCGCTTCAGAGTTTCTGCAACTCCGGGACGCCCTTGGAAGATCCTTCTATATAGGCAAGACCGAGCCTGCGGATTCCGGAACCCATGATCTCATACTCACCATTGACAAGGATATTCAGTACAAGGCCCAGCAGGCCCTTGAAGCAGCGGTCCACAAAACCAATGCCAAGAGTGGCCAATGCGTAGTGGTGAAAGTGGCTACCGGAGAGATCCTGGCCATGGCAGTTGTTCCCAAGTTCAATCCAAACATATTTTCAAGATACCGGCCGGAACAGTGGCGAAACCGGGTCGTTACAGACAGTTTCGAGCCGGGGTCCACCATGAAGGCATTCCTGCTTGCCGCTGCCCTGGAGGAACATGCCGTTACCCCCCTGACAAAAATCAATTGTGAAGAGGGGAGCTTCGAGTTTGCCGGCCACAAGATCCATGATACACATCCTCACGGGATCCTGACGGTCGGGGAGATTATCAAGTATTCGAGTAATATTGGGGCCGCGAAAATTGGTCAAAAACTGGGATATCGGAAATACAGTCGATATTTGAGCCGCTTTGGGTTCGGGAGCAAGACAGGGATTGACCTCCTGGGTGAGCAGAAGGGATTCGTCCGCAGTGCGAAAAATGCCAAGGAGATTGAGCAGGTCACCTCTTTTTTTGGTCAGGGCCTGAGCGTCACAACCCTCCAAATCGCCATGGCCATGGGGGCCATTGCCAACGGGGGAAGGCTCATGCGGCCTTACGTGGTGAGCCGTGTGGTGGATCATTCAGGCAAGACCGTTGAAAGTACGGGTCCAGAAGTGGTCCGACAGGTCATATCAGAAAAGACCAGCAGGGTGGTGACCCGCATTCTGGAAGGGGTGGTTGGTAAAGAGGGAACCGGATCGGAGGCTGCTATCAGGGGTTTCAAGGTTGCGGGTAAAACCGGTACGGCCCAGAAAGTGAACCCCAGGACCGGAAAATATTTCAACCACAAATATGAGGCCGTTTTTGCAGGTTTCGTTCCAGCAGATAAACCGCGTCTTGTTATCGTGGCGATGGTGGATGAACCGGAAGGAATTCCATACGGCGGTGTGGTGGCCGCGCCGGTTTTCAGGGATGTGGGCTTATGGTCATTGACCTATCTGCATGTCACCCCGCAGGTCAAATGGGCCTCGGTTGAGCAGAGATCCGGAAATAGAAAGACCTCTGATGGCGAGGCAGGATCGGCGGCCCCGGACAATCGAATACATGTCCGTATGCCCCTGGTTGTCAGTGATGGTCGCCTTCCTGATTTTACGGGGCAAACCATGAGAGAAGTCCTCAGAAACGGCCGCTCCCTGGGCCTTAAAGTGCAGCTGAAAGGTTCAGGCTTTGTTTGCAGACAATATCCGCGGCCCGGGGCTTCTCTGGATAAAGTCAAACTTTTGAAGGTTCAATTCAGGCCCCCGGCGTGATGTGGGTTAACCGGTTAGCCGGTTGAGCCCGTTAACCCGTTGAGCTTATTACGTTGTAAACGGAAAAAATCTGGAAACCGGCAAACGGGCCAACCGTCCAACGGACAAACCGGCAAACGGGCAAACCGGCGAACGGGCC
>Ga0315542_1002049_pt1 | contig 12423 bp, 10 predicted proteins | sample SalMarSW160120MG_FD_202541 | JGI IMG/M metagenome (GOLD analysis project Ga0315542, IMG submission 202541) | Salt marsh sediment microbial communities from the Plum Island Ecosystem LTER, Massachusetts, United States - Salt Marsh Sediment SW1601-20 ... | reverse complement strand
CATGAGCTCGACTCAATGCGATGGTGTGCCGATACTGCAACGATCTTCGACATGAACTGAAACCGGCGTCAGACGTCGTTCAGAAGTGCCGGGGATTGTCAAGACGAACCGGTCACAGAACGGTGTTTTCTTTCGAGTAGCTACCGGCGAGCCGCGGCTCCACCGATGCACCTCTCAGAACCCCTGCGGATCGACGTCCACCACCGCGCTCAAGTCGGCGCGACGCATGGCAGGAGCGGCGGCGGCCAGGAGCTCGGCTGCGCGCTGGGCAACACGACGCGGCCGGGCGCTCTTGCCGATCAACTGAGCGCGATAGCGGCCGCGGAGCCGAAAGAGCGGCGCCGGCCCGATCAGGTTCGCATCCACGATGCCGTCGCGGATCTCCTCCAGTAGTCGCAGGGTCTGGGCCTGCTCGGGGCCCGAGGCGACGATACGAACTAGGTGCTTGAAGGGCGGGTAATCGAGCTCTTGCCGACGCTCGAGCTCGGCGGCGATGAAGCCCTCGACGTCGTGGCGGGCGGCGAAGCGAACCGATTCGCTATCGGGCTGGAGGGTCTGGATCACGACTCGCCCGGGCGCGTCGCGACCGCTGCGCCCGGCCAGTTGGGTCAGAAGCTGAAAGGTATGTTCCTCGGCGCGGAAGTCGGGCTGGGCGAGACCCGCGTCAGCGTCGACTACCGCGGCCAGCGCGACGCCCGGGAAGTGGTGGCCCTTGGCGATCATCTGCGTACCGAGCAAGACGGCGCTCCTGGCCGCCGCAAAGCGGGCGAGCGCCTCGGCCATCGCGCCCGGCCTGGAGGTCGTGTCGGAGTCGAGCCGAATCCGCTCCAGCCCGGGAAAGAGTCGCTCCAGCTCGCGCTCGAGCTTCTGAGTGCCTGCGCCGATGCGGGACAACTCGGGCGAGCCGCAGGCCGGGCAGGTCTCCGGCTCGGGCTCGAAGTGGCCGCAGTGGTGACAGTGCAGCGCGCCGTCGGAGTGCAGCACCAGCGCCACGTCGCAGCCCGGGCAACGCGGCGTGTGACCGCAGGCGCGGCAGTGCAGTGCCGAGACGAGACCGCGCCGGTTGAGCAGCAGGATCGCCTTGGCGCCCGTCTCGACCACGGCGTCGAGCTCCTCGATCAACGGCGCCGAGAGCGGAAAGCCGCGCTCGCGACGCATGTCCACGACACGCACCGGCGGCAGTTTCCCACTCAGGCGCCCGCCCAGCTCGAGCCGCTCCAGCGCCCGCCAGGATTCCGGCCTCGGTGTGGCGCTGCCGAAGACGGCGACAGCACCCTCCAGCGCGGCACGCTTGACGGCGACGGTACGGGCGTCGTAGCGGGGATCGGATTCCTGCTTGAAGGACGAGTCGTGCTCCTCGTCGCAGACGATCAATCCCAGATCCGCGACCGGCGCGAACACCGCCGAGCGAGCCCCGATCACCACCCGCGCCTCGCCCGAGGCGATTCGCTCGCGCTCGTCGCGGCGCTCGGCAACGGTCAGATGCGAATGCAACACGGCGATCTCCTCACCGAAGCGCTGGCGGAAGCGACCGACCGTCTGTGGCGTCAGCGAGATCTCGGGCACCAGCACGATGGCGCCCTTACCGCGCTCGAGCGCGGCGGCACAGGCCCGCAGATAGACCTCGGTCTTACCGCTGCCGGTCGCGCCGTAGAGGAGGAAGGGGCTGCCTCCTTCGTCGAGCGAGCGCACGATCCGCTCGACCGCCTGCTCCTGCGAGCGAGTCAGCCTTTCGGGCGCACGCTCGGTAAGCAGCGCCTCGCGCTCGAGCGGGCGGGCGCGCTCGCCGCGACGAGCGGGCGATACCGGCGCCACCAGCGCCAGCGCGCGGCCGGGCGTGGAGCCGTAGTAGGCGGCCAGCCAGAGCGCGAGCTCGACCAGGTGGGCGGGAATCCGCTCGGCGATCTCCTCCACCTGCGCAAGCTCGATTCCGGGTGGCGGCGTTACACCGACCTCGCTCACGACCCCGCGCACGCGCCTGCCGCCGAGACGCACGCGCACGACCTGGCCGGGCTCGATCTCGTCGGGAACCAGATAGGTGAACTCGCGCGCCAGCGCGCGCGCCGTGGCGAGAGGAAAGACCGATGCCGGCCTGGAGCCCATCGGCCTAGCCTAGATGCGCGGGCGGCGAATCCGATCGCCAGGCGTAAGAACTGGCGGGACGGGTACCGCTCAAGGCATGGTCGAGAGGGCGATCGATCGGCGAAGCACGGAGTGGTCGCGGCAGACGGACTCTGCCCGGCCCGAGGTCGGTCAGGGCCGGTTCATCTTGCTCTTCGTCGCCGCCTGCGTAACCGCCTGCGACCTCCTTTTCAAGCTGATCGAGCCGACGGAGAGCGGGCTCTACCACAAGCGCACCTACTTCGAGCTCGTCCTGATCCTGGCCATCTCGACCACTGTGGTCTACGTCGTCCCGTTCGCCCGCACGCGCATGGCGGCCGTGGGTGCGGGCCTGATGGTCGGCGGCGGCTTCGGGAACGCTCTCTCCATCGTCGTCTTCCCGCTCGGGGTACCCAACCCGATCACGATCGATCAGGGCAGCTGGACTATCGCCTTCAACCTCGCCGACCTCGCCGTCGTGGCCGGTTTCGTACTCACGACGATCGGCGTCTCGAGCCTCGCCGTGACTCGCCGGCACGAGCTGCGGGAACCGATCGAGCACTGAGCGAGCGCCGCGTTCTCCGACGCCGACTCGGCTCGATGTCACCCAGAGTGTCGCCCTCGCGCGGGGCGGAACCGACTAGCCGAGCCCGGCTGCCTTGCGCAACGCCTCGGCCTTGTCGGTGCGCTCCCAGGTGAAGTCGTGGTCGTCGCGGCCGAAGTGGCCGTAGGCCGCCGTCTTGGCGTAGATCGGCCGGCGCAGGTCTAGGTCGCGGATGATCGCGGCTGGGCGTAGGTCGAAGTGCTCACGCACGAGGGCCTCGATCTTCTCGACCGGGATTTTCTCGCTGCCGAAGGCATCGACGTTTATCGAGACCGGATGAGCGACGCCGATCGCATAGGCGATCTGCAGCTCGAGCCGATCGGCAAGTCCGGCGGCGACCAGGTTCTTGGCCGCGTAGCGAGCCGCGTAGGCGGCCGAGCGATCGACCTTTGTCGGATCCTTGCCCGAGAAGGCACCGCCACCGTGCCGGGCCGAGCCGCCGTAGGTATCGACGATGATCTTGCGGCCGGTCAGCCCGGTGTCTCCCATCGGTCCGCCGACGGCGAAGCGGCCGGTCGGATTGACGAGCACGAAGTCACGCTCGTCGAGGCGCTTCTCGTCGTAGAGATCGCGGGGCAAGATCGGGTGCAGGACGTGCTCGATCATGTCCGGCTTGATCAGTGTCTCGACGTCGAGATTGTCGGCGTGTTGGCTGGAGACGAGCAGGCGCGTGATCTCGACCGGGCGCTGGACGCCGTGCTCGTCGACCTCGTAACGAACCGTCACCTGGCTCTTCCCGTCCGGGCGCAGGTAGGGCATCACGCCCGCCTTGCGCACCTCGGCCATCCTCTTGCAGATCTTGTGCGCGAGCAGAATCGGTAACGGCATCAGCTCGGCCGTCTCGTTCGAGGCGTAGCCGAACATCATTCCCTGGTCGCCGGCGCCTTCGCTGTCGAGCGGATCCTCGTCGCCGTGCTGAGTCTCGTAGGAGGCGTCGACGCCACGGGCGATGTCCGGCGACTGCTCGTCAACTGCGGTGATGACACCGCAGGTCTCGGCGTCGAAGCCGAACTTGGCACGCGTGTACCCGATCTCGGCGATCTTCGTCCGCGCCAGCTTCGTTATGTCGACATAGGTGTCGGTCGTGATCTCGCCGGCCACGATCACGAGCCCGGTCGTAACCATCGTCTCGCAGGCGACTCGCCCGTTGGGGTCACTGGCGAGCACCGCATCGAGCACCGAGTCGGCGATCTGGTCGGCGATCTTGTCCGGATGGCCTTCGGTAACGGATTCCGAGGTGAACAGGAACTCACTCACAGGCGCTGACACTACCGAATCTCCCTTCAAATCGTTTGAGAAACCGAACTACCCGTCGCTTGGCGATTGAGGCGGCGATGCCGGCTCGCTCCAGCCCTCCGGCTCGCGCGACGCAGAGACGGCAGGGGCCGAAGAGGGGCGCCGCCGCGCTGAATCAGGCGGCGGCGCCCATCCGCGTTTCCTACTTGGTCGAGAGCAGCCCCTTGATCTCGATCTTGTTACCGCTCGCGGTGGCGTAGCCGAGTAGCGAGGACAGGCCTTCGAGGTCGCTCAGACTTGCCGCATTCGCACCACTCGAGCCGCCGAGACTGCCGCTGAGACTGCCGCTGAGACTGCCGATGATCGAGCTACCGCTCTTGGAAAGCGCGGCCAGCTTGGTGAAGTCGACGTAGGCGACTCCGAGATTGCTCGCCGGGACGGGTAGCTCCGCCACGGCGGCCCCGTAGGTGGGGTCGCCGGAGAGCTTCGCGGTACCGGGCAGCGCGCCCGCGTCGGTGACCACGAAGAGGTTTCCGTCCATGACGCCGTAGTCGATCTTCGTCGTCCCGAACGTAACCTCGGTGGCCTGGACACCGCCGACCGAGACCGACTTGCTGGAGCCGTTGAGCTGCGTGGCCAGAAGGGTGACGGCCCTGTCGAGCATCGCCTTCGACTGGGTCGCGTCGACCGCCTTGATCAGCAGCCCGATGCCCGACTCGGTTCCGTAGATCGACAACTCGCTTCCGGCCAGGGCCGCGAGATCGTCGAGCTTGATGCCGAGCGCCGCTTCGATCTGCGGAATCTGACTCGAGTAGGTCGGGTTGGTGCGCAGGCTCTGGACGGCCTTGTCGAGACCGAGCGTCTTTCCGTTCAGATCGACCGCGAACGAGGTTCCGCTCGGCAGGGCGTCGATCAACGAGGAGCTGCTGTTGGTAACGCTCGTCTTGCCCTTGAACACGCCCTCGATCGAGAGGCCCTTGTCCAGGGCGCTGACGGCCAGCGTCCCCCACTCCAGCTGGTTCTTCGACATCACGCTCGAGAGCGCCTTCGACGTCGAGTTGGAACTGAGAGAGGAGAGCGCGGAAGCGCTTATCGCCGAACCGCTCAAGTAAGCCTTGACGAGAGCATCGGTCGGAATGCCCGAGACTGCGGTCTTGAACATGGCGGAATCGGACAGCTTCCCGCCCGCGACGGCGGTCTTGAACTGATCGAGCGCATCCTGCGACTGAGCGAACGCGAACCAGGAGTCGATCTCGGTAGAAACCATCTTCTGCTTCTTGTCCTTGGCCAGGAGGCTCTCGAGCTTGGCCGAGTCCTTTGGCTGAGTGAGAAACACCTGCGTGTGCTTCGACGAGTCGCCGAGCTGAACGAAGATCGTGGTCGGGCCGAGCGCCGATTCGATGTCGGTGAGCGTGATGCCCGAGCTCGAGAGACTCTTGTCGAGACTCTTTTGCAGCGACGGGACACCAGCCAGGAGCTTCATGGCCTGCGTCCACTGGGTGCCGCTGCTGTCGGTGTCTACGGATACGAAGACAGTCGCGCTCGCCGGCACGATCTCGGCGCCTGCGATGCTCGAGCTGCCTTTCGAGTTGGAACTGGCAGAACTGCTCTTGCTCTTTCCGCCACATGCTGCCAGCACGAGCAGGCAGCTGATGGCGAGAGCTAGGGAGAGAGAGATACGACGCATGTAGAAAACCTCCGAGGCTGGACGAACGGTGTGAGCCAAGACTAGATCAGACTGACGACGCCGACCACTCCCCGGTCGGCTTTCTTCCCATCAGCTCGACTGCGAGCTCCCTCACTTCTCCCCCACCGAGCACGGCGCAAACCGCCTCGGTGATCGGTAGCTCGACCCCTGCCTGCTGCGCCATCTCGTTGAGAACCGGCGCAGCCGTCATGCCCTCGACCGTGCCGATCTGCTCACGCGCCTGCTCGGGCGTGACGCCACGACCGATCAGCTCGCCCGCACGCCTGTTGCGACCGCGCGGATGCCAGCAGGTTGCGATCAGGTCGCCCATCCCGGCCAAACCGGCAAAGGTGTCTGCCCGGGCGCCGCAGGCCAGCCCGAGGCGGGTCATCTCGGCCAGACCGCGGGTCATCAGGGTGGCCTTGGCGTTGTCGCCCAGCCCGAGCCCGTCGACCGCGCCCGCGGCCAGGGCGATCACGTTCTTGGCGGCGCCGCAGAGCTCCACTCCGATCAGGTCTGGATTCACGTAGACGCGAAATGAGGCCGACGCGATCTCGGTCTGTAGCCGGGCAGCCAGCTCGACGTCCTTGCTGGCGATGACGGCTGCGGCAGGCAGCCCGGCGGCGATCTCCTCGGCGAAGTTGGGGCCCGAGAGCACGGCCAGCGGCCTTTCGGCGACGAGCGTCGAGAGCCTGGCGCTCGAGACCGGGTCAAGACCCTTGGTCAGGCTGAGCAGGGGCGAGCTGCCGGGCAGGGCGGCAACCGCCGCCGCAAAGGCACGGCTCGGCACCGCCACCACCAGCAGATCGACGCTCGCGAAGAGATCCCCGGCCTGCGCAACGTCGAGCGCCTCGACGCCAGTGAGCTCGAGCTCGGGCAGGTGACGGAGATTTCGGCCGCTACCCGCCAGCGAGCGAACGACCTCCGCGTCGCTGTCGACAAGCGTTACCTCGTGCTCGCGGCCGCTGAGCAGGTGGGCGAAGGCCGTCCCCCACAGTCCCGCTCCCAAGACTGCGACCCTCACGCCCTCACCGCCCAATGAAATCGATCGTCACCGGCACCCCTTCGAGCGAGAAGCGCTCGCGCAACTCGTTCTCGACCCAGTAACCGTAGTCGCGCGTCACGAGCGTCGAGTCGTTGACGTGAATGCGAAAGCGCGGCGGACGCACCTGCACCTGGGCGCCGTAGAGCATCTTCAGCCTGCGCCGGTCGCGGGAGGGCGCCTGGCGGGCTTCGGTCAACTCGCCCAGAAAGCGGTTCAGCTCGCCGGTGGTCACCCTGCCGTTGTAACGAGAGAAAAGTTCTTCGATGTCGTCGAGCAGCCTGCCGACTCCTCTCCCCGTCTTCGCCGAGACTGCCCGAACCGGCGGCCGCTGGCGTACGCGGCGCTGGATCTCGCGGCGCAGATCGTCGGCGGCGAAGCGAGAGATGTCCCACTTGGCTAACACCACCAGCGTCGCGCACTGCGCCTTGCGCGCAACGTCGGCGACGTTCAGATCCTGCTCGACCAGCCCTTCCTCCGAGTCCACCAGGACCAGTGCCACGTCGGCCCGCTCGGCTGCCTCGAGCGCGCGCAGCTCGGAGTAGTACTCGATTCCCTGGCGGTGCTTGCGCTTGCGCCTGAGCCCGGCGGTGTCGATCAGTAGAAACTCCTGCTCGCCGCGGATCAGGCGGGTGTCGATGGCGTCGCGCGTCGTCCCGGGAAGGTCGGAGACGATCACTCGCTCCTGCCCGAGCAGGGCGTTCACGAGCGACGACTTGCCCACGTTCGGGCGACCGAGGATCGCCACTCTGATCGCCTCGGCGCCCGCTACCGGCGCGGTCTGACCGGGCAGAAGCTCGACCATGCGGTCGAGCAGATCGCCCGAGCCCAGACCGTGCAGAGCGGAGATCGGGAATGGGTCGCCGAGCCCGAGACGATGAAACTCGAGCGCCCCCAGCTCCTGCGCCGGATCGTCGATCTTGTTTGCGGCCAGGAGAACCGGCTTCCTGGCGCTGCGCAGGATCTCGGCCACCTCCTCGTCGCCGGCCGTGACTCCGAGCGTCGCATCAACCAGGAAGACGACCACGTCGGCCTCGCCGATGGCGGCTCGCGCCTGTTCGGCGATGGCGCGCGTCAGCGGCGAAGAGTCGCCGAGATCGACCCCGCCCGTGTCGATGAGCAGAAAGTTCTGGCCGTTCCAGTCACAGAGGAGCTCTTTTCGATCGCGTGTGACGCCGGAGGTCTCGTGCACAACCGCGGCGCGGCTACTGGTCAGGCGGTTGACCAGGGTGGACTTGCCGACGTTGGGAAAGCCGACGATGGCGACTCGTCCGGCGAGCGGACCGCCGAGCGCCGATCCCGACTCGTCTGGTTTGTCTCTTCTTCTCATCAGCCGACCTCGCCTGCTCTCAGTCTCGCGGCGGCACGGTCAGACCGCGCGGGCGCCCTTGAGCCTGAACCTCGCCCAGCCAGCTCCAGAGACGGTGGATCTCGCGCGCGATCTCGGCCGTCACCTTGTGGTAGCCCTTGCTGCCTGCCGGAATCCCGTCGAAGCTCATCGGTCGGCCCCAGGCGAGAGTGACCGGGTGGAAGTTCCAGCCTTTCCAGGACTCGCTGCCACGCACGGCCGCCGGTAACACCGGCACACCCTCCCGTAGAGCAACCATCGCGGCTCCAGGCATGGCCTCCCCGAGCTCGCCCGACCTCTGTCTCGTCCCTTCGATGAAGACGCCGAGCGCCTCACCGGCGCGGACGATCTCGCGCATCCGGCGCACCGCGTCGCGGTCGGATTCGCCGCGTCGCACCTGGAAGGTGCCGAAGAGAGCAAGAAACTGGGACAGGCCCGGCACACCCATGACCTCGCTTTTTGCCAGGAAGTAGACGCGACGCGGACAGAAGCCGCCGAACGCGGGCGGATCGATCATCGAAAAGTGGTTGAAAGCAAGAACGAGACCGCCCTCCAGCGGCACGTTCTCCTGTCCGTAAGAACGAACACGCCCGAGGACACGAGCGAGCGTGCCGACCGTTCCCTTGCCAAACGCCTCGCGCCTGGGCGTGTATCCGTACAGGTAGTCCTTCTTCTTCCCCACATTTACCCCCCGCTCGAAAGCTTTTCGCCCACGAGCGACTCGATTCTCTCCACGACCTGCTCGACGCTCAAATCGGTGGTGTCGATGTGCACCGCGTCGGGCGCGGGCTGCAGCTGGGGCGCGTCGCGCTCGTCGCGCCGTCGCATGTCCGCGGCCAGCTTCTCGGCAACGCTACCCGGACGCTCGGCAAGGCGGCGGCCGGCGCGCACGGCTTCGTCGGCGACCAGATAGACCTTGACCTCGGCCCCAGGCACGACGACGCTGCCGATGTCGCGGCCCTCGATCACCGAGTCGCCGATCGCCGCCAGTTCGCGCTGACGCTCGCGCATGATCAGCCGCACCTCGGGCTGGCGCGCCACGAGCGAGACGACGCGATCGACCTCCGGCCGGCGGATCTCCTCGGTCACGTCAACACCGCTTATCCGGGTGTGGCCATCGCTGTCGAAGTCGATCGGATTGGCGCGCCCGAGCTTGGCCAGCGCCGCTTCGTTCTCGAGCTCTACGCCGCGCTCCAAGGCGATCCAGGTCAGCGCGCGGTACATCGCGCCGGTGTCGAGATAGCGAAAGCCGAGCTTGGCCGCCAGGCCTCGCGCCACGGTGCTCTTGCCGGCTCCGGCCGGCCCGTCGATCGTGACGATCAAAGCTCTCTCATCCTTCCTCCGGGACGAAATCGCGCCTGGCGACCTCGTCCAGGAGCTCGAAGAAGTCGGGGAAGCTTACTGCGACGCAGTCCGGATCATCGATCTCGACGCCGTGGCTCGAGAGAATGCCGGCGATTCCGGCCAGCATGGCGATTCGGTGGTCGCCGCGACTCTCGACGAGTCCGCCCTTGAACCGCGTCGGAATACCGCGCACGCTGAAGCCGTCGGGCGCCTGCGTGATGTGGACGCCCAGTCCGCGCAGCGCCTCAGTCGTCGTCTCGATCCGATCAGACTCCTTGGCCCGCAGCTCCTCGGCGCCGCGCACCTGGCTGACACCGTGCGCCATCGACGCCGCCAGGGCGAACAGGGGCAGCTCATCGACCACGTTCGGCACCTCGTGCGACTCGATCGTCGTCGCCGTCAGCTCGGCCGAGCGTATGCCAATGGCGCCAACCGGCTCGCCGCCCGACGAGCGGCGATCGTAGACGGTCGTGCGTGCTCCCATCCGTTCGAGCACGCCCAGGAAGCCGATGCGGGTCGGATTGAGATTGACGTCGTGGATGCGCAACTCGGAGCCGGTTAGGAGCGAGGCGCCGACCAGGAAGGGCGCCGCCGAGGAGAAATCGCCGGGGATGTCGAGATCGAGCGGCGGGATGCGCTCGACCGGCCAGACGCTGATCTCGCTGCCCTCGTGGCGCACGCGCACGCCGAGCGAAGTCAGCATCCGCTCGGTGTGGTCGCGCGTTGGCACCGGCTCGATCACCGTCGTCGGGCCGCTCTTCGCGAACAGCCCGGCAAGCAGGATCGCCGACTTCACCTGAGCGCTCGCCACGGGCAGTACGTAGGTAGTGGGTTCGAGCGCCCCGCCCGAGATGGTCACCGGCGCCGAGCCGTTGGTCGTCTCGACCTCGGCGCCCATCTGCCTGAGCGGGATGGCGACCCGCTCGTGCGGGCGGCTGGAGAGCGACTCGTCGCCCGTCAAGACGAAGCTGCCTTCCTGGCCGGTGAGCACGCCTGCCAGGAGCCTGAGCAGCGTGCCGGCGTTACGGCAGTCGATCGGATGGCCGGGCGCGCGCAGCCCGCGCAGGCCGACTCCCTCGATCCTGATCGCGCCCGGGTTCGGCTCGCTCACCGCGGCGCCGAGCGTGCGCACGGCGTCGAGCGCCGCGTCGGTGTCTGCGGCATGCCCGAAGCCGCGAATCTCGCTGACTCCGTCGGCGACCGCGGCCAAGAGCGCCGCCCGCTGGCATAGGCCCTTGACGCCCGGTACGGCGAGATCGCCGACCAGCGCCGCCGCCGGTTCGACCTTTCTTGCGCTCCTATGCAAAACGAAGCACTCCGCCGCCTGGCCGCGCTTGGCGGCACGATACTGCGTCCTCAGTCGCGCCCGTAGCGCTGCTACGAACGCTCCCTGCGCCCTTGCCTCGCGTCCACCGGTCGCACCCAGTCGGCGCGTCTGCATTTTGATATGAGCATGGCCTCAAGCGTCCTCCTCCATGATGTCCGACACGACGACGCCGTAGCCCTGCGCCGCGAGCAGATCGGCCGCCCGTCGCGCCTCGCCCTCGCCGGCGATCACGATCGAGAGCGAGCCGCCGCGATCGGGCGATACGTGCTGCATCTCCAGGTCTTCGATGTTGATCCGCTCGGCCCCCAGCACCTGGGTGATACCGGCCAGCACGCCGGGCTCGTCGGCCACGTGCACGCGCAGGCGGAAGAGCCCGCCCATGCTCGGATAGACCTCGGCCAGCAGGTGACGGCGATGCAGCCCGGCCTCGCTGATCCACTCGTCGACGAAGCCGGCGTCGCCGCTGGCAAGCGCCTGCTCGAGCTGCTCGATCAGTCGCCGGTGCTCGGCGAGGGCCTCACGCAGCGGATCTGCGTTCTCGAGGAAGATGTCGACCCAGATGCGGGGGTTTGCGCCGGCCACGCGCGTCATGTCCCTGAGCGAGCCGCCCGCACTGGCGAGCGGCTCGTGACCCTCCACCCGCGTCGCGCCGGCCTGGTTGACCAGCAGGTTGGACAGCGCGTGAGGAAGGTGACTGGTCAGCGCGACGAGGCGATCGTGAGCGGCAGGGTCGATGGCCACCGGATGGGCGCCGAGCGAGGCCACGAAGCCGTGCAGCATGCGGTAGCGGTCGGGGTCGGTGACGGCCTGCGGAGTGAGAAACCAGGTCGCACCCTCGAAGATGTCCGCGCTTGCGTACTCCGGCCCACTCGTTTCCGAGCCGCAAACCGGATGCCCACCGATGAAGCGGTTATCGTCGGCGGCGGCCGCGCAGACCGCAAGCTTGGTCGAACCGACGTCGCTCACCGTGCAATCCTGGCCGACCAGATCGAGCACCTCCAGAACCCGTTCGGGCAGGTGAGCGACCGGCGCGGCGACGATCACCAGCTCGGCCGCCGCGACCGCCTCGGCCGGCGTCTCGGCGGCGCGATCGACGGCGCCGCGCTCGTGTGCGATGCGAAGCGCTTCAGGATCCGGATCGAAGCCGGCAACCTGCGCTGCGCCGGCCCGCTTGGCCGCCAGCCCGACCGAGGCCCCGATCAGGCCCGTGCCGACGATCGCCAGGCGCGAGAGTCTAGCGCCGGGATGACCTGTCTCTGCTGTTGGTGGGACGCCCATTTCCAGCAAGTCTAGTGGCGGAGCGCACCACCTCTCCGGCGCCTTCTGCCGCTCATCGAGCGGCGCGCCCGCCCGCTCAGAGATAATCCCCGTCGATGAAGATCTTCTCGGGCATCCAACCTACCGGCGCGAAGCACCTCGGTAACTACTCGGGCGGCTTTCGCCAGTACGCGGCAACCCAGGAGCAGGGCGATGCCTTCTTCTGCGTCGTCGACCTGCACTCCGTCACCGTCCCTCACGATCCCGAGGACCTGCGGGAACGGACGCTCGACCTGGCCGCGATCATGTTCGCCACCGGGCTCGACCCCGAGCGCTCGACCGTGTTCGTGCAGAGCCACGTGAAAGCCCACGCCGAGGCGGCCTGGTTACTCGGCTGCGTGGCCACCTACGGCGAGCTGCAGCGGATGACCCAGTTCAAGGACAAGGCCGGCAAGCAAACCTCGGTCTCGGCCGGTCT
>Ga0315542_1002048_pt1 | contig 12424 bp, 8 predicted proteins | sample SalMarSW160120MG_FD_202541 | JGI IMG/M metagenome (GOLD analysis project Ga0315542, IMG submission 202541) | Salt marsh sediment microbial communities from the Plum Island Ecosystem LTER, Massachusetts, United States - Salt Marsh Sediment SW1601-20 ... | reverse complement strand
CCGAGAGGTACCGGCGCTGGCCTCGCCGCCGTCGTCGCTGCCCTCGGACCCGTTACCGCCTCACGCTCTGGAGAACGTCGGTGACGGCGACATCCGCATCATCAGCGTGGAGCTGAAGCCCTGACCCAGGCGCACGGCGGAGGGGATCGCCGGCCTCGAGGCCGACGCGCCCGCGTCAGTAGTAGTAGTAGTAGTAGTACGGGCTGACGATCACCTCGCGGCCACCGGCCGTCTCGCCGTCGAAGGAGCACCACACCGTGTCGTAGCCGAAGTACGGGTCACCCGACTCGTACCAGAGCGTGACGCTCCGGATCTCGCCCGCATACAGCGTGGTGCTGCCCGACAGGTACGTCGTGGCTCCCGGATACCCCTCTTCCATGCAGAAGGCGTCGATGGTGAACCAGCCGAGGTCCTGGCTGGTCGTGAGGCCGAAGAGGGTCACCGACGCCATGCCGTAGCTGTTGACGGTGAAGAAGTCGTACCTGGCGTGAAGCTCGACCGGCTCGACCGGCGCCGTCGTCACGACGATCTCACAGCCGGCCAGCAGCGCCGAAACCGTGACCAGCCCCAGGGCGAGCCTTCGGTGGCGGGCGAGGCGCCTCATCCTGTCCTCATGGTAGGGCCGGATGGTCCGTGGCGCCATGACGGACGGCGCCCGGCTGGCCGTTGGGAGCCGGTGTCCGACGGGGCGCGGGGGCGACCCGGTTGCGGTCTGGCCCGGACGGCTTTGCGTCATTCCTGAGCTTGACACTCGGGATTCCGGTGGGCTAGCGTTGGCATACCCGAGTCGAGGACTCTGGTTTTTGCGCCCGGCGCTACCAGGGACGTTCCAGCGCCGGGGATGCAGGCCCCGAAGGATGCTCAGCCGTGATCACCGCTCGCGCCGACACAACCTGTTCCCCTCGCCACGCTCGGGCGCCGTCGCCGGCCCGTCGGGAGGGCCGATGAGGGCGACGGGCGGGCTCGAGCGGTCCGTGCAGCTAGTCCGGCATCCGCTTCTTCGCAACGCCGCCCTCGCTCTCGCGGGCGCCACCGTGGTGGCCGTGCTGGTGTGGCAGGCCGTCACCGCAGGCGGGAACCCCGATCCCGGTGCCCACGGCATCACGCCGGCGGCGGGCATCCTCGACACGGCGGTGCTGGTGTACCGCGAGGGCCTCGAGTGCATCCTGGTGCTCTCGGCCATCGTGGCGGGGCTGGTACGCAAGCAGAGCGTCTATTGGAAGCCGGTGGCAGTCGGTGCAGGCGTCGGCTTCCTCGCCACCATGGCGACCTGGTTCGTGCTGGTGGGCGTGCTCGCGCTGGCGGCGGGCACCACGTCGGAGCTCGCCCTGCAGGCGACCACCGGTCTGCTGGCGATCGTCGTGCTGATGATCGTCATGAACTGGTTCTTCCACCGCATCTACTGGACGGGTTGGATCTCGCTGCACAACAGGCGGAAGCAGCAGATCATCGATTCCGCCGAGTCCTCGCAGGACACTGGGGGGCGTACAGCGGGGACGGTCGCGTACAAGGGGTTGCTCGTACTCGGCCTCGCCTCGGTGTACCGCGAGGGCTTCGAGGTCGACCTGTTCCTTCAGAACCTCCGCCTCCAGATCGGCTGGGCGCACGTTGCTCTGGGCGCCGGCCTCGCCCTGGTGCTGGTAGTGATCACCGGCTACGTCACCTTCGTGGCGCACCGGAAGCTTCCCTACAAGCGCATGCTGGTCGCGACCGGGATCCTCCTGGGCGCCGTGTTCCTCGTCATGGTCGGTGAGCAGGTCAACGAGATGCAGCTCGCGCACTGGCTGCCGGTGCACCCGCTGCCGGTCCATCTCCCGGCCTGGACGGGTGTGTGGTTCTCGCTGTACGCGAACTGGGAGACCGTCGTCGCCCAGGCAGCCGCGGCGATCGTGGTCATAGGTTCGTACTACGCGGCGCAGCTCGGCCGGCGCCGCCCCAGGCCCCGCGCCACCGGCGAAGCGTCCGTCAAGGCTGGCACCGATGCGGAAGTCGGTGCCTCCACGCTTCGGACCCCGGCTGCGCGTACGCCGACGCGTCCCTGAACGAGCCCGGTGCCAGGCGTCGATCCGGACATACCGCGGCTGACCGGTCGCTGAGCATCCACCGTGATCGCCATGACGGGCCACGGCGAGAACCCCTGGGGGCTCGCCTACGGTCCGCCGAAGCGACCGCCGCCGGCCCGTTCAGCGGCTGCCGACCGCCGGACCGGCGCCACCCTCGAGCGCATCCGACAGGAAGGGCAGGACGGCGGAGCTCATCCGGTCCTGGAGCATGTTCGTGACGTCACCGGCGTAGACGGTGAACTGGTGGGGGACCCCCGCCTGTGTGAGGGCGTCGTGGAGGGCCCGCGCGTCACGCACGGTGTCCGTGATCTCGCCGGTGCCCACGTCGATGCCGAGCGCATGCAGGCTCAGGAGCTGGGACCGGTGGCTCTCGATCATGTGGAGGGGCGTGCGTGCCACCCACGCGTCCCAGGCAGCGGGCTGCAGCTCTAGCTGGCCGTTCACCAACTCGTAGGGGAGGTCCACGAAGTAGGGCACGCTCTCGACGTCCGGCGACGCCACGGCCGCCATCGCCAGCTGGGCCTTCCCCATGTACGAGGTGGGGTCCAGCCCCAGCGCGCGATCCGGCGCCAGCATCGCGAACGCCTCTGGCGAGTACAGTGCGCCGTTGGCGGGATCGACGAGCGCGGCGTTCAGCGGGCTCACGGCGTACGCCGACCCGAACACGTCCGGGTGCTTCATCGCGAGTACCAGGGCTCCGGTGCCTCCGGCATCCACCCCCGCCAGGGCGCGGCCCCGGGAGTCGGCGACCGTCCGGTAGTGGTGGTCGATGTAGCCGACCAGGTCCGTGGTGACGAAGTCCTCCCAGTTGCCGCAGACGGGTGAGTTGGCGTAGAGGCAGGCGCCATACCTTGTCGACGCGTCCGGCATCACCAGGATCATGGGCTGGATCGTCCCGGCGGCGATGAGCCTGTCGGCAAGGGCGGGGATGTTCCGCCCCATGATCGTATGGGGCAACCAGCTGTAGGTGTTGCCCGTGAGGCTGTGGAGCAGGTACACCACCGGGAAGGTGGCTCCGGTGGCCTGCTGGTACCCGGGCGGCAGGTACACGCTCACGGAGCGCTCTGTTGGCGTGCCGAGCAGGTTGCCCTCCAGGCTCGGGCCTGGGACCATCACCGTCTCGACCTGCCCCTTGGCGGCAGGAGCCTCCTGTGCGAAGGCGCCGACTGCGGCGAAGAGCGCTGTAGCAAGCAGGAACCCCAGAAGCATACGGCGTGTCATGGCACTCACCCCCTCTGCCGTCGCGGAATCGAGGGCGAATGCGTGACGGGTGCGGCGGCAGGTGTCCGGCCGCCTGGCGAGCGACCGATCCACGTCACCGGCGACGAGGACGCACGATGCACCTTCCCCTGCGGGCATCGCGCTTTCACGACGGACGTGTTCGACGGACGTGTTCGACGGAAGTGTAGGGGCCGGATCGGCATCCAGCCAGAGCCAATCGTCCCCTGCATCTAGCGGTCGGCGGGAGCGCGGTGGTTCGGACAGGACGTCCGAGGCCGGGGTGAGCGCGGGGCGCCTAAGGCAGCACGTTCCCCGCGGCCAGGTAGAGCGCGTACCACTCCTCGCGCGTGAGGTCCACGTCGGCGGCCTTGCAGCAGTCGCGCAAGCGTCCGACGTTCATGGTGCCGATCACCGGTTGCATCCTGGCCGGATGCCGCAGTAGCCAGGCCAGCGCGATCGTGGTGGTGCTCACGTCGTGGCGCGCGGCCACCTCGTCGATCGCTGCGTTGAGCTCGGGGTACGCGTCGCTGCCGAGGAACACCCCCTCGAAGAAGCCGTACTGGAAGGGGGACCAGGGTTGCACGGTGATGTCGTGCAGGCGGCAGTAGTCGAGCACGTACCCGTCGCGGTCGACGGCGCCGTCGTCGAGCATGTTCACGTGGAGGCCGCTGGTGATCATGGTGGCGTTGGTGATGCTGAGTTGGAGCTGGTTCGCGACGAGCGGTTGCCGCACGTAGCGCCGGAGCAGGTCGATCTGGTGGGGGTGGTGGTTGCTCACGCCGAAGTGCCGGACCTTGCCGTCGCGCTCGAGCTGGTCGAAGGCCTCCGCCACCTCCTCGGGCTCCATCAGTGCATCGGGACGGTGCAGCAGCAGCACGTCGAGGTGATCGGTCCGCAGGCGCTTCAGGATGCCGTCGACCGAGGCCAGGATGTGCTCCTTTGAGAAGTCGTACATTCCGCGGCGGATCCCGCACTTGGACTGCAGCACGACCTTCTCTCGTACCGACGCATTCATCCCGATGGCGTCGGCGAAGATCTCCTCGCAGGCGCCGTCACCGTAGATGTCGGCGTGGTCGAAGAAGTTCGCGCCCTCGTCGAGTGCGGTGTGCACGAAACGCTCCGCGTCGCGTCCGTCCAGGCGGTTGATGCGCATGCAGCCGACCGCCACGACCGGCACGTCGAGGTCGGTGGATCCGAGCTTCATCGTGCGCACGGTGAGGTCCTCCTCCCGGCGCCCGCCCGGCGCCTGGGTTCACCCTACCCTCCTGGAATCCGGCGATGCGGCGCACGGCCGGGTCCCCTGAGCCTCGCGGCTGCGTAGCTCCTGAGACGCTGGACGGCACGGCTGTGCAAGCGACCACGCGATGTCCAGGGCCCCGCGCTAGGCTGGAACCGTCCTGTAGGAGGGGCATCCATATGCGCACGATCTTCCGCTTCACGACCGCGGTGGCCCTGCTGGCTGCCGGCACGGCCTTCGCTTTCACGTGGAACCCTGACGCGTTCCCGACCGGGAACCACAGCTACACCTGGGAGATGACCGTCGACGGTAGTGACGGCGCCCAATCGGCGACCATCACCGTCGACATCACGCAAAAGGGCAAGACCTACGACACGGCGACGACCATGAAGATGACGCAGACGGGCGTTGCCCACGACGACCTGAGCAGCGCCGTGCTGGGTGGCTCGATGATGGGTGCCCTGGCCTTCGGACCGATGATGGTGTTCTACGGCCCGGCGTTCATGATGTTGCCGCTTCTGCTCGGCAAGGAGGACATCCACGTTCGCAGCGAGCCGGTTCGGGTCGCAGGCATGGGGAGCATCACCATGAACAAGTCGGAGAAGATCGCCGGGCACGACTGTGTCGTCCTGCGTCTCGAGATGGACGATGGGAGCGCGCCCGTGGAGATGGCTCTGGCGAAGGACCTTCCGTTCCCGTGCTACAGCCAGTACGGCGACAAGGGAGACCAGACCACCATCCGGCTGATCAAGGCCGACTGACCCCGGCGTACAACGACGGAGCTAGGTGGCCGGCCGCCCCCCGACCCACTCGATGCCGATGTCGAGCGCCGTTCGCAGCCGGTCCGCGAGCTGGGCCGCATGGTGCTGGATGTGCCGCAGGTTGACGAGCTGGTGCTCGAGCTTCGACATCCGGTACCACGAGAACCCGCTCGTAGGCTGCGCCAGGTCGAGCGCCTCCACCGCCTCGTTCACCATGCCGTCGCAGACGCTCCAGTAGGCGAGCGCCTGGGCGCGCGTGTAGGGGTCGGGAAGCAGCGGGAGCGGGCTGTCGGGATCGTTGCGCCCCGGGATCCCGTCGGGGTGCTGGGCGTTCGCTTGGTGACCGTGCCACGCTCGGAAGTCGGCCTCCTGCGGCATCAGGTAGAGATGGGTGAAGTACAGCGTGTGGTAGGCGACCTGCCAGAAGGCGTTGGTGGGGGTCGGGTCGACCCAGAGGTCGTCGGGGCAGCGCTCGATGCACGCGCGCAGCATGGCGAGCGCGGCGTGGTACTGGCTCTCGAGGATCCGGCGGACGGTCTCGTGCGGTATGGCGTCTGCTGAGCCGGCGGCGTCCATGGCGGCTCCTCTCGGGTGCCGTGGGTTGGCGCCCATCATGGCACGCCCTGCGGCGTTCGCGGATCCCGGCCCGGTCCCATGCGCCGGCGGAGCGCGCTACGCCTCGAACAGCCGCAGGAAGATGTCGACCACGGCCGGGTCGAAGTGGCTTCCGGCGTTGTCGCGGATGTGGGCGAGCGCGTCCTCTCGCGTCCAGGCGGGTCGGTAGGGGCGATCGCTGGTGAGCGCGTCGAAGACATCGGCGACGGCGAACATCCGGGCCGACAGGGGGATGGCTTCACCGGCCAGCCCTTCCGGGTAGCCGCTGCCGTCCCAGTGCTCGTGGTGCCAGAGGGGGATCTCCAGCGCCGGCCCGAGGAAGTCGATCGGTTCGAGAAGGTCGCGCGCGAGAAGCGTGTGGTGGTGCATGACGTCCCATTCCTCCTCCGTGAGCGGGCCCGGCTTCTGGAGGATGGCGTCGGGGATCCCCATCTTGCCGATGTCGTGGAGCAGCGCACCGCGCCGGACGTGCACCATCTGTTCCTCGGAGAGCCCCATGGCGCTCCCGAGCCGCAGCGTCAGCTCGGTGACGCGCCTGCTGTGCCCCTCGGTCTCACGATCGCGCAGGTCGAGGGCGCGGGACCAGCCTTCGATGGTCGCGTCGTAGGCCGTTCGCAACTCGGCGTTGCGGGTCCGGAGGTCGGCGAGCAACGTGGTGTTGTCGACGAGGATGGCACCCTGGGCCGCAAGTGCTACGAGGTACTCGCGCCAGTCGTCGGGTGTCTGGGTTGCGCTCCGGTGGGCGGCCACCAGCACGCCCCGCAGCGATCCGCGCACCATCATGGGAGCGGCGGCGAAGGTCTCGAACCCCTCGTGCTCAAGCGTGAAGGCCGTTTCCCGGCAGAGCTCGGCAGCCATCTGCTGCTTCCCGTGTACGATGTGCGCCCTGCCGGTGCGCACGGCCCTGCCCGCAAGCCCTTCCCCCAGCGGCAGGAGGATCGCGGGAGGCGGCGTGCGGAAGCCCTGGGTCCGCTCCAGCTGCAGCGCATCGCCGTCGGGAGAGGTCAGGAATATCCCGACGGCGTCCGCGCCGAGCCCCGCGCGGGCCGCCGTGAGGAAGGCATTCATCGCCGCCTCCGGGGTGCGCCCGTCCGTGATGGCGGTATCGATGTCGTGGAGAGCCGTGAGTCGTCGCAGCTGCACCTCGAGGCTCCCGTTCAACGCGCGGATGCTGTCTTCGGCGGCGCGCTTCTCCGTGACGTCCTGCTTCACGGCCACGAAGCGCTCGATCGTGCCGTCGGACCTCTGCACCGGCGTGATGCTCATCTCCTCCAGGTACTCGCTGCCATCCTTGCGGCGGTTGACGAGCTCTCCGTGCCACACGCGGCCGGCGCCGATGGTCTCCCACAACGACCGGTAGAAGGCGTCCGACTGGTGGCCGGAGTTGAACAGGCGCGTGTGTTGGCCGACGACCTCCTCGAGCGAGTAGCCGGTCAACCCCAGGGCGTGCGGGTTGGCCCACTGGATGATGCCGGTCGGGTCGGTCACCACGATGCCCGCCGATGCTGCCTCGAGCGCGGTCAGGCGGAGTCGCAGGGTGGCCTCGTCCTGTGCCTGGCGTGTGTGGTCGAGCAAGGTGCCGAGGATGGCCGGGCGGCCGCCGACGTCGAGGGCGCGTCCCAGTACCTCGACCGGCACGGTGTGGCCATCCTTGCGTAGCCCGCGGAAGCGGTAGTGGGCGACCTCGGCCCCCCGGGTCAAGCGTTGCTCGATGTTCCGGCGCACCAGCGCCCGGTCGTCGGGGGCGGTGAGGTCGTCCGGCCCCAGTCGCTCGATGATCGCGCTCGCGTCGTAGCCGAAGGCGTTCGCGAAGGTGCGGTTGACGTAGGTGAACCGCCCTTCCTGGATGAGGTAGACCCCGACCAGCGCCTCCTCCGCCAGCAGCCGGAAGCGTTGCTCGCTCGCGCCCAGGGCGGCCGCCAGGGCCTCGCTCTCCTCGAGCTCGTCGCGGGCCTGCTGCTCGGCCACGTCCAGGACCTGTTGGCGCTCGTGGACCGCGCCGAGGCCGACCGCGGCGGCGAGCGTCATCAGACCACCGGGGATCGCGTCCGGCAGCGTGGCGGCCGCCAGAGCGGCATGGTGGCTCGAGGTGACGCCCAGCACGGCGTTCAGCCCGATCAGACCGAGCGCCATGATGCCGCCGCCGAGCGCCCCGAACCACCAGCCCGCCAGCGCCGCCGGCGCCAGGAGCAGCACCATGATGGGCGCGCCAACGTGCGGCCCCAGAACTTCGAAGACGATGCTGTACGCGGCCGCGACGACGGCCAAGAGAGCCAGTCGCGTGGCACAGCCCAACCGGGCTTCGTCCCTGCGCGTCTCCCCGCCACCACGGGTGAACGCCTTCACGCCCACTCCTCTCCCCACCGGCGCCCGCCGGTCCCCCCGTTGGACGCATCGGTCGGGCAACGGATCCCCCTGGTCCGGCCCGCCCCACCGTTCCCGTGCCGCTCGCAACGACCCGGGCCCGGCCCGATACCTCGCCATCGTACATGGTGGCGCTGGTGCCCGGTGCCCCCTGCGCCGGCGCCCGGACTCCCGTGAGCCGGCCGGTGGGGCCCCCTACGCCACGACCGGGTGCTCGAGACGGCGAGGGCACCGCCGGTCGCGACGTTCATCGACATCGACCCACTGAAGGCACGAGGCCATCACCCGCTCACTCTTGGACCCGGCCCCCCAAGCTCGAGCGTTCGTCCTCGACCGGTGCGTTCGAACCCTAGCGACCCCATGCTCGCCCGGGCGCAAGCGCGGTGCAGTACTATTCCAGACATCCGCCGGATCGGCCCCGCGCGCCGTTGCCTGCGTGTGAGGCGCAGGCTGAGGATGTTCGGATCGGGAACTCCGGTCGGATCGCGGAAGGGGGAGACCGTGGCGGAACTCTGGACGCTGGGACGTAGCGATCTGACCGTCACCCCGATCGGGCTCGGCATCATGCAGTTCGCCGGCGGCGCCGGCATGTTCCGCTACATGTTCCCACCGATCGACCAGGAGCGCATGACGGCCGTCGTTCGTGCTGCGCTCGACGGTGGCATTACCTGGTTCGACACCGCCGAGATGTACGGCGGCGGCAGGTCGGAGCGCGGGCTCGCGGCCGCGTTGCAGGCGCTCGACGTGGAGCCGGGCGGCGTCGGGGTGGCGACGAAGTGGAATCCCTTGCTGCGAACCGCGGGGAACATTCCCCGGAGCATCGGGCGACGACGGTCGGCGCTGATGCCCTACCCGATCGATCTCTACCAGGTTCACCAGCCGTGGTCGTTCTCCCCGCCCGAGGCCGAGATGGACGCGATGACCGACCTGGTCGAGTCCGGCGACATCCGCGCCGTCGGCGTGAGCAACTTCGACGAGCGCCGCATGCGGCGGGCCCACGCCGCACTCGCGAAGCGCGGGCTCCCCCTGGCGACCAACCAGGTCCACTACAGCCTGCTCCACCGCGAGATCGAGACGAACGGAGTCCTGCACGCCGCGAAGGAGCTGGGCGTGAGCATCATCGCCTATTCGCCGCTCGACTCGGGGCTGCTGACCGGCAAGTTCCACCGCGACCCCGGCCTGCTGGAGGCGACTCCGATGGGGCGCCGGATGATGCTGAGGCGCAGGATCGAGCGGAGCCGGCCCGTCATCGATCTACTCGAGGCCGTCGCCGCCGACCATGCGGCGACCCCCGCGCAGGTGGCTCTGGCCTGGCTGGTCGGCCGGCATGGGGACACGGTCGTGGCCATCCCCGGGGCCAGCAAGCCCGAGCACGCGGCCGCAGCGGCCGGGGCGCTGCAGGTGTCGCTCGACGCGGAGGAGTTCGAACGGCTGGATCGGGTTTCCCGGAACGTTCGCTAGGGCCGTCCCGGGGGCGGCCCGACGAGGGGGTCGCGGCGAGTCCCACCGGGCACGCCGTGAACGCGCTACGCGTGCTATAGTGCGCGTTACTCTCGTCGTCGCCGACGCCGTGCAGGAGGGGGCATGCATGAGCGTGGACACCCGTTGCGGAGCGGTGTTCGGACGCTGGCTACAACGACGTCGCAGGCAACTCGAATGGACGCAAGCCGCGCTCGCCGAGCGAGCGCAATGCTCGTTGGCGACCATCCGGAAGCTCGAATCGGACGAGCGGCACCCGTCGGAGCGGATGGCGGGTGTCCTTGCCGGTGTGCTCGGCGTTGCCGACGAGGAGCGGAGTGCCTTCGTGCGCTTCGCTCGCAGCGGCTGGGCCGATCGAGAGCCGGCCGGTGTGGAGCCGGTGCTGGATCGCCCGTGGATGACCGGGCCGGCTCCGAAGCCGGTTCCCGAGACCATCGACATGTCCGGGCTGGCCACCCGGGTGCGCCTGCCAGAAACCACCCTCCGTCCGCCTCAGCGCGTTGGACGCGAAGCGCTGTGGGCCGAGCTGGAGCACGCGTGGAGCGAGGGCCGGCACGTGTTCCTGTGCGGCCCCGGCGGCATCGGCAAGACGCGGCTCATGCGCGACTTCGCCGACAGCAAGGGACCGACCATGGCGGGCGAGGGCTTCCCCGGCGACCCCGTGCTCCCGTTCAGCACGTTGAGGCGAGGCTTCCTGGGCTTCCTCGAGCCCCGTCCCGAGGTCGTGGCGGAGCTGCCGACCTGGGTGCGAGGGGAGCTCTCTCGCTTCCTACCCGAGCTCTTCACGCCTCAGCGTCCCCCGCTTGGCGGCGAGTCCGAGCGTCTCCGCTTCTTCGAGGCGGTGCTGCACGTGAGCGTGATCATGAGCCGGCATGTCGCCATGGTGATCGCGGACGATCTGCAGTACTTCGATCGCTCCAGCTTCGAAGCGACGGGGTGGGCGACCTCGGAGATCACGCGCAGAGGCCTCGGCGGGGCGCGCGGCATCGCCGCCTTCCGGCCGGCGGGGATGCCGCCCGACTATCAGTCCGTCGTCGATGCCATGGTCGGGAGCGGGCTGTCGCTGCTGATCAACGTCGGTCCGCTCAGCGAGGCTGCCTGCGGCGAGCTCGTGACGGTGCTCGGGGTGCCTCCTGGGGCGCTCGATGCCTCCGAGGTGTTCCGCCTCACGGGTGGCAATCCCACGTACGTCATCGAGGCCGTCAAGAGCTGGTGGGAGACCCGCCAGCTCCACGGCGGCCCATTTGCGGGAGAGCGGCTCGCGATCGACGCGGCGCGGACGATCCACGCCCGCCTCGAGCGCCTCGTTCCGGGGGACCTCAACCTGGCCCAGGCCATCGCCGTGCTTCAGGATGCCAGTGCGCCGGACCTGATCGCCCAGGTGGTCGATGAGCCGGCGGCGGTCGTGATCGAGCGACTCGCGCGCCTCGAGGCGGTCAACATGGTGCGCGACGGGCGCTTCGTGCACGACCTGCTGGGGGAGAGCGCTCTCTCCTCGCTTCCGGACGCGCAACGGCGCTCGTTGCACGCACGTGCGGCGCAGTCGTTGATCGCGCGCGGCGCCGAGCCGGCTCGTGTGGCCCACCATCTGGAGCAGGCCGGCCGTGCGGACGAGGCTCTGGCCTGGCGCCTCGAGGCGGCAGAGCGCGCGCTCGAGCAGGGAAGCCGTATCGAGGCCCGGCGCTGGCTGGGGCGGGTCCTGGAAAGTGCCCCTGAGGGCAGCCTGCCGGCCGCCCGGGCCGGCTTGCTGCTGGGGAACGCGCTGCTCGGCGTGGACGTGGATGCAGCGTACCGGAGGCTTCTGGGGGCACGGGCGAACGCCCGCCGCGTCGCCTCGCCGACACTGGAGGCGCGCGCGCTTGCCGGCCTCGCGCAGGCGGCGGCGCTGCTCGGCGACGACGGGGCGGCCCGTGACTTCGACCACGACGCCAGCGAGATCGCCGGAGCGCTGGCGCCGCGCGAACGCGCCGGGATCCTGCTCGCCCTAAGCGAGGTGCGTTGGGCGATCGGGGACTTCGGGGAATCGCAGGAGCGCATCGGGGAGGCCGTCCGGCTGGATCCGTCGCAGCCGCGCTACCGCCTCACGCTGGCTCGCTTCCAGTGGCACCGCGGCTGTTACGAGGCTGGTATCGCAGAGCTCGAGGCCGTGCTGCAACTCGATCCGGAAAGCGCCCGGTTGACGCGGGTGCTTCACGATCTGGGGCAGAACTACCGGGTGCTGGGGCTGCTCGAGCCGGCGCGCAGCTGGCTCGAGCGTGCGCTCGACGTATGGGCCGGTTCCGGCGACCTGCTCATGGAAGGTCGGGTCCGGGAGGCGCTCGGCTCCACCCACACCAGCCGCGGCGCCTTCTCCGTGGCCGAGCGCGAGCTGGTCGCTGCGGCGGAGCTCTACGGGCGTCACGGCGCTCATGCGCGGCTGGCCGCCATCGTGCCCAAGCGGGCCTACGTGCGGTTGCTCACGGGCGAGCCGGCCTCGGCATACCGCATCGTGCGCGCGGGCCTGCGGGCCCTCGGGGCTGAGGGAAACCCCGTCCAGCGCAGTGAGGGCCTGGCCGTCCTGGCGGTGGCCGCGGCGCGCACCGGTCGCGACGCTCAGGCCCGCGAGGCGGTTGCGGAGGCGCGACGGCTGGCCGAGGCGAGCGGGCATCCCCTGGCCCGGGTCGGGGCTCTGCGCGGCGAGGCCG
>Ga0315542_1002047_pt1 | contig 12426 bp, 9 predicted proteins | sample SalMarSW160120MG_FD_202541 | JGI IMG/M metagenome (GOLD analysis project Ga0315542, IMG submission 202541) | Salt marsh sediment microbial communities from the Plum Island Ecosystem LTER, Massachusetts, United States - Salt Marsh Sediment SW1601-20 ... | reverse complement strand
TCCTGGAGGTGACGGCGCGCCTGCCCTCGGCCCTGGCCGCCCTCGGCACCCTCGCCCTGACCATGCGCCTCGGTCGTCGCTTCTGGGACCGGGACGTCGCCGCCCTCGCCGGAATCGTGTTGGCCACGAGCTACATGTTCTGGGACAAGGCCCGCTGGGCCCAGATCGACTCCCTGCTGTGCTTCCTGATCTGGGTGGCGCTCGCCGCCTTTGCCGCCCACCGGGCCGGCGAGGCCGACGGTCGCCGGGCCGGTCTGCTGTTCTGGCTGGCGGCGGCGCTGGCGACCCTGGCCAAGGGCCCCGTCGGGCTCCTGCTGCCCCTCGGCGTCGCCCTCTTGACCCTGGCCTCGGACCGCGACCTGCGGCGCTGGCGGGGCTTCGCCCCCGTCCTGGGGCCGCTCCTCTTCGTGGCGATCACCGGCGCCTGGGTCCTGGCGGTCAGCGTCGCCGGCCCCGATGGCTACACCGTCTGGGGCGCGCTGCGCGAGCACTTCGTGAACCGCGCCATCCACGGCATGCACCACCGGCAACCGTTCTACTACTACCTCCTCCACCTGCCCGTCTCCCTCCTGCCCTGGTCGGGCCTCCTGCCGGGGGCTCTGCTTTTGGCCTGGCGGCGTCGGCGCGCGGCCGGCGACCGCTTCCTGGCCGTGGCGGCGATCTTCGTCGTGGTCTTCTTCTCCATCTCCACCGAGAAGCGGGACCTCTACGTGCTCCCCGCCTTCCCGGCCATCGCGCTCCTCATCGCGAGCCTGGTGGCCGCCGCAGGTCGGCGCCGGGACGGACGCGAGGCGTCACCCGTGGACCCGCGGTGGGTCACGGTTGCGCAGGTCGTCATCGGTGCCGTGCTGGGGCTGGCCGGGCTGGCCGTGCCCGTGGCCGTGGGCCGCTATCCCCAGGTCTCCGCGATGACGGGCCTCCTGCTCGGCGCTGTCCTCCTCCTGACCGGTGCGGCGACCGTCTGGCAGGCGCTCCGGCGACGGTTGCTGGGCTCGGTGCTCGCCCCGGCGGCGGGCATGCTGGTCCTCTACCTGCTGGTCCCACCGCTGCTCTACCCGGCCTTCGAGCCCATCAAGTCGGCCCGTCCCCTGGCCGTGGAGGTGCGACGGGTGACAGCCGCATCGCGGGCCGCGGGCCACGCCGTGGTCGCCTACGACGTCGGCAACCTGCCCGTGGCCATCGCCTTCTACTCCGACGGTGTCACCACCCGGGAAACCCTCGACCCGGCCGTGCTCACCGCACACCTGGAGTCGTCCGCCAGGGTCTACGCCCTGGTCAACGCCCGCTCCCTGGATGCAGTCCCACCCTCCGTCCGCGATCGCATGGTGGTCATCGACCGCGCGAACCTCGCCCATCGCCCCGTGCTCTTCGTCGCCAACAGGTAGCGAGGGCTCTGCCCGTTGGGGGTTGCTGGCCATAGACCACGCGCCGCGTGTGGGGCCGCTCGAAGATGAGGAAGAACGCCCAGATGGCCACCCAGTCGAAGAGAGCCGCCGCCATTCCCCAACCCGAGCGCAACGCCAGCGCGAGGGCGAAGGCGTGCAGGTACCCGGGACCGTACATGGGGTTGGCGAACCAGCGATAGATGCCGGAGCGTGCCCTGTGCACCTCCTCCGGAGGGCAGAAGAAGTCGTACCAGTAGTAGCCCTCCACCCCCACCACCCTCCACGCAGCCACCTTGGCCCCGATCCCGATGGCCGCCAGGGGGAGGGCCACGGTCACCGCCACCGCCCACGGGATCGCCAGTGGCAAGGTGTCGAAACCGAGCACGGCGAGGACGACGAAGCTGATCGCGTCGGCGTCCAGGACGGCGGCGGCCCGGCGTTTGAAGGCCAGCCAGCGACGGCGATGATCCGGGGCCTTGGGAGAGCGGGCCGCCTCCCGTCTCAGAACCAGCCCGATGCCCAGGACGTAGGTGAGCCGGAGGGCGAGGTGGACGGCGGCTGCAAGCACCAGCCAGGGCAGGCGGCCAGACGGCATCATGCCGGTCAGAGTAGCCGCGCGGCACCTCCAGCGACAGCCCCCGGGGACCGCCCGATGTCCAGGACGACCACAGGTGTTAGATTCCGGAGCATGAAAACACGCTGGCTCGGCCTGCTTCTTCTCATCTCCCTGGCGGTCTCCCCCGGTGCCGCCGCGGCGGTCGGTGACACCCTCACCTTCGGCCGCTTCGGCACTGTCCACCTGTACCGGCCCGGCGGGGCGCCCACCAACGTCGTGCTCTTCATCTCCGGGGACGGTGGCTGGAACAAGGGCGTCATCGACATGGCCCGGGCCCTGACCGGCCTCGGCGCCCTGGTGGTGGGCATCGACATCAACCACTACCTGGCGGCAGCGGCCCAGGCGCCGGACAGGTGCACCTACGCCGCCGCGGACCTCGAGGCCCTCAGCCAGTACGTCCAGGTGGAGCTGGCGCTGCCGGACTACATCGCACCGGTGCTGGTGGGCTACTCCTCCGGCGCCACCCTGGCCTACGCCAGCCTGGTGGAGGCGCCCGAGGGCACCTTCAAAGGGGCCATCAGCCTGTCGTTCTGCCCGGACCTCCCCCTGAAGAAGCCGCTCTGCGAGGGGGCCGGCCTGCACTGGCACGCCAACTCCCGGAGCCGCGGCGCCGTGTTCGATCCCGCGCCGGAGCTCGCGGTGCCGTGGACGGTCCTTCAGGGGGAGATCGACCGGGTGTGCCAGGCGCCCCAGGCGGAGGCCTTCGCCGGGCAGGTGGGGTCGGCACAGGTGGTGCTCTTGCCCAGGGTCGGCCACGGGTTCTCGGTCCAGGCCAACTGGCTGCCCCAGTTCAAGGAGGCCTTCGCCCGCATCTCCGGCACCGGGCCGCCCGGCACCGGCCCCGCCGGCGACTCCATCGAGGGCCTTCCCCTGGTGGAGGTCCAGCCCCAGGGGGAGGTCCAGAGCAGCATCGCGGTGGTCCTCTCCGGGGACGGGGGCTGGGCCTCCCTGGATCGCCAGGTCGGGAACGCCCTCGCCGCCCGCGGCTACCCCGTGATCGGGCTGAACTCCCTGCGGTACTTCTGGCGCCAGCGCACGCCCGTGGAGGCCGCCAGCGACCTGGCCCGCATCCTGGGAAGGGGCTTCGCCACCTGGAAGGTCCCGAGCGCGATCCTGGTGGGGTACTCCCTGGGCGCGGAGGTCCTGCCCTTCATGGCCGCCGGCCTGCCTCCCGAGCTGCTGGAGCGGGTGCGCCTGGTCGCCCTCATCAGCCCCGGCACCACGGCGACCTTCCAGTTCCACCTCACCGAGTGGTTCGGCGCCGGCGCCGACGAGGGACGCCCCATCGCCCCCGAGATCCTCGCCCTGCGCGGAACCCCCGTCCTGTGCATCTTCGGCAGCGACGAGCAGGACAGCCTCTGCCCCACCCTGGACCCGAGCTGGGGGTGGGTCAAGAAGGTGGAGCTCGCCGGCGGCCACCATCTGGGAGGAGACTACAAGCTGCTCGCCGCGACCATCCTCGCCGACCTTCCCCCGCCGACGCGTTGAGGCGGGCGCTGCCGGCCGCGCTCAACGCAAGGGCGCCAAGCCCCCACCCGCCCGAGACTGAAGACGGAGAGGATGAACGCAGAGACGCAGAGGCGGGGAGCCCCCACCCTGGACCCGACCCAACGGCCATCGCTGCGGCGGCCTCCGCCGCGGTTCGCTGGCGCTGGCGCTGGCGGGGCGGAGTATCGTGTAGCATGTGGCTCCCTCGGCCGCGCCGGCCCTCGCGCCGCGGCGGGGAGGATGGGACGGCGAACAGAGAATGTGCGGCATCGTAGGCATCCTCGGCGGAGACTACGCTCCCGGAGAGCGGGCGGACATCGTCCGTCGCATGGCGGCCACCCTCATCCACCGCGGCCCTGACGGGGAGGGTCACGTCTCCGCCGGAGCCTGCGACCTCGGCTTTCGGCGACTGGCCATCATCGACCTCGAGGCGACCTCGCCGCCCTTCAGCAACGAGGATGGATCGGTGTGGTCCGCGGCCAACGCCGAGATCTACAACGACGACGAGCTGCGTCCGTGGCTCGAGGGCCGCGGGCATGTCCTGCACACCGGCGTCGACACCGAGGTCCTGCCCCACCTCTGGGAGGAGCTGGGCCCCGAGCTGGTGCACCGGCTCAACGGCATGTTCGCCTTCACCGTGTGGGACCAGCGCCGCGAGACCCTCGCCCTGTTCCGGGACCGGGCGGGTGAGAAGCCGCTCTTCTACTGGCAGGGCCGTAACGAGCTGGTGTTCGGTTCCGAGCTGAGGGCCCTGCTCGCCCATCCCCACATCCCACGGGCGGTCGACCCCGTGGCTCTGCGACGCTACCTGCTGCACGACTTCTTTCCCGCCCCGCTGACCCCCATCGCCGGCATCCGCAAGCTGCCCGCCGGCCACCTGCTCCTGGCGGCAGAGGGCCGCGTGGAGGTGCGGTCCTACTGGGACCTGGCCGAGCACTTCGTCGGCCCCGCGGCCGCCTCCAGCCCGGCCGAGATCGCCGACGAGCTGGACCGGCGGATCGCGCGCGCCGTCGAGCGGCGGCGCCGCTCCGACGTCCCCATCGGCGTGTTCCTGTCCGGTGGGATCGACTCCTCGGCGGTGCTCGCTCACCTGGCCGACCAGCTCGGCCCCGGCGTCCACGCGTTTGCCCTCGGCCACGCCGACCTCAGCTTCGACGAGTCCCGCTTCGCCCGCGACACCGCCGCCTTCTTCGAGGCCGACTTCAACGAGCTGGTGCTGTCCGAGAGTGACCTCGCCGAAGGCCTGCGACTGGTGGGCGCCAGCTTCGACGAGCCCTTGGGCGACGCATCCATCATCCCCACCCACCTGCTGGCCCGGTTCGCGCGTCAGAAGGTCAAGGTGGTGCTCTCCGGGGAAGGCGCGGACGAGCTGTTCGCCGGCTACCCCACCTACATCGGCAACCGCATTGCCGGCGCCTGGTCCCACGTCCCCGGTCCCCTCCGCCGGGGCCTGATCGCCGGCGCCCGGCGCCTGGTGCCGGTGTCCATGGGCAACGTCGGGCTGGATTACCTGCTCCAGCGCTTCTCGGCGGGCGCCGAGCGCGACCTCGTCGAGCGCCACCACGCCTGGTTCGGCAGCCTCGACCCCGACCGCCATGCCCAGGTCCTCGCACCGCGGATGCTCGAGGCCCTGGCCGATGACGACCCCTTCGGCTCCGCCCGCGCCCGCCTGGACGGACGGCCTCTGCCCGACCCCCTGGCCAAGCTCCTGTACACCGACTTCACCATGTACCTGCAGGACGACCTCCTGACCAAGGTCGACCGGGCCACCATGCTGGCCTCCCTGGAGGCGCGGGCGCCCTACCTGGACCACGACCTGGCCGAGTACGTGGCCGGCATTCCTTCCCGCCTCAAGCTCAAGGGGATCACCACCAAGGCCATCCTGCGTCGCGCCGTCCGGCGGCGGCTCCCCGAGGACGTGCTGAAGCGCCGCAAGCGCGGCTTCAACATCCCCTTCTCGCGCTGGCTCCTGCACGGTCTGGGCGACGAGCTGCGGGTCCGCTTCGCTCCCGACCGGGTTGCCGCCCGCGGCCTGCTCTCGCCCAGCGGCGTGAACCACCTGCTGGACGAGCACATGGCGCGCCAGGCCGACCACCGCAAGCCCCTGTTCACCCTCCTCGCCCTCGACCTGTGGTGCGACCGCACCTTCGGGGACGCCGCCCCCATCCCCATCTCGTCACCGTCCTGACACAGCCCGCCGGGCGCGGGGAGCGCCTTCCCGCGCCGGGCATTGGACGGCCCCCCGCTCGGGGCATCCCCCGTTGACAATCCCCGCCGAGTTGACTATACAGTTTAACTGTATGGTTAAACCGAACGGTTCCCAACCGCCGCCTGACGAGACTCCCCGGGACCACATCCTGGACGCGGCGGCAGAGGTCTTCGCCGAGCTCGGCTTCCACGGCGCCCGGGTTGACGAGATCGCGCGCCGTGCCGGGGTCAACAAGGCCATGCTCTACTACCGGGTCGGCGACAAGGCCGCGCTGTACGCCGGCGTCCTCTCGCGCAGCTTCCGGCGGGCCCAGGCAGCCGTCCAGGCCGGTTTGGTGGGCGCGACAAGCCCGGTCGAGCGCATGTCGGCCCTCGTCTCCGCCATGGTCAACACCATCGTCGAAATGCCCGAGATGCCCCGCATCATGCTGCGCGAAATTGCGGCCGGCGGCGACAGCATGCCCCCCGACTCCATGGCCGAGATGGGCGCGCTCCTGAACCTGGTGCGCTCGGTCCTCGCGGAGGGCGTCGATGCCGGCGTCTTCCGCCCCGTGCAACCGGTGCTCACGCACCTCACCCTCCTGGGTGGGATCGCCTTCATGACGGCCACCCGGCCGCTGCGCGAGCGCATGGCGGAGCAAGGCGTCGACACCGCGGCGCCCTCGGCCGCCGGTGACCTGGCCGCTTTCCTGAGCGACCTCGTGCTGGGCGGAATCACCGCCCTCCCGAAGGAAGGAGCGACTCCATGAACCGACTCGCCACCCTGGTCCCCGCCCTGGGGCTGGTGCTCGCCGCCGGCTGCGGCGGCAACGAGGAGAGCGCCATCCACGCCTCCGGACACATCGAGGCCACCCAGGTCTACCTGGCCGCCCAGGTCGGCGGCCGGCTCCTCGACGCGCCGTTCCAGGAGGGCGATCGGGCCGCGGTGGGACAGCTCGCCGCGCGGCTCGACTCCAGCAATGCGCAGCACGAGCTGGCCCGGGCCCAGGCCCAGGTCGACGCCGCCGACGCCCAGCTCCGGCTGCTGCTGTCGGGGACCCGGGCCGAGGATCTGCAGCGGGCCGAGGATGAGCTCGCCCAGGCCCGCGCCGAGATGGAGAACGCGGAGCGCGACCTGAAACGGCTGGAGGGGCTGGCCGAGCGCGGCACGGCCACCGAGAAGGCCCGGGACGACGCCAGCACCCGCCATACCGTGGCCGCCAAGAAGGTCGCCGCCGCCAAGGCCGAGCTGGCCAAGCTGGTGGCCGGGCCCCGCCGCCAGGAGATCGAGCGCGCCCGGGCCGAGAGGAGCGCCGCCGAGGCCCAGGTGGCCGCCGCCCAACAGCGCATCACCGACGCCACCGTGGTCGTCCCCACCGCTGGCGTGATCACGGTCCGGGTGTCCGAGCCCGGCGACGTGCTGCCCCCGGGCGCCACGTTCGCGGTCCTCACCGACATCGACAACCCCTGGCTGACGGTCTACGTGGACGAGCCGAACCTCTCCCGCATCACCCTCGGAGAGAAGGTCGAGGTCCGGGTCGACGGCCAGCCCCACCCCTTCGAGGGGCACGTCAGCTACATCTCCTCGGTGGCCGAGTTCACACCCAAGAACGTCCAGACCCCCGAGGAGCGCGCCAAGCTGGTGTTCAAGATCAAGGTGGCGCTGGAAAACTCGAGCGGCGTGTTCAAGCCGGGCATGCCCGCCGACGCCTACTTCCCCCTCCCGACCGGGTCCGGGTCCAGCGATGGCTGACGAGACGGTGATCCGAAGCCGGGGCCTGGAGGTCCGCTACGGCGACGTGACGGCGGTAAAGGGCGTCGACGTCGAGGTGCGCGCGGGGGAGGTGGTCGGCCTCATCGGTCCCGACGGCGCCGGCAAGACCTCCACGCTGCGGGTGCTGGCCGGGCTCCTCCCGGCCTCCGCCGGGGAGACCACGGTGCTGGGCCGACCCGTCTGGGGACAACGGCGCCGGCTCCACCGCCGCCTCGGCTACCTGGCCCAGCGCTTCGCCCTCTACGGCGACCTCACGGTGGACGAGAACATCCAGTTCTTCGCCCTCCTGTACGGCGTGCGCGACTGGCGAACGCGGCGCGACCAGCTCCTGCGCCGGGTGAGCCTGGAGCCCTTCCGCTCGCGACAGGCCGAGCGCCTGTCCGGCGGCATGAAGCAGAAGCTGGCCCTGGCCTGCACCCTGATCCACTCCCCGGTCATGCTCCTCCTGGACGAGCCCACCACCGGCGTCGACCCGGTCACCCGGAGGGAGCTGTGGCGCCTCCTCGGTGCGCTCGTCGCCGACGGTCTCACCCTGGTGGTCGCCACTCCCTATCTGGACGAGGCGGAGCGCTGCACCAGGGTGATCCTGATGCACCACGGCCGGGTGCTCGCCGACGCGCCGCCCGCCGAGATCCGCGGCCGTCTCCCCGGACGGCTGGTGGAGCTCGCGGCCGGCCCCCGAGACGCGGTGCGCCGGGCGCTCGCATCCGTGCCCCAGGTGGTCGACGTGAGCGTCTTCGGCGCCTCCTTCCACGTCCGCCTGGAGGACGTGGACGACCCCACCGCCGTGGTCGCTCAGGCCCTGTCGCGGGCCGGCATCGCCCCCTCGGGCCTGCGCGAGGTGCAGGCCGAGCTCGAGGACACCTTCCTCTACCTCACCAGCGGCGGATCGGACGAGACCGCCGGGGAGGCCGCATGATGGCACGTGGTGGCAGCTCGCTCCTAATGACACCCCCTTGTTCTGTCATGGTGAGCGAGGCGCTCGCCGTCCGCGGCGAGGGACGAGTCGAACCATCCCCCGAAGGCCCGTGGGACGCCTCCCAGGCACGACCCTGGTTCTCTCAGGGGATTCTTCGACTCGCTCCGGCGGACCGACCCTCGCTCAGAATGACAGGCAACTTGGACGTCCCACCGTCTCCGCGTGGTCCCGTGTCATGCCATGCGGCACCGCCGCGAAGGGGCGGAACCCTCCTCACGAGGAAACCACCGATGCCGGTCCTGGCCATCGCCCTTCTCGCGGTGACGCTGGCTGCCACCGGCGCCGGCGCCGCAGACACCGTCCGCCTCGATCCCGAGGAGACGGTCCGCCTGGCCCTCGCGGCGTCCCACCGGGTGGCCGCCGCCGGCGCCCGAGTATCCGGCAGCGAGGCCGCCGTGGAGGCGGCAGACGCCGCTGCCTGGCCGCGGCTCACCGCATCCGCCTCGGCAACGCGGCAGAGCTCGGTACCGCAGTTCGACGTGGCCCTGACGCCGGGGATGCCGCCCATCGGCCTCTACCCCGACATTCGCAACACCTTCGCCGCCAACCTGAACCTGGAGCAGGTCGTGTACGCCGGAGGTGCCATCACCTCCAACCGGATGGCGGCACGGAGCACCGCCGAGGCCAGCCGCGCCGAGGAGGACAGCACGCGCTCCCGGGTTGTGCTGGAGAGCCGCCGAGCCTACTGGAACGCGGCGGCCACTCAGGCCGAGGTGGACAACGCCCACGCCGAGCGCGAACGGGCCCAACGCCTGCTCACCGACGCCCGCTCCCTCCGCGAGGCGGGCATGGCGGTGCGGGCCGACGTGCTCTCGGCCCAGGCCCAGCTCGCCGCCTCCGAGCTGCGGGTGGTCCGGACCGAGACCGATGCGGCGGACGCCATGGCGACCCTGCGCTCCCTGGTCCAGGTGCCCCTCCCCACCGCCATCGAGCTCGCGGACCGCGTCCCGGCGCGCCTGCCGCCACAGCCCGCGCCCCTGACCGAGCTCCGGGACGAGGCCCGCACCACGCGCTCCGAGCTGGTCTCCATGCGCTCCAGCCTCGATGCCCTGGCGGCTCGCGAGGAGGCGGCCCGGGCCCCGGCCAGGCCGTCGGTGGCGGCGGTCGCCCAGTGGCTGATGGCCCGGCCCAACCAGCGCTACTTCCCCCTCACCGACACCTGGCACGACTCCTGGAGCGTGGCCCTGAGCGGGAGCTGGCGGTTGTGGGACGCCGGCCGCACTCGCGCCGGCGTGGCCGAGGTCCGCTGGCAGCACCGGGCCCTGGCCGAGGACCTGGCGGAGCGGGAGCGCACCATCGACCTGGAGGTGGACACGGCGCGGCGCAACCTGGAGAGCTCCCTGGCCGCGGTCCGGGCGGCGGACGCCTCCTGGGAGGCCGCCCGCGCCCGGGAGGATGCGGTGCGGGAGCGCTACCAGGCCGGTCTGGACACCATGGCGGACGTGCTCCAGGCGCAGGCGGCCCTCGCCGCCGCCGAGACCCAACGGGTGAGGGCACGGACCTCGGCCTGGGTCGCCGCCGCCGACCTGGCCCACGCGGTGGGCCGATGAGCGCACCCCTCGTCACCGCCCAGGAGCTCACCCGCACCTTCGGCGACTTCGTGGCCGTGGACCACGTGTCCTTCGAGGTGAGTCGAGGGGAGATCTTCGGCTTCCTCGGCTCCAACGGCGCCGGCAAGACCACCACCATCAGGATGCTCTGCGGCCTCCTCGCCCCCACCTCGGGGAGCGCGACGGTGGACGGCCTGGACGTGGCCACCCAGGCGCAGGAGATCAAACGGCGGGTGGGCTACATGTCCCAGCGCTTCTCCCTGTACGGCGACCTCACCGTGGGCGAGAACCTGCGCTTCTGGGGCGGCGCCTACGGCCTCTTCGGCGCCGCCATGCAGAGGCGCTTCGACTGGGCCATCGCCACCGCCGAGCTGACCGAGCAGCGCCGCATCCTGGTCCGCGACCTCTCCGGGGGCTACCGCCAACGCCTGGCCCTGGCGGCCGCCCTCCTCCACGAGCCGCCCGTGGTCTTCCTGGACGAGCCCACCGGGGGCGTCGACCCGGCGGCCCGGCGCCACTTCTGGGACCTCATCGACGAGCTGGCCGCCGAGGGCAAGACCGTGTTCGTGACCACCCACTACATGGACGAGGCCGAGCGTTGCCACCGCGTGGCCCTCATGCACGCCGGCCGCATGATCGGGCTGGACACCGTCCCCGCCCTCAAGGCGACCTTCCCCGCCGGCAGCGTGGTGGAGGTGAGCTGCCCCCGGTGTGCGCCGGCGCTGCAGGCGCTCGAGGCGATGCCCGGCGTCAGCGAGGCGGCCCTCTTCGGGGACAAGCTGCACGTGGTCATGAAGGAGGGGGAGGACCCGTCGAGCCTGGAGGCGAGCCTGCGCTCGGCCGGCTTCGAGCCCACGGAGATCCGGGGCATCGCCCCCTCCCTGGAGGACGTCTTCATCCGCTTCATCGCCCGCGCCGAGGGAGCCGCCTGATGCTCCGCCGCACCCTGGCAGTGGCCGTGAAGGAGCTCCTGCAGCTCCGCCGTGACTGGCGCACCACCGGGGCCCTGCTGGCCATGCCCCTGGTCCTGCTCCTGCTCTACGGCTACGCCCTCTCCTTCGACGTCAAGGACGTGCGCCTGGTGGTGATCGACCGCGACGGCGGCCGCGCCGCGCGGGAGCTGCGAGATGCTTTCGTCGAGAGCGGCTACTTCGAGCTCCAGGCCCTGGAGCACGACATCCGTCGCCTCGCCCCGGCCTTCGACAGCGGCCGCGCCCAGGCGGCCCTGGTCATCCCCCACGACTACTCCCGCCAGCTCGCCGCCGGCAGGCGGGTACCGGTGCAGTTCGTGCTCGACGGCTCCGACTCCCAGACCGCCACCACCGTGCTCTCCTACGCCCGCCAGATCGTCGCCTCCATCACCCCGGTGATCCGACCTCCCGCGGCCCCGGGGCCCGTGGAGCCGCGCCCCCTGGTCTGGTACAACCCCGACCTGAGGTCCTCGGTCTTCCTGGTACCGGGCCTGGTGGCCTTCATCCTCATGATCACCTCCGTCATCGCCACCGCCCTGGCCGTGGTGCGGGAGAAGGAGCGCGGCACCATGGAGTCCCTGCGGGCGACGCCCCTGGTGGCGCTCGAGATGCTGCTCGGCAAGACCCTCCCCTACCTGCTCCTGGGCAGCGCCTCGGCGGCCGGCTCCCTGTTTCTGGCCTGGCTCCTGTTCGACGTGCCCATCCATGGGTCCCTGTTCTGGCTGTCGCTGGTGACCATCCTCTTCCTCGCCGGTGGTCTCGGCTGGGGGGTGCTGATCTCCACCCTCGCCGACACCCAACAGGTGGCCTTCCAGCTCGGGCTGCTGTCCTCCATGCTGCCGACCCTGATCCTGTCCGGTTTCATCTTCCCCATCTCGTCCATGCCGAGGCCGGTGCAGATCTTCACCCACATCGTCCCCGCCCGCTACTACCTGGTGGCCCTCAGGGACATCGTCCTCAAGGGGGCGGGCCCGGCGGTGTGGTGGGACCAGGCGGTCGGGTTGATCGCGTTCGGAGCGGTCGTGCTCGGCCTGGCCACGGTGCGCATGGTCCGGAGCCTCTGAATGACCGCTTCGTCCAACTCCACCGGCGCCCGCACCCTGGGGACCCGCCTGCTCCTGTACCGGAACCTGCTGGTCAAGGAGCTGCTGCAGCTCAAGCGGGACCCCAAGATCCTCCCGATCCTGTTCATCGCCCCCATGCTCCAGCTCTTCATCCTCGGCTACGCGGCCACCACCGACATCCGGCACGTGGAGCTGGCGGTGTGCGACCTCGACCACTCCCGGGCGAGCCGGGAGCTGGTGGACGCCTTCACCAGCTCCACCTACTTCCGGCTGGTGGCCGAGGTGCCGTCCTCCGACGGGCTGGACCCCCTCCTGGAGTCCGGGGCGGTGCGCATCGGCCTCACCATCCCGGCGGACTACAGCCGGCTGCGCACTGCGGGGCGACCGGCGGCCGTGCAGATCGTGGCCGACG
>Ga0315542_1002046_pt1 | contig 12432 bp, 10 predicted proteins | sample SalMarSW160120MG_FD_202541 | JGI IMG/M metagenome (GOLD analysis project Ga0315542, IMG submission 202541) | Salt marsh sediment microbial communities from the Plum Island Ecosystem LTER, Massachusetts, United States - Salt Marsh Sediment SW1601-20 ... | reverse complement strand
ATATTTATAAAAGTGATTTTAATCATGACCTGATCCTTCAAAAGTTAGCAACACATTCATTGTATGGAACTTATACCGTAAACCTTCTAAAAACAAAGCAACTTAAACCAACTAAAGGAAAAATAGATGCAGGAGATCATCCGCCTATAACTCCTTTAGAAAGTGTAGAATTATCAAGTGCTAAATTCGATAATGGGGTCCAAAAAAAGGTTTATGATATTCTAACAAGACATTATTTAGCTTTATTTGGTGAAAGGGCTTCAGAGTCCATTCAGAAGCTCAAATTAGAAATTAAAGATGAACCTTTTAAAGCTCAAACTGTTGTGTTAGTATCAGTGGGATTTTATGCCATAGCACCCTTTCTAAAACCTAACTATGATAAATTAATTCAAATACATGGATCCACAATTCCAATTAAAAATGTAGAGTTTAATAATAAGCAAACCAAACCCCCTCCAAGATATACTGATACTTCTTTATTAAAATTAATGGAAGCAAATCATCTTGGTACGAAATCTACAAGACCTCAAATCATTCAAATCTTAAGTTATCGTAAAAATATTAGAAGAATTAAACGAAATTATGCTATAACGGAACTAGGGGCTTTTATTATAGAAAATTTAATTTCGATTTGGTTACCTTTTCTTAAACCTGATTTTACTAAAGAAGTGGAAAAAAAACTTGAAGAAATCAAGGATCAAAAAAGATCAATGCACCAAGTGGTTAATGAGGTAAGAAAAGAATTTCTTGAATTATTTGATAAATTCTTACAAGCCAAGATTAAGATCTCCTCTTCTATAAAAGAATATAATATTAAAAATATGGGTACCCAAAAAACTACCAATAAATTTGATAAATTAACAAGTGCTAAATGCCCAAAATGTAATAATCATCCCATGAAATTTATCAATCTAAAAAACAAAAGGTTTCTTGTTTGTTCTGATGATACATGTAAAACATTTCTATCACTTCCTAAAAGAGGAAAACTAAGACTTCTAAATTCGACATGTAAATTATGCGGTTTTAATGTTTTTAAGGTGGATCTAAAACAGCGAGGTAAATCATTTATATATTATCTGTGCCCATTGTGCTGGAATCGTGGATTAAAAGATAAAAATGGAAGTGGTTTTTGTTCAAATTGCAAAGATTATACGATTTTAAATGATGATTGTATTAAAAGATAAAATTTATTTAGAATAAGATTGTAAAAAAGAAGATTTGAAATCATAAAACAAATTTTTGCTTGTTATAAGCGGCGCGTGTTAACCCCACATAATTATCTGAAATTTTATAATACATTTTGCCTTCTGAAATCCTTTTCTCTACGTAATCATTTTTAAGCATCTTATTTAATGAATTTACCATAGTTCCTAAGGTTACAGCACCCATATATTTTTGTTGTCGTTTTGCAACTCTTATAAGATCTAACTCAGAATGCCAATTTCCATCCAAAAGTCCCATTAATATTTCCTTCTTCACAGGAGTTTTAATATCTTTAATTTTATTAAATAATTGGGAAAAATCAGGTTGGTAATATCTTTTCAATATTTTAGATTGTTCAAAAGCATTATTAAAATCGTTTTCCATTTAGTTCACATCTAAATTTAATTAATTTCCTTTGAAGATAATATCAGAATATTATTTTTAATAAAAAGTAATATGCATGTAATACAAATTTCAAGATAAAACTCATAAGAGATTATCTGGAATCCCATCTGTAAAATATTGAGCTCGGCTAATCCAATTTTTAGAAAATTCTGGAATCATAGCTAAAATAGAACCGCCTACCCATACTGAAAAAGTTCTCTCTCGTGGAGCTATAATTTTGATTGAGTGAGTCTTTTTCTTTCTTCTTGCTAATTCAAGTTCTAATTCTTGATAAATTCTAGACTTAATATTTGGAAACATTGAAGAACCTCCAGATAAAAAAATGTTGTTTAACAATTCTGGACGTATATCTAAATCACAATTCTCAATGACATCTAAAATGGCTTTAGGTAATGGATCTTCTTCTAGTTCCAAACTAGGATTGAAAAGTAATTCAGGAACATCAAATCTTTCCCTATTTAATATGATCGTAGATCCATCAGGCAAAGAGTAAGGTTTTTCATATTGTTCTTTTCTTTTAATATCTTCTTTATAATCAAGCGATACAAAACAAGCTTTTTCTTTTAAAGCCCTAACTAATTCTCTTCTAATTGAAGAATCTGCTGAAAAACCAATCTCTCCTAAAATTTTTTCCATGTAACGAGTTAATGTACGACCACCAATGTCTAAGATCCGTATTGCATGGTTTATCTTGTACCCCTCATAAATAGGAACTATCCGAGTGATACTATCTCCTATCTCTATTACCAAGCCCGTTTGAAAACCTCCAGCATATAGAGTAAGCATTGAATCTAGTACAGGATAAAAAGCATTACATTGATACTGTTCTAAAAACAATTCAAATAATCTTTTTAAATCTTGTTGCGGAAACAAAGGATGCACGGCAAATAGTAGATTAACTAAGGTTGGATCAACTCTTAAACTGTAAAAGATATAATCTATTATTTTCTCAAAAGAAACCCAATCTTGAATTATTCCTTTTTCAATAGGATATGTAATTTTATAAAGTCCTAATGATTGAATTTCATCCCCAACGTAAAACTCATCCTGGGAAGGAATCCCTATATCAAAATTAACTTGTTGATATTTTGGTTTACCCACTATTGTAAAAAATACTTGAGAGGGAAAATCTTCACCAGCAAAGCCTGCTTTTGAGGAAAACTGTCCAATATCAAGCACAACAGTGAGATTTCTCATTAAGTTACACTATCTAAAAATTTTTATTCTATATCCATACAATTGCGTTAAATAATTTATGATTTTCTATTGATCTTTTGTTTTTCTTGAAAGATCAAATAATTTTATTTTTGGATCGTATGCAAGCAATTAATTATACGAGTAACAATTTCATTGGAGTATATGTAGTTTCCGGAATAAAAGCTTCTCCGTATAGAGAATTAATCTCATTTCCTCTTAATGTTGCTGTATCTTTAGCCCATTCAACTACTCGTTCTAATACTTCCCTTTGTGAAAAATATACGTGATTAAATATTTCTTCTTTTTCGTTCCAAAATTTTGAAATATCGACAATCAGGAAAACATTTCCTTCGACGTATTGAAATTTACATGAGGGAGATTCATAATAATATACTCCAAAAGGAATCCAATTTCTTTCATGTCCCCCATATGCTTTTCCAGTGGTACAGTGATAAATTGCTTCCCTACAAATATAGGATAAATGTCTATGAACTCTGTGAAAATCTGAAAAATGAGGCATCAGGATCACTTGTGGTTGTTGGTCCCTGATCAAATTGGTCATGGTCGCAACTTTTTTTCTTGTTACCATTAGATCTTCGTAATTTAGTTCAATTATGGTGCAATTTAAAATCTTTTTTACATTAGCTAATTCCTCGTGTCTACGTTCTATTACGCTCTCTTTTTGAGAAAGTTGTGCATATCCTCCTATACCTGGTGTAGCTACAACAATAATTATTTCTGAGCCTAATTTTTGGTATTTCATTATAGTACCTCCACATGAAATGATTTCATCATCTGGATGAGGAGCAATAACTAGTATCTTTTTTGGAACCACAATTGGAACATCCTTGTCACACATTAAGAATCTTGTCATTAATTATGTGATTCTTTTTAGCATAAAAAAAGTTTTAGTAGGTATGAATAATTTCAATCATAAAATTGAGATAAACAATGAGAAAAGTGAAGAAGTTATTCTCCCCTCATTATTTTCTTAAGTCTGTTTAATTCTTCAAGCATCTCATCTCGCAAAGAACTCAAGCCTCCACCTGCCTGTGGAGTAACGGGGGAGGGAGGAGGTGTTGTTGATGCTCCAGGAGGTTTGGGGACTCCTCCAGATGGGGCCATAGGAGCACTCGGTCTTTTTGCAAATGAAGGTGTTTGTACGGTACTTCCACCTGGTACCTTTGGAGGGCCACTACCGGGGGCAGGTGGTAACTTAGGTGCTGGGGGTAGATTTGAGCGTTGTGGGCCTCCTGCAACTGGTGCTTTCGGCGGTGTACTAGGTGCACTAGGTGCTTTAGGGGGACCTCCACCAGAAGGTGGTTTTGAGAGAGGACCACTTGCCGGTTTTTTTGGAGGGCCACTCATAGCCGGAGCAGCTGGGGCTGCAGGAATATTTGAGGCGCTTGCAGGTGTAGAGATTTCTGGACCTGCTCCACTTAACAAATTGAACAATGTACTAGCAGCCGCAGTTTTTGCTGTTTCAGGATTAGCCATAACCACCTTTTTAGAGGAAGTACTAACAGTTTTTACATCTGGAACCACCTCAACATCTTTTAAATCCTTTAAAGCCTTATTTAAAGATTTAATGAAATCATTTATTCCTTTGATTGTGTCTTCAAGATCATCAGATAATGATTGTAAACCTTTTTTCATGAAATTTACAACGCGTTCCAACTTTTTTTGTTCTTTAGATACCATAGTTTATTCAAATCCTCCAAATTTTTTTCAGAAATAGGAAAATATATATTTTATAATCTTAATGGTATTATATTAATTTTCATTTATAATTTTATATTTTTCGTATAAAGGAGAGAACAAAATACAAGATAACTGATATCCACATATTATATCAAAATTATAAAACCTAAATAGTATCATTTTCCTTTAACACTATTTCCTATGATTTAATCTTAAAAAATAAATGAGAATCAAAAAAAATATAATTAAAAATACAAAATCTAATATTATTATATATCATATTTCATTAAATTACCAAAATAATAGATATTTTAAAATTTGAATTTTAAGTGAAATATCGAAAGAAAATACAAAAAGATTGAAGATATGGTGGTTTACGATTCCAAAACGTGAGTTATTTATCAAAAGGGTTTATGAAATAGTAAACGAACTCAAAATACCGTTATTGAATTGAATTGGCGTCATTTCTGCGGAAATTGATGAGCGAGTTTACGATAAGGTAAATTTTGGTACGAGTGCCGCAATTGCTAAAGTAGTCTTTAAATTTGAAGAAGATGAATCTGTAATCCGTGGATTTTTAGGTTTGGCGGAATATTTCCATACTGTTGTCATAAAAAAGGGAGATCAATTTTTTATTCCACATGCCTCGATTCTGTTCCAACTTGTCAGCTCGTAAATTTTACATTTTTTTACTTTTCTTTTTATATATATCATAAGAATTACTTTAAAAGTTATTTCCATTAGCTTCAATCTATTATCTCCAAGATAGAACATTTTTATCTGTAGGTGTTTTTAATATCTTTAAATATACTTCTTCTAAATTTTTAGCTTTAAAAGATTTAGTTAAATCCAGAGGTTTTCCTTCAATTAAAAGGATTCCATTATTAATAATTCCAATACTATCGCATAATTCTTCTGCTGTAGCGAGTAAATGAGTACAAATAAAGATTGTTTTTTTTGTTTTCCTTGCCAATTTTATTATAAGATCCTTTACCGTTCTATTTGTTTCGGGATCTAAATTTACAGTAGGTTCGTCCAAAAATAGGATTTTTGGATCGTGAATTAATGCGGCACAAAGGCCAATCTTCTGTTTCATCCCTCTAGAGTACTGTTCGATTAACTGATTTTCTTTAAGATTTAAATCAAATAATGTGAGTAATTCTGTAATTCGATTATTTAATTTTTTAGGAGTAAGAAAATACAATTCACCTACAAATTCTAAAAACTCTCTTGCTGTGAGTCTTTCGTACAAACTTGGTGTTTCAGATAAATATCCACAATTTAACTTAACACTTTCTTGTTGATTAATAATGTCAAAATCCATGACTTTTGCATTTCCACTACTAGGCTTTATTATAGAATTAAGAAGTTTAACAGTCGTAGTTTTTCCTGCCCCATTAGGCCCAAGGAGACCATATATTATACCATAAGGTATCTTAATGTTCAAATTTGTTAACGCGGGGATTTTCCCATATCTTTTTGTAAGATTTTGAGTAATAATTGCATACTTATCATCCATTTTTTCTATCCCGTATTTGGTACACTAAAAGTTATGAATTTTATAATACCAAAATTAATTACTATCAGAAAAGATTATTTCTTAAAATATTATTATGTTTAGCTTCTATTAATGCATATTTTAATCATAAATCTACAAAGAATTTATTTCTCACAAATATTTCTAAGTTTATTTTTAAATTAATGCTGTTTATAAATTATTTTTACTTTTAAAAGTGAGAGAAAATTAAGGTATCAATGATCCGTAAACTCAATCATAGATCTTTTAATAGGGGATTTAAGAAGTGTGATATAATCGATTATTAAGCAATTATAAGATATCTTTAAATACATGGGGTTTTATTTTAATAATTAATATAATTAATTTGAATTTTAAAATAAATTAACAATTCAATTAGGGGCAATTCTAAATGAAGAAAATCAAAATTGTCGGTTATGTGTTAGTAAGTATTTTTTTATTTGTTTGCTCTGGAAATTTCATTGTTGCACAAGAATCTAGTTATGTTGGTATTTCCGAAGGCGAAGAATATATTTGGGATTTAGGTTTAAATAAAGATGGTGTATATTCTTTAAAAAACGATTGTATAACTTTAATTAACGATACAATAGAAAGTATTTCAACAACTGATTTAGGAGATTATACAAATTTGAATGCTTCTGAAGCCATTTTATTAGCTTACGATGATTATGTTAACATGATAAACAATCTTTTTGCTCCTGGATTAATTCCTGATGATTGGAAAATGCTTAACATATCAGCATTTATGGAAAATTCAATTGACAAATCTGTAGAAACATTTAACGCTACTATCTTATCGGGAGCAATTCCTGATGAATGGAAATCAGATAGTATCGTTAATTTTTTCGATCATGTAATAGATGGTTTAAATAAAACTATTCCAGGATTTGAGGATTATAGTTTATCAGAAATTTTAGAATTGATAATCAATACTATCGATGACACTTTCTCTATAGATGTTTTACCCGTAGGTTGGGAGGATATGACGATTTCTAGTCTTATCGAGCTTTATATGGGAAATATATTTGATTTTATCAATACGACTCTACTTCCTGGTATGGTCCCTCTTAACTGGCTATATATGGATTTACCTGATTTGGTACAAAACATGTTTCCAATTCTTCCGCAAACATTAATAGATCAAATCGAAAATATGACTTCAGGATATGACATTTTTTCGATTTTTGAAAGTTATGCTCAGAGTTTAAATTATTCTTTAGGTGGGCTAATACCAGGTGATTGGGACGAATTATCGATACCAGAATTAGTATTTCCAATAATATTTCAAGGATATCAAGATTATAATCTTTCTTATACTTTAGATGCATTTTTTGAGGCTTTAAATAGTACCGTGCCTTTCGATTTATATTCAGTAGATATGAGCTACCTTATTAATATGACAATTTCCAATTTTGCCACAATGGTACCACCTGACCAACGATCTATACCTATAAATGATCTATTAAAAGAACAAGTATCTGCAATGTTATATGCCATTAATTCAACGTACAGCTCATATTTTCCTGAAAATTGGATGAGTTTATCAATAGATGAATTAAGGTCCTATTATATTTCTCAGGCTCAACTGATGTTTAACCAATTTCTGGTACAAGTTGATACCTATCTTTACCAGTTTGAACTATTGGGAGGGTTTCAAAAATTTAGTCTTAAAGCAATAATAGATCATATCGGTGATGAGTTAGAGTTGATTCCTGGAGGACCTAAAGGAGTACCCATAAATGTTACCTTTCAGATTAAAGTTGAAATGAGCGATTGGACAAATTTAACGGATTTAATTGGATTAAATATTTTCCAGTATTATCAAATGTACGTATTAGATCCAACGACATTTCCTATAGATGAAGGAGCTTTAATTGAGCAGTTCTTATCAACTGGTAGCTTATTTATAGGAAAAGGTTATGATTGGAGTGGAATTGACACAAATTATGTATATAATGTACCAGATGTCAACAAAGATATAACTTTTGATATGAATTGGAATAGTAAAGGCGTACTCGATCATATTCGTTTAGACTATAATGATCAAGAAGTTGCAGCTATTGAGTTACAAACTACAACAACTGAACCGGAGATAATTCCAGGTTATCCTTTATTAGTATTTAGTGGTATTCTCCTATTGTCAATAGGGATAATAGTAACTTCAATTAAGAAAAAACATATTAAATTTTAATTTATTTTTTTTTATTATATTTTAAACTACCTACAATCAATACAAGAATGGAGTATCTTAACGCAATATTTTTTATTTTAATTCTTTCAGGAATTTTATGGAAGATGAAAGCCGATTATTTATTAGTACTATTTGGTTTTGCTGCCTATTTATTTTTGTTGTTTTATATATTTAAATATAATCCTACTGATTTATCTTATCGTATATCTTCCAGTTTTATATCTAATCCGTATGGAATATTATTTTTAATTGTGCCTTATGTGATTGATTACATTTATAGAAAAAAGAAAAAAAGAGCATCTTAATTAATAACAAAAAAATTTTAGGTTCATTCATACTTGTTTATTCTTTTAATTCCAACAAAAAATAATAAACTTCCTATTCCTGAAGATATACCAAAATGAATTAGGAATATGAATAATAATGCTAAACTTGGAGTTAAATCCTCAAATACATTTGGAATAAAAAGGAGAAGTGAGAGAAACAATGAAATTACTTGTAAGAGGATCAAAATATATGCATTTATCATAGTTATGGATTTTCTATCTTTAAATACAGGTTTTAAGCATTGAATCCCGATCATTTCTACAGTAATTATTAGGTTTAAAAAAAAATAAACTAAAATAAAAATTAAAACCGTAAATATATCTAAATTAAAGATAAATGTAAACACACTTACAGATACTAGATCAATTAAAACAATTAAGAAAATCAAAAAGTAAAAAATCGAATAAATTAATGCTTTTGGACCTCTTAATGATTTCTTATAAGTGATTAACAAGCTTTTTGACTCAAAAAAGATATACGCACCTGACATTGTACCAAATAAAATGCTTCCAATCCAAGATATTATTACAATTTCTAAAATCTTATATATTTGTAAGTCATTGATAACTTCAGACTCGAATTGACTAAGAGATAATGCCAGAACGACTCCGAAAATTACATTTATGATAATAGTATAAAAAAACTTTAACATATAATCTTCATTTCTGAAAAATTCTTTAAAATGGGTTTGTACCAATCCCCTCCATTTTTTTAATGTAATTTTTCTTAAAAGGTTATAAAAAGAACTACTTTTTTCTGTATTTAATCCTAATAAATTACTTTCTCTTCTTACAACATAAAACTTATTAGAATTCTTATAAGTGAAAATAAATATTATGATAGGAATAGCGATTGCTAGAAAAATTATTATCCAAATATTATAAATATTTAATGATGCCATCGTAGGGTAAATTAGATAGATTATTATAGTGGAATACCAAAAAGATGGGAAAATAATGAGCCAATTTCGTAATTCTGGTGAAGAAAAGTATAAAGTACTTAAAAATCGAATCAAAAAGTAAATTATTATTAGGATTAAAGCAATTGCTAGGATTCTTATTTTACGAAAATTCAAAGCTTTTTGACTATTACTTAATTTATAATCTACAAAATTTGAAATTACAATTCCAATTAATTGACTAAAGATTAAAAGTGCAAAAATACATAAGTAGATAATAATGATATGAAAAAGAGTTAACTCCCTTAACTGACCTAACAAACTGGTAAAGAATGGACCAATAAACAATACAAATAGGATATAAAACGGTATTTTCCACACAAATTTTCCAAGAAAGATGTCTTTAGGTTTAATGGGCAACTTCAAAATAATTTCTTTCACTTTATTTTCCTTTTTTTGATATAAGTTGTATAATGGAAGTAATATGTTTAAAAGAAAAATAAGAGCGAAAAAATATTCAAAATACAAAACTAAAACATCTGCATAAAGATAAGCATAATAACTTAAAAATTGAGGAAGGAGAATATTTAACAAGTTTGGACCAAAATAAAAACCCCAATAAGTAAAGCCAGAAATCAAATAAAGAAAAAAAAGTCTTCTATTTTTCCTGAAGCGATAAGTAGCCAGCCGAAATTCGTTTTTTGCTATTTTTTTCCAAAGCGACATTGTAATTTTATTTTTTGAGATTTGTTTTTGGATATCTAATTTTCAATTATTTTTTTTACTTAAATTTCGAAGGATATGTGCAAAATTCAGTTTTTTTGAGCGAAGAATGATGATAATAAAGATTGAAACGATTCCAATAAACGAACTTATAAAAATCATTATTATTATCTCATAATTAGTGTATTTTTGAGGGCTATATATAATTTTTCTTATAACTTGAGCGGATTCACCTGTAATTCTTACCTTGATGACATAGTTTTTATTATCTTTTAAACCTCTAGAAATCTCTCCTTCCCATAAAGAATCTTCATTAGCATTTTTATTTAAAGAACTCCAGTTTTTAAATAATATTCCATCTTCTAGATACGCACACCACTCTACATTAATCACTCCTTTAGGATCCCAAGCAAGAACTTGAATTTCAGGGCTTTCTAACTTATATTGAGGATCATAGAGGTTACAATCTGTTGGACAAATAATTATTCCTTTTGGCCATTTTCCTACATTTTCAATTGAAGTTGAGATTTGATTTTGACTTACTGCAACAATTCTATATGTACCATTATTATCATCGAAATTATCTGTTATTATCGTTGTCAAACCCTCTCTTTTTTCGATATAGTTTTGGTGAATATGACCACAAAAATAGTATTTAACATTAAATTCACTATTTAGATCAAAAAAAGATTTACCAGTTGAGCTTAGATTAGAAATAATTTTATAGTATGGAGAAAAGAAAGGGGGGTGATGCCCAAAAACAAAAATTTCATCGTATTTCTTGTACCTTATTAGTTCCTTCTCGTACCAATCTAATTCTTTTGTATTTAAGGACCCCGTAAAAGCAAATTCAAGAAGATTACTATATGAATCCTTCGCGGTATTGAGTCCAATGAAAGCATAATTTCCAAAAGCAAACGAATGATTAAAAGAAACTTGAGTAGTTTTATATTCACTTCCTGTCATGGAGTAATTGAGAAAGTATTCATATTGAGGGTCTTCAGACCCATCGTGATTTCCAACTAAATCGATATAAGATGATGAATTAATATTATTAGCTGTTAATGTCTCGTTATATTTTTGCCATTCTTCACTATTTTGATGTCTTCCCATATCAGCATCGACTATATCTCCAGTGTTAATTATAAAAAGTGGATTAATAACGTTATTCGTTTCATTAAGGAATCTATTAAACATTTCCAGATTTTTTTGATTTAGCCAAACAAATTGTGTGTCTGTAATTTGGATAAACCAAAAAATATCGTTTCCTTCAGAAGAAATTACTCCATTATTAGAAATTTCAGAATAATCAACATTAGTTTTAAGGATTTGATTATTATTATTAATATAAATAACTTTCTTACTGAGCTGAGGATCCATAAAATAACTAAAACAAATTAAGAACAGTATTATGCAATTTTTTTTTGGTACTTTTATTTGAATCATAATTTTTATTCGACTTAATTCAAAAAGCAATTATACTATATTTGGTAAGTTTTGTTAAACCTCACAATTCCTTAATATTAATTCTTAAGTTATGAATATATAAGTTATTGATGTTACTACATGTTAATATTTTTATTGAAGTTAAAATTCTAAGTTAAGGTTAATATTTAGAAATAAAATCGAATAAATCAGTAAAATATAGGGCTTAGTCTTGAATTTCCAATTTTGAATTTAGGTATGAGAGCTGCTACAGCTAAAGTTGTATTTAAATTCGAAGAAGATAAATCTCTGCTAATTAGTTCATAACTTCTATATTTTTTTACTTTTCTCTTTATATCCCTCCATATTTACCAGTATTTTATTTTCATTGGGTTTGCCTTCTTTTATCAAAAATTGGACTCCAAATAAAACATAAAGCTCTTTTCTTGAAATTAATATAGATAAAAAATATTTAATGTGATAAAAAAATGTGGAATAATTCTGTTTATGTGGAGCTCCGAGAATTTGGAAAGAACATTCAAAACGTAGCGATATTTATGCTGATCTCTTTAATCCCCGCTATCGGTCCTGTTGCTTTAATCCTTTACCTTGTGTTTATGTTTAATGCTTTAAAAAACATTAAAATAATCAATGACTCCTTGAATGATCAAGCTCTTGAGTTATATCGGTCAAAAATGGTTTCATCAATAACAAGAGGATTTCTTGCGCTATTTAGCCTAATTCCAGGAGGGATTTTTATTGCAGTTGGATTATTAGTGCCGTTTCAGAGGATTTATATTACAATCCTAATAGGTGCTTTATTAT
>Ga0315542_1002045_pt1 | contig 12435 bp, 7 predicted proteins | sample SalMarSW160120MG_FD_202541 | JGI IMG/M metagenome (GOLD analysis project Ga0315542, IMG submission 202541) | Salt marsh sediment microbial communities from the Plum Island Ecosystem LTER, Massachusetts, United States - Salt Marsh Sediment SW1601-20 ... | reverse complement strand
CTTTGATTTAGCCTGTGTTGATACGCAATAACTGGAAAATGAGCACAGCCTGTCACTCCAAAATCATCTGTTTCAAATCACATGCTGGGCTCTTTGTTAAGAAATAACCGGGGAAAGTGTTTGCCACCTGACCTGGTAGCTCCCAAATTCCCCGGTTCTTCAGTTTGCGCCTCAGTCAAAGAACCTCAGACTGAGGCGGTGACTAACCGGTTCAAACAACGATAATACTTCGATGATACTAAGTAGGAATTAATCTGTAACAGGCACCAAATCTTCCAATTCCTCTTCTTCTTCAAGTTGTTTCAACCTGCCGAGGTAATCGGGGATTAACCTTTCGTAAGGTTGTTCCATGAATGTGGACGAAATTAGGAAGTCCGCAGTGGCGCGATTCGAGGCGGTTGGGATATTGTACAACACCGCCAGGCGCAAAAGTGCCTTTACATCAGGATCGTGCGGTTGGGGTTCCAATGGATCCCAAAAGAAGATCAGGAAATCAATTTCCCCTTCGGCGATTTTTGCCCCAATCTGCTGGTCGCCACCTAAGGGGCCGCTCTTGTAACGATATACGGGCAAACCGGTCTCCTCAGCAATTAAAACTCCTGTAGATCCGGTCCCGTAAAGAAGCTGGTTGCTGAGAATTTCACGATTATATTGCACCCAACCCAGGAGGTCCTGTTTGCGTGCATCATGAGCGATCAAAGCGATGTGCTTCTGGGGTTGCATTGTTAGATGTATTTTCATTTTTATACCTGCCTTTCATGCAGCAGACGCGTCAAAACCAGGGGATATTCCCTGGCAATGGCTTTCGTAGCCACTTATCCACATCTCTGCGATGCTTGTAATGCTTGGTTACGATGGTTTAGTCTCTACGACTGCAATTTTTTGGATTTGCACCACGGGAGATTGTTTAAAACCGCAGGCATGATTGCATTCATCCTCGTAGAGTTGTAATTCCCCTTTGACCAGGTGGTACTGAAAATTAACCTATCGCAGAATCAGCTCAACCTGGGGGTCGCTCAGGAACTCGGCGCCAGACTCGGTGACCAGAACATCCTCTTCCAACCCGACATAGCCATAACCAGGGACCATCAGCCCCGGCTCTATGGTATAAACCTGACCGGCTTCGAGCGGAAAATTGGGGGTATCTCCGTAACGCTCCCACTCGGGTCCCAAGATCCCAGCCCCATCGTGTGCCAGGCGTCCCAACTGATGCCCGGTGGCATACTTGAATTCATCATAGCCGGCGTCAGTTACGATCTGGCGTGCGATAGAGTCCACCTCCTTGCCCAGAACCCCAGGTTTCATCGCTTCAACAGCAGCCTGGATGGCGTGTACCACGGTATTGAAACCATGCTGCACGGGCTCGGGAGGGGCGCTTTCCCCTGAACCGAGGAAGTATACCACACGTTGAATATCTGAACAATATTCATCTTGCTTCACTCCAAAATCCAGGTGCAGGAGTTGTCCACGTTCAATCCGGATATCTCCGGGGCCAACATGCCCAACCGGGGATTCCGGTCCGGCATTTACGGTTGGACAATCCTCATAATCCCAGGCAGGTTGGGCGCCAAATTCTCTAAGTTGAGCGTGCATAAAATCACTCACCTGAGACTCGGACATGCCAATTTGCGCATAGTCGAAGGCGCGAGCGTAGATTTGCTGAGTTGTATCAATTGCAGTTCGGATGCGTTTCACTTCACTGGAGGTCTTGCGCCCCCGCAATGCCCCGATAAGTTGTTCTGCTGAAATCAGACGCTGCTCCCAGGGTGTATCGACAAAATAATCAACCAGGAGTTGGTATAAGCCATGCCCAAGACCATCGGCGAGCACATCATTTTTCGAGTAGTTTATGGCAATCTTGCCTGGGTCGACGCGCTCCAAGGTATGCAACAAGGAGCGGCGTATAGAATTATGGTAGGGGATAACCGTAGTATAAGCCCCTGTTCTTCGGGCAGTTTCGGCCTCGAAAGCTCCAACAATTGCAAAGCTTTCTCCAGAAAGGGTCAGAATCAGCGCGCTTTGCCAGGTCAGGTTATGCCCGTAGATCAATGGTAGGACGGGATCGCCGCTGGCTGGTGTTTCGCGCACAAAGGTCAGCCAACAATCGATATTTTTCTCGCGCAAGAGTTCGAGGGCCTGTTTGACTTTTTCTTGAACCAGGGTGGACATCGTTTTCCTCCTCCTCCATTATCATGTACGCTAATTAGCCAACTCTACTTCCTGATAGATTGTCCCAGCTCGCTCACTGAGCACTTTGACTACAATTTTGCTGCTTTTTGGAGAGTGAATCACCCATTCGACTCGGGCACGGTTATCTGTGGGGCTGGCGGCCCCCATGGCGGTCACATCCAGCTTATTGCTGCGACCTTCCAGGTGCCCGAGTTCGAGACGCCATTTCCCGTCGATCAACCGTACGCCATCCGGTAGCTCGAGCTCTACTCGCACCGGTCGGGCAACCTTTCGATTTTTTGCCTGCTGGCTGGTGTAGGTTGGAAAGAAACCAGTGTTTTCCACAATCAGATTGAGATGATATTCATCCCCATTCAAAGGTGTTACTTCCAGCGTGTGAAATCTGAGGTGGGGCAGCAGGTCTCCCATAGCCAGGGCAAATGGCGCAGTACGTGCCGATTCGGCATCCATATAACAGTGTGGTGGATTACGCCAGGTGTACATGCCATTCCAACCACCTAATTCGATCTTGCCAAGCTGTGGGTGTTCGAATTCGTACCAATTGATGTATGCATCTTCCACAGCGTGTTCATCTACCCATTTCAAAATCTGTAAATCTTCCTCATGAGGATGTTCGCGATGCCATTCGATAAATTTGCGGTCCTTTATCCCTGCTTCAGTGGGCAGGTCCCATTGCTCAATGGTGAAGGTGTACATTCCAAGGGTATCGTATAACCAATCATCAAATGCACCAGTGGTAACTTCTTTGGGATGGTATTTAAAATCGTGGTAAGTGGAGACATTCCGGTAGCCCGTTATCTCCGTGCCAATATTTCCAAGTTTTTTATACACCCATAAATCATCGGTTTCCATATCCTCATCAGCTTTTGTGCTGAAGGGCCGCAGGATAACCCGGCTGAATGTATGGTAGGTCAGGCCCACGTTGATATTGGGATGAGCGATAATGAAATCAACCAGGGCTTTGATCTCCGGTTCCGAAGCTGGATATGGACCGGCACCTTCTTGTTCGCCTTCCGGCCGCCATTGGAAGGGGAAATTGCGGTTGAAATCCAGTCCTTCTGGCTGGCGGGCAACTTTTATCAGGTAGCCATCATAATCTTCGATCAGCCCCTCTGGCAGCAGACGGTAATAGGTGCCGCCAAATTCAGTGGGGGAACGTTTTTCCATCAACCTGGGATCGAGAGAACTGATTTTCCAATCGCCGTTTGGATCCTGTATTCGCATCTGCAAAATACGACCATCGCCGTCGACGTCTTGGGTGTGCAGACCCTCTTCCTTTTCAGGCCAGGGGTAAGCGCGCACCCCGGAACGAATATACCTGGGCTGGGGAGCCATTGCCAGGGCGGCCCCATCCGGGTTGACACGCGGCACGATATAAAAGGCGCTGTGGTCGAGCAGGCGAGTGATACGCTCGTCCTTTCCATAACCCTCCAGCAGCGAATAGATGATTCGCAGAGCAGTCGTGGTGCCGGCGATTTCGGTAGCATGAATATTTGCATCAACCCAGACGGCTGGCTTTTCAGAATCCGATCCGTTTGAAGTGTTGGTCAATGTCAACAGCCAGATCGGACGTTTCTCATAGGATTCACCAATGCTTCGCAGCGACGTGAGTCCGGGATGGGCGGAAACCAATTCAGGCAGCAAGGTTTCCAGTTCTTCGTTTGTAAAGTAATGGTTGAAATCCATGAAAGCTCTCCAAAGCAATAGGGATGATTAATTTGTGAATGAACATAAGGATGCAATTGCGAACGTACACGCTCCAATTGTTCACAGAATTTTACCAATTTCCGAAGCGAATTTGATGGAATTTACGGGTTGAGATTTTGTTTTCCTGAAAGTGAATATCCAATCCATCAATCCGTGCCCAGCGGGCTTGCATTCCATGCAAGTAAACCTCGATTTCATGGTACGGGAAAGGATAAGGATCAACCCCGGTGGTCTCTCCGGGGAGCTCCCAAACGAGGTTCAGGTTATCGCCATCCCAGGATTGGTAAAAGCGGTCCACTCGCCATTGTCCCATACCTGATGACGGACCATCTCCTGCATCACTGAAAAGCTCCAGCTCTGATGCGTCTTTATCCGCCTCCGAGGCGCTTTTATCAGCGGGAAATACATGCAGGATCAATTTCCCTTCCTCTTCCATGGGCAGGATGCTCCCGGCGCGCACCAGCACAGGGATACGATCCAGGGAAGTGCCCAGGCGGATATATCCCGGCCCATCGAAGAAGCTTTCATCCCAGAAGCTGTACCATCTACCCGCTGGTAATCGGATGCTGCGCCCGGTCGCCTCCCGCTCCAGGACTGGCGCCACCAGAAGCGCGCTTCCCAATAGAAAACAGTCATCCACCTGGTGGAGCTCTTCATCATCCGGATCGATCCAAAACAGCGGTCTGGCGATCGGATAACCTGTCTGGCTGGCCTCCCAGGCGAGCGTGTACAAATATGGCATCAGACGGTAACGCAGTTTCAAGAATTCGCGTACGATGCTGAGATATGGCTCACCGAACACCCAGGGTTCGCGCCTGGATGTTCCCAGCGCTGAATGAGTGCGAAAGAAAGGTAAAAATGCAGCCAACTGGAACCAGCGCAGATAGAGTTCCGCGGATGGATCACCGCTGAAACCACCAATATCCGGCCCGCTGTATGGGATTCCAGAGAGGCCTAATCCCAGGACCGAAGGGATCGTCATTCGTAAACTGACCCAACTACTCTCAACATCTCCTGTCCAGGTCCAGGCATAGCGCTGCAAACCGGCCCATCCCGAACGCGACAGAATCCAGGGACGCCTGGAGGGGTGCAAAGTCTCCAGCGCTTCGTAGCCTGCCCGGTCCATCAACAGGCCATAGAGATTGTGTGCTTCGCGATGGTCGCCTCCCCGGCCTTCCATATCATGCCGGGTGGCCAAAGGCAAGGTCATATTTCCCCAGGCTGTCATCGATGCAGGTTCGTTCATATCATGCCAGAATCCAGCGACTCCGGCGTCCAGCAAGGATTGATAATGTCTGGCCCACCATTGGCGCACATTGGGATTTGTGAAATCCGGAAAAACAGCCTTACCAGGCCATACGACTCCTTGTAATGGTTCTCCATCCGGCGCCTGGCAGAAAGTTCCCGATTCAATACCCTCCTGATAAAGAGGAAATTGGGGATCCACTTTAATTCCAGGATCGAGTATGGTTACCAGCTTGATACCCTGTTCCATTAAATCGTTTGCCAGACTCTTCAGGCTTGGAAAGCGCTCTGGGTTGATTGTGAACACTCGATAGCCATCCATATAATCGATGTCCAGGTGTATGGCATCGATAGGCAGTTCGTGCTGTTTAAAGCCCATAGCTACTGCACGAATATCGGCTTCGGTTTTGTACCCCCAACGGGATTGGTGATAACCCAATGCCCAGCGAGGCGGCATTGGAGGGCGGCCTGTGAGATCCGTATAACGTTTCAAAGTTCGATCGGGTGGCCCAGGAATAAAATAAGAACGCAGCATGCCACCCTCGAAACATACCTCTGCTTTGATTTTGGAGACACTTTTTGGAACGGTGTTTTTCAAAGGTAGAAAAGAAAACTGCGCTGGGAAGCTGTTCTCATAGAATACCAGATGTGAAGTGCCCGCAGCCAGCACCTGGTAGACCGGAATGGATATGTAGAGCGGGTCCGTTCCAGGTCCATATTTTCCCCTGGGATCCCGGTTCCACATCTTGAAATCGCCCGGGTTGTGATCCAAGGATCCTGACCTTTCTCCCAAGCCATAAATATGTGCCTGTCCCGGCAGGAGCGTGACTTGTTTCCAGGTTTGTCCTTGAAGCTCCGGCGGTTGTTCCGTGCGCTGTTCACGCCCATTCCAATCCTGATAGGTTACTCTTCCATTATCGTGAATCACCACCCGCATCGCATCGCTTGCCAGGCTGTCGATGTGTCCCAGGTCAGAAGATTTTTCTGCGTAAGTGACATCGAACTGCGGCCAATCCTGGCGATCAAGCGCGTAGGGCAGCGGCGCGGTGCCCGGTGTCCAGGAAACCCGCACAAGATCGGGGGCTAGAAAGAGCACTTCCAATTCGGCGCGCTCGAATCTGACCCGGGCACCTCCAGGAATGGGAGTTGTCTCCTGGTGGGAGCCCGGGTCAGCAGTTGAATTTTGAGAGTTATTTTCACGAAGGTAACTTCTGTCGAGCATTTCCCGGTAGAGGCTATAGCTTAAAGTGTTTATCGAGGGGCCAAGACCTGCAAAGCGGATTTGGCGGATGATGTCGTTAATATTCATTTATTTTTATCCCCTTTCTTGTTAATCAGAAGCTGTTCTACGACTTATAGATACACCAGACGGGCGCGCTGGATTTCTGTCTCACCTTCGAGTTCAGTCAGCAATGTTTTCGGAATCCTGTCATCCAGATTGATAAAGGATACCGCTTTCCCACCAGGGTGATCGCGACCATAACGCCATTGGGCGATATTGATCCCTGCCCGCCCGAGCCGCGTGCCGACTTTTCCGATCACTCCAGGGAGATCATCGTTTTCAAGAATCAATACATATCCTTCTGGATAGGCGTCTACATTAAATCGCTCGTATTGGACCAGGCGCGCTTCACCATTCCCGAACAATACGCCAGCGACTGTGCGGTGACCGCCAGAATCCGGTGTGCTGTCATTTCCAGCCCAGAATATCCGGCAGGCGATCACGTTAGGATAATCGGCGAGAGGGACCAACCCTTTAGCTTGAGCGGTCTGGATGCCTTGCTCCCGGGCAATTACAGGCGCAGAAACCCAATTTGGAGCCTGTCCTTTCGCAAGTCGCAGTATACCTGATAGCAGTGCCGCAGCGACAGGCCTTATAAGGTTGTGCATCCCTTCCCCTAGTAGTTCGACTTCAACCCGGGTGATCCATCCTTCCGCTACCTGTCCTTGAAGCTTACCTAATTTGAATGCCAGGTGGAGGTATGGTTTTGCGCTCTGATAAGGGTTTTCATCTGTGAATGGCAAATTGACAACATGACGATAATCTTTGCCGGACAGCGCATCCACCACATCGGCCACCACCTGTTGCGAAGTAGCGGTCTGAGACTCAACCGTGTTTTGATTCAGGTGAGGCACCACCACTACATTAGGATGATTCAGCAATGGATGGTCTGCTGGTGGCGGTTCCTGTGCCAGGGTATCGAGCGCCGCGCCTGCGAGATGGCCGCACGCTAACGCTTCCAGCAGGTCGGTTTCATTCACCAGGCCAGCATGGACGCAGTTGATAAAGTAGGCACCTTTCTTCATTTGTTGGAAGGCCTGGGCATTCATCAACTCACGTGTCAAAGGTGTATACGCGGTATGCAGGCTGAGTACATCGGCGCGCGCAAGCAGTTCGGAGAAATTCACGACCTCGATCCCTTGGGCATGGGCAAAAGCCAGGTCAACATATGGATCGTATGCCAAAACATTCATACCAAACGCCTGGGCTCGCAAGGCAACCTCTTTGCCAAGACGCCCAAAACCGACAATTCCTAGCTGTTTGCCATGCAGTTGAAAACCAAGCAGTTCGTGGCGCAACCATTTACCTTCCCGCAGGGATTTCATCCCAACTGGAATTTGGCGTGCCAGCGCCAGTAGCATTGCGAAGGTATGCTCTACGACTGCGATAACATTTGCATATGGTACATTGATGACCATAATGCCCAGTCGGGTTGCCGCTTCGATGTCGATATTATCCAACTGGGCGCCGGCACGTGCCAGGACTTTAAGCCTGGGAGCGGCGTTCAGAAGCTCTTCATCCACAATCGTAGCTGAGCGGATTATTAATGCGTCGGCGTCTGCGACTGCCCTCAGCACTTCTTGACGGGAGGCAAAGGGGCCGGATGTACGCATTCCACCTGTTTGAAGGAGCGCCTGCCAGCCGGATGGATGCAAATGGTCGCTTATGATAACGTGAAATTCGGAATGCACTGTTCACGCTCCAGTGGATAATTTAAAAATCTGTTTGGCTGTCTCTGCGCATCGCGGCCAGGAAGTCCATACGAGTTTGCGCCTCTTGAAAGCTGACTTCTCCTGCATGAATGCTGCGCAGACCTTCAGCCCAGAGAGGCGCGAAACGGGGGGAGTTGCCCGCACGCCCAAGGGCTAACGGCAGTATTGCTGCCAGGCTGGCCGAGTGGATGTAGATTGCAGCTTCATCCAGGACGCGCTGGCGGTAAACCGCACCTCCAAAGCCGATGAAAAGGTCGACTTCTACGCCAGCTTCAAGGTCGGAAAGCCCATCGCCGATCAAAATTGACCGGCCCGGATGTTCAGCTCTAATTTGGGATATGATGCGGTTTTTTCCTCCAGTACCCGTCAGTGGGCTTGTACCGGTTGAAAGGTAGTTGGCTCTTGGATTATGGCCTCCGGGCTGCTCCCAATAACGCCACCATTCGCCAGAAAGCTGGTCGTATTCCATGTCGACGGCAAAAATCCGTTCGGGAGGTATCTCTAACCAAAAACCAAAATCTCGTACCGCTTCGATCAACCCACCGCTGATGATAAAAACCTTTACACCTAACGTTTGCAAGGCCTTGATAACCGCAGGCGCATCGGGAATAACCTTCTGGCGGTAGATTTTAGCGATATGGCGTACCTGAGCTTGATTTGGCCTGACTACACCAAGGCGCTGACCATAGACAGCTTCCAGCGGAATATCGCCCTCCATCGCCCGCTTTGTCAGTTTGGCGATGTTTAAAGCGATGTCGTCCTCATTCGCAGACAGGCGCGCCAGTTCGTCGATTCCTTCGATGCTGCTCAAGGTGCTATCACAATCGAAGAATACTAATTTGGAGATGGGCCAGATCGCGGGTTGGCGGGATATGTTCATAGATGTTTGTGTCCAGTCTCTCTATCTCCCAACCGTGAAAGCCATTCTTTGGCCTCGCTATAATGCTCGAACTTTGCTTCTGCCTCAAGAAAATCTTTATAATGGGCGTAACGTCGACCGTTTTTAATCTTTAGACCCATTTCCTTATGCAGAAGTTCGTGATACATAATGAATTCAACCAGAAAGATTGGGATTTCAGGCTGATCCAGGGTAATGCTGATCATCAGCGTATCTGTAGCAGGCTGGTAATGACCGAACTTGCGATGTGTTAGCATTTTATTCCAGGTCAGGCGTGGGCGGTCCAGCTTGCCTTGAAAATAATCGGCATTAATGCGCTGAAAAATGGCGTCCAGATCGTAGATCCTCCCTCGTGCAGCCTCTTTAGACTCTTCAACCGTCATTTCCATAGCCAGAAATACTTCGAAGAATTCCTCCGAATCGGCATAATTCTTGACTCTGGTCCGGTAATCCCCACGATCTCGCAGTAGAGCCATGCACACCAATGCTTCGATGACCTCTGGCGGAGCGCTGATAAATCCTTCGCTGGCGATGATTTGGATCGATGCCCTGCCGTGTTTTATGCGATAAATGGCTGGAAGATTGAAGAACTCAAAGTTGATAGGCAGATTTCGGAGGGGAGCCGGTATTTTTCCCCGGCAGGCAGACCGTTGTTCGATTTTGAGATTGGCAGCTCTCAAAGCTATCCGAAGTGCGTTAAGGTGCAATTCCAGATTCTCTCGATCGCTTAGAAACTTCACCCACTGGTATGCTCGTCTTGATGGAGCTGGAAGATCGGAAGGGCTGCCATCTTCATCAAGGCAGATTTGTTCTACCTGACGTACAGTCTCTTGAAATTCGGATAGTAAGCTATTGACGGTCTCACGCCTTGCTTTCCCCTTTTTATTGGCCTTCGATGCGGCCTCTGCTAACCTGGTTTGAAACTGGCCGCAGATTGTGATTAAGTTTGACACCCGGACCATTCTTTTTGGCGCCGGGCTGCTTTCTTGAAAGCCCTCGAATGGATTTTCTCCAATAGATGGCTCGAGTCTCTGTTCCGGTCCACCGGGAGCTTCGAGATGGTCATCTGCTTTTTCGACCGGTTTCAGAGCGAGAATATTCATTGATTTCAAAAAAACATAGGCACGATAACTTGGCGTTGGCAACTGATCGGGTTTGATCTCGTACTGTCCGCAGATTTTTTCGGTTTGATCGATGATGCTTTGGACCCATTTGTCGAACGCTTCCAATTCGGATGCGGAAAAACCTCGGCGCGAGTACTCTTCAAGGTTTCGGCGAGCAATATTCATGGCTTTGACAAGTCCGTGGACACGGAGTGTCAGGTTGGGTTGCTTTACCATTCTATCCCATTGATACGATCGGCCGTAAATAGGTCAGCGGCATGAGATTTTGTGAAAGCATAGTTTCGCCTTCCCAGATTTCACCGATCAAGTCATACTTCCCTTCCGGCAGGGCTCTCAGTGCATTGGCGATCTCATCAATCCTGTCGAGATCAGTGTAAGCCTGGTAATAATCACCGAGTTGGAAGATGCACTTGGCATTATGTGCTTCAATATGACAGCAAATCTCGACCAATTGCAATTGGTTAGCGCCTTCCAATCGCAATTTTACCTGTACGTCCAGGAGGCGTGGTAGATCATTAATCACCCAGGCCTCAGATATGGGCAACTGGCCCAGTTCAAGGGTTTCTCGTAAAGGAACGATCGAAAGCAGTACAGGACTGGAGGCTTCTTTCAAAGCGAAAAAGCCCTGTTTGGGCGTGCGATCAACATCAAGAACTGCCCAGGTAATCCCTTCCCATGGCTCAACAAACATGAACTGAAAGTAACCGGTTACCTTTCCCTTGGATCGCCGGAAACTTTCAATCGCGAACTTAAGCAAGCGGGCCTGGTAACGCTGTGAATTTTCTACGAAGTCTTCCAATCCGCTGCCCATCTCCAGCTCGGCCACCCTGAAGGTCTGGTCAGGTTGGAAATCATGATAGACCCAGGTTTCCCACTTCGGAGGCCAGGCATCTTCACCTAAAGTTCGTTTCAGAACTTCGAGATCTGGTAAAGCCTGCGCTCCAAATTCTGAAGGGATTGGAGCTCCGGGCACCGCCAGATAGTCGCGTAAATTCCCGTAATACCAGCCCGGGTAGGGGTGTTCCTTGAAATCGGAAGCTTCTTTGACCAGGCGAGTTGAGTCGGCTTGCCGTAAAACAGATGCCAGGACCGGATCCAGGGTCCGCCGGTTGTGAGTCGGTTCGTTATGGGCACACCATAGGTAGATACTTACATGATTTCCATAAAACTTGACCATCGCCTGGACCTGACGCAGAGCTTCTTGAGCGAACTCTTCGTCAGTTGCATAACCCCATTGCAAGGGAAAATCCTGCCACACCAGGATGCCCATCTGGTCACAAGCCTCGTAGAAGAATGGATGGGTGAGATGCGCATGGACGCGTACCGCGTTAAGATTGGCTTCTTTCAGCAAGCGGGCATCCCGTTGGGCGTCTTCGGTTGAATAACCTGCCAGCCAATGGGTCGGGATAATATTTGTGCCGCGTAGAAATAGAGGGCTACCGTTCAGTACAACCCAGTCATCCTGCTTGCTGATCGATCGAAATCCAACCATCGTTTCTTCGGTTTGTTCACTTACCTGGACTTTCAACACATATAAGTGTGGGTACCCTTGATCCCAAACATCCCAACGCCGTAGTTCTGGCAGATCCCAAACCAGCGAATATACGTGCCTGCCGGGTTGCAAGCACAGGCTTCGTTCCGTGGTGTAAAAATCTCCATGAAAATTATCTGGCGTGAGCGAGAGTGAAACAGGCTCCGTGCAGACATATACGTCAGGAGGTTCTTGCTCTGCAGCATTTCGGTAGCTTGGATCTGTCCACAGCCGGGCATCGGCATCAACTTCTAATTCAAGCCACAGCTTCCAACCGCTGTCAATTTTTATAGCGCGCCAACTGGTATGGAGTAAGGCGATGGCCCCGCTTTTGAAATAGCGCACACCTCCCCACAGGCCGCCGCTACCACGTTCTTGACCGCGCGGAGTGCTCGCTCCTGGTCTGCAATCGTGTTGTCCCAGAATGCCTTTAATTTGCCGTTTGAAGCGCGGCCATACACTGCCAATTTCTTCTTTTGGGGCAGATACTCTCAATAAAAGGGTTTCTTCCGGAGGCACTTCGAGCAGCCAGGGTTCAAAATATCCTTCATGCCGGCCTTTGTAAACACCACCTACCCAGGCTTCACAGTAATAATCTGCGCGTATCTCCGCCCATCTCCGTCCTGTTGATTCGGGAAAATCCAGTCGGTACCAGGCAATTTCAGGTTCGGCAGAGCCCGAGCCTGCTTCGGAAAGATTTTCTTCATTTTGTTCAATTAGGGCTTCTTTATCCAGACTCCACTGGT